>Ga0335076_10000618_pt1 | contig 33238 bp, 29 predicted proteins | sample Lox_Sample_25_FD_206717 | JGI IMG/M metagenome (GOLD analysis project Ga0335076, IMG submission 206717) | Soil microbial communities from Loxahatchee National Wildlife Refuge, Florida, United States - Lox_Sample_2.5 | ecosystem: Environmental > Terrestrial > Soil > Wetlands | place: USA...
GACTGGTTGGTCCGGCTTTTCGCTTGTGGGAATCGCCAGCCATCGCTGGGCACCTTCCCTAAAACTCGTTTTCCTTCACCGCGAAAATTTACATTACGAGCGCGAGCCCTTCCAGTTCGCGCTGCAGTACGGGCATGGCGCAGCCGGACATCTCGACCCGGCCCGCGGCGTCCATGGCGGCCTGGGGAGAAACCCCGTACCCACGGCCCATCAGAAAAACCTGCAGGAGTTCTGCCGCATCCCGGGAATCGATCATGCCCCCTTGCAGAAGGTCATTCCGCAGGGCAGCCAGTTCCATCACCGTAAATCTGTCTTTCATGGCCGTCATCACCTCCGACCGTCTACCGCATTGGTCAATTAGACTCATCGGCAACCCAATTTGTTGCATGCAATCAGAATGCCGTGACTTAGGTATGGGGTCAGATACGGGTTTTCCGGTAATCAAGTTCCCAGAAACCACGAGATTACAGCGGGTTACAGGGGATGGAGTTTGGCACCACCGGTACACCATGGGACACGAAACGTCCCTAAACTGACACTCTGTGTCGGTCCCCGGCTACGCTGAGCCAGAGGCGGTGGTTTTCGATCAGGCCGCTTCAATCGTCGCGGCGTCCACCAGCAAGATCGGAATATCGTCCTGAATCGGATAAACCCGATGGCACTGGCCACACTTCAGGCTTTCGCCATTCTCCTTCAGGACCAATTTCTTCTTGCATACCGGACACACCAAAATATCGAGCAGATCCTTGTCGATCATGACGGCTCTATTCTAACGCCGCCGCGCGAACGAAGCGGCAAATCGTCTTGCGATAGAATCGCTTCGCAATCATTCCCATACGTGCGAGGCGTAATGGCAGCGAGAATCCTGGCCGGCAACAAAATGGCCGCCGATATAAGGGCCGAGGTGGCCGCCGAAGTGAAGGCCATGGCTGCGGCCGGGGTGCGTCCCGGTCTGGCCGTGGTGCTGGTGGGGCACAATCCGGCGTCGGAAGTGTACGTTCGCGGCAAGGTCAAGAGTTCGGAAGAAGTGGGGATCTACAGCGAGAAACACACGCCAACTGAGGATGTGACAACTGACGAACTATTGGCTCTGGTCAAGGATTTAAACCGCCGCGACGAGATTGACGGCATCCTGGTGCAATTGCCCCTCCCGCGTCAAGTCGACTCCAAAAGAGTGTTGCGAGCCGTCGATCCGGCGAAAGATGTGGATGGCTTCCACCCCATGAATGTGGGATACCTCTCCACGCAGCGCCCGGGCCTGGTGCCGTGCACGCCCGCGGGGGTCATGGAAATCCTGAAACGGAGCGGGATTCCCATTGCGGGACAGGAAGCCGTGGTCGTGGGCCGCAGCGACATTGTCGGCAAGCCCGTAGCGATGCTGTTGCTCAACGCAAACGCAACCGTGACCGTCTGCCATTCGAAGACCCACGACCTGCCGGGCGTCTGCCGCAGGGCCGACATCCTGGTCGCAGCCATCGGCCGGCCTGGGATGGTCGCCCACGACTTCGTGAAGCCGGGCGCGACCGTAATCGACGTCGGCATTAACAAGGTCACGGACCGGGCCGACTTCGACCGCTTCTTCGCCGGTAATAAGAAGCGGGAAGAAACGTTCCTAGCCAAAGGCTCGACGCTCGTCGGCGATGTGCACCCCGAAGTTGCCGAAGTCGCGGGGGCGATCACACCGGTGCCCGGAGGCGTGGGCCCGCTGACCATCGCCATGCTGATGGCGAACACGGTGAAGGCGGCAAAACTGCGCAGGAATGCAGAAGTCGAAAGTCCAATTGCGGAGGTAAAACTCTCCCGATAGCAATGGCATGTCCGGGGCCTTGAGGTTTTACTTCTTCAATTTGACTTCTGACGTTTAACTTTCACGAGAAAAATCGGCGTGCTAAAAGTGGGCTTAACCGGCGGAATTGCCAGCGGCAAATCAGTGGTCGGCGAGATGTTCGTCCGGCTGGGGGCGCATCTGATTCTGGCCGATACCATTGCGCACCAACTCATGCAGGCCGGACAGCCAGTCTATGCCGAGGTCGTGCGGCGTTTCGGACACGAGATTCTCAATCCCGACGGAACCGTCAACCGGTCGCGGCTGGCGGAGCTTGCGTTTGGACCTGTGGGCAGCGGGGCCTCCGGGCGCGTCAAGGAACTCAATGCCATCGTCCATCCCGCGGTGATTGCCACTGAGGACGAATGGATGGAGGACATCGGACGCCGCGATCCCGCCGCGATTGCGATTGTGGAAGCAGCCCTGATCCTGGAATCGGGCACTGCGAACCGCTTTGACCAGTTGATCGTGGTTACCTGCCGTCCGGAGCAGCGCGTTCAACGTTTCGCGGCGCGACTGGGCATTTCGGAAGACGCGGCGCGAGCCGAGGTCACCCGCCGCATGGCAGCCCAGTTTCCCGACGCGGAAAAAATCAAAGCCGCCAACCACGTGATCGATAATTCCGGATCGCTCGATTCGACCCAGGAGCAGGTGCGGCAGGTGTTCGAGATCCTGAAAGCCGAGGCGGGAAAGTCGAACTGAATTTTGGGTGGAGGACAGAACGCAGGAGGAATTGATGGCCCAGAAGAAAGCAGCCCGAAAACTCTCTGGAAAAGCGCCTCCGCATCCCGCCGCCGAAGAACACTTACACCGGCTGCGCCGGATCTGCATGGCACTGCCGCAAACCACGGAAAAGCTGTCGCACGGGGAGCCAACGTTCTTCGTGGCCAAGAAGGTCTACGCCATGTTCGACAACAACCATCACCACGACGGCCACGTGGCAGTCTGGATCCCCGCTCCGCCGGGCGGGCAGGCGACCCTGATCAAGACGGAGCCAAAGAAGTTCTTCCGGCCTCCCTATGTCGGCGTGAAGGGATGGGTTGGCATCGACCTCGAGCAGGTCAGTGACGACGAACTCGGCTTCCACCTGACGGAAGCCTGGCGCCTGATCGCTCCGAAGAAAGCACAAGGCGGAACGCGCTCGTTCTAGCGGAAACTCCCTCGCACCCTGTCATGCTGAGCGGAAGCGCCCGCGCGAAGCGAAGGGCGCTTGGAGTCGAAGCACCCCTATTCCCTCCACGACAGTTGGCGGCCAAACCGGCAGTTCACCGAGAACTGAGAACCTAACTCCGCGAAGTCCGCCCTATCGCAGCCGCAACGACCGTTCCCAAATTCAGCAGGGTAAGCAGCGAAATCACACCCAGCGAAATCACACAGTAAATACACCAAACCCCCAGCACATCTTTTTCGATGTGTGCCAGGTACAACGAGAAACCAAGTCCAATCAGCGCGGCCAAGAGCATCAGCCGGTATGCTTTCTTCAGCGCCAGCACGCCGAGCAGCAAATATCCCGCAATTCCGATGACCGCCACGGGGACGCCGTGGAACATGGCAAACGGACTGTGATTGACGATCCCGCAATCCCAGCGCTCGTTGATGCTGCACGGGGAAGCGTCTTCGCGGTAATGCTCACGCAGCGCCAACGATGCGGCGACAATGCCGAGTACGCACAGCAGGATCAGTACCCATCTCATGAACACGCTCCTCCAAATTGTTCAAAGCGCAAAACAGTGTAACCGCTGGCCGTCTCAATCATGGTAGCGCTGCTCCCCGGCCGGAATCGCAACCGTCAGCCGATTCTGCTGCGGCGGCAACGGACAAGTGGCATACGGGGTGAACGCGCACGGCGGATTGATAAGCTCGTTGAAATCCAGCCACAGTTCACCGGGCTGCGATACGCCATGATCCGGCAGTTGGGTGTAGAGAAAACGTCCGGCGCCATACGTCGTCGTCTTGCTGGTCGCGTCACGAAGAATGAAGAACAGGTCGGTCGACTGCGGATCTTCCAGAACCGGTTCGAGGCGGACGACTTGGCCGTCAATCGTGAACTCGGCGGCTCCGGGAGCCGGCAACTTGTCGACGGTACCAAGAATGGTGGGAATATCGAGCATCTTGGGCGGATTGTAGGGAATCCACTTCGCGTGAATGCGGTACTTGGCATCGGGCGCGTACCAGCGCAGTCCATGAAAGCCGGTGCGCGTAGGCGCATCGAGATCCTTGATGCGAAGGCCGATCCGCTCGTCGCGATGGATGAGGATCACGGTGAGCGTGCCGATCGCAAGTTTCGACGGCGTGGCTCCGTCATCGGCATAGAGCACCTGCTCCTGCGCCGGGTGTCCATCCACGACGAGTTCCTTCGGAAACCCGCCCGCTGGCGGCAGCAGCCGCAGGACGCCATGTTCCAGCCGCACGACAACCAGATGCGCGGGCGCCTTGGCAATCTGGATGCGGTTGTCCGAGGCTGACCCGACGCTGTTGTCGCCCTCCTTCAGCCACTCCAACCCGATCAGGGACAGCCATCCCTCAGCGGCCTGTAGCCGGGCAGCACGCTCCGAGCGCCACTTGAGCAGTGCATTCTGCCACGAGTTCGGTGCGGGGACGCTGTCGGAAGCGAAAGCAGCGCTCACGAGTAAGGTCAGTGCGATCAGGACAAGTGTCTTCTTCATGGTTGTTTGACGAGAAACTGCGAACTTTGATTCTAGATCGCTCCCGCTTTGGTTCGCATCTCCCGCAAGAACCGGTCTTCGAGTGCAAACCGGGTTGCCCTCAGGGGGACCGAGTTCTACAATTCTCTCGTCTTCCTTCTACTCGAACTCGACAGGGCCGTCCCAGGGAGGTCCGTATGAGATTCCTTATTACCGTATCTGTTCTGTTTTTGATCGGCCTGAGCCTTCTGACGGGCTGCTCCTCCGCTCCCACCCCCACTCCCGCGGCAGAGACACAGCCCGCACAACCGCAAAGCAAACCGCCTTCGCTCTACACCGGACTGCAAGCCTTTGGCTGCGTGCAGGGACTGGCGCAGAAGTGGGCTACCGACACGATTCCCGTGCGTCTGGAATCGGAAATCAACAGCGAGTCCAACGGACAGGGCGGCAAGGCCACGATCTGGAGGGCGGCGTTTATCTCTCCCAGCCGGCGCATGATGAGGTACTTCACCTGCTCTGGAAGCCGCCTCAAGGACGCGCCGCCCTATGGGCCGTCCGCCGACGTCGAGCAGCCGTACAGTCCCGATGTCCCCGCCATGGGATTCCAGCCGCTGTTCCTCAAGGTCGACTCGGACAAGGCGTTTGACGCCGCCCAGGAGCACGGAGGCGTCGCGCTGCTCAAGAAGAATCCCGACCAGGTGGTGAAGTACTTCGTGCTCTGGAATCCGAAGCAGCGTGCCTTGTACTGGTACGTCATGTACGGGAAAGAGAAAGAATCGGCCGCGGGCACAGGAATAGTCAACGCCTTGACCGGTGCGTACGTAGGAGCCAGCAAGTAGAGCATGGGGAGCCGGGCGTTGCGCTCGGCTTCCGTCTCCGTTCTAGTTCTGCTTCGGCGCCGGCTTCACCAGCCAGTGCAGGAGCGAGCTCACCAAGCTGAGTACGATCGCGCCGAGAAACGCAGCCAGGAACCCGCGCACCTCAAAGCCCCGCACGAAGACCGACGCCAGCTTCAGCATGAGGGCGTTGATCACGAACCAGAACAGTCCCAGGGTGGCCAGCGTCAGCGGAAAGGTCAGAACCTTGAGCAACAGTCCGATGGTGGCGTTCGCAAAGCCAATCGCCAGCGCGGCAATCAGAGCCGCTACCGGCCCGCTCACGCTGATGCCCGGCACCACGTGAGCGACGATCCAGACCGCGAGCGCGCTCAACACCCAGTTAAGAAGCATGCGCATGGGACCCCCCTTGGGGAAATCGTTGCTGGTCGTTCGGTCGTTCGCTGAATTCGGGACGACGCCGACAACCAGTGGCGAACGGTCAACAATATACACCGCTTCGTGTTCGCTCGTAGCCCGCAGCTCGCAGCCCGGAGCTGACTTACAATCGCATCGTGCCCACCAAGACCAACGCCGCCCGCCTGCTCGACCAGATGGGTATCCGCTACGAATTGCGGGACTATGAAGTGGATGCAAACGATCTGGCCGCGGAGACGGTCGCAGCGAAAATGGGCCTGCCCCCGGAACAGGTCTTCAAGACGCTCGTAGCGCGTCCTGCTGGAAGTAAAGACCGCAACGGCGTCTGCATGGCTGTGATCCCGGGCGATCAGGAACTCGATCTGAAAGCGCTGGCTGCAGCGGCGGGCGAGAAAAAGATTGAGCTCGTGCCGGTAAAAGAGCTGCAGGGGCTCACGGGATACATTCGCGGCGGAGTCACGGCGCTCGCAGCGAAGCGAGATTTCCTGGTTTTTGTCGACGAGACGATTGAATTGTTCGATGTGGTTTCGATTTCAGCCGGCACGCGCGGGTTACAGATCCTGCTTGCACCGGCCGATTATCTCCGCGCAACCAGGGGAACGATCACCGCGCTCGCGCAGCCAAAGAAGCAAGAATCCGCATGAAACAACAGACCACGCCCGTGGCGCCACCGGCCCCGTTACTCGATCTCCAGAACGTCAGCGTGATGAGGGGACACAAAACCGCCCTGAACGGCATCAACCTTCGTATCGGGGTGAATGAACACGTTGCGGTGTTGGGCCCGAACGGTTGCGGCAAATCGACGCTGATCAAGACCATCACGCGTGAGTGCTATCCCGTCGCCAACAACGGATCCAGCATGACCATCCTCGGCGAGCGGAGTTGGAATGTTTTCGAATTGCGCTCCCTGCTCGGAATCGTCTCGAACGACCTGATGTCTTCGTGCACCAGCGGGGCCACGGGCCTGGACGTCGTACTGTCGGGCTTCTTCAGCAGCACCCGCATCTTCCCGAACCACACCATCGACCCCAAACACCGCGAACTGGCTGAGGAGGCTCTGCTGCACCTTGGTGTCGCCCATCTCGGCGAGCGCGCCGTCGAGGAAATGTCGTCCGGAGAAGCCAAGCGCGTTCTGATTGCCCGCGCCCTCGTGCACAAACCGCGTGCGCTGTTGTTCGACGAACCCAGCAATTCGCTGGATATAGCCGCGCAACGCAGCCTCCGCGAAACCATGCGCTCACTCGCGAATTTGGGCATCGGCATCATTCTGGTCACGCACGAACTCCCCGACATCGTTCCGGAGATCGAGCGCGTGGTGCTGATGTCAGAAGGCCGCATCGTCGCCGATGGGCGAAAGGAAGAAGTTCTGCGAGCCGAGATGCTGAGCCGCGTATTTGGGCTCGAGGTCAATCTCGGCTGCCATGACGGGTACTACCACATCTGGTGATTGGCCACCATCATATCGACCATGGAAAATCACTCGTGGCCACTAAGGGACTCTCACGAGGTTTGGCGGCGCGCGGAGGAGCAAGGACAGTCGTGAAAACTGAGGATGGAGTGGCCGAAGCTAGCTATCGGGGGCGTATCACGTTGATGCGGACACTAGTGTTGAGTTTGACGTTCACAGCCACCCCGTCTTTCATGTATGGTTCGAACAACCATTGTTGCACCTGTTGCTCGATCTTGGTTTGGATGGTCGATGTCGGAGCACCCTCGGCTAGTGCCGATTTCACGGTGCCGTTTGCCGCAATTTCAATCGTCAACTTAACGTTGTAAGCACCCTGCGCCTTATCGTCGATCATTATTCGATCCATCGCACAAACAATGCAATGAGGTCCCTGAACTGGCGGGGCGCCGAGAGGCCCCGGAGCAATTGCCGTTGGGGATGGAATGTCGCTTTCGCCGGGCTTGGCAACTGATTTCAAGCTGGCGCACATCAACTCATGACTTACGAAGCAAATGCCTGAACCAGTCGATGCCCATTTCGGACCGAACTCACGGGTTGCAGGGAACTCCTTGTGCTGCGTTCCCTCCGAGAAGAAACTCGACACGGTTCCATTTGCGGAAATGCAGCCACTAGTTGTGCACGTCACGCACATGTTCAATCGACATGCGGAGATATCGTTTGTGGAATGTTCCCACTTTACGCCATCAGAAGAATAGAGCGCCACCGGTACACCGTATCCGCCACCAGGCTGATCTTTGTGGATTACCTCCGTTCCAATGGTCCAGTACCTTCCTTGAACACTCAGGAAGCTGTACAGAGTCACGTTCGGTATATTGAGAAAGGTCCACGACTTTCCGGAGTCCGTTGTAACCAAGAACCCTTGTCCCTCATATTGTGCGGCGCCATGTTTCATCATGACAGCCATATGGGAATTATCAAGAGCGACCAGCGAGAACGTGTAGGGATACTTCGTAATCTCTTCGGAATTCTGGCCAGTCGATACTTCGGACCAACTGTTCCCGCCATCGGCAGTGAACAGAAGGGACGAGTATGTTCGAATCAACCCGTGTTTCACATCGGAGAAGGAAATTTGCAGAATTGCGTCTTTTCCCGCGGAATGCGCAATCCAAGTATCTCCAGCATCCTCGGTCGTAAGAAACAACCCTCCCGAGCCCGCAGCGTACCCGAACCTGTCATTCGCAAATCCAATATTCAAGACCACACCACCGCCGGACTTCTGGTGCTTAATGAGCCAGTGTTCACCACCATCTGAAGACATCGCCACGGATTCATCCGTTCCACACGACCACAGGGACGAACCGATGCTTGTGACGTTCAGCACGCGAAAAGGGAGGGTCTTCGCTTGCCACGCAGTCTCAGCCTTGTCGTCGCAAAACCCTGCCGCAGTGAGGAAAAGCACTAATACGTACGTCGCTGTGAGAAGTCTGATCCGAATGGGTGTGCAGGGAATCATGCGCTTCATTCTGTCATAAATGTGAAGAGCGATTGTCAAAGTTTGCGTAGAGATGGATTTACGCGACGAGTTGTAAACTAAGTCCGCGTTCCTCCGCGTAAATCCGCGCGGAAAAGAAATTTCGAGGTCCTGATGCCAACAGCAGCCACCCGCACCAACCCGCTCTCCTTCCTCACCGACCAGATCAACGAACTCAAGGCCAAGGGCACCCACTTCAACTTGCGCGTGCTCGAGGATGAGCAGGCGCCGGAGTGCACTTTCGACGGCAAGAAAGTCATCAACCTCGCGTCGAACAATTACCTTGGGCTCACGACGCATCCCAAGCTGCGCGAGGCGGCGCTGGCGGCTACGCGCAAATACGGTGTGGGATCGGGCGCGGTGCGCACCATCGCAGGTACGATGAAGATCCACATGGAGCTGGAGGAGAAGATTGCGCGCTTCAAGAACGTCGAAGCCTGCGTGGTCTTTCAGTCGGGATTCACGGCGAATGCAGGAACGGTCTCGGCCATCCTCGGCAAAGAAGACTTCATCATCTCCGACGAACTCAACCACGCGTCCATCATTGACGGTTGCCGCCTGTCGCGCGCCAAGATTCTCGTCTTCCGCCACAAAGACGTTGCCCACGCCGAAGAGCAGCTCGCCAGCGTCAAAGACCAGCCCGGACGAAAACTCCTGATCACGGACGGCGTCTTCTCCATGGACGGCGACATCGGCCCCCTGCCGGGCTTGTGCGAAGCGGCGGAAAAATATGGCGCCATCATGATGGTCGACGACGCCCACGCCTCGGGCGTTCTCGGCAAAGCCGGCCGCGGCACGATCGATCACTTCGGCATGCACGGGCGCGTCGATATCCAGGTCGGCACGCTCTCGAAAGCGATTGGCGCGCTCGGCGGATACGTGTGCGGCACGCGTGACTTCATCGACTTCCTCTATCACCGCGCGCGGCCGTTCCTTTTTTCAACCTCGCATCCGCCGTCGGTGGCGGCGACGTGCATTGCGGCTTTCGATGTTCTGGAAAACGAACCGCAGCTCATGGAACAGCTGTGGGCCAACACGCGCTTCTGGAAAAAAGAACTCGGCCTGCTCGGATTCAACATCGGTGGCAAGACCACACCCGCAAGCGAAACGCCCATCACCCCCATCATCATCGGCGACGGCCGCCTGACCATGGAATTCTCGCGCGAACTCTTCAAAGAGGGCGTGCTCGGAACCGGCATCGCGTTTCCCACGGTCCCCGAAGGCAAAGCGCGCGTGCGGACGATCATGACGGCCACGCACACGAAGGACGAACTCACACGCGCGCTGGAAGTGCTGGAACGCGTTGGCAAAAGGATGGGGATTTTGCAGTGACTACGGCCTACGGACCAGTCCGATGTTCAATGGACAGAGCGCGAGCTATCGAAAGTGCTCGAGATAGTACAGGGCTGCAAACGCGAGAACCAACGCGGAAGCCGGAATGGCCAGGAACCGAGCCCTTCGCCATGGCCGCGTCCAATCGGCTGTAGCCAGGAACACCACGATCGTTGGCACCAGCGCCACAATGGACAGTTGAAAGATGTGCGCCCCGGTCCCCTCGTCCGGCTGCGGAGGTTGAAAGTACCCGCTCAGCACTGTCACTAGCGCTGTAAACGACAGGACCATCAAGACTCTACCGCTGATGCGGTTTACTTGCTGCGCCTGCATGGCATCCCTTCTTAGATTGCCCTCGACTCACGTTCTGCGATTGATCCGAATTACTTCTTCCATGTTCTGCAGGTACTCTTCAAACGCTCGCTTCCCCGAAGCCGTCAGCCGGTACTCGGTGCGGGGAATGCGTCCTTCAAAGAACTTGCGGCAGGCCAGATAGCCGCCTTCTTCGAGCTTGCGCGCGTGCACGCTGAGGTTGCCGTCCGTTGTATGCAACAGGCGCTTCAGATCGCTGAAGCTGAGCGAGTCGTTGACCGCCAGCGCGCTGATGATCCCCAGCCGTATACGCTCGTGAATCAATCTGTCGAGTTCAGGGATTTCTCCCGCCACTCGCCGCTCGCGACTTTTGCCCAGAGGCTTGGCCGCCTCGACCCGCGCATGGCTTCGAACTGCCGAACTTCTAGCCACCGTACCTCCTCGCAATCCACCAGCCGAACACGATGTGCAGTCCACCAAAAGCAGCGGCCATGGCCCAGTTCCCCTGCAGCGGCAGAAATAAGGACACCGCACCCGCAACCATGAAGCACACGCCCATGACCGGCACCACGGAGACCGAGAACGCGCCGCCCGCAATCACTCCAACGCCGTACAGGAGCATCCACATGCCCGGCAGCGTCGACCCGAGGCCAGAACGGAAGAATGGGATCGTCAGCAGCGCCGCAGCCACAACCGGCGGCGCGAAATTCAACGCGACTTTGCGTCCCGGCCCGCTGGTCCAGGGCAATCCGCTACGCGCCGCTTTGCTTTGAATGGCGACGATCGACAAGGCGACCGCCAGCGCCGCATCCGCGGCCCAGATCTCGAGCCAGCGCAGATCGAAACCATGGTGCCCCGCCAGCCATGCCGCCGGAAACGCAGTGACGCCGACCGCCACCATGCCCCATCCCGGTACGGCTGTGAACGCCGCCGAACGCTCCATGGTCTCGCGGATGAAGCGCAGATCATCTGCCGCGCGAGCATCGAGCGGCGGCGTAGAAGGCCCGCCAAGGCGGGACCGCAATCGCATCCGGCGTGGACCGTGCTCAGGCATCCACAAGATGCTAGGGTAGCGCGTTACCAATGTCAAGTTCTTTGTGGTGCAAAGTAAGGTAGAAGAACTCTGCCAACGGACAGAGCCGGCTCGTTGCGCGCCGAAACCGCCATTCTGTTCTTGACAAAGCCGGACCCACTATTTATAAACGCCCTGTCTTCCCCAAGTTTCAAAACCGGACAACTCATGGATCGTAGCCTGCATGCCTCCGCGCCGGAGCATGGAGAGGGGCACATCTCTTTGCGGCGGCTGCAGCTCAGGGAGAGTGCCATGCCCGCTTCAGGCGAACGTACGCCTCTGCTTCACCGCTTTCAACCCATCAACGCGTGCGTCCTGCTGGTGCTGATGCTGGCGCACTCCCCCTATGCCGTGCCGGCAGGCAAGCCGCGAACGCCGGGACCGGCCGTTGCACCGGGAGCGGCCAGGTCGGATGCGAAGCCTGTGCCTTCCGGGAGCAGTGCCCAAACCGCGGTCATGACGAACGTCGATGTGCTGCGGCTCCTCGAACTCGGTGTACCGGCATCCATAATCGTCGAGCGCATTCGTGCGAACCAGACCCACTTCACAAAACTGGATGAACTGGTCACCGCGATCCGGCGCTACGACACGTCCGCCGGTGGAGATCCTCGTTTTCTTTCGCTAGTCTCCGAAATCTCGCTATCGCAATACCGTGGTGGCGCGCCCTGCCGCCAGGCAGGCGTGGCGTGTCCGCCGATTTCCGCCGATACACCAGCCGCGGCGTCCACCGGCGCGGACGAGGCGATTGCCGATCCTCCACCCGAGTCCGCCCAAGCGCCAGCAGCCTCGCCAGGAATTCGCCCTGCCGCACCGGTTGCCGACCCGCCGCCTGCGCGACCCTCCAGAGGAGCGATGCCCGCCAGCGCAGCCATTCCGCAAGGTGAGACCCCTGTACCGACACCCGCTCCCGTGCCGGGAGCAGCGCCCATTGCGCCCCCTGCCGCGGCCGTCGCACCTGTTCCATCCCCGGTCGTAGCTCCCGCGCCGGTTCCCGCCGCCCCTGCGCCAGTTGGCGCCTTGGTCGCGGCCCTCGAAGCCAAGGCGTCGCCTTCTGCCCGGGCCTTTGCCGCCAGACAAGAGCAGCAGATGGCGGAAGAATACGAGAGAAACAAGTACCGCAATCCGAATCTCGTAACCGACCCGCTGCGTGTGCGATTTGACCCCACCGAAGTGGGCGAACACGTTGAGAAGGACATTGCGGTTACGATCAAGCACAATGTTGAGGAACTTCAAGTCCTCTCGATCCAACTCTCTCGCACTAGCGACCTCGACCAACCTACCGATGCATTCACTCTGGTGCAGCCCGACTTGCAGTGCCCCGAAGTGGCCAGCAGCCAGAATGCATGCCACCTCAGTGTCCAGTTCCATCCTGTTCGTGACGGTTTTGCGTCGGCCTACGTCAAGATCATCACGGAAGGGGTCTGCAAAAAGAATTCGGATGGCAGCTTGGTTGATCCGAAGTGCGACCCGGACCATCCACCCATCTACTTTGATCGCATCTACGTGCAGGGCACGGGTTACGTCGCCGATGTCGCCAGTCTGGATGGAACGGGCCCGCTTTCCAACCAGCCGGGCCTGCGCTCGGTCATGGGGTTCGATATCTCCGGCGCTAGCAATGCCGCGACGCAACAGAAGTTCTTTCTCGAATTCGATATCAACGCACCCATCGGATTCGCGCATTTTGGAAATCGGTCGCTCCGTTGCGCCGACAACCCAACGCTGCCTGCGTGCAGAAGGGATCATGTCACCTTCGCCGGCGATGTCGTCTGTGCTGGTGGATATCGATCGTTACCCGAATGCGAGAACCAGTCGATTGGGAACACGGTTTCTGTATTCCGAAGCGTGCCGTGCACGGGTTCTTCTCCGTTGCCGGAGTGCAAGGACCGGACCCTGACCAGGATCGACGGCACTTACGCGTGCAAGGACTATGCTGCTCTTGCGGAATGCGGAGGTAAGAGGCCCAGCGACGCCGCTGACATACACCGGACGGTGTCCTGTCTGCAATTTCCTAACTTGCCTGACTGTGAGCAAGATACCGTGCAACTGGAACGCCGCGATCCGCTCTCGCGTCCGTTGTGGTTCTTTCTCAATCCCCGCATCACCAGTGTTCCTCAGTCTCCGACCGGACTGGGGAGCTTGAACATCGAGAGCATCAGCAACGAAATCCTCGGAAACGAACATACGACTAACCTTGTGCAGGGAATGGATGTGCAAGGAGGCATGGAGTATTTCCTGATCAAACCGCGCCAGGGCCTGCCGCTGTGGAGCGTGGTCAAGAATGCCCACGCGCGCACCGGAGTTGCCATTGTCGGCGGACTGGGATTCGTCACACCGTTCTCGCCTCCGGACAAAACCACGCAGGAATTCACCATCAACTCCACCATCCTGGCTCAATACCCGGATGCGGGCAAACCGCAGAACGACCCGGATGGAAATCCGGTTACGCCGACCATCATCGCCTTTGTGAACAAGGATCGGACGCGGTTCTTCCGGCGTTACTACGCAGGGTTGCGGTTGAAGACTTACTTCTTCACTGATCGCATGAAAGGAGAATGCGACGACCCGCGCCAGGCCGCTGATCGCTGCGAGCGTCTGATGAACCTTTTCCCGGGCGTTCTCGATTTCACGGTCGGTAAGGATGAAGCTGTGACCGGGGGCCGGTTCAGCAATTGGCTCCTGCGTCTGGATGCGGTCTATCCCCTCCCATTCAATCCGGCGTTTCATATCTTTGGCGGAGCCAACATCGTATTCGGCCGCAACACCACGACTCTGCCGCTTGTTTTGGAGCCGCCTCAGCAATTCCTGAATCTCTCCGACCCGCACGTATTCGTGCAGGCTCTCGATCCGCCGAACCGCGACACTTACCGGATTGGCGTAGGGGTGGACCTGCTGCAAATCATCAAGGGCAAAGCCAGCAAACCGGCGGCCGCGACGGAACCCGCGACGGCGGCAACCAATTGAGACTAGGAGTCGAGCCCTGGCAATGCTGAGAATGGAAACGCGTTACGGGAATTCCACATCCAGCGCGTAGACTTCCTGCACGCTGAGATCTTGCACGTACAGCCGCGAGCCGTCGGGCGTCGTGCCGCTCCAGGTGCCCGACGGCGTGGTCTGCAGGCGCCGCAATCCGGAGAGGCTGTAGAGGGACTCGACTTTCGTGTCTCCGACTTTCACACGCCGCGCAGTCGGCTGGCTGGTAAGGAAGTTATCGAAATAAACGTATCGGCTGTCTTTCGACCACGTGGGATACGAGATGTTGCCCGGTTCCGTCAGCCACTTCGTCCATTTCTGCGACTGGAAATCGTAGAGCATGAGCGTTTGCGAGTCCGGCGTGAGCGCCGCCAGGTACCGCCCATCGGGCGACCGGCGCGGGCTGAACACGCCCTCGGAGCCAGGTAAACGAGTGGTCTGCCGGCTGTTCAAGTCAAGGATCTCGATCCCCTGCGCTGCCGTGCCCGGGCCATGTCCGAAGATGATCTGCTTTCCATCGGGGAGGAAGTTGAAGTCGACGCCATCACGGCCGGGCAACAACTCTTCCGTCGCCCCACCTTGCGGCGAGATTGTGAGCATTCGGGTCGGCTTTCCCAGTTCGAAAATCTGAAACAGGATGCGCGATCCGTCCGGCACCCAGACGGGAAGCATGGCTTGCACATCTCCGCTCGTGAGTTGCAGACGCTCGGACCCATCCGCACGACAGCGCCACAGATTGCCGTCAGGCACACCCACGTACGTGATCCACTGACCGTCGGGCGAGAATGCGAGATCGCTTGCCGACATGCCGCCCAGATATGGCACAAACTGCCGCGACGCGGAGTCGTAGCGCACCAGTTGCGCGCGCACCTGCACGGCGGTGACGAAAATCCGCTTGCCATCGGTCGAAGGTGTCGCCCCCAGGTAGGGCAGTGGACCGGTCGTAAGCTGCAGCGGACCGGCACGCGGCCTGCGGAACGTCCCGGTGCGGTCGGCCAACGCAAACAGATCGACGCTCGGGCTGTTCCCGCTGATGAACGTGTAGTAGCGGCCGTCGGGAGTCCAGTCGCCGCAACACTCGCGCGGAGGGTTATGCCAGTTGGGCAGCAACGGATGCAAATTGGTGCCGTCGACCCGCAGTTCCCACAAAGACCCCGCATTACGGTTGGGTTCGTAGAGGGTGAAACGGATTCGCGTTCCGTCTGGTGAAAACCGGGCGGTGCTCGGTATTCCCTGTAGCTGCGCCAGGAGTTTCGAGTCTGTTCCATCGGCATTGGCCAGGTAGAGGGCGCCAGCGTGGGAGAAGACGAGCCGCAGTCCGTCGGGCGACCAGGCGGTATCCGAGGCCACGACATTTGCCAGCCGGCGCGGAGACCCCGATGGCAAGGGCAGCGCCCAAAGGGGAGCCTCCGCCGCCGTGCCCTGAAAACCGGCCACAAGAAGCTGCGAGTGATCGGGCGTAATGCTCGCCACCGCGATGTTCGCAAAGGGCGTCGGAATTTCCGATGTTTCTCCTCCGCTTGCAGCCACCTGCCCCAGGAGAACACGCTCCCCATTCGATTCCGTCATATAGAGCCGCGAGCCGTCGGTGACTACGCCCACTTTGCCTGTGCCATCCCGGGTGATCTGTCGTGAACCCGTTACTCGAGGAGGAGGTAGTGGCCAGAGGTAACGCACTGCGGCCAGTGCGGCCACGATGATTGCAGCCGCAACGCCGCCCCAGACCCGGCCGCGCTTGCGCTGACCACTCAAAGCGGCCGCCGTCATCGCCGTCACCCGGCCCGACGTTGTGTCGCGCTTCACCCGCTTGAGATCGGCACGCGCATCGGCCGCGCTCTGGTAGCGCGTGTCGCGGTCCTTCTCCAGCGCCTTGCCGATGATGCGTTCCAGTTCCGGAGGCAGGTCGGCGTTGAGACGCAACGGTGGCGCCGGAGGCTTGTTGAGAATCGCATTGAAAATCGCCGCACTGGTGTCACCACGAAACGGCAAGACGCCCGTTGACATTTCATAAAGCACCGCGCCAAAAGAAAACAGATCAGTACGCGCATCAAGCTCCTTGCCCAAGGCCTGCTCGGGCGACATGTAGGCCACGGTTCCCATGGTCGCGCCCGGACTGGTGAGTTGCGCGTCGCTGAGAGTAGCGACGGAAGACTGGCTGGTCGTGGTCCCCGTGAGTGGGCTCACCTTGGCCAATCCAAAGTCGAGCACTTTGGCCAGTCCCCGGTCGGTGATGAAGATGTTGGCTGGCTTGATGTCGCGATGAATAATGCCCTTGGCATGAGCGGCGTCGAGCGCGTCAACGATTTCGATTCCCAGATCGAGCAACCGCTCCGTTTCCAGCGGATGGCCGGTGATAACCTCCTTCAACGTGCGGCCTTGCAGGTGTTCCATTACGATGAACAACCGGCCCTCGTGCTCGCCGATTTCGTGAATAGTGCAGATATTGGGATGGTTCAGCGCCGAAGCCGCACGAGCCTCACGGCGAAAACGCTCGAGCGACAGGGGATCCTGGGCGACGTCATCGGGCAGAAATTTCAGGGCGACGAAGCGTCCTAGTTGCAGGTCCTCCGCCTGAAAAACCACGCCCATGCCGCCGCCGCCCAGCTTCTTGACCAGGCGGTAGTGGGAAACAGTTTGCCCTACGCTGGAGGTTGGATCGTGCATCCCGAAGTGTTCGCGGGGAACAGTCATTGTCCCACTTCCAGCAGGGAGCGGCAAACGGGTCCTTGCACGGGATCGGGTTGCCGAAGATAGAGATTGAATTTGAGTGTACTATGTGTTATAGTACACAACATGATTCCGTTTCGCGTGGACTTCCGGCCTGGCATTTCGCTCTACGAGCAGGTCGTCTACGCGGCCACCAAGGCCATCATTGCCGGCCAGGTTCGTCCCGGCGACCCGTTTCCTTCAGTACGCCTTCTGAGCAAAGAACTCAAAATTAATCCCAATACGGCTCACAAAGTCGTTGCGAACCTGGTTGCCGCCGGCTTGCTCGAAACGCGGCCGGGTGTTGGCACAGTTGTAGCCGAGCTTCCCGAGGCGCGGAGTTCGGAGCGAACGCAGTTGCTGGGCCACGAAATTGAACAACTCGTGGTGGAAGCGAAGAAACTCGGAATCGGGCTGGAGGATGTGTCCGCATCCATCGCAGCCCACTGGAAACGACTCGGAGGGCAGAGTGGATCCGATCGCGGAGGACGAGGCAAGCGATGAGCAGCGCAATTCGCACCGAGAACCTTGCCAAGAAGTTCCGGAAAGTGCACGCCTTGAATGGCTTGACCCTCGACGTACCGGAGGGCGCCGTGTACGCGCTGGTTGGCCCGAACGGAGCAGGGAAGACCACTGCCATCAAGATTCTGATGAACATCTTCGGCGCCACGAGCGGCCGCGCCGAAGTGCTGGGCATGGACTCCACGCGCGTCCGAGGTCGAGCTTTCACGACGATCGGCTACGTGTCCGAGAACCAGGAACTGCCCGAGTGGATGACGGTGAGCGCCTTCCTTGCTTATCTGAGGCCGTTCTACCCTTTGTGGGATCGAGATCTGGAGAGCGACTTAGTCAAACAATTTGACTTGCCCCTGGACCGCAAACTGCGCCACTTGTCGCGCGGCATGCGGATGAAAGCCGCATTGGCGAGCGCGCTTGCCTATCACCCGAAGCTGATCGTGCTGGATGAGCCCTTCACCGGACTCGACCCACTGGTGCGCGACGAACTGATCCAGGGGCTGCTGGACCGGGCCGAGGAATCCACGATCTTCATTTCCTCTCACGACCTGGCGGAAATCGAAAGCTTCGCCAGCCATGTGGGTTATCTGGAGCAGGGGCGGCTAGGGTTTTCCGAAGAGTTAACGAGTCTAGTGGAACGATTTCGCGAAGTGCAGCTGACGTTTGATGCGCCGCCTGCGTTGCCCGACAAGGCGCCGGACACGTGGATGCATCTGGGCACGTCGGCGGCGGTGGTACGGTTCATCGAAAGCCGCTTCGACGCGGAACGCACTGCGGGAGAGATTCGGACGGTGTTTGGCGAGCCACGGGACGTGACGTTCAGTCCGATGTCATTGCGATCCATTTTCCTCGCAATGGCCAGGGCCGGGCGGGATACAGCATCGTGAGGCCGGTCATGAAACAGGTCTTGCACATTTTTCGAAAAGACGCGCGCCGCTACTGGCGCGAGTGCGCGATCTCGATCGCATTAATGGCTTTCTATGCGTGGAATGAAGCACGGGGTGGGGCGGTCGAGCGCGCCACGGGATATGCGATTGGCGCTCGCGGTCTCTTGACCTTCAGGTTCCTCTCGGGCCTGGTCAACGTGCTGTTGCCGATCTCCTGGGTACTGGTGATCGTGCGCGCGATCCAGGGAGAGTCCCTGGTTGGCGACCGTCAATTCTGGGTTACTCGTCCTTATGAATGGAAGAAGCTGCTGGCAGCCAAAGTCCTCTTTATCCTCGTCTTCGTCAATTTTCCGCTGTTGATCGCAGATGTTTTCCTGCTGGCGAAGGCGGGCTTCGCTCCAACCCATCACTTGATCGGCTTGCTGTGGATGCAGCTGCTGTTGACAGTCTTTCCCTTCCTCATGATTGCGGCGCTGGCCACGGTCACGGCCAGCCTCTTGCAGATGGGGCTGGCAGTGCTGGTCATCGTGCTCTACCTGATTGGTATGTCTTCCGTGGCGGAACATATCCCGGGCTCTTCATTTTCTTCGTCGATTGCTGATTCATTGCAGGCTACCCTTTTTGTTGGCACCGGTGTTGCGGTCATCTTGTGGCAATACTCCAGGCGAAACACCGTTGCGTCTCGCGGGCTGATCGTCGGATTTGCCGCTTTTGTGTTTCTCGTTCTTGTCGCCTCGCCCTATCGAACCATCGTTGCACACCAGTATCCGCTGGAAACAGGCCAAGCGCCCCTGCAACTGAGTGTGCTACCCGGCGAATACCCTCCCGACGGGAAGTTTTCCGATCAAGAAGATGAGTTCCAGATCCAGATCCCTTTGGGTGTTTCGGGCATCGCTGACGATTCAATCGTAGTGATCAGCGGCGTCATGGTTGAGCTTGAGTCTCCCGACGGCTTGCGATGGAACTCGGGCTGGCGGTCGTATGGCACATCTCTCTTCCCGGAGCAGAAGCGCACGCAGATCGACTTCAGCCTGAAAAAGAAGGTGTTCGAGCAACTGCAGAAAACGCCGGTCGCAGGCCGCATCTCGTTCGCGTTGACAGTGTCTCGCGACCAGAACCGTCGGGAGTTTGTGATTCCGAACGGAGAGTTTGTGATGGCGGATGTGGGACTGTGCACCTCCGCAGCGGGGTACAACTGGAGCATTCAATGCCGTGCAGCGCTGCGAACGCCCTCTTCTCTGATGATCACCTCCGACTTGTCACAGACCACGTGCCCGGCGCAAAAAGACCAGGTCCGCGCTCTAGCCGGTGAGATTGCCCGAGAGTGGCATCACAATTCCGAATCCGGACCGGCGGAGTTCGGCATCAGCCCGGTGAAGGAGGTTGACTTCTACCTGATGCCCTCAAACCCCACCGATGCGCTGACCGTCAAAGGAGTGTGCCCGGGAACGCGGGTGTTTCTGAGTAACCCGGAAGCGGTGCGGCAGACTCGCGTGGAATTAGCGCTGAAGGGGCTTCGGTTGGACGACTATCGGCTTCGGTCCCTTAGGTACGCGTTTTCAAGATAGAACGTCGTTTCTACTTTCCCGATCCCCCATCTTCCACAATCGCCTGCACAATCTGGTCGATGGTGTCCGTGACGCGCTTCGCGGGAAGGTTGGAGTTATTCGAGAGGATGGAGAAGGCCACCGTTTCTCCGCTATCGGTGGTGGCGTAACCGGAGAGAGTTTTCACGCCGCCGAGCGAACCCGTCTTGCCGTAGATTCGACCTTTCAGGCGAGGCGCAGTCAAACGGTCGGAGAGAGAGCCGTCTACGCCCGAAACCGGGAACGTTGCCTTGTAGGCATTGCCCCAGGGCTGCGTCGACACGTATCGCAGCAACTGCACGATTGCATGTGGTGTCACCAGGTTCTGGCGCGAGAGTCCGGAGCCGTCGAAAAAAATGTACTGATCGGCCGAAATCCCCGCCTGCGTCAGAAATCCGCGCAGCACTTCGAGCCCGCTTTCGATCGTGCCGGCGGTTCCGCGCTCGCGTCCCAGGAGGCGCAGCAGGATCTCGGCGTGCAGGTTCTGGCTGACTTTGTTCACGACCTGGATATCGTCCAGCATCGGCTTCGACTCATAGCTGGCCAGCACCACCGGCTGATCGGTTTTAAACGGATGCGCCGGCGCATCGCTGCCGCCTCGCGAAGGCACGACAGCCGTCACGCTGAAGGTCGAAAGCGTCGCCAGTTCGGTGTGCCGCGTCCGCTGCCGTCCGTAGACAACGATGCCCCGCTTCTCGAGAAGTTGGCGGAACAAAGCAGCGGCAAACTCGGCCGGATCTTCAATCGCCAGCGCTTCGTTGGCGCCGGGATCGTCCAGGGGCATATTGCCCCAGAGCGTCAGCACCGTCGATCCAGGCTCTCGATTGACAAAGAACTTCCGTCCCGTGCCCGCCGGCGTCGTGATAATCCGGTTGTCGAGCCGGTAGTAATCGGCGAACGGCGTCACGCTCACGAACGCTTTTTCACCCGGACGATCAGCGGGAAGAATATTGACAAAGACGACATTGTCGTTGATCGTCAATGCGGATACCGGAGCGCCATCAGCCCAGACCAGATCGTCCTGGCTCCAGCCTTCGCCGTAGCGTTCGAAGGCGAAGTAGGAGTCATCGGCCACGATGTCTCCGTCCACATACTTCACGCCTTTCTGCAGCAGTTCGTCGGCCAGGGTTTCGAGCGCCTGAATGGGATGGTCATTGCGCTGCGTGCGCAGATCGTAGGGCAACTCACGCCCGGAAAGATTCGGATCGCCGTGGCCGACCAGCACCAGATCGCCATTGAGCCGTCCGTAACGGTCCAGCGTGCCGGCAGTCTCAACCGTGGTTCGGAACTTGTACTCCGGACCAATCAAAGCCAGCGCCGCCGCCGTCGTAAACAGCTTGGTGTTCGAAGCGGGAGTGAACAGCTTGTCAGCGTTTTGCTGGTACAGTGTCTGCCCCGACGAAACAGACGTGACTTCAATGCCCCAGAATCCACGCGCCAGGTCGGGCGAATTGAGAACGTCGGAAATGTGGTCGTGAAGTCGCTTAGGCGAAGCCGCCAGCCCCTGTGTCGCAAGCAGCAGCACAGCAAGCCAGTAACTCAAGACTAACCGCGGGCGGGGCATTAGCTAAATTGTAACACCCAGGGAAAATGGACCCCGTTTAGAATAGCGGCGGCATGCGCGCAGTCTTTCAGTGGAATCTCGGCAAGCGGTCCATCGAACTGGGCCGTCGTACCCTGATCATGGGGGTCGTCAATGTTACGCCCGATTCGTTCTCCGACGGCGGCCAGTACTTCGACGCCGAAAAGGCCGTCGCCCACGCGGAACAGTTGCTGGCCGAAGGCGCCACCATCATTGACGTTGGAGGAGAATCCACACGTCCGGGCGCGGGCGTGCTCGCGCCGGGGGAGACTTCTGCGGGCGTGGAGCCGCGGGTTCGAACGCCCGTATCAGAGGAAGAAGAACGCAAGCGAGTGCTGCCCGTAATCCGCGATCTGAAACGCCGGTACCCGGAGGCCATCATCAGCGTCGACACCTATAAAGCCACCGTGGCTCGGGCCGCCGTCGAAGAAGGCGCCGAGATCGTCAACGACATCAGCGGCTTCCGCTGGGATGCAAAGATGGCGAAAACCTTGGCCGAGTTGAAAGTCGCCGCCGTGCTCATGCACACCCGCGGACGTCCCGAAGAATGGCGGTCGCTGCCGCCGATTGGCGACCCCGTCTTACTGGTGAAGCGGGACCTGCGGCAGTGGGCCGAAGCCGCCACTCTGGCTGGGATCAAGCGAGACCGCCTGGCGCTCGATCCAGGATTCGGTTTCGGCAAGAGCTTCGACGAGAACTACCCGCTGCTGGCCCGCTTCTTCGAACTGCAGCAACTGGGACACCCGCTGGTGGCAGGCACGTCGCGCAAATCGTTCATCGGACGAACCCTGAAACACGACGGTCACGACGCACCTGTCGACCAGAGATTGTACGGAACGTTAGCGACAGAGACGGCGTTGATCCTCAAAGGGGCCCACGTCATCCGCACCCACGACGTCCGTCATGCCGTGGAAGCAGCCATGATCGCGGATAAGATCGTCGCCAACGGGGGGTGAGCAGCAAAAGCGCTAACTTAAGAATTCTGAAGCGCCTCCAGGCCAGCGCCCGTTGCACGGCCGCTCGCAAGACCTTTTTGATGGAGCCTGAAATCAGCGTAGAGTTGACCAATCTAAGCAGCCCAAAAGTACTCGCATGCGCAAAATAGGATCGCAGATCGCTATTACCCTTGCCCTGGTCGCGATGACTTGGACGGTTTCGAGCCAACAGGTCAAGCGATCGATTGGCAGTGACGCACCTCGAATCCAGCGTGCAGCACCTGTCGATGCAACTACCCTTGCGACGCGGCAGCGCTTCTTGGAGATGTTTGCCCGGGCCTACTTCCCGGGACGAACCGGCCAGATCCTGATCGTGCCGCGTGAAGGCGACTTCATCACGCGGCCGGACGTCGCGTACATGCACGGTTCGCCGTGGACGTATGACGTAGCGATTCCGCTGATGTTTGTGGGCCCCGCGGTGAGAACGGGAACGTACTCGACTCCGGCCGCGCAGCAGGACGTTGCGCCAACCCTTGCCGCTGCGCTAGGCGTGCAGATGCCTCCCACGACGACAGGCCATGTATTACCGGTTTTGCGCGCGGGTTTTGCTCGACCACGAGTGGTCATGCTGCTCGTCCTTGATGGCATGCGCCGGGATTACTTCGATCGTTACGCTGCGTCCATGCCAACCCTCACCGCCCTGCGCCAGCGTAGTGCCTGGTTCACTCGGGCGCAGGTTAATTTTCTTCCGACCAACACAGCCGTTGGCCACTCGACGCTCTCGACCGGGACCGATCCTCGCGTGCACGGAATCACCGGGGTCAACGTATACGACAGCACCGAGCGCCGGCGCCACGACTTCTTCGCTGGAAGAACGCCGCAAGATCTGATGGCATTGACACTGGCTGACGTCTGGCAGCTGGCGACCGCGGGTCGCGCGATCATATTGGCGCAAGGCAGCATCGACCGGGCGGCGACGCCGCTCGCAGGGCATGGAGCGTGTCAGTTGAATGGAACGCCAGTCGTTCTCGCCAGCTACGATCAGGAGACGGGCAACTGGGCCACAAATTCCAACTGTTTCCGGTTGCCCGCATATCTGAAGGATCGCAATGCGAAAACACTGTGGCCGGCGAGTGGGGAGTGGATGGGTCACAAAATCGACTCGACCGAAGCGGTGCGATATTCGGCTCTGTTTCCGGCATTCGAAGCCGATGCGATGGCCGCAATGATGGAGCGAGAGCCGCTGGGCGAAGACAAAGTCCCGGATCTCATTCTGCTGAACTACAAAGGCGCGGATTTCGTGGGCCACAAGTATGGTCCGGATTCGGACGAGCTGCGCGTCACCCTTGGCGAGATGGATCGCCAGTTGAAGAGGATTCTGAACGCGTTAGAAGCAAAGGTTGGTAATGACTATCTCCTCGCGGTGACCGCGGACCATGGCATGCCATCGGAACCATCGTCGCCGGATCGCCGGCACCTTGCATCATCGATCGTAGACCTGCTGCACGAGAAGTTTGATCCAGAGGCGAAGCTTCTGATTACGTCCTTCGAACCGGAGAACGGCCAGATCTTCGTCGATGAAGACCGGTTATCGTCTCTTGGTCTGACGTTGCGTGACCTGGTTCATTTCCTCGAATCAGAGCCGTTCCTTTTTGCGGTGTTTACAAACGACGATGTGCGCGAAGCCGCTAACGCGCTGAAGCCTGCGACCCCGAGGGCAGGCACTCGAAGCACAACTAGAGTCGGCCTGGCAAAGCCTCAAGTTAGCGCTTATGGGGGTGTGCAGCCGTTTCACGACAGGCAATAAGCGAGGTCACGCGCCCGCCGTCGCCGGCGTCGAAGCCTTCATCACCGGCAGGCGGATTTCGAACGCCGCGCCGCCTTCGGGACGGTTGGAACACGTGATCTGCCCCTTGTGATCCTGAATCACGCCGTACGTCGCGCTCAGGCCCAGACCAGTTCCTTTGCCGATGGGCTTGGTCGTATAGAAGGGGTCGAACACGCGCTCCGGGTCGCGCAATCCGGGACCGGTATCGGCAAACTCGATCACCACTTCGCTGCCCTCATGCCATAATGAAACTGCCAGGCGGCCCTTGCCGACTTGCTCCAGGGCGTCAACCGCATTCTCGACGATCTGGAGAAACGCCTGCAAAAGTTGATTGGAATTGCCCAGCACGCGAGGCAAGGGCTCAGTGGCCTGAACCGCCAGGCTGATCTCCCGGTTTTGAATCTTGAATCCCTCCATCTGAACCGCGCGTTGCAGCAGAGGCTTCAATTCCAACGGGACCTTCTCCCCGGGGGTCTGTTGCGCGAAACTGAGAAGATCGTTTACCAGGTCGCGGGTGCGCCGCGCCTGCTGGCCGATCTTTTGCGCCGTCGCCAGTTGCTCGCGTCCCAGGCTGCTGCTGGCAGCCATGCGCTCCGACGTCTCCAGAATGGTGGAGAGCGGGTATTCCAGTTCGCTGGCCGCCATCGCCACCAACTCTCCCAGTGACGCCAGCTTCGCCTGCTGCACCACTCTGCCCTGCAGTCGCTGCAGGTTGTCGTATCCGCTTCGCGACTGTTTGAGGAGGTGCACCAGTTTTTCGTCAAGCAGATGCTGCTTCAAGAACACGAAGAACGCCAGGACCGCCACCCCGCCCATGGCCACCGCGAAACGCACCTGTCGCAGGTAGGGCGTCGAATGGCTCAGAAACAGCGCCCAGTAGCCCATGAGGGGCAGCGAAAGCAGCGCAAATTTAGCCAACCACGAAGAGAACTCGCCGCGGTGGTGCGTGATCGCGGGTGTTGCCTGGGTCTCGCGGAGACAGCGCCTCCCGAGCACAGCCACCCAGAGGAAGCCTAACTCCGAAATCACGAATGGAACATCGGTGAGGCCGCCGCTGACGTACGTCCCGCGCGCGATCGCGGCATTGATGGTCTCCGAAGCGATCGCATATAAGGTGGTGGCCATCAGAATACTGCCGTAGACCGTGCGCCACGACCCGGAACTCGTAAGGAACGACCAACCGGAGACCGCCATCAGAATCAGCGCCTCTGCCAGGTAAAGGAGATCCCAGCGCAGCCCATATGCCCCGGGCTGACGGATCAGGTATTCCTCCGGAAAGACGACGAAGGCATAAACCACGATCCACCACACCAGCAGTATCAGGACATTCAAGGCGCTCGGCAGCATGCCTTCATTGGCCGCCGCTCTCTGCGGACGAATCGCGACCGCCGCCATCATCGGTACAAAATGCAGAAACAGTATGATGTCGCCTTCGAACGGGTCGGGCACCGACTGCCGCAGAAGAACTTCGTACCATGCCCAGCCCGCCTGATTGAACCACCACATCACCATGCTGACGGTGACCAATCCCCAGAAAAGTCGAGTGTGACCTCGACTATCCAGGGTGTTTCGCACCGCCAATATGGCCGTCGCCGTTGCCACCGCCAGCGGAACCAGGTCTCCAACCGCGAAGCGAAAGTTCGGGTTCGGATAGGCAATCGGCGCCAGCGCGTAAAACAGCACCAGGGCGACTCCGCAGACAAGGGTTGAGATTCGGCGCGCAGGCATGATTCCTCTGCATCATATGAGTTTCCAGGCGTTATGTTTAGGTCTCCATGTGGTTACCCTCGGTTACTCTGGTAACTCAGTCTGGGCAGGCGGCTCAACTCCGTGCTCGCGCCATTCGCCTTCCCAGGGCTGCTAGAATTTGCCCTATGGCCTTTCCTGTCACGCGTATGCGCCGTACCCGGCGGACCGACGCTCTTCGCTCCATGGTCCGCGAAACCCGGCTCACCCCCGAGTCTCTCGTCTATCCCATGTTCGTCTGTCCGGGAGAAGGTGTCCGCAAGGAAGTTCGCTCCATGCCTGGAGTCGCGAATCTCTCTGTGGACCAAGCCGTCAAAGATGCCCGTGAGACCTACTCACTTGGTGTTCCCGCCATCATCCTTTTCGGCTTACCAGAGCACAAAGACGAAGTCGCCACCGGCGCCTGGGCCGACGATGGCATCGTGCAACGTGCCGCCCGCGCCATCAAAAGCGAGGTCCCGGACCTGGTCATCATGGGAGACGTGTGCCTGTGCGAATACATGTCGCATGGCCATTGCGGAATCGTGAAATCCGAAGCGCAGTCTCTGGGCGCAGCCGCGGCCGCCCCGCCCGCGACAATGCAATACGAAATCGTAAATGATGCAAGCCTCGAATTGCTCGCGCGCACCGCTGTCTCGCTCGCCCGCGCGGGCGTCGACATCATTGCGCCTTCCGACATGATGGATGGACGTGTCGCCGCCATCCGCAAAGCCCTCGACGCCGCCAATCTGACCAATACCCCCATCCTTTCCTATGCCGCCAAGTTCGCTTCCGGCTTCTACGGACCATTCCGCGAGGCCGCCGATTCCGCCCCCCAGTTCGGCGATCGCCGTTCTTACCAGATGGATCCCGGTAACCTCCGCGAGGCCATGCGCGAGATCGAACTGGATATTGAAGAGGGCGCCGACATGATCATGGTCAAACCGGCCATGCCCTACCTCGACGTCATTGCCGCCGCCCGCGACCGTTTCGACCTGCCGCTAGCCGCCTACCAGGTCTCCGGCGAATACGCCATGATCGAGGCCGCTGCCCGGAACAATTGGATCGATCACGAGCGCGTGCTGATGGAAGCTCTCCTGTGTATCCGGCGCGCCGGCGCCAGCATCATCCTCACTTACCACGCCAAGGTGGCGGCCAGACTGCTGGGATAGTCCTGCAGGCGCCTCCGCCGATCTTTGCAACATTTTCACAAAATTGCTGTAAAATCCGCCTCCTACAGGGTTGGGACCTTGGTGGCCAGCTACTCGTCGTTCTCGTCCGAAGATCTGCTGAGAGCCTGCGTCGGTTCTGATAACGAAGCGGCCTGGACAGAATTCGTTCGCCGTTTCCGCCCTGTCATTGCCAAGGTCGTGCTGCGAACCACACGCCGCTGGACCCTGCCGCAGCCGCATCTCCTCGACGATCTCATTCAGGACAGCTTCCTGAAGCTGTGTGCTGACAACGGCCTTGTACTTCGTCGCTTCCAGTCTCAGCATAAGGACGCCATCTTCGGATTTCTGAAGTCGGTGGCCGCCAGCGTCGTCTGCGATCACTTCAAATTCCAGCGCGCTCAGAAACGCGACATTACCCTGACTGAAACGCTCACCGAGAAGATCCGCATCGACCCGCCGCCAGCGCGCGGCACGGATTCCGGCACGATGGAAGACAAGGTCGCGCTGCGCCAGATCGACGAAGCGCTCGGCAGGCTCTTCCCAGGCGACAACTTCACCCGGAATCGAGCGATTTTCTGGCTCCACCACAGGGATGGCATGACCGCCAGCGCCATCGCTGCCATTCCTTCCATCGGATTGAATACCAAGGGCGTCGAGAGCACGCTCCGCAGGATGACCCTCATGATCCAGGGTCACATCGGATCGAGGTATTAAATGAAGGGTTTGGTGGTCAGGAATCGTTTTAGAGTGTGAATGACAGTTATGTGTTGGGACCACCGTAATTCGAGCGTGGCCCAGGTTATTCGTGATTCCTTGACGTTTGGTCGCGAGAAGATCCTTCTCTGGAGTCTGACGTTTGGATCGTGAATTTGAAAACGAGGGTCCGGGTCCGCAAGCGGGCTCCTATCCAGATTGCCCCGACCTGAACGTATGGTACGAGATCGCCGGCGGAGCCATGCCGCCTGAGCAGGCGGAGCCCTATCTGCTGCACGTGGGCGCCTGCGACCGTTGTGGCCCCTTGCTTCGCACCGCAGTCTCGGATTTCAACGACGCACTCACTTCCTCGGAGGCGAAGCAGATTGCTGATCTGGAAAGCGCACGGCCCAAATGGCAGCGGAAGCTGGTCGAAAGAATTACGGGAAAAATCGCTCCTGATCCCGCGGCCGCATGGTGGCGCCGCTGGATCACCATCCCCCGCGTCGCGCTGGCAACGGCCGCGCTTGTGGCTGCCGTCATGGGTTATCAGGCCGTTCGTCCTAACCCCTACGAGAAGACCGGCAACCTCCTCGCCAGCGCCTACGGAGAAAAACGCACTCTGACGCTGCGAATGTCCGGCATGCCCTATGCCCCTGCCGGCGCCGGTGTGAAGCGGGATACGGATTCTTCCTTCCTTGACCGTCCCGACTCCTTGCTCAAGGCCGAGGTCCTCATCGCCCACCAACTTCAGACTCATCCTTCCGATCCTCGCTGGCTGCAGGCCAAAGCCCGCGCCGATCTGTTGGAAGGAAAGTATCAGAGCGCCCTGGATACATTGAATCACGCCGATCAGCTCGCGCCGAAGTCGCCGGAAATTCTCACCGACTTGGCCATCGCCAACTTCCAGCTTCTCCATTATGACGTCGCCTACGAGAAGCTCAGCCAGGTCCTCGCCATCAAGCCGGACGATCCTCTCGCGCTCTTTAACCGCGCCTTTGCTGCCGAGCAACTCCACCTCTACCACCAAGTTCTTGACGATGCCGACCGCTACCTCCGGCTGGATTCGCAATCGAAATGGGCGGATGAGATTCGCGAACTCGCCGCCAACGTCCGCGCCAGGCTGATGGACCATGAGCAGAGCCGGGCGGCTCCGCTGCTGTCCCCGGCGCACCTGGCTGGTGCGCTCGACGATCCCGCCCTCCGCATCCAGGTCGACCACCGCATCGAAGAGTACTTGAAAGAAGCGGCGGTCTCCTGGCTTCCGCGCGCCTTTCCGGAAAGAGCCAGCAAGGCCGATCCTGCCGCCCGGCAGGCGCTTTTTTTTTTGGCGGACCTGACCCGTCAGCAACACCAGGACCTCTGGCTCTCTGACCTGCTGCGTGGATCCTCCTCAGAAGATTTTCCGAAAGCAGTCGCCGCGCTGTCGCGAGCGATTCAGGCCAACACCGCCGGCGAGTACAACACGAGTACCGATCAGGGACGCCGCGCTGAGCTCTTGTTCTCGACCCTGGGCAATACCGCTGGAGCACTGCGAGCCAAGTTTGAGCAAATATTCGCTGCACAAATCGATGAGGACGCCTGCCAGAAGGAAGGGATCGCTGCCGGCGCAGAGTCGGAAAAGCACCCCTATTCTTGGCTCCAGATCCAGTTCGGCTTGGAAAGAGCCGCCTGCTCTCTGGGTGAAGGCGAAGTAGGGACGGACGAGCGCCTCTCGCGCCACGCCATGGAGCGCGCCGAACGGGCCGGATATCGCGAGGTTTACCTCCGCGCGCTCTATTTCACCGGTGACGACGAACGGCTGACGGGCAATCCGGCTGCTGCTTCGAAACACTTCGGAGCTGGTTTAGAGCGATTCTGGTCTGGCACTTTCCCTGCAACGCAGGGTTACCAGCTCTATGTCGCTTCGGCCTACGCCGCCGATGCTGCGAGACAACTTCAACTAGCGTGTGCGACCTGGCGTGAGGCGGTCGCGCTGGTTGACTCCGACCGAGACCTGCTGGTGCGTGCATGGGCGCATCAAGCCTCGGGCGACGCGGCAACCGCCGCTGGCCTCCCTCAGGCGGCCCATCAGGAATACGACGAGGCGACGCGGTTGTTTAAATTGGCGCCCCATACAAAGGCCAGCCAACGGGCTGCCCTCGAGAACGAAATTCGCTCCGCGCACCTGGAGGCGCAACTCGGGAACCCTGAGGCAGCAATTACGCGGCTCATCTCTATCCAGGATCAGGTGAGGCCGCTCACCAATACATATCCGCTGCAGATGTTTTACAGGACTCTGGGTGAAGTCCAACTCGCAAGAGATCGGATGGTGGAAGCGACGCAGGCGCTTCGCCCAGCGGTGACGATAGCGGAGCAAAACCTTAGGTCGATCCGGTCCGAGTCGGACCGCATCCGTTGGACTAGGAACGTCGCTCCCATCTACCTCGGCATGGCCCAGGCCGAACTCGTGCAGGGTCGCGCCCGGGAATCGCTTGAGATGTACGAGTGGTACTTGGCCGCCCCACTGCGAGAGCCTGCCACCCTGGCCCGGCGGTCGCAAGGCTTCCCCCGCTTGACGGATGTTCTGCCTCTTCTGTCCCAAGAGACCGTGATCGTGTATGCGTTGTTGCCCGGCGGACTCGCCATTTGGGTCTATGACGATCGTGGAGTCAACGCACAGTGGATCCCCAATCGGGCGGGTGACCTTCAGGAACTGGTTACGCGGTTCGCTGATCTGACTTCGGATCCTCATTCCGAACTCAGTGCGCTTCGCCGCGATTCGCGTAGCCTGTACCGCACCTTGATCGGTCCGGTAGAAGAACGTCTGATCCCAGGACGCACGCTGGTGATCGAGGTCGATGACTTGCTCTCTCGCGTGCCCTTTGAAGCTCTACTGGATGCGGATGGCCGCTACCTGGTGGAACGCTGGCCCGTGGTTTACTCGCTCGGGCAGGAAGTCGACGCCCGGCTGCGTGAAAGCGGTCCTGTTTCACCGGACTGGCCCGCTTTAGTTGTCGGTAGTACCGCGGTGCTGTCCGGACAAGAGATGATTCCCCTTCCGAACGTGAGCGCTGAGGCCACTGCGGTGGCGAATCGATTCAATCGTTCCAAAGTTCTCTATGCAGAGGAAGCGACTCTTAGCGCTGTCCGCAGCGAACTGGCGGAAGCAGCTTTGTTTCACTTTGCCGGCCACTCCGTCGCGACACCGGAAAGAGGTGGTTTGCTGCTTGAGAGTGGATCTTCAAGCAATCGCGGCCCCGTCCTGCTGGACGCCGGTACCTTGCGCCGCTTCCCCGCTCCGCATCTTCGATTGGCAGTGCTCTCGGCTTGCAGCACTGCGTCCGCCAGTAAGGGCAGCGACGGATTCGGCAGCGTCATGGACGCATTCCTGCGGGCCGGTGTCCCGCATGTGGTCGCCAGTCGTTGGGCAGTCGATTCCGTAGAGGCCCGCGCTTTCGTGGAGGACTTCTACCACAACGCGCTATTCGGCCAGCACGTCTCCGACGCTATCCGTCTCACCTCGAGGAAGATGCTGTCCAATCCTCGTACGGCTCATCCGTACTATTGGTCCGCCTTCGCCGCTTATGGCCGGCCATGAGGACTCACCGCGAAGCGGTATAAGAATGCAGCCAACGACCTACTTGGTGGATTGAGTTTTGTGAGGCAGAACTTCATCAATAATTCCGTCATCCTGAGCGCAGCAGGAACGGAGCACAGCGAAGTTCCTGCGGAGTCGAAGTTGAGGCGTCTGCGCGGCGTCCGATCCGCGCGCCGAAATCCTGAGCGAAGCCGAGGGCGCTTCGCCTCCCATTTTCTCGTGGCCTCCCAGTTCGTATCAGGGAGTCCTCCCCATCTGACGCGCCGAACGAAAACGGTTTCATCTCCAAAACTCTCTCTTGAACCTTTTTCTAATCGACGGGCGATCCTCACTCATATGGCTTCCTATCTCAACCTAAGGGAGATCCCCACCCTATGAAAAAACGCCGCCACTTCGTCATTCACATCGCCGCCATGCTCTTGGCCACTCTCCTCGTGTCCTGCAACCAATCCAAACAAGAGCCCGTCCCTGCTGCTCGCACAGCCGCGCTCTCAGCCACCGCTTCAGAGAAGGTCTTCGTCACCTTCGAGGGCCCGTGGGCCCTCGTAGCCGACCCCAAGGACCCCAACATGATCCTTGCCCTTGCTCCGAAGACTAAAGCCCATCTGGATCTCAACGTTTCAGCCTCTAACGACGTGACCCTGGCCGCAGGAGTCTACGAGCTCTCCGTGCCGGCTCACGGCGCGGCCGCCACCGCCGCACTCGACCCAACGTTCGCTCAGGTCAAGATTGACGCCAAGAGCCTGCAGCATGCGCTCGATGACAAGTCGGCACGCTACGTGATCCGCCTTCCTAAACCGGAAGCATATGCGGCAGCGGGCCGGCGGCGCGCCCGCATCGGGACGGCGTATCCACCCGATGCATCCAGCGAGCAGAATTTCGCAAATCAGGTCTCTCTTCGTTACAGCGTTGCGAGTTTGACCGGCTTCTCCTTGGCGGGAACCCCGGATACCGGTTCCTTCAACCCCATGCTGCTGCAGGTGGACACCCCAGCCATTCGCTTCGCGATTGCCCCGGCAGCGGTCGATCCTGCTGATCTGTGTAGCACCCACTCGCGGGAGTCGTTCCGCGACTTGGTGAAGTTCCTTGACCTCACGTTGTATGTGGATTTCCCAGACGAGGCAAGCGACTGCCACAAGACCGACCCGCAGGTTAGACCAGCCAAAGCAGACGCGCAGACCCCGAACCAGGCCGAGCCAAGGGCGCCTGCTTACCCAGCATTCCTTGCGCAGGTGGAACCGGAAAGCCTCGAACGCGTTCTGTTGGCTGCAATGTACTTCTTCCACACCAGTGGGCCTATTTGTAAAGCACCCATCTTGTTTCTCACCGTGAGTTGAAGCGAAACTTCGGAGGTGCTGAAGCTCTAATCCGTTTGCCGGACCGTAACTGGTAGACGTCATCCTTTCGCAACCTAGAACATGCAGTGACCTGCGTGCTCAAGGTTGCGCCATACCCTGAGGAAGAACCGACTTGTTGATGCGGGCCGAGCCTTCAGGCTTTAGGCTTGACAAGTGCCTAATCTAATAGATATTATGAATGCAAGAAATATATCAACCAGACCGTGTAACTCATTGGCTGTCAAGATTTTGCCTCTAAGTTCTTTGACATCAAGATTTTGCCCGGATTGTGCAGGCTAAGTCCCTGATTCCAGATATTTTGCTTCGGGAAGGGGGAGGGGGG
>Ga0335076_10000619_pt1 | contig 33223 bp, 25 predicted proteins | sample Lox_Sample_25_FD_206717 | JGI IMG/M metagenome (GOLD analysis project Ga0335076, IMG submission 206717) | Soil microbial communities from Loxahatchee National Wildlife Refuge, Florida, United States - Lox_Sample_2.5 | ecosystem: Environmental > Terrestrial > Soil > Wetlands | place: USA...
CCGGGGAGCGGCTTCGCGGATGGGTCGCACTCGAAGACCTTCCGCTTCAGCGGCGGCACGCCGACTGCCGAGGAGCTGGACGAGCTCGGCGTGCCCCTGCGTTCGGGCGACGTCGTCACCGCCGTGACGCAGCGCTGGGTGACGGTGAGCGGTGCGGTGAGGCGGCCCGGGCGCTATCCTTACGTGGAGGCGATGACGGTGGGCCGCCTGGTCGAGACCGCAGGGGGGATCCTCCGCTCGGGGAGCGAGAAGGCCGTCGTGCGGCGTGCGGGCAGCGAGATCGAGGTCGACCTCGAGGCGATCCGGAGCGGCAAGGCGGAGGACGCCGTGCTCCAGCCGGACGACGAGGTCGCGGTCAAGGCGCGGCGGCTGTGAGCCCGAATCCGATCCCCGGCCGGCCGCCCGACGCCGAGTCGCCCCGCGACTTCGAGGCCCGGTATTACGGCGAGCTCCTGTGGCGCCACCGCGTGCTCCTCGCCGCGGCCGCGATCGGGGGGCTCGCCATCGGCATCCTGGGCGGGGAGCTCCAGGTCCCACGCTACCAGGCGCGCACTCTCCTCCAGGTGATGCCGCCGAACCCCACCTCACTGGCCGTCACCGACGCCCTCCTCCAGACCGGCAACCCGGTCCGGGACCGCCAGTTCTTCAACACCCAGCTCAACGTCCTGCATTCGCGCGCGGTCGCGGAGCGCGTGGTGAAGCGGCTGAAGCTCGAGGATCGGCCGGGAGGAGGCGACGCGGTGGGTCGCCTCCTCTCCGCCGTGGTCGTCGAGCCGGTGCCCGAGACGTACGTGGTCGAGGTGATGGTCACCCACAACGACCCGAAGGAGGCGGCTCTGTGGGCGAACACCCTGTCGGACGTCTTCATGGACTACTGCCTCGAGGGCCAGGTCGAGGCGGCCAAGCGGGCCTACCAGTGGGTGACGGAGCGCCTCGCCGAGACCGAGACCGGGATGCAGGAGGCGCACGACAAGCTCCTGAGGGCCAACCAGGGGCAGGACCTCTTCGTCCCCGAGAGCAGCGTCTCCACGATCACCACCTCGATCGCCAAGCTCAACGAGGACCACATCGCGGCCCAGGCCCGGAGGATCGAGCTCGAGGCGCAGCTCGGCGAGTTCACCGAGGCCCGCCGGCGCGGGCGCGGGCTCGACGCGATCCCCCAGGTGGGAGGGGACAAGGCGGTCGCCGAGATCAACGGGCGGATCCAGTCCCTGACTCTGGACCTCGCGAGGATGCGCGAGAAGTACAAGGAAGGCCATCCCGAGGTGCAGAAGGTCCAGGTGCAGATGCAGCAGCTCCGCAAGGACAAGGAGGCCCGGATCGCGCAGATCGAGGAAGGCCTGCGTGCCGAGTACCGCCAGCTGCAGCGCAAGGAGACGGACCTGAAGGCGGCGATCGACGACCACAAGGCGCGGGCCGCCGAGCAGAGCCAGAAGCTCACCGAGATCGAGTCGCTCCGGAAGAAGGCGGACTCGGCGGCCGGCCTCTACGGCGTGCTCCTCCAGAAGCTCAACGAGACGAACATCGCCGCCTCCCTCCAGAACAACAACATCCGGCTCCTCGACCGGGCGGTCGTGCCCACGAGCCCGGTCTGGCCGCGCAAGCGGCAGCTCGCGCTCGGGGCGCTCGTGGTCGGGCTTCTTCTCGGCGCGGGCTTCGTCCTGCTGCGCGACGCCCTCGACAATACGCTCAAGGACGCGGAGGACATCGAGCGGCACCTCCACCTCGAGCTGCTGGCCGCGATCCCCCGCTACGGCAAGGACGACGCGTCGCTCGCCACCGAGGCCTACCAGAACCTGCGGACGGCGCTCCTCTTCTCGCGGCGGGGAGAGACCGGCCAGGTCGTCCTGGTGACGGGCACCGCGCCCGGAGAGGGCAAGACGACGACGCTCCTCAACGTGGCCAAGCTGCTCGCGGTCTCCGGCGAGACCGTGGTGGTGGTCGACTGCGACCTGCGCCGGGCCAACCTCCACCAGCGGCTCAGCGTCCCCCGCGAGCCGGGCTTCACCGACTTCTTCGTGAAGGGTGTGGAGCTGCAGAGGCTGGCCCGTCCGACCCGGGTCCCGAACCTGTCCGTGGTCGCGGCCGGCGCCCTTCCCCCGAACCCTCCGGCGCTCCTGGGGCGCACCGAGCTCGGGGACGCCTTCGCGCAGCTCAAGAGCCACTCTCGCTGGGTGCTCGTGGACTCCCCCCCGGTGGCGGCGGTGACCGACGCGCTCCTGCTCGCCCAGAACGCCGATTGCACCCTGCTCGTCGTGCAGCAGAACCGGGTGGACCGCGCGATGGTCAAGCGCGCCCTGGCCGCGCTGCGGAAGGTGACGCCGAACGTGATCGGGGCGGTCCTGAACGCGGTGGACGTGAAGACCAAGGGCTACTACGGCTACGAGTACTACGGGGCGCGGAAGCACCGCTCGGAGAAGGGCTCTCACGGCGCGCCGGGAGCCTCGTCCCGCCCCCGGCCGGACGCCGGCACGACCTCGGCGGAGGTGACCGATGCGCCGACCGTCTAGCCCGCCGCTGCTGGCGCTCGCCGCGCTCGCCTCTCTCGTCGCCGCCCCTCCCCCGGCGACGGCCCAAGGCGCCCTCTCCCTCGCCCGGCTCAGCCTGGTGGAGAGCACGGTCGAGCGCGCGAGGAAGGGCGGGGGCTGGCAGGCCGCCGCCGAGGGCGCATCGCTCGACGTCGGAGAGGCCCTGCGCACGGGGCCCACCGCCGTGGCCCGCCTCGAGCTCCCCTGGATGTCGCTCACCCTCTCGCCCGGCTCCACCCTGCGCTTCCCGGACGCCTTCCTCCTCTCGGCCACGCTCGAGGGAGGACGCGCGCTCCTCGAGGCGCAGGAGCGCGAGGCCCTCAAGGTCGTGACGGCCGAGGCCGAGGTCCGCGGCCGGGGACGGGCGGTGGTGCGCCGGGAGGGCCGGGCGACCCTCGTCTCGTGCCTGGCCGGGAGGTTCGTCGTCGAGGGCGGAGACTCGAGCGTCACCCTCGCCGCCGGCCGCGGCACCGTGGTCGCCTCGGGCCGTGCCCCGTCGCCGCCCGAGGCCGTGCCCGCCCCGCCCACGCAGGGCCTCTGGCCGGACGGAGACCCGGTCTACGTCGCGCCCGGCGAGACGCTGGAGCTGCGCTGGAAGGCCGATGCGCCCGCCTACCAGGTCGAGCTCCTGCCCGTGGGGTCGGACGTCGTGCTCCTGCAGCGGGACGTCGCCGCTCCTCCGGCCCGGGTCGCGGTGCCGTGGGAGGGCGCCTTCCGCTGGCGCGTCTCGGCCCGGGACCGGCGCGGCCTCGAGGGCACGCCTTCCGCGGACGGCCTGATCGCCGTCGACAAACCGTAGAGGCTTAACGCGTCGCGTAGCCGCGCGCGGAGTCGATCTCGGCGCGGAAGTTCTCGGGCCGGGCTCCAGCCTTCCCCTCGAAGACGCCGGTGTCGAAGGGATTGAGGCCGGCCTTCTTCCGATCGGGAGCGACCTTGCTCAGGAGGTCGGCGACTCCGGCGTCCACCTTGCCCCCGGGGGGCAGGAGGAGGAGGGGCCGTCGGTCCTCGATGAAGTCGTCGTTCACGAAGCGAGACACGCGGACGTAGATCTCCGTCACACGCCAGGGCGTGCCGTTGTAGACGGTGGCGCGGAGCGAGTCGCCCTCCCAGATCCAGACCGGACGCAGCCTGCGGAGGTCGGCGGCGGCGAGGTTGCTCTCGCGGTCGGCGACCGCCGCCGGCGCGGGCGCGGCCGGACGCGTCGTGGTCGTCGGCCCGCGAGCGGCGCCGGGAGCGGAGGTCGCCGCGGCCGTCGAGGCCTGACCCGTCGACGAGCCCTTCGGCGCCGGAAGGACGATGGCGGGCGCGTTCTCGGTCGTGGTCCCGCCCAGCGGCACGGGCCCGCCGGGAGGGGCCGGCTGCGGCCGCGGCCAGAAGAGCCACGCGAGCAGCCCGAGCACCACGATCCCGGCCGCGATGCCGCCGTAGACGAGAGCCGGGCTTCCCGGCGTCGCTTCTTCGACCCGGGCCCGCGGCGGCCGCACTTCGGCCGGCGGCGCGACGGGCGCCTTGGGTGCCTCCTCCGCCTTCTTCTTGGCGATGAAGGGAGCGAGGCGCCGCTCGACCTCGGGCACGTCCTCGGCCCGCGTCCACCCGGCGAAGCCCTTCCTCCACACGAGCACCGTGCGCGGGTCGGGCTGCCCCAGGATCGACTCCACCATCGTGGCGAGGGGGACGGGGCCCCGCCGTTGGCCGCCCTGGGCGAAGAACCAGCGCTCGCGCGCCATCTACCGCTTCGAGACCGCGCGCGCCTGCTCGGTGAACTGGCCGTCGGAGGCCGTGGCTCGAACGACGACGTCGCCCGACCGGCCGCGCTTCACGTACTCGCTGAAGGTGCCGTCGGCGAGGACCTTCACCGCGTTTCCGTCCACGGTGATGCGGGAGCCGGGGCTCGTGCGGCCGCCGACGTGCACGATGCCGGGCGCCACCTCGTCGAGCGAGGCGAGGACGAGCGTCGGGACGTCGCTCGCCGGCGTGGGAATGGGCTGCGGCGCCTCGGGCTCCACGACCGAGAAGAAGGACACGCGCGAGAACGCCCCTTCCAGGCCGTCCTTGTTGACCGCCGAGACCCGCCAGAAGTAGCGCCCGACGTTCAGCCCCGTGAGGTCGTGGGCGGTGGTGGTGATGCCCGGCTGGTCGAGGGCCGCCGAGAGCAGGAGGTTCGCCTGGGTCACGTTGTAGTCCATCGACACCCGGTACGTGACCCCGTTCCTCACGGCGTTCCAGGAGAGCTTCGTCGTGGCCGCCGGCGGAGCGACGAAGGGCAGCTTGGCCTTCGGGGCGGGGGCGACGAGCGTCGGCGCGGGGGGCAGGTCCATGCGGGCCCCGGCCTTGCCCGCGGCGTCCACCTGCACCGCCTGGTTCTCGTTCAGCGTGATCCTCTGGCCCTGGGTCGTCTCCACCTCGGCCTGGCCACGGAAGATCTTGACCCCCGTCTCGCCGGCGTCGCCGACGTCGATGTTCCCGGCGGCGTTCTGCAGCGCCGTCGTCCTCAGGGTCGGGGTCACGATGTCCTCCGTCGCGTCGCCGACCGAGAAGTTGACGCGTCCGGACTGGACGCGCCAGGCCGCGGTCGAAGCCTCGGCCGAGCCGCCGATGTACACCACGCTCGCCGGGCGGACGCTCACGAGGCTGCCCGAGTTGAACTGGATCTGGGCACCGGCACGGGTCTCGGTCTGGACCACGTCGCCGACGTGCAGCCGGTCGGAGAGCCGGGCGTCCCCCCAGGCCTGCTTGGCGTTGGGCTTCACCTTGACCTTGCCGTCGACCGCGACGAAGCGCGCGACCTGCTGTCCGGGCTTCGGCACCGGCTTGCGGACGAAGAAGTACCAGTAGGCGACGACCGAGCCGAGAGCGATGCTCCAGCCGATGATGCTGAGTGGGTCCTTGTAGAAGGGGCGGCGCACCGCGCGCGCGACCTCGGTCGCAGAGAAGGCCACCGTGTCCGGAGCGTTTGGTTCCTCGCTAGCCATAGCCCCTAGAGCCAGTATGACTTAGGCCCCGCGCAAGTGTACGGCGGCGTGGACGGAGACTGCAAGCCCTCGCGTCCCGAGGACACCCGTCGCGGTGAGGATTGCATGGACGGTCCTGGGCAGGCTCCCGGCCCGCGCCGCCGGTGGCGGGTTATCATCCCTTTCCGCGCCCTCTTCCTGCGCGCCTCTCCCGAATCGGAGACTCGAATGAAGACCGTCTCGAAGGCCGCCCTCCTTCTGCTCGCACTGCTCGTGCTCGGCGCGCTGCTCGTCGTGACTCTGCGCGTCGGGCCCTCGCCCGCCGTCGAGGTTCGCGCCGAATCGAAGGCGATCGGCTCCCGGACCGCCGTGGTCGTCCGAGCATCGGCCGAGGGCCGGGGCCTCGCCGGCGTGCGCGTCGAGGTCGAGCAGGCCGGCGTCGCCCACGTCGTCGCCCGCCGGATCCACCGTCCGCTCCCGCCGTGGGCGCTCTGGGGCCGGAAGGCCGAGAGCGACGAGACGCGCGCCGAGGTGGGGCGCTCCTCCGTCGCCTCCCTCGTCGAGGGCGAGGCGGTGGTGCGCGTCGTGGCCGAGCGAGCGCCGACCTGGCTCCTTCACCCCGACCCCGTGGTGAAGGAGCTGCGGCTTCCGGTCCGCCTCGTGCCGCCCGCCCTCTCGCTCCTCTCCTCGCAGCACTACGTCGCCCAGGGCGGCTCCGGCGTCGTCCTCTACCGCGTCGGGGCGACCGCCACCCGCGACGGGGTCCGCGCCGGGGAGTGGTTCTTCCCCGGGACACCGATGCCCGGGGGCGGGAAGGACGACCGCCTCGCGCTCTTCGGGGTGCCGTGGGACCTCACCGACCACGCGCGGCTCCGCGTCGTGGCCGAGGACGACGCCGGCAACGTGGCGGAGGCCGCCTTCGTCGACAAGTTCTTCCCGAAGCCCCCCGCCCACGACCGGATCGTCCTCGAGGACGCATTCCTGACGAAGGTCGTGACGGAGATCCGGCAGCAGACGCCGGCGCTCGAGGACCGCGGCAGCCTCCTCGACAACTACCTCGAGATCAACCGCGAGCTGCGGAAGAAGAACGCCGAGGAGCTGGTCGCCCTGGCCCCGCGCTCCGCGGGGACGTTCCTGTGGACGGAGCCCTTCCTGCCCCTGCGCAACGCCAAGGTGATGTCGTCGTTCGCGGACCGCCGGACGTACGTCTACCAGGGACGCGACGTCGACCAACAGACCCACCTCGGCTTCGACCTCGCGGCGGTCGCCCGCACGCCGGTCCCGGCCGCCAACCGGGGCGTCGTGTTCCTCGCGCGATACTTCGGCATCTACGGGAACAGCGTCCTCCTCGACCACGGCCTCGGCCTCGGCACGCTCTACTCCCACCTCTCCTCGATCGAGGTGAAGGAAGGCGAGACGGTCGAGCGCGGAGCCGTCGTCGGCCACACCGGAGCGACCGGCCTCGCGGGCGGGGATCACCTGCACTTCACGACGCTCGTGCGGGGTCTGCCGGTCAACCCCCTGGAGTGGTGGGACGCGAGCTGGATCCGTGACCGCGTGGCGTCCAAGGCGGGGCCGACGGTCCTCGCTTTCGCGGCGCCTGCGCGGGCGGAGGAGAAACCGCGGGCGCAGGCGGCGTCGCGGCACAAGACCGAGCACGGGGCGCGACGTCACGCCAGGAAGTAGTCCGACGGGCGCGAAGGGTTGAACTCACTCCGGCGCTCCTGGCAGAACGGGCTCGGTGCGGCGCAACACCCGGCCGACGAGCAGCGGGCGCCGAGCGGAGCGGGATTCACTCCCGCGTAGCGAGGGGGGGTCTGGGGGGTGCGGCGCAGCACCCCCCAGACGGGCTATAGCCCGGCCAACTGCCGGTCGATCTCGGCGAGAGCCTGGCGGATCTGCTCCCGGCGGATCTCGCTCCCGGTCACCTCGCGCTGCCGCTCCAGCTCGGCCTTCGCGAGCCGCAACGAGTTGAGCCTCCGCTCACGCTCCGGGTCCGCGGCCGCGACGCCCGTTCGCTGCTTCTGCTGCTCGCGCTCGGCCACCCACTGCTGGATGCGGTCCTCCGCGTCGATCAGCCCTTCACCGGCGTCACCCATCGGCCCTCCTGACGGTACGGCAAGAACCCGATCATACCGCGAAGCGCCGGAATGCAAACCCGCCGTCGGCGGTATCCTCGTCGGGGTGGAGGATCGGCGATGCGTCGGACGAGATCGGTGGCCGCTGGAGTGCTCCTCGCCGTCGCGGCGACGCTCGGTGTCGCGAACGCCCGGCACCCGCAGGTGGGAACTGTGACGAGGCCGCGCGACCGCTCCGACCGCGCGCCCCTGCCCGGCGCGCCTGCGGCGGGGCTCGTGCTCCGCCTCGCCGAGGGAGCGGAGGAGGGCTCGGCCCCCGCCCTCGTCGCGCGTCCGCCCGCGGAGCGCCTCGCCGACGCGGACGCCCGCCGGGTACTCGATCGCCTGGCGCCGCTCGCCGCCGAGCCGCGCGAGGAGGCGTTCGCGGCGCGCGAGCCCTCGCTGCCGCCGCCGCGCGCGGGCCGCCCGGTGCAGGCGTCGTTCCCTCCCGAGGAGGAGCGGGGACGGCCGGACGTCGCCCCGGCCGGCGCCCTCGAGGTCGTACGCCGCATGCCGGAGGGCGACGTTCCGCTCGCGCCCCATTTCGCGATCACGTTCTCGCAGCCCATGGTCGCGGTCTCCTCGCCGGACCGCCTCGCGCGCGAGACGGTCCCGGCGCGCCTCGTGCCGCAGCCGCCGGGCGAGTGGCGCTGGGTCGGGACGCGGACGCTCCTCTTCGAGCCCACGGGGCGCTTCCCGATGGCGACCGACTACCGCGTCGAGGTGCCGGCCGGGACGCGCGCCACCGGCGGCTCCGCCCTCGAGCGCGACGTGGCCTGGTCGTTCTCGACGCCCCCGCCCCGGCTCCTCACCGGGCACCCGAGGGGTGGGCCGGCGCGACGAGACGCGCTCCTCTTCGCCCTCTTCGACCAGGCCGTCGACCCCGACGCCGTGCTCGCCTCCGCGCACCTGGCCGCGGGCGGCCAGACGTTTGCGGTGCGCCTCGCCTCCTCGGACGAGATCGGAGCGGACGAGACGGTCGCGCGTCTCGTGAAGCAGGCCGAGCCCGGTCGCTGGGTCGCCTTCCGTCCCGAGCGCGACCTGCCGCCCGAAGCCCAGGTGAAGGTGACGATTGGCGTTGGCACGCCTTCTGCCGAAGGGCCGCGGCGCACGTCGGCCGCCCAGGACTGGGCCTTCCGCACGTACGGTCCTTTCCGGGTGCGGAGCCACGAGTGCGGGTGGCGCGGGCGCTGCACGCCGTTCGACCCCTGGCGGATCGAGCTCACCAACCCGGTGGACGCGAAGTCGGTCGGGAAGGAGCTCGTGCGCGTCGAGCCGGAGCTGCCGGGCCTCAAGGTCGAGGCGTGGGGCGACGCCCTCGGCATCCGCGGCACCCCTCGCGGCCGCGCGACCTACCACGTCTCGCTCTCGAGCGGGATTCGCGACATCTTCGGCCAGCCCTTGGAGCCGGGTCCGGCGCTCGCGTTCGCCGTCGGCGCGGCGCCCCCGACCCTCTACGCGCCGGGCGGCGACTTCGTGGTCCTCGATCCTGCGGGGCCGAAGGCCTTCACGGTGCTCTCCGTCAACCACGAGTCGCTGCGCGTCCTCGCCTGGGCGGTGGGCCCCGGGGACTGGGCGGCCTGGCAGGGGTACCGCCAGAGGGCGTGGCGCAACGAGGCGGGGGCGGTTCCGCCGGGGCGGCTCGTCATCGACACGACGCTGCGCGTCGGCGGGGAGCCGGACGCCGTGGCCCAGACGAGCGTCGACCTCGCCCCGGCCTTCGTCGGCGGCCTCGGGCAGGTCGTGCTGGTCGTGCGGCCGACGACCCCTGCGGAGCCGCGGCGGCGGGAGGCCGTCGAGACCTGGGTGCAGTCGACGCGGATCGGCCTCGACGCGTTCGCCGACCGGGAGACGCTCGTGGCGTGGGTGAACGACCTCGCCGACGGCCGGCCGCTCGCCGACGTCGATCTGAACCTGGCCCGGTTCGAGGCGACGAAGGCCATGACCACGTCGGCACCTGCGCGCTCGGACGCAGGCGGCCTCGCGCGCCTCGCCCTCGGCGACGCTCCGGCCCCCCTCCTCGTGGCGCGCCGCGGCGGCGACGTCGCGATCCTCCCCTCGCAGACGGGCTGGTGGAGCGAGGGCGCGGGCTGGCGGCGGACCCCGCCCGCCGACACCCTCCGCTTCTTCGTGTTCGACGACCGGGGCCTCTATCGCCCCGGCGAGGAGGTGCGGGTCAAGGGCTGGGTGCGGAGGATCGGCGCCGGGCCGCGCGGCGACGTCGAGGCGCTTCCGCCTCCGGCGGGCGCGGTGGCGTGGACGCTCCGCGACGCGCAGGGGAACGAGGTGGGCAAGGGAGAGGCGCCTCTCGCCCGCCTCGGGAGCTTCGACCTCTCGCTGAAGCTCCCGGCGACGATGAACCTGGGCCGGGCCGTCCTGCATCTCGAAGCCGGACCCGCTTCCCTCGCGGGGTCGCACGACCACCGGTTCGAGGTGCAGGAGTTCCGCCGGCCGGAGTTCGAGGTGAAGGCCGCGGCCGGCGCCGGTCCCTTCCTCGTGGGGGGCGCGGCGACCGTCACGATCAGCGCCTCCTACTACTCGGGCGGAGGGTTGCCCGGGGCCGAGGTCGCGTGGCGCGTCAGGGCGACGCCGGCCACCTTCCGCCCTCCGAACCGGGACGGCTTCGTCTTCGGCACGTTCGTCCCCTGGTGGGAGTCGCGGCCCCCGCCGCAGGAGCCGGCCCGCGTGGAGACGATGACCGCCCGCACCGACGGCTCGGGTGTCCACCGGCTGCGGATCGACTTCGAACGAAGCGATCCGCCGCGGCCCCACCTCGTGCGCGCGGAGGCCACGGTCATGGACGTGAACCGCCAGGCCTGGACGGCCGGAGCAGACCTCCTCGTGCACCCCTCGGAGTGCTACGTCGGCCTTCGCGCCGAGCGGGCCTTCGTCGAGAAGGGCGAGCGGATCGGGATCGACGTGATCGCGACCGATCTCGAGGGCGGCGCCATTCCCGGGCGGCCCGTCCGCATGCGGGTCGAGCGGATCGACTGGGAGCAGGTCGCGGGGGAATGGAAGGAAGTGCCGAAGGACGTCCGCGAGAGCGAGGCCCGGTCTGCGGCACAGCCGGTGCGCGTGGGCTTCGAGGCGAAGGAGGGCGGCACGTGGCGCGTGCTCGCGCGCGTGGCCGACGAGAGGGGCCGCGACAACGAGACCGAGCTGCGCGTGTGGGTGGCCGGGGGCCGGGTGCCTCCGCGGCGCGACGTCGAGGAGGAGAGGGTCACGCTCGTCCCCGACCGGAGCGAGTATGGTCCGGGCGACGTGGCGAAGGTGCTCGTGATGGCGCCTTTCGCGCCCGCCGAGGGGATCCTCACCCTCCGACGGAGCGGCCTCGTGCGCGAGGAGCGATTCACGGTCACCGGCGGCTCGCACACTCTGGAGATCCCGATCGAGGACGGCTTCACGCCCGACGTCCACGTCCAGGTGGACCTCGTCGGCCAGGCAGCCCGCGATGCGGCGAAGGGCGGAAAGGAGAAGGTCCCCCTCCGGCCGGCTTTCGCCAGCGGAGGCCTCGACCTGCCGGTGCCCCCCGCCTCGCGCACGCTCGCCCTTGCCGTGGTCCCGCACGACAAGGCCCTCGCTCCCGGAGGCGAGACCGTGCTCGACGTCGCGCTGCGGGATGCCGCCGGACGCCCGGTCGCGAGCGGCGAGGCCGCGGTCGTGGTGGTGGACGAGGCCGTCCTCGCCCTCACCGGCTACCGGCTGCCCGACCCGCTATCCGTCTTCTATGCGAAGCGAGAGGCCGAGGTGTCGGATCACCGGCTGCGCTCGCACGTGCTGCTGGCACGGCCGGATGATCTGGCCCGTGGCGCCGGAGTGTCGGAGGAAGCTGCGGACCGGCTGGGGGGCCTCGGGTACGTGCAAGGGGCGGCGGCCATGGCGGCGCCGTCCCCCGGCGCGGCGCCGTTGCGGCGCAGCGCGAAGGCCATGGCGAACGAGGAGAGAGCGACCGAGCCCATCCGGGCCCGCACCGACTTCTCGGCCCTCGCCGTCTTCGCGGCCAGCGTGTCGACCGACGCCGAGGGGCACGCCCGCGTCCCGGTGAAGCTCCCCGACAGCCTCACCCGCTATCGCGTCATGGCGGTCGCGGCCGCGGGGCCGCGGAGCTTCGGCTCGGGCGAGTCCACGATCGTGGCCCGGCTGCCGCTGATGGTCCGGCCGTCGGCGCCCCGCTTCCTGAACTTCGGCGACCGGTTCGAGCTGCCGGTCGTGGTCCAGAACCAGACCGACCACCCGATGACGGTGGACGTCGCGGTGCGGGCGCGCAACGCTGCGCTCACCGCCGGGGCGGGCCGGCGCCTCGCCGTGGCCGCGAACGACCGGGCCGAGGTGCGCTTCCCGATGGCCGCGGTGCGCGCGGGGGCGGCGCGGATCCAAGTCGGCGCCGCGTCGGGAAGCGCGGCCGACGCGGCCGAGGTGGACATGCCGGTCTGGACCCCGGCCACCACCGAGGCCTTCGCCACTTACGGGCAGATCGACGACGGCCCCGTCGTCCAGCCGGTGAAGGCGCCGCCCGGGGCCGTGCCCGAGTTCGGCGGCCTCGAGGTGACGACCTCCTCCACCGCCCTTCAGGCCTTGACCGACGCCGTGCTCTACCTCGTGGCCTACCCCTTCGAGTGCGCGGAGCAGCTCTCCTCGCGCGTCCTCGCCGTGGCCGCGCTCCGCGACGTGCTCGGCGCCTTCCAGGCCGAGGGTCTGCCGAGGCCCGAGGAGATCGAGGCCGCCGTCCGGCGCGACGTCGATCGACTCCGCGCGGTTCAGAACGACGACGGCGGCTTCGGCTTCTGGCGACGGGGCGAGGAGTCGTGGCCGTACGTCTCGATCCACGTGGCCCACGCCCTCGCCCGCGCCAGGCTCAAGGGGTTCCCGGTGCCCGACGCCGCCCTGGACCGCTCGCGGCAGTACCTGCGCGAGATGGACCGCCACATCCCGCCCGAGTACGGGAAGGACGTGCGCCGCACGCTCCAGGCCTACGCCTTGTCGGTGCGGGCGCTCCTGGGCGACGCCGATCCCGGCCGGGCCAGGGCCCTCGTCCGCGAGGCCGGCGTCGAAGGGCTGTCATTCGAGGCCCTCGGCTGGGTGCTGCCGGTCCTGTCGAAGGACGCGGCCTCGGCGGCCGAGACGTCCGCGATCCGACGACGTCTCGCGAACAACGTCGCGGAGACGGCGGCCGCCGCCCACTTCGCCGTCTCGTACGGCGACGGGGCGCACCTCCTGCTCCATTCCGACCGACGCGCGGACGCGATCGTGCTCGAGGCCCTCGTCGCCGACCAGCCCGGGAGCGACCTGATCCCCAAGCTCGTGGAGGGCCTCCTCGCCCACCGCACCGCGGGGCGCTGGACGAACACGCAGGAGAACGTCTTCGTCCTCCTCGCCCTCGACCGCTACTTCCAGGCCTACGAGAAGACGACCCCCGACTTCGTGGCCCGGGCCTGGCTGGGCGATCGCTACGCCGGGTCCCACGCGTTCCGGGGCCGGACGACGGAGCGCAACCACCTGGCGATCGCCATGCCCTACCTGCGCGAGGCGAAGGGCGCGGCCGACCTCGTCCTCGCAAAGGAGGGGCCGGGGCGGCTCTACTACCGGATCGGCCTCCGCTACGCGCCGGAAAGCCTCGTGCTCGAGCCGCTCGACCGGGGGTTCGCCGTGGAGCGGGCCTACGAGGGGGCCGACGACCCGAACGACGTCCGCCGCGACCCCGACGGCACGTGGAGGATGCGCGCCGGTTCCCGCGTCCGCGTCAGGCTGACGATGGTGGCGCCGGCGCGGCGGTACCACGTCGCGCTCGTCGACCCGCTGCCGGCCGGCCTCGAGGCGCTGAACCCCGCCCTCGCGCTGACCGGCTCGCTTCCGGGCGACGGCGGCAGCGAGGTGACGCCGGTCGGCGCTCCCGGCCTCGGGGGGCCGCTCCGCCCCGGGCACTGGTGGTGGTGGTCGCGGCCGTGGTTCGATCACCAGAACCTGCGCGACGAGCGCGTGGAGGCGTTCTCGGCTCTCTTGTGGGAGGGCGTGCACACGTACCGCTACGTCGCGCGGGCCACGACGCCGGGCACGTTCGTCGTCCCGCCCCCGAAGGCCGAGGAGATGTACGCCCCCGAGACCTTCGGCCGGGGCGCGACGGACCGCGTCGTCGTCGAGTAGGGTGCGCGAGTCGGCGAGCGCGCTCGCGTAGACGGGCCCCGACCACGCGAGGTGGGCTAGACTCGTTCACGCCGTCCAAGCGGGAGATTGCCCGTGAAGCTCGCCCTCTCGATGCCGGTCGCCTGCGCGGTCGCTCTGGCCGCCGCCCCCGCGGCGACGGGTCCCCTGCCCGGCCTGAAGGTGAGCGAGAACCGCCACTTCCTCGTGTACGAGGACGGTCGCCCGTTCTTCTATCTGGGGGACACGGCGTGGGAGCTCTTCCACCGCCTGACCCGGGAAGAGGCGAGCTTCTACCTCGAGGACCGGGCGCACAAGGGCTTCACGGTGATCCAGGCGGTGGCCCTGGCCGAGTTCGACGGCCTCTCCGCCCCGAACGCCTACGGCCACTGTCCGCTCCGCGAGAACGACCCCGCGCGGCCGGCCGTCCGGGACGGCCCCGCGAACGACTACTGGGACCACGTCGACTTCGTCGTCGACGTGGCCAACTCGCTCGGGCTCTACGTGGGCCTCCTGCCCACGTGGGGCGACAAGTGGAACCGGAAATGGGGCAAGGGTCCCGAGATCTTCACCCCCGAGAACGCGGCTGCGTACGGGGAGTGGCTGGGGCGGCGCTACCGCGACCGCGGGATCATCTGGATCCTGGGCGGCGACCGGCCCGTCGAGACCGAGGCCCAGCGGGAGATCCTCCGCGCGATGGCGAGCGGCCTGCGGAAGGGCGACGGCGGCACGCACCTCGTCACGCTCCACCCCTCGGGCGGCGAGAGCTCGTCGGCCTACTTCCGGGGCGAGGAATGGCTGGACTTCGACATGCGGCAGAACGGCCACGCCACGGAGTTCACCGGACACTACGACCGGACCCGGGCCGACTACGACCGCACGCCGCCGAGGCCGGTCATCGACGGGGAGCCGATCTACGAGGGCCACCCCGTCTCGTTCAAGGCCGAGGAGCTCGGCTACTCGATCGCGGCGGACGTGCGCCGGCCGCTCTACTGGGACCTCTTCTCGGGGGCGTGCGGCCACACCTACGGCCATCACTCCGTCTGGCAGTTCTGGGCGCCCGGACGCGAGCCGGTCAACGGCCCGCTCCTCCCCTGGGTGGAGGCCCTCGACGCGCCGGGGGCGCACCAGATGCAGCACGCGCGCCGGCTTCTCGAGTCGCGCCCCATCCTGACCCGCATTCCCGACGATACGGTGGTAGTGACCGACCGCGTGCCCGCCTCGGTGCCGGGAGCGGGCCGCTACCGCTTCGCGGCCGCGCGGGATGCCGAGGGGCGCTACGCCATGGTCTACGCCCCCGTCGGGAGGCCGTTCAAGGTGAGGATGGCGGCGGTGAAGGGCCCTCTCGTCCGGGCGTGGTGGTTCGACCCCCGTGACGGAAAGGCGACGCCGATCGGCGCCTTCGCGGCAGACGGCGAGCAGGCGTTCACGCCGCCCGACCCCGGCGAGCCCCTCGATTGGGTGCTCGTCCTGGACGACGCGGCCCAGGGCTATCCGCCCCCCGGGCAAGTCGCCCGGCGCTAGGCTTCCCGCGTCACCCCCGCCTCGGGCGACGCGCCCTGTGACACCGCCCAAAGCGTAACAGCCGTGCACGCCTGCTTCTTCCCGAGGTGTCGAATCCTCTCGGCGAGCCCGCGAGGGGGAGGGACCCATGGGCAGCTCGGTGACGCGGTCGGTCCTGGCGACGTGGGCCGTCCTGGCCCTGCCGTGCGCAGCGTCGGCCGGGGAGACCCCCTCGGCCCGGCCGTGGTCGTCGCTGGAGGAGAGCCTCGGCGCCTCCTTCAATCGGCTCGGCCTCCAGAACCAGCTGGAGCTCTCGTGGGGCCAGCCGCTGACCGAGTCCCGCAACGCCCTGCTCGCCGACGCCCACCTCGGGGCCGGGTTCACCCACACGCTCACGCCGTCCTACACGCGGCTCGGAGCCTGGGTCGAGGCCGCACCCCTGTCCATTCTCGTCGTCCGCGCGGGAGCGGAGCCCAGCTACTACTTCGGCACCTTCGGCTCGCTGATGAGCTTCGGCTCCTACGACGACGACTTCAGCGACCGGGCGCGCGAAGCCCGCGCCTCCGATGCGCGCCCGGGATCGGCGGTGCGCTTCCACGTGTCGCCCACCGTCCGGATGCGGCTCGGGTCGTTCGCGGTCGCGAGCAGCGCGGCGCTCGAGTGGTGGGCCTCCACCGCCGCCGGCCCGCTCTTCTACGAGCCGGCGCGGGACACGCTACTGAAGGCGGCCGGCGACCGGCTGCTCCTCGTCTCGAGCGTTCTCGTCCGCGAGCGCCGGACGAAGGGGGGCGGTACGATCCGCTTCGGCCTGAGCCATGATCTGACCTACGTCATGGACGCTCCCGGGAACCGTTGCCAGAAGCTGGGCCTCGTCTTCGCCCGTCGGCTCGCCGGGCGGCACCTCGGCCTGCCCTCGCCGTGGCTCGGCGCGGGCGTCGGCTACTACCTCGACGACCCGACGAGGAAGGGACAGGTGACGGCGGGCGTCGGCCTCTCGATGGAGCGCTCCCGGTGACCGAGGCGCCCTCCCCGCGAGAAGCCTCGGCGGGCGAGCGGGACGACCGGCGGGAGCTCTTCGGCTGGGCCCTCTACCAGTGGGCCTTCCACGGGTTCGAGACCACCGTCGCCACGGTGCTCTTCGGGCCATACCTCACCCGGCTCGCACAGATGGCCGTGGGTGAGAACGGCCCCGTCTTCGGAGGGGGCCTGCTCGGAGCGGTCACGGCCAAGGCGCTCTATCCGTTCTGCATCTCGGCGTCCGTCCTCCTCCAGCTCGCCCTCCTCCCCTTCCTCGGCACGATCGCGGACCAGGCCCGCCTGAAGAAGCCTCTGCTCGTCCTGTTCTCCTCGGCCGGCGCGGCCGCCACCGGCCTGCTCTACTTCGTCGGCGCCGGGATCGGGTTCGTCGCCGGGGGACTGCTGTTCGTCGTGGCCAACCTGAGCTTCGGGGCGTCGGTCGTCCTCTACAACGCGCTGCTGCCGGAGATCGCGAGCGACGCGCAGCGGGACCGCGTCTCGAGCCTCGGCTACGCGCTGGGCTACCTCTCGGGGGGCATCCTCCTCGCGGCGAACGTCGTCCTCATCGGGGCGGGGCCGCGTCTGGGCGTGGACCAGGGGCTCGCGCAGCGGCTGTGCTTCCTCTCCGCGGGCCTCTGGTGGGCGGGGTTCTCCGTGCCCGCCTTCCGGCGGCTCCGGTCTCGCTCCGCGCCCTCCGGTGCTCGCCCCCGCCTCGTCGCTCTCCGCGACACCGTGGCGACGCTCGTCGCTGCGCTGCGCGGGCTCGGCAGCCGGCGCCAGACCCGCCGGTACCTCCTCGCCTACCTGCTCTACAACGACGGCATCCAGACCGTCATCGGCCTCGCCTCCTTGTTCCTCGCCCAGGAGCTGTTCGTGGCCCGCGGCCTCCCGGAGGACCGCGGGTTCCTCCTCGGCCTCATGCTCGTGATTCAGTTCGTCGGCTTCTTCGGGTCGTTGCTCTTCGGGCGGCTCGCCGCCCTCGCCGGCAGCAAGCGCGCGCTCCTCGTCTCGCTCGCGGTGTGGACGGCGGTCGTCGTCTACGGCTGGCGCTTCCTCCACACGCCGGCCGAGGCGATCGGGATGGGTGGGGCGATCGCGCTGGTGCTGGGGGGCTCTCAGGCCCTCAGCCGTTCGCTCTTCTCCCGGATGGTCCCGCCCGACCGCGGGGCCACGTTCTTCGCCCTCTACGAGGTGGCGGAGAACGGCACGTCGTGGATCGGGCCCGCTCTCTTCGGGACGGTCGTCGCCGCGACCGGCTCGTATCGTGACGCCCTGCTCTCGCTGGTGCTCCTGCTCGTCTCGGGCACGCTGCTCCTCGCCTGGACCGACCTGGACGTGGCTTTCGACGAGTCGAGGCGCTGAAGGCGCCGGGCGGACGCGCCCCGGCTCGTGGGAGAGGAGCCAGGTCACGCCCGCGGGCGCCACACCGGCCCGCGACTCAGTGGTGGTGCGCGTGCCCCTCCGGATCCAGAGCGCCCGAAACGCCGGGGGCCGGCGACGACGCCGGCGGGGCCGCGTGGCTCCCATGGCCGGCGTGGGGGCCGGTCACCCGGGTGAGCGTCGTCGCGGCGGCGGCCAGCAGGACGAGGCCGGCCAGCCGGGCGAGAGTGCGCCGCATGCCGAGAGAGACGACCGTCCCCGACGCCGCAGCGACGACGAGAGCGGGAACGGTACCGAGGGCCACGCCGGCCAGGATCGCCGCTCCCCCGCCGGCACTGCCGCTCGCCGCCGCCGCCGCGAGCCCGGCGTAGACGAGAGGGCAGGGCAGGAACCCCATCGCCACGCCCACGACCAGCGGGAAGCCGGGCGGGCGGGCGGCGAGGAGCGGCCCCGTCACCCGCGACCACAGGGGGGCGAGCCAGGTCGCGATCCGCGACTCGCCCGTGCCGAGCAGGCCGAGGAGGCTGAGGCCGGCCGCACCGAGGGCCACGGCGGCGACCACCGCCAGCGTTCTCTCTCCCCACGCGAAGACGGGGTTCGCGAGTAGGGCGGAGCCGAACGCCCCCGCCAAGGCGCCGAGGAAGCCGTAGGAGGCCGCCTTCCCGAGCTGCAGCTGGACCTGGTGCGTGACGAGCGTCCACCCGCCACGGCGGCCGGCGGCCACGGCGAGGACGAACCCGCCGCACATGCCGACGCAGTGAATCGAGCCGGCGAGGGTGAGACCGGCCGCTACGAGCCAATGAGGGGTCACGGCGAGTCTGCCGGGAGAGCGCCGCGATCGACGGCTCCCGCGGGCAGCGGGTGGCGGGTCAGCCGCTGCGAGTTGAGCACGACGAGGAGGCTGGAGACGACCATGGCCACGGCCCCGAAGAGCGGGTGGAGGCGGCCCTGCACGGCGAGCGTGAGGCCGATCGCGTTGTAGAAGAAGGCCCAGAAGAGGTTGAGGCGCGCCGTGCGGAGGGTGCGGCGAGCGAGGCCGACGAGCCAGGGCAGCCGCCGCAGGTCGCCGCCGAGGATCGTCACGTCCGCCACCTCGCGGGCGAGATCGGTGCCCGACTCGAGGGTCACGCCGACCGCGGCCCCGGAGAGCGCCGGGCCGTCGTTGATGCCGTCCCCGACCATCACCGGCGAGTCGGCGCGCCGGATCGCCTCGTCGACGCGCTCGAGCTTCTCCTCCGGCAGGAGCTCGGCCGAGGCCACGACCCCGGGAAGGTCGGCCACCGTCGCGGCGACCGCCTCGGGCTGGTCCCCGGACAGAACTTCGACGGCGAGGCCGGCCGCGCGGAGGCCGGCCACCGCCTCGGCCGCGGAGGGGCGCGCCCCATCGCGGAAGACGAGGGCGCCGAGCCACTCCCCGTCCCGCGACAGGTGGACGACGCTCGCTCCGGCCTCGGCGAGGGGAGGCGCTCCGCTCACGAAGGCGCCGCGGCCGAGCCTCAGCTCGCGGCCTTCGCTGCGCCCGAGGACGCCGCGGGCGGGCTGGGCACGGAAGTCGGTCACCACGACGGGTGCGACGCCCCTCGCTCTCGCCGCCTGGCGGACGGAGGCGGCCAGGGGATGCTCGGAGTGGGCCTCGAGCCCGGCGGCGAGCGCGAGCACCTCCCGCTCGCTGGCCGCAGGAGCGGGGCGGATCGCGACGAGCGCGGGCATGCCGTCGGTGAGCGTGCCCGTCTTGTCGAGAAAGACCCGACGCGACCGGGCCAGCCGCTCGAAGCTCTCCGGGTGTCGCACGAAGACGCCGGCCGCCGCCGCGCGGCCCGCGGCGGCGGTGGAGGCCAGCGGCGTCGCGATCCCGATCGCGCACGGACAGGCGATGAGGAGGACGGCGAGGGCGTTCATGAGCCCCTCCCCCGTCCCCGCGGCGTGCGTCCAGTAGGCGAAGGTCGCGAGGGCGAGGCCGAGCACCAGCGGCACGAACAGCCGCACCAGCCGGTCGACGAGAGGAGCGAACGGGTAGCGGCCGGCGCGCGCGTCCTCCACGAGGCGGACGATCCGGGCGAGCGTCGTCTCCGCCCCCGTCCGCCGCACCTCGACGACGAGGCTGCCGTCGAGGTTCAGCGTGCCGGCCGAGACGCCCTCGCCCGGGCCTCGCGGCCGCGGAATGGGCTCCCCGGTGATCTCCGCTTCCGAGACGCTCGCCTCGCCCTCCACGACCACTCCGTCGACGGGCAGCCTCTCCCCCGGCCGCACGCGGATGCGGTCTCCGCCGACGAGGGCGGCGACGGGAACGCGCTCCTCCCCGCCCTCGCCCAGACGGAGGGCGTCGGCCGGCATCCGCCGGGCGAGGCTGGCGAGGGCGTCCGTGGCGCGCGCGCGGGAGGCGGCCTCGAGGTAGCGGCCGACGGTCACGAAGAGCAGGATGCCCATCGCCGTGTCCAGGTAGACGGGGCCCGCGCCGAGGAGGACCGACCGTGCCGAGAGGAGGTACGCCGCGGTGACCCCGATGACGACCAGGGAGTCGGTGTCGAGCTCGAGGTCGTGGAGGCGGTGGAGGCCGCGGGTGAGGAACGGCCCGCCGAGGAGCACGAGGGCGGGGGTGGCGAGGAGGAGGAGGGCCCAGCGCACCCACGACTCGCCGGAAGCGCGGTCGGCCTCCGCTCGCCCCGAGTAGAGGACGAAGCTGAGCATCATCACGTTCATGGCGAGGAAGGCGCCGACCCCCACCGCCATGAGGAGGCCCGCGGCCTGGCCGTGCCCCTCCGTCCCCCCGGTCAGGCGGTGGGCGAGGGCGCACCCGCCGCAGCAGTAGAGTGCCTCTCCGGGCCGCGCGCGCACCCTGGCGAGGGGCAGGCCGCAGTGGGCGCAGAGGGGCAGGGGCGCGGCCCGCAGGGGGGAGGCGTTCGTCGCCGCGGCGGAGGCCACTTCGCTCCGTGCGTCAGAGGGCCGGCTTCTGCGCCACCGGCTTGCCGGTCTCGAGGTCGAGCATCACCGGGTTCGCTCGCTCGGCCATCACCCAGGCGACGACGAGGATCGCGATGAAGACGGCGCCGGTGGCCCAGAGCAGGCACTGGAGGACACGCCCCTCGTGCCGTCCGAAGGAGGCCTTCGGGGTCATCATGACTTCCTCCTTCGCGCGAAGAACGTCGCGTCGACCCGCCGCTCGAAGACGCCGGTGGCGACGACCCAGGAGAAGGGCGTCACGCTGCCCGCGAGCGAGCGGCTCGGCACCTTCACCACCAGCGAGAACTTGCGCTCGACGCCGGGCGGCACCGCCGGGTCCTCGAGGCCTTCGATGCGGGCCGTCTCGGGCAGCCCGTCGAGGCGCACCTTGATGGCCAGCGGCCCCTTCGTCCTGTTCGAGGCGCGGAGGAGGTAGCGGGCCTCGGCGAGGGTCGGATCGGCGGCGGACGACTCGGCCTCGGCCGCGTACACCGGCGAGATCTGCACCGTGAACGGCTGCCGGGTCAGCGCCGCCGCCGCGAGGGCGACGCCGAAGCCGACCGTGGCCACCGTGACCAGGGTCCGCTTCACGTCCCAGCCGCCGGCGTCGAAGCCCCGGAAGTCGAAGCGGAGGACGCCCGGCCGGGCCGGCCTCAGGCGACCGAGGATCGCGTCGCAGGAGTCGATGCAGGAGCCGCACCGCGTGCACTCGATCTGGAAGGAGCCTTCGCGGATGTCGATCCCCATCGGGCACACGCGCGCGCAGGCCTCGCAGTCGATGCAGGCCCCCGTCGTCTCGTCGAGCCGTACGTGCAGGGAGCGGCCGTCCTCGATGACCCCCTGGAGGAGGCCGTAGGGGCACACCGAGCGGCAGAACGACTCCCGCACGAGGGCGAGGTTCAGGAAGGCGAGGAGGGTCGTCAGCGCCCCGATCGCCCCCACCCAGGGTCCGAAGTCGAGGCGAGCGATGCGCCGCAGGACGTCGCCGAGCGGCGCGAAGTAGGCCATGAAGAGGGCGGTGGCGGCGAGAGACAGGAGCGCCACGAGGGCGAGGGCGATCGCGCGGGCGGCCTTCGCCCGCCCGGCCGGACCGAGCCCGCGGGTGAGGCGCCTGCCGATCGCGTCCGCGTCGTGGGCCAGCTCGCTGAAGACGGTCTGGGGGCAGGCGTAGGCGCAGTACACGCGGCCGAAGACGAGCGACGCCGCGCCCACCAGCCACATGCCGAACATCAGGGCGAGCCACAGCAGGGCCCACTCGTCGAGCCAGATCTCCTGGCCGAAGAGGAGGAGCTTCCCGGCCGGGAGGTCGAACCGGAAGAGGTCGAAGAGGGGGAGGAGGACGAAGACGGCCAGGAAGGCGAGCTGGACGAGCCGCCTCTGCACGGTGAAGTGGCCGGTCCAGCTCGGGTGCGCGGCGGCGGCCATCGGCCTAGGCGTACCGCAGCCGCGGGTTCGGCTCGGGCACCGTCTCCAGCTCGCGGTGGAACGAGAACCGCTGCATGGTGAACGCGTGGGTCGGGCAGCGGGTGGCGCACATCGAGCAGCGGATGCAGGCCGTCTCGTCCTTGAGCATGACGCCGCCCAGCGCGTCGAGCTCGAGGGGCGCGAAGCCCTTGAGCCGCTCGGGGTCGATCCCGAGCTGGGTCTCGGCCATGACGAGGAGCCGCGGGTCCTCGGCGACCTGCGAGAGGCCGACGAGGTGGAGGCAGTCGTCGGGGCAGACGTCCACGCAGCCGTTGCAGGCGATGCACTTCGGCCCCTCGAAGTACGTCTGCACGTCGCAGCGCAGGCAGCGCTCCGCCTGTCTCCGCGCCTCGGCTTCGGGGTAGTTCTCCTCGACCAGGCGCTCGCCCGCGGTCGGGAGCTCGGCCGGCGTCGGGGCCTGCGAGGGGGGCAGCTCCCGTGCCCGGATCTCCCAGTCCTGGCCCATCGTGTAGCGGGCGGGAGACCAGGAGGAGCGCAGGACGACCGCGGTCGTGGTGCGCCGGAGGTAGTCGTGGATGCTGCGCGCGGCGACCTGGCCGGAAGCGATCGCGTCGATGAAGAGGCGGGGTCCGAGAACGACGTCGCCGCCCGCGAAGACGTCGGGGCGGCTCGTCTGGAGGGTCTCCGGGTCCACCTGGACGAGGCCCCGGCTCGTCACCACGACGCCGTCCTCCGGGCGCAGGAAGGAGAAGTCGGCCCGCTGCCCGATCGCGAAGATCACGGTGTCGCAGGGGATCGTCTCGCGGACGGTGTCGTCGAACTGCGGGTTGAAGCGGCGCTCGGAATCGAAGACGGACGAGCACTTCACGAACTCGACGCCGAGCACCCTCTCGTGCCCGTGGACGAGCCGGGGGCCGAGGGAGGCGTGGAGGCGGAGCCCCTCGTGCTGGCCCTCGTCGATCTCGATCCGGTCGGCCGGCATCTCCTCCAGCGACTCCAGGCAGGCCACGTGCACCTCGGTCACCCCGCGGCGGCGGGCCGCGGTGCGGGCCACGTCGGCGGTGACGCGGAAGTCCTCCGCCCCCTCGTCCTCCTCCTCCGCGCTCCGCAGCGCCGTCCGGGCGACGTCGAAGGCGACGTTGCCGCCGCCGATCACCACGACTCGAGGACCGATCTCGATCGACTGGCCGAGGTTGGCGAGCCGCAGGAACTCGAGGCCGTTCACGACGCCGGGCAGGTTCGCCCCCGGAATGTCGGGGCGGCGGCTGCCCTGGAGGCCGGCGCCGATGAAGAAGGCCTTGAAGCCCGCCCGCCGGAGATCCTCGAGCGTGCGGCCGGGGCCCCCCACCGGCGCGCTCGTCTGGAGCTCCACGCCGAGGGAGAGGATGGCGTCGATCTCCCGCTTCACGAGCTCGCGGGGGAGGCGGTAGAGGGGCACGCCCAGGGTGAGCATGCCCCCCGCGACCGGGCCCGCCTCGAAGACGGTGACCTTGTACCCCGCTCGCGCGAGGTCGTGGGCCACCGTGAGGCCGGCGACCCCGGACCCCACGACCGCGACCCTCTCCGGGTAGTCGCCCTTCGGGGGGAGCATACGCACGTCGGCGTGCTCGTGGTACGGGCGGTCGGTCCCCGTCTCCGTGCCGTGGAGCTCGCACGCCCAGCGCTTGATGGCCCGGATCGAGACCGGCGTGTCGACGCTGCCTCGCCGGCACGCCCGCTCGCAGGGCGCGCCGCAGATGCGCCCGCAGATCGACACGAACGGGTTGGTGGCCCGGGCGATCGCGTACGCGTCGCGGTCGCGGCCCTCGGCCACCGCGGTCACGTACCCGCAGGCGTCGGTGAAGACGGGACAGCCCACCCGGCACTTGACCTGCTCGACCCAGTACCGCTCCGCGTCCGGGATGCGGAGCCGGCGGTAGGCCGAGGAGAGGGGCGGGGCGCTCACTCGTCCTCCGACCTCCGGAAGAAGGCGTACCAGGCGAGGAGGACCACGAAGGCGGCGACGCACGCGTAGATGACCGCGTGCCAGGCCGTGCCCGGCGTCTGCATGATCTGGTTCTGAGCCTGGACGAGCGGTCCCCGCGTCTCGTGCGTGACCTCGCCCGACCAGTAGAGGTAGAGGTAGACGAGCCCGAAGAGGCTGAAGCCGACGTAGGCCAGCTTCAGGAAGGCGGGGATGGGGGTGCCCTTCCGCTCCGTGATCCAGCCGCCCGCGACCTCGTGGATGTCCTTGTTCTCGCTCATGAGCTCCTCCGCTCGAGTTCGTCGTCCTCGAGCATCCGGTACTTGGGGGCCTCGTCCGCGGTCATCGCCCCGCTGCGGACGGCGCGCCAGAGGAAGAAGAGCGCGCCCGCCGCGAAGAGGGCCATGATCGAGTACATCCAGTAGACGGAGGCCCAGGTGTAGTCGCGCACGGGCCTACTGCTCGTAGTCGTGGGCCGGCCGCCAGTCCTTCACGCGCCCGAGGGTCTGCACGTAGGCGACCAGATCCTCGAGCTCCTCCGGGTTGCCGGCGATCCACGGGAAGGGCGGCATCACCGACCCCGGGACCAGGCTTCGGGGGTCGCGGAAGTGGGTGACGTGCCATTGGTGGTCGTACTTGCCTCCCACCCGGGAGAGGTCGGGGCCCACCCGCCGCGTCCCGAAGAGGTGCGGCTGGTCGTAGACGAACTCGTCCGGGGTCGAGACCGGGCTTCGTACCCCGCGCCAGCCGGAGCGGATGGTGTCGGCCTCGATGGTGCGGGTCTGCTGGGTGTGGCAGTACCAGCAGCCCTCGCGGACGTAGATGTCCCGGCCCTTCACGACCTTCGCCGCCTCGGCGTCGCCGTTCCTGGCGAGCGTCGCGTAGTCCTTGAGCCCGGGGGCCGGCTTCGCCCAGCTCGCGTCCAGCATGGGCGGGGCGAGGGTGGTGAGGAGTCCGCCGATCCAGAAGAAGACCACGGCGGCGGCGATGAAGAGGGCGCTGCTCTTGTCGATCTTGCTCAGCATGGCTCTGCCCTCCTACGCGGCCTCCGCCGGCCGCTCCGCGCGGCCGACGTAGGTCATGAGCAGGTTCCAGAAGAAGAGGAGGATGCCGGTGAACATCAGCGTCCCTCCCAGGAGCCGGGCCGCCCAGAAGGGCGACATGAACTTCACCGTGTCGATGAAGGGGATGCCGGGGTCGTTCCACTGCAGGCCCTGCAGGAAGCCCCCGATCCAGAGGGAGACGAAGAAGGTGAGCCCGCCCACCAGCCACAGCCAGAAGGAGGCGTTGGCGAGGGCGTCCGAGTGGAGCCGCGTCCCGATCATCCGCGGGATCGCGTAGTAGGCGCTGCCGACGGCGAAGAAGGAGAAGGCTCCGAGAAGCGCCATGTGGGCGTGGCCGGGGATCCAGTCCGTCTTCGACACGATGGCGTTGACCGTGCGCAGGGAGTGCAGCGGGCCCTGGAAGCAGGTGAGGAGGTAGAAGACCGTCCCCGTGAGCAGGAACTTGATCGGCACGTTGTCCTTGAGCTGATGCCACTGGCCCTTCATGGTGGCGAGGAAGTTCCAGACCAGCGTCCACACCGGGATCATCAGCATCACCGAGAAGAGGATGGCCACCGTCTGCAGCCACTGGCTGATCGGCCCGTGCAGCATGTGGTGGGCGCCCGTCCACACGTAGACGAAGGCGAGCGACCAGAAGCCGATCATCGAGAGGCGGTGGGAGTAGAGGGGGGTCTCCGCCGCCTTGGGGATGAAGTAGTAGCCGATGGCGAGGCCGATGGGGGTGAAGATGAGCCCGACCGCGTTGTGGACGTAGAACCAGTTGAGGTTCGCCTGGTTCACGCCGGTGGTGGGTATGGTGGCGAAGTTGCCGACGATGTAGACGAAGGCCGTCCAGAGGATCGAGGCCAGGATGTACCAGAGCGAGACGTACATCTGCTGGTACTTGCGGGTGAAGACGGTCGCGAAGATGTTGACCGCGAACATCACCCAGGCCACCACCACCAGCACGTCGAGCCAGAACGGCAGCTCCGCGTACTCGAGCCCCTGGTTGTGGCCCCGGGCGAGCTCGACGACCGCCCCGAGCACGATCACCACCCACAGCCACATGGTGGCGAGGCCCAGCTTCTCGCTCCAGAGCTTGACGCCGCAGAGCCGGGGCACCAGGTAGAAGCAGAGGCCCATGTCGGCGGCGAGGAGCCAGCCGAACAGCATCCCGTTGGTGTGGATCGGCCGCAGCCGCCCGAAGGTCAGCCACGACACCGAGCCGAGGAGGGTCGGGAAGTGGAACTTGCTCGCGATGACGAGAGCGATGAGCCCCGACACCACGAAGAACAGCGATCCGATCATCAGCATCCCGAAGGCACTCCGGTCCTCGTGGCCGGCCTGGCTCGGGGGGGGTGCGGCGACCGAGGCGCTCATGGCTTCACCTCTGCGGTTGGGGGTTGGCGGCGGCCACCTTCGACCCGTCCGTCCCGAGGTGGTTGAGGCTCAGGATGTAGTTGACGAGGTCGCCGATGGCCTTGTCGTCGAGGGCGAAGTCGAAGCCGGCGGCGGGCATGGCGGTGCCCTGCACGCCGTACTTGATGCTCTCGTGGAGTCTCGCGTACGTCACGGAGGCGACGAACGGCGTGTTGCGGAGGTTGCGGGGACGGGGCGAGATGTCCGCCGCGTTGGGGCCGTGGCCGTCGGCTTTCTTGCCGTGGCAGCCCCAGCAGCGGTTGAGGAACGTCGCTTCACCGCGGGCGACGCTCTCCGCCGAGTAAGGGACGGGGTTCGCCCGGGGGATATCGCGGCCCGTCGGAGGCTGGCTCTGCCCGGCCTTGGCCCAGGTCCCGAGGACGTAGTCGAGGAGCCTGGCCGAGGCCTCGTCGCCGAGGACGCGGCCCCAGGGCGCCATGCTCGTCCCCGGCACGCCGTTGCGGACGCTGGCCAGGAGACGCTCGCGGGTCTTCGTCTTCATGAAGGAGGTCTTGGTGAGGTCGCGGGGGGCGGGGTCGATGTAGGCGGCGATCGTGCCGTCGCCCTGGCCCTTCTCGCCGTGGCAGCGGGCGCAGAGCTGGGCGAACTGCGGCGCCGGCTCCGCGGGCAGGGCGGGCGCATCTCGGCTCTGCAGGTAGGCGGTCAGCGACTCGAACATCTCGGCGGGGAGCGGATAGGGCGGCATCAGCGAGCCGGGGACGACGCTCTTCGGGTCCTTGAAGTGCCTCATGACCCAGCCGTGGTCGCGCTGCAGCGAGTCGAAGGCCAGGTCCGGCCCGACGCGGCCGTCGCGGTCGTCGAGCTTGTGGCAGGAGAGGCAGCCGACCTTCGGCAGCAAAGCCTCGCCCTTCTTCGCCGGGGCCAGGCCCTCGACCTGGGTCGCGAGCTCCGGGCCCACGATCTGGGCGAGGGGCAGCCACTCCGGCCGCTGCTGCTGGGCGGACAGATACTGCTGGAGCGGGGCCCGGGAGATCCGTGCCCCCTGCTGCGACTTGAGGAAGACGGAGAGGGCCAGGACCTGCTCCGGCGTGAGGTCCTGCCGCGGCATCGTCGAGGTGGGGTTCGTGGCCCGCGGGTTCTCGATCTTGCCCTTCACGTAGGTGATGCGGCGCTTGCGGCCGACCTCGGTCAGCTCGGGGCCGATGGAGCCGTAGGAGAGGCCCCCGATCGTGTGGCAGGTGTAGCAGGCCCGCTCGAAGAAGAGCCTCCGGCCCTGGTGCACGAGGGGCGCGTGCGGCCAGTCGGCCTCGCCGTGGCACTGGACGCAGTTGGCCTGGATGGCCTCCTTGGGCAGCATCGGCCACGGCCAGTCCTCGCCGCCCTCGTGGGCGCCCTTCGCCTCCACCGCGCGGCCCTGGCCGTCGTGGCAGATCGTGCAGCCGTAGGTCTCGAACTTGTGGCCGGGAATCTTCGGGTGGGTGCGCAGGGGCTGGTCGGCCTTCTCGAAGCGGGGATCGTCGATCGCGACGTGGCAGGTCGTGCAGCGGTCGACGCGCTCGGAGCCGAAGCTCCGGACGATCACCTGCTCGATCTGGGGCCTTCGGCCGGCGAGGGCTTCGTGGGCGGCCGGGGTGTCGGCCATCTTCTGGACCTGCTCGAAGTAGGCCGTCTGGTGGTCCTGCCACTTCGCGAAGAACTGGTCGCGGAAGACGACGGCGTGGATCGCCAGCACGACGATGGAGATCACGGCGAGGGCGACGCGCATGGCTCCTACCAGGGGGTCACGAGGGCCCAGTTCGGGCCCCGGAAGAACGTGCCGATGACGATGAGGACGAGGTTGACGATGAGGAGGGTGGTGAACGCCGTCAGGCCGAGGATCCGGTGGCGCGAGAACCACACCCCGGTGCCGCGAGTCCCGCGATCGAGGTACGGCACGGCGAGGAGGAGGAGGACGAAGATGGTCGGGACTCCCACCCCGCCCCAGAAGGCGGAGTAGGACACCATCTCCTGCAGGCCGAGGAAGTACCACGGCGCCTTCGAGGGGTTGGGCGGGTGGGTGGGGTCGGCCGGGGCCTCGAGGGGCGCGTTCCACAAGAGCGCCACCACCAGGACCAGCAGGACGGTCAGGGCGAAGCAGAAGAGCTCGGCGATGAAGAGGTTGGGCCAGGAGTAGACGGTGTTGTCGGGCGTCGCGCCCACCTTGTTGAAGGGCCCCCGCACGATCCCCATGACGCCGAACGTCTTCGTCTTCGCCGTCTTGGCGGCGGGGGCGAGGCCCTCCAGCTTGCCGGCGAGGGCTTCGGGGAACTTCGGCTGGACCTCGGGGAGGTCGAGCCCCTCCGGACGGGAGAGGCCGCCGTCCTTGCGGATCCTCCAGAAGTGCACGGCCACGAGGACGGAGATGGCGACCGGGATGACCGCCACGTGAAGGACGTAGAAGCGGATGAGCGCCTCCTGCCCGACCACCCGATCGCCGAGGAGCAGGAAGCGGATCTGCTCGCCGAAGACGGGAGCGTAGCCGGCGATCGACGTGCCGACGGTGATCGCCCAGAAGGCGAGCTGGTCCCAGGGGAGGAGGTAGCCGGTGAACGAGGCGCCGAGGGTGAGGAGAAGGAGGAAGACGCCGATCACCCAGTTGAACTCGCGCGGGGCACGGTAGCTGCCGGTGTAGAAGACGCGGCAGAGGTGCAGGAACACGAGGGCCACCATGCCGTGGGCCGCCCAGCGGTGCATGTTCCGGAGCAGGACGCCGAAGGCGACGGTTCCGTTGAGGTCGAGCATGCGGTCGTGGGCCTGCTCGACCGAGGGCACGTAGTAGAACATCAGCAGGATCCCGGTCGCGGCGAGGATCACGAACAGGCTCAGCGAGACGACGCCCAGGCCGAGCGTGTACCACGGCCGCAGCGAGTGGGCGTGGGTCTTGACCGGGTGGACGTGGAGGAAGAGGTTGGAGAAGGTCGTCTGCGACCGCCCGAGGTCGGAGGACGGGAGGGGGTTGCGGAAGATCGATCGCCAGACGTTCGTCGGCAGGTTCTGGAGCGTGGCGAGGAATCCTTCTTCTTCGGTCTTCATGCGGTCACCGGAGCGCGGGGCGCTCGTCCTAGACCTTGAGGTAGCTGCCGGTCGGGACCGGCTGCGAGGTGTCGACCTCGACCTCCCCGCTCGGGGAGACGGACACCTGGAACCAGGGGAGGGGGCGCGGAGCGGGGCCGCCCAGGACCATCCCGTCCGCGTCGAATCGGCTGCCGTGGCAGGGGCAGTCGAAGCCGATCTCGGTCGTGGCCACCACGCACCCGAGGTGGGTGCAGGTGTTCGAGATGGCCGCGACCCCCGCCTCCGTGCGGACGACCGTCACGCGCTGACGGCTGAGAGGCAGGCGGGTGCCGAGCGGAAGCGACTCCGGCTTGCCCACACGGAAACGCGAGGGCTCGCCGTAGGTCACCCGCGGGCGGAAGAACAGCAGGTTGCTGAACCCCGCCACGAAGCCGGCCCCGAGCAGGCCGAGCACGCTGGTCACGGTCAACGCCCGGCGTCGGCTGACGACGGCGGTGCTTTCCGGTGCGGCCGGGTGGGTCGTGGTGCTCATCGAGCCTCCGTGTGCGAGGGTGGAGCCGGAGCCGCGGGGCTTCCCGAACCGTCCGCGATCTCCGGCCAGAAGAGCTGCTGCTTCGACCGCTCGAGGTCCCGGAGCTGGCCCGAGTGGACGGCCCACGCCCACATCAGGGCGCCGGCGATCCCCATGGCGATCCCGGCGATGAAGAGCGCGATGGCGACAGCCAAAGGGGGACTCCTGCTCTGGGTACGGCGCCGGCCGGTGCAAGAAGCAGGCCGATAGGGAGGCTGCCCGGAAGTGATGACGGCAGAAGAGCGAGCGGCACTGCCCGCACGTCCGCGGGGCGCGGAAGCGAAAAGGCTGCGCGAACCGCTCGATGCGATCATCGCGACGCGCAGGGATTCCTGGCGGCCGGGCTCTCGATCTGGCCGTCGCTCTCGGCCGAGCGGCCGACGGCCGCGGTGGGCGCCGCCCGGGACTACATCGGCGGGGCGAGACCGGCGAAGACGTCGGCACCGCCGGCCGGCGTGCGGGCCAGCGTCTGACGGTCCAGGCGGTAGAGGCCGAAGCGCGGGCGATAGCCCTTCTCCCACTCGAAGTTGTCGACGAGCGTCCAGTGGAAGTAGCCCTCGACTCGGATGCCCTGCGCCCGCGCCCGCTGGATCGCCTCGACTTGGCCGCGGATGAGCGCCCCCCGCATCGCGCCCTTGTCGTCGGCAATGCCGCCTTCCGTGACGTAGACCGGCAGGTGATAGCGTCTCCACGCCTCCCGCATCAGGAGGAAGAGGGCCTCCGGAGGGCTGTCCCCGACCGGGGGCGGCCCGCCCAGCTCGCTGCGTAGGCCGGGGCCGGGCGTCATCTCGAACAGGTCCGGCGCTCCGGGGGCGAGGCGGACGAAGTAGCGGAAGTAGTAGTTGAGGCCGAAGAAGTCCACGGAGCCGGGGAGGCCGTCGATCGTCTCGTCGAGGGTCGCTCCGGGGAGCCGGAGCCGCGCCCGCCCGTCGCGCATGGCGTCGGGAAAGGCCCAGTTCCAGAGCTGGTCGACGAAGCCGGCTCCGAGCCAGTCGGGCAGCATCAGGCGGGAACGCGGCTCGAGGAGCATCAGGTTGTTGGCGACGCCGATCTTCGCTCCCGGGTCGACCGCGCGCAGGGCCTTCGCCGCGGCCGCGTGGCCGCGCAGGAGGCCGGCGAAGGCCCGCACGGCCTCGCGCGGCGACTTCTTCTGCGGAGGCCAGTCGCCGGTGACGTACCCGAGGTACATCTGGACGACCGGCTCGTTGAGCGTGATCCAGAGCCCGACGTCCGGGCCGAACCGACGCCCGGCCTCCGCCGCGAACCGCGAGAAGCGATCCGGGAAGTCCGGGGCGGTGACGCCGCCTCGGTCGGCCATCCAGAGGGGGAGGGAGAAGTGGAGGAGAGTGACCGCCGGGGTGACCCTCGCCCCCCGGAGCTGCTCGAGGAGGTCGGCGTAGCGCGAGAAGGCCTCCTCGTTCCACGTGCCCTCCCGCGGCTCGAGCCGGCTCCACTCGATCGAGAAGCGGTAGGCGTTGGCGTGGATCGCCTTCATGAGCGCGACGTCTTCCGCCATGCGGTTCCAGTGGTCGGCGGAGACGGCGCTCGTCTCGCCGCGCTCGATCGCCCCCGGCAGGGCCTCGAAGCGCGTCCAGTCGTTCGTGTTCCCGCCCTCGAACTGGTGGGCGGAGGTCGCCGTGCCCCACAGGAAGCCCCTGGGCAGGGGCGCGGCAGGTCGAGCCAGCTCCTCGGCCGTGAACGCGACCGTGGGGTGGGTGGCCGAGAGGTACGCGCAGACGCCGAGCCAGGCCACCCCCAGGACGCCGAGGGTCCACCCGAGCCCGCGCAGGAGTCGCTTCATGCCGTCCTCACCTTCCCTTGCGCACGGCTTCCGCCGCCAGCCGGTCCACGAGGTCCGGCGCGACGAGCTTCGCCCACCGCCCGAGCCTCCCCCGGAGGCTCATCACCAGCATCCGCTGTCGTTTCTCCATCGCCCGGACCACGAGCCGCGCGCATTCCTCGGCGCTCATGATCTCGTCCTCCCGCACGGGCGACGCCTCGACCGTCCGTCCGTCGGGACCCGGCGACCGCCTGCGGATCTCCGAACGGACGAAGTCTGGGGCGATCACCGTCACCGACACGCCGCTCGTCCGCAGCTCCACCCGCAGCGAGTCGAAGAAGCCCACCTGCGCGTGCTTGGACGCGGCGTAGGCCGTCCGGGTGGGGACGCCGGAGAGGCCGGCGAGGCTCGCGACGGCCACGATCTGCCCCCGGCTCCGGCGGAGGTGAGGCAGCGCGTAGAAGGTCGGGTAGACGCTGCCGAGGTAGTTGACCCGCATGAGCCGCTCGTAGAGCGAGAGGTCCTGGACCTCCTCGAAGCGGGCCAGCATCCCCGTCCCCGCGTTGTTGACGAGCACGTCGAGAGCCGCGAAGCGCGCGACCGTCCGCTCCACGAGCCTCCGGCACTCGGCCTCGCTCGCGACGTCCGTCGGCGCGACGAGCGTTTCCGCCCCGCGCGCCCGGCACTCGGCCGCGACCGCTTCCAGCGCCGCGGCGTCGCGCGCGGCCAGCGCGAGCCGCGGCCGCTGGCCGGCCAGCTCGAGGCACAGGGACTTCCCGATGCCCTGGGAGGCTCCCGTCACCACGACCACCTTGCCCGAGTAGGCGGCCATCAGAACTCCTTCGCCCGGAAGGTGTCCTGCCCGCCGAGAACCGTCAGGAGGACCCTCGTGTCCTTGATCTTCTCCGGCGGGACGGCGAAGAGGTCCTGCGAGAGGACGACGAAGTCGGCCAGTTTGCCGGGAGCGAGGCTGCCCTTCTGCGCCTCGGCGTGCTCGGCGAAGGCCGCATCGCGGGTGAAGTGGCGGAGCGCGGCTTCGACGGTGAGCCTCTGCGTCGGCTCCCATCCTCCGGGCGGGGTGCCCTCGATCGTGGTGCGGGTCACGGCGCACGCGATCCCGCGCACGACCTCGGCGGTGAAGACAGGCCAGTCGCTGCCGAAGGCCTGCACCGCCCCCGCGTCGTCGATGGCCCTGAAGGCGAGGGCCCGTCGGGCCCGCTCCGGCCCGAGGGTCGGGACGTACACCTCGAGGTGGTTCCGGTTCGGGTACGGGAACATCGCCTGGGTCGAGGCGACGACGCCCGCAGCCTTGAAGCGCGGGAGGTCGGCCGGCCGCGGCACCTCCACGTGCTCGACGCGGTGGCGGCGCCCGCTCGTGCCGTTCGCACGGGCCGCTCGCTCGAAGGCGGTGAGGGCCATGTCGATGCCCCGGT
>Ga0335076_10000620_pt1 | contig 33159 bp, 24 predicted proteins | sample Lox_Sample_25_FD_206717 | JGI IMG/M metagenome (GOLD analysis project Ga0335076, IMG submission 206717) | Soil microbial communities from Loxahatchee National Wildlife Refuge, Florida, United States - Lox_Sample_2.5 | ecosystem: Environmental > Terrestrial > Soil > Wetlands | place: USA...
GACGACGTCCGGGAGGTGGCGACGGCGCTCGAGAACGGGACGAACCTGATCCTCGCCGCGCCGCGACGGACCGGCAAGACGAGCGTGTGCGACGCAGCGCTCGGCCGCGTCGAGCGCAGCGGCTGCTATACGGCTCGGCTGGACCTGTTCCGGATCGCCGACGCCGCCGAGTTGGCGGAGGCGCTGGCGGTGGCGGTGATCGCGAACCGCTCCCCGCTCCGGCGCATCATCCGCCGGGCGCGCGAGCTCGGTCGCGCCGCGCTGAACGCGACGCAGGCTGCTGCCGTGCTCAAGCTCAAAGGCGAGCTCGGCGACGGCGTCGAGCTCGCGATCACGCCGGGATGGGCCGCCCAGGACCCGGTCCGCGCCCTCGACCTGGCGCTCGACCTCCCCGAGCGAGCCGCCCGCGCGGATGGCCGGCGGCTGGTCCTGTTCTTCGACGAGTTCCAGGAGGTCGCGAGCGAACGCCGCCCGTACGGCGATCCCGACCTCGTCACCAAGCGGATGCGTGCCGCGTTCCAGCGCAGTCCCAGCGTCAGCTTCCTGTTTGCGGGCAGCCTCGAGCACGTCATGCGCGATCTGTTTGCCCCCGCACACCGGGCGTTCAGCGGCTTCGGGAGCTTCCACAGGCTTCATCCGATCGCCCCCGAGGACTGGTCCCAAGGATTGCTCGAGCGCTTCTCGGCGGACGACTGCACGATCGACCCGCCGTCGCTCGCGCGGATCGTCGAGCTGGGAGCACAGCATCCGCGCGCGACAATGCGGATCGCCCAGCAGACCCATCTCGTGTCCGTGCAGCTCGATCGCCGCGACATCGATCTCGACCTGGTCCAGCTGGGCTACAACGCAGCGCTCGACAGCGACCTTCCGACGATGGAGCAGACCGTCGAGCACATCAGGAGGCTTCACAAGAATGCGCTTCAGGTCGCCCGCGCCCTCGCGAGAGGCGAGCCGGTCCCGAGGCGACTCGCCCCGGCGATTCGGGACCGCGTACTCAAGCTGCTGATGCGCGCGGGCATCGTCGAGCACGTGGCGAGGGCCGACTGGCGGATCGTCGACCCCCTGTTCCAGGCGTACCTTCGCAATCTGGATCCACTCGGGTGACGTATATCCGCCCCCGGAAAGCGGTTCCGCGGAACCGCTAATCACAAGATCTGTGTAATTCATACACGATGGATGTGTAAGGCTCTCGGACGGGAGCAGCGAGTGCGAGGGGGCCACTTAGCCCTCGAACGGCGTGAGCACCGCGCGTCGCTCGGGGAAGCGCGATTCCGGGTCGACCTCGAGCACGCGCAACGCGGCGTCGGGACCGGCGGCCGCTCGTGTCTGGCGGATGGCCTCGCGCAGGCGTGCCTTGCGGGCCGCGACAGGATCGTCCAGCAGTCCCCGCTGATCGCTGGCGTGTGGACCGAACTGCTCCACCGCCAGACGCAGCTGCTGCGCCGGCGCCGGCATCAGCGCCAGCCGCGGCGCGAGCGCGAGCCGCATCCTCGCCGGGTCGGCCAGCGCCTCGCGGAACACGACCTGCTCGCGCCAGGTCCCTCCCTGCTCGACCAGCACCGCGGACAGCACGACCGCTCGCAGCGTCCGGCCGCGCCGCTCCCGCCGCGCCAGCAGGCGATCGATCAGGAGCCCGAGCGCGCGTTCCAGCTGGATGCCCGATGCGGCCTCCGGCAGCTCGAGCGCCTCGCGCAGGAACTCGCTCGCCGGCCGCGGCCGCAGCGCGCCGTCGCCGCCGTTCGCCAGCTCGTGGGCATGGAGCCCAGCGGTGCCGAACCGGTCGGCCAGCGCCGCCGGCGTCAGCGCCGCCAGTTCGCCGAGCGTGCCGATCCCGAGACGCTCGAGCGCATCGGGCAGGTCGGCCAGCGCCGGCCGGGCGCGGAGCAGCGCAACCGGAAGCGGCGCGAGGAACGCACCCGCCTGCTTGCGCCCGCCGGAGACGATCACCGGCCGGCGGACCCGGGCGCGGGTCGCCGCCGCCACCGCGGCGAACCGCGACGGCGCGACCCCATAGCGAGCCGGCGTGCGCAGGCTCCGGCACGTCGCGGCAAGCACGCCCTCGAGGCCGCCGTGCAATCGCAACAGCCCGCGCACGTCGAAGCAGACGAGTCCCGGTCGCTCGGGCTCGACGGCCGCCCCCATCGATTCCAGCCGCACGAGCAGCCGCTCCCAGGAGTCGGCGACGCCGGCGGGATCGGGAGCGACGAGTGTGAGGCGAGGACAGCGCGCCAGCGCCTCCCCCAGGCGCATTCCGGGATGGACGCCGAACGCCTCGGCGGACAGTGAGACCTCGCCGATTTGCTGCGTCCCACCCGGCTCCGGCGCGAGCGCCGTGGGCGCCTGCAACAGCTCCGTTCGGCCCTCGGAAGCGACGGTCAGCTCGAAGCGAGGAAGAAGAACGCAGGCGATCATGGGCGAACGCATGTTCGCATGTGGCTCGGATGGACGTTGGCCTTCGCCCAGCCGTTGGCGCCCGCGCCAGACCCCGCGATGGTACGGTCACGTCCGCAAATGGCTCCTCCCAATCCACTCGACATCGCCGCCGACGGGATCCGCACATTGCGCGCGTTCGGTCAGCGCATCCCGGGGGCGGGCGACGTGCTCGCCCGCTCGCTCGAGGACGCGGTCAGCGGCCGCACGGTGATGATTACTGGCGCGTCGTCCGGGATCGGCAAGGCGGCGGCGCTCGAGATCGGTGAGGCCGGCGGGACGATGCTGCTCGTCGCGCGCCGACAGGACCAGCTCCAGGAGGTGGCGGACGAGATCGAGGGCCTCGGCGGCGTCGCCTACGTGCACACCTGCGATCTGACCGACATCGACGACATCGACCGGATGTGCGGCGAGGTGCTCGAGCAGCACGAGGCCGTCGACGTGCTCGTCAACAACGCCGGCAAGTCGATCCGCCGGTCAGTGGACCGGGCGTATGACCGCTTCCACGACTACCAGCGGACGATGCAGCTCAACTACTTCGCGGCGGTCAAATTGATCCTCAACCTGCTGCCGACGATGCGCGAGCGAGGGTCGGGCCACATCATCAACATCTCGACGATCGGGCTGCAGATGAACACGCCCCGATTCAGCGCGTACGTTGCGTCGAAAGCGGCCCTCGACGCGTTCAGCCGCTCGATCGGGCCTGAGGTGATCAACGACGGCGTCCACATCACCACCGTCTACATGCCGCTGGTGCGCACGCCGATGATCGCTCCCACCAAGATCTACGATCGGTTCCCCACGCTCAGCCCCGAGGATGCGGGTCACATCATCGCCGAGGCGATCCGCAAGCGCCCCAAGCGGATCGCGACCACGCTCGGGACGCTCGGCCAGCTCACCTACGCGGTCGCGCCGGGCGCCCAGGACCTGATCGTGAACCGCGCCTATCACCTGATCCCCGAGGGTGACAAGAAGGAACCCGACCACGCGCCGACGCCCGAGGAGCGGGCGTTCGTACGGGCCACCCGCGGCGTGCACTGGTAAGGGCCCGCGCCCTAAGGGTTATTTCACACCTCGGTAACACGGTCGTCGCATCGCAGTAACACCAGTGACCCCGGCGCGAACCTAGGATCAGTCGGCCGTTTCACTCGCGAATCCGGTGTAGCGGGGAGTCAAACCGGGTGACGCGACGTCCGATGCCCTGACGCCCACCCCGAGGGGGGACTTCTCCATGCCCGAGGTAACTCGCCGTCGTCTGTTGAGCTCCGCCGCCGTCGGTGCGGGAGGCGTGCTCGCCTCCTCACTGCTGCCGCCGGCACTGGCCCGAGCAGCGGCCGAGGGACCACGACGCGGATCGCTCAGGGACGTCAAGCACGTTGTCGTCCATATGCAGGAGAACCGCTCGTTCGACCACTACTTCGGCACGCTGGGCGGCGTGGCCGGATTCGGCGACCCGAATGCGCTGATCCAGACCGACCCGAATCCGCCGTTCAACGCGGTCCAGGGCAAGTCGATCTTCTACCAGGTCGATCCTTCCCAGGACACCGACGTCATCCCTTCCGTACCCATCACCCCAGTCAACTCCGACGGATACCTGCTGCCCTGGCACCTTGACACCCAGAGCACCAGCTCCCAGGCGATCCCGTCGACCTCTCACGCCTGGTACTACCAGCACAAATCGCTGAATATCACGGTGCCGGCCACGGCAGGGCAGCCGACCACCGCGCTCAACAACGACTGGCTCCAGTCGCACTATCTCGCCGACCACAGCGCCAACTACTGGTACGTGATGGGCTACTACGAGCGCCAGGACATCCCGTTCCACTTTGCGCTGGCCGAGACATTCACGCTGCTGGACCACTACCACTGCTCGCTGCTCGGCCCGACCTGGCCCAACCGCATGTACCTGATGACCGGGATGATCGATCCCACGGGCCAGTACGGCGGCCCGGTCATCTCGAACGTGGTCCCCAGCCCCGCTACGGGGACGCCGTACACGTGGACAACCTACCCCGAGCTCCTGACCCAGAACGGCATCAGCTGGCGCGTCTATCAGGAAGAAGACGACTACGGCACCAATGTGCTCGAGTTCTTCGAGGCGTTCCAGTCGGCCAAGCCTGGCTCACCGCTGTACGAGGGCGGCCTGACGATCTACCCGCCAGACCGGTTCGAGTGGGACGCGAAGCACGACAAGCTGCCGACGGTCTCGTGGATCGTCCCGACCTCGGGCCAGAGCGAGCACCCGGCCTACCTGCCGGCCTCGGGCGCGAACTACCTCGCGTCGAAGCTGAACGCCGTGGCCGAGAACCGCGATCTCTGGAACTCGACGGTGTTCATCGTCAACTACGACGAGAACGATGGGCTGTTCGACCACGTCGTGCCGCCGCTGCCGCCCGCCGGCACGCCGGGTGAGTTCGTCGACGCCGGCTCGAACACCACCCCGGCATCGCCGAATTGGCCGATCGGCGGCGGCGTCCGGGTGCCGGCGTTCATCATCTCGCCGTGGACGGTGGGCGGTTACGTCGCCAGCGAGCAGTTCGACCACACCTCGGTCCTCCAATTCCTCGAGCAGCTGACCGGCGTCAACAACCCGAACATCACGGATTGGCGCCGGCAGACATTCGGTGATCTGACCTCAGCCCTCGGATTCTCGAACGGCAAGGCCACCACCTTCCCGCGCACGCTGCCGAACACGATCGGTGAGTTCTGGCAGGCCGAGAACGAGGTCGAGACGCTCCCGGCGGCGACGTTCCCAGGCGCGAACCAGACCCCGCCGGTCCAAGAGAAGCGCCGGCCGCGCCTTCCATGGAACCCGCAACCGCGCCCGTGGGACCGCTCGCACTCATCCAAGGCGCTGCCCAGGACCGCGAGTCGCCTCGAGGAGAACCGCACCACCCACCGCGCCGACTTCGGTAAGAGCGGCGATCAGGTGTACCTGGCCAAGATCCAGGCGGTGATGGACAAGCCGCTGATCGCCGGCACCGCGTATGCGTACGTTCCTGCGATCGTCGGCGGGGTCATTGCGATCCTGAACACTTCGACCGACGCGTTGTCGTCGGCTTCCGGCAGTACGACCAACCCCTACGGGGCGGCGGCGACGCCCGACGGAAGCCAGGTATGGGTGACCGAGTCCGGTACGAACACGGTGTCGGTGATCTCGACCACCGGGACGAAGCCCACCATCACCAGCACGATCGTGGTCGGGATCTATCCGCACGGAATCGCGATTACGCCCGACGGCAAGACCGCCTACGTGGCTAACACCGGCCCGAACACGGGCCCAGGCGGCTCACAGACCGTGTCGGTGATCGACGTAGCCAGCCAGACGGAGACGGGCACGATCAATGTCGGCGAGGCCCCGCAGATCGTCACTGTGTCGCCGGACGGCACGCTCGTGTTCGTGACCTGCGCCGACGGCGTGTACGTGATCAGGACCGCGAGCGGCAGCGCCAGCAGGGTGCCCGAGCGGTTGCACCAGCCGCACGGGGTGGCGGTCACACCCGACGGCAAGCACGCCTGGGTGACCGACTCCGAGCGCGACCAGGTAGTCGTGCTTGCCACCTCGAACCTGCGCACTGTCGGCCGCATCGGGGTCGGCAGGACGCCGTGGAACACCGCGTTCACGTCGGACGGTTCGAGCGCGTACGTGACGAACTCCAACGACAACACGGTGTCAGTGGTCAACACCGCCACCCAGAGGGTGACGCAGGCGATCGCTCTCGGCTCGTTCACATACACCGATGCCAAGACCACGTTCAGCCAACCCAATCAGATTCCGACCGCGATTGCGCTGGCCCCGGACAACCGTTACATGTGGGTCGCGTGCAACGTGTCGGGTTCGCTCGCGATCATCGACACGACGACGAACGCCGTGACCAACACGGCCCAGATCGGCCTTGGCACCGAGCCGACCTCGATCGCTTTCGCGTGATCTGACCCTCACACGGGCGCGGCGCCGGCGCGCCGCGCCCACCGGTCCGCGAAGCGCGGGCTAGACGGACGAGCCGGCGTCTCGAATGAGCTGACCGACCGGCACGGCCCGCAGGTGGAACGCAACCAGGCCGCGGTCGAGCTTCGTGACGAGCATCGTGACCTGCTTCGAACTCGTGCACTCGAGCTCGACGACCTCGCCCGCGCGCAGGTGCCCGACGCGGTCGTCCCTGTCCTGAAGCCGGACCGCGCCGGCGACGAGCCGGCCTCCGGCCCCGTGCGCCATCCACCACTGGCCCACGCTGGGCCCGCTCGAGGCGTACAGGAAGTGGTGGCTGAAGCCGAGTTGCGCCATCAGATCGTGGAGTTGTTCGCGCGCACCGAGCCACCGCACGAGTCCGCCGTTCGGAAGCCGCGGGACCGCCTGGTCCCCGTAGGCCACGACGATCGGCTCCTGCGGATCGGCCGCTTGGCTCATCGTGAACGAGGCGCGGATACCGCGCTCGGACAGGTAGTTGGCGATCGTCGGGATCTCGCTCGCCGGCGCGTCGACGAGCACGCCGACCTCGGGCCGGGTGGTCTCGACCGCGGTCACCGGGCGCATGTGAACGAAGTGCGAGACGAGGCTGTAGGAGGCGCCGGTCGTGAGCGTCCAGCTGGCGATCGCGATCGCGGCCGCTCCCGTCAGCGCCCACCTCGCTGTCCGCACGCGCCACGCCGGCAGCGGCACCACACGCCGCTCGTTGCCAAGGATCAGCGACGCGGTCGACGGGCGGCGCGCGAACCGGCCGTCGGGCTCGGGACGGTGCTCGAGCGCCCGGTCGAGCGCGGGGCCGATGTCTGAGACCTTCTGCGCCACCTGCGCCAGACCGAACCGCACGAGCGCCTGATTGCTGACCCGCACATGGCCGTACCCGAAGCCGTAGGAGATCACCGGGCAGCCGCGGATGATCGCCTCGAGCACGGTCAGGCCGGCGCTCGAGTGCACGAGCGCATCGCTCGCCGCCAGCACGTCGCCCATCCGGTCCGTGAACCCCATGACCCGCAACCGCGGCTCAGAGCCCAGCTCGCGCGTCACTCGGCTCCGGAGCTTGTCGTTGCGCCCGCACAAGCACAGCACGCGCGCGTTCGGCACCTGCAAAGCGGCCCGAGTCGCCCCGAGCAGATCGCCCACGCCCCAGCCGCCTCCGGAGACCGCGATCACCTTCGTGTCGTCGGTCGGCAGACCGAGCGCGCGCCGGGCGTCGTCGCGCGAGCGCGCCGCCAGGAACGCCGGGGACGTCGGAGGCTTGGCCCAGCGGACGCTGCCGGGGCCGGCGATGCTTTCGACCTCCTCGATCGTCTCCGGATGGGTGACAAAGTGCAGGTCAACGCCGGGGTGGGCCCAGAACTGCATGCCGGCGAGATCGGTGATCGAGGAGTAGACCGGCACCTTCAGCCGCCCGGTCCGTCTCAGCTCGCCTAGGACCGCCGTCACCCCCGGGTACGTGGACACGATCACGTCCGGGTTGTGCGAACGGATCAACCGCATCAGCCCCCGTCGCCCGAGGAACGTGAGCATCTTCATCGAGAACCACCGAGTCGGCGCGAACCCCATGAACAGCCGGTATTGGAGGTCGAACAGCCACGGCACCCAGCGGAACATGAACTCCGAGTTCTCGCGCAGGAGCTTGGTCAGGAACCAGCCCATCGCCGGCAGCCCGTTGACGATCGCCACCAGTGCGTCCGGGTCCTCGTCGTGGAACTCCCGCGCGACCGCACGCGCCGGCAGGTCGTGGCCCTCGCCGATGTCGGCCGAGATGATCAGGACCTTGCGTGGTCCGGACTCGGAGTCGGGCTCGCCGGCCGGGATCACGGTGGCGGCCTCGCGCTCGGCGGCCCTCGCGGCCTGCTCCTGGCGCCACGAGACGTACCGCCGGACGCCCTCGGAGAACGGGGTCCGCGCAGTCCACCCCAATTCGCGGGAAGCCCGGTCCGACAGCACGACCTTGCCGTTGAAGTCGCCGGGCCGCGCCGGCGTGTAAACGATCTCCACGTCGCCGAGCAGTTCTTGCACCCGCACCGCGATCTGCTTGATCGTCACGTTCTCGTCCGAGGCCAGGTTGTAGACCCGGTTTCGAGCCACGTCGCTGAGCCCGAGCGCGACACCCTCGGCGAGATCCTCGACGTACACGAACCGCCGCGACTGGCCACCGTCGCCGGCGAGCGTCAGCGGCTCGCCCTTGAGCGCCTTGTTCACGAACGCCGGGATCACCGCGGCCTCGCGCGCGCGAGGACCATACGGAATGCCGAACCGCAGGATCGTGTAGTCGATGCCGTAAAGCTCCTGGTAGGCCTTGCAGTAGAGCTCGCCCGCGAGCTTCGTGCTCGTGTAAAGGTGGCTGGGGGCCGGCAGGAGCGTGTTCTCGTCGACCACTTCGTTTTCGCAATCCGAATACACCCAGATCGTGCTCGCGTACACGATCCGCTTGACGCCCGCGCGGCGCGCGGCCTCGAGCACCGCCACCGTCCCGCGGGCGTTGACGCGCTCGGCGTCCTCGGGCTCCGCGTGGACGTCGTTCACGTCGGCAACCGCGGCAAGGTGAGCGACCGCGTCGCAAGAATGCAAGGCCCGCTCGAGCGCCTCGCGATCCGTGATCGACCCGAGCACCGTGTCGACGCTGCCAGGCTCGTGCCAGGGCGAGGGGCGCAGGTCGTAGATGACGGGCTCGTGGCCCTGCGCGCGGAGCTTGTCGACGACGTGCGAGCCGATGAATCCCGAGCCGCCTGTGACCAGAACTCTCATTCGCTCCCCGGCCGGTAATACAGCGGAACGCAAGAATGGTTGCGCGCCACCCAGTCGCTATTCGGCAGATCTACGTGGTGACGCATGATCCGGTGACAGGGCTCGTCGTACACGCGCCCGGTCGAGCGCTTGAGCCACTCGAACACGATGTATTTGTAGAAGCCCGAGACCATTCCGCGGGGCAGCTCGAGCCTGCTCGGGTTGACCGGGTCAAGTTGCGTCCTGGCGACCTCGTTCTTCCACGCAACGATCTCCGGCAATCGCTCGATTTCGATGAGCCCCATCGCCGCGGTGAACTCGTTCATGCGGAAGTTGAGGCCCGGGACCTCGTAGGTGGGCTTGCCGTAATTGCGGAAGGCGCGCGCATGATCGAGCACCTCCGGGCGGCTCGAGACGAGCACGCCGCCTTCTCCGGTGGTGATCGTCTTGGTCGCGTACAGCGAGTACACGCCGGCGTCGCCGTACGAGCCCGGCTTGCGCCCGTTCCACTCGGCGCCGTGGGCGTGGGCGCAGTCCTCGATCAGGAAGATGCCGTTCTCCGCGCAGTAATGGGCGATCTCCTCGACCTCGAACGCGAGGTGGCCGCCGATGTGCACGAGGAACGCCGCGCGCGGCTTGTGCTTCTCCGCCTTCGCCTCGAAGTCCCTGAACGACATGCAGAGGTCCTCGCGATTGCAATCGACGAACTCGACGCTCGCGCCGGCGTTGACGGCCGCAAGCGGCGTCGCCATGAACGTATTCGAGGGGCACAGCACGGTTTCCCCCTTGACGCCGGCGAAGTGCAGCGCGGCCAGCGCGCCACCGGCCCAGCTCGACATCGTCACCGCGGCAAGCCCGTTGTAGAGCTCCCAGGCGGCCTCGAGACGCGCCACCATGTCGCCCTCGGACCACCGGCCGGAGCCGAGCACCTCGTCGATCAGCGCGTGGAAACGGTCGCGATCGCGCGGATCGAAGCCGATCGCGAACCGCATGAAGTCAGGGACGCTGTCTTGCGAGGGAACGGTTGTCATCGTCGTATCGCGCGCGCCCAAGGCGTCGGGATCGCTCACTGCTCCGCCGGCCGAAGCGACAATCCCTGCGCTTAGCTGGCCATCCTCTCAGGTCCTAGTGCGCGCGGGCAAGCCTGTCAGACAGGCAGGACGGTACCGATTTTCTGGAGTTTGAGTTCTCTCACGATGAGCGCGAGCGCCTCCACGGTCCGCTCGTGCGAGCCTCGAGACGAGTAGAAATCCGCATCGTGCAGGAGGATCACGTCGCCGGCCAGCAGGTTCGTGGTGGCCAGGCGAGCGATCCTGGCCGGCGTAGTGAATCGGCGCCAATCTTTGCCCCAGCGCGACCACAGCAGCGGCTTCAGGGTGTGTGCACGGATTGCGGTCAACCCTGCCGGGCTGTACAGGCCGTACGGCGGCCGATGCCATGCCGGCGCCGTCCCCACGGCGCTCTCGATGGCCTCCACCGCGCGCTCTACGTCTGTTTGCACCGCTTTCTGGGACATCACCGGCTGCGGCCGATGCTCGTAGCCGTGGACCGCGATGATGTGACCCTGGCCCGCGATCTCGGCCGCGAGCGCCGGCCGGCGCTCGACCTGCTCGCCGACGAGGAAGAACGTGGCCTTGATGTCCGCGTCCGCCAGCACCTCGAGCACCGCCGGTGTCCCCTCGGGATGGGGTCCGTCGTCGAACGTGATTGCGACTCCGGTCGCGCCTTCGAGCCTCCGGGGCACGCCCAGAGCGTCCGCGGCCTGCGGAACGTGCGGAGCGATGAGGTGGCGGATCATGTTGATGATTTTCCTAGTGATCGCCGGCCACCGTGCTCGCCATCGAGCGGACTCGTTCGGGAAGTTCCGTCAGCATGGACGCGGTTTCTTCCCGAGGACGCGAATGCTCGACCTTGACCACTGGCTGCCGAAACCGTCGATGCGCGTCGCCCACCGGCGCGAGTCAGACGCGCCGCCTGAGCGGCTGTGGGAGGCCGCCCGGACGGTGAAGCTCACCGACGCGCGGCGACTCGGGCGCCTGGTCCGCTGGCGGATCCCCGGCCTCGGGCCCGACCTGACCTTCGACGAGATGTTCCGCGCCCCGCCCTTCCTCGTCGTGAGCGAGGACCCTGGCCGGGCCCTGATTTCCGGTCTCGTCGGGCGGATCTGGACGCTCCGACGGGACTATCCGCGCCTGACCGACCCCGAGGAGTTCCGGGAGTGGTCGACCGGCGGCACCGCCCGAGTCCTGTTCGCGAACTGGGTCGAGCAGACGCCGGCCGGGCGCGCCGCGCTCCAGTCCGAGGTGCGCGTCGAGGCGATCGGCATCCAGGGCAGGGTCGGGGTGGCGGCGGTCCGGCCGCTCGTTGGCACCTTCGGCAATCTGGTCGGGAGCGACGGGATCGAGGCGGCGGTTCGCCTGGCCGAACGCAGGTAGGCTCGCGCGGTGACTTTCGAAGCGGGGACACGGTTCTTCGTCGTGCCGCACACCCACTGGGACCGCGAGTGGTACGTGCCGTTCGAGGACTTCCAGCTCCGGCTCGCGTCGGTCGTCGACGAGGTCATTCACGTGCTCGAGTCCGACCCGGGCTTCCCATGCTTCACGCTCGACGGCCAGGCGATCGTGCTCGAGGACTACCTCGACGTCCGGCCCGACAACGAGAATCGGCTCCGGGCCCTGCTCGAGTCGGGGCGGCTCGAGGTCGGCCCGAGCTACGTGCTGCCCGACGAGCTGCTCGTGGGGGCCGAGCCGCTGGTCCGCAACCTGCTGTTGGGCCGCGTCGTGTGCAGGCGGTACGGCGCCGAGCCGGCGCCCGTCGGCTACATGCCCGACAGCTTCGGCCACCCGCTCCAGCTTCCCCAGATCCTGGCCGGCTTCGGGATCGACAGCTTCATCTTCTCGCGCGGCCTCGGCGATCAGATCGACGAGGTCGGGGTCGTGTTCCGGTGGCGCTCGCCCGACGGCAGCGAGGTCCGCGCCTTCCAGCAACTGCCCTCGTACAGCAACTTCAACGTTCCCGGCGACGGCGCGCAGGCGCGGATCGAGTACATCGCCGAGCGGTTCGGCCCGGCATTGCGGCGCGCCCGCGTTGACGAGGTGCTCCTGTGCGACGGTGAGGACCACCGTCACATCCGTCGCGACCTGCCCGCGCTGTGCTCGGAGCTCGAGCGCCGGCTGCCGGGCACGAGCTTCACGATTGCCCGCTACTCGGACTACGTGGCCGCCGTCGACTCGGACAACCTCCCGCCGTACACGGGCGAGCTGCTCGGCAGCCGGCTTCAGAACGTGCTCCGCGGCGTCAACTCCGCCCGCCTCTACATCAAGCAGGCCAACGAGTGGGCCGAGCGGCGGCTGCTCGAGGTCGAGACCCTCGGCGCGTTGCGCACGCTCCACACGAGCGAGCGGTTCCCGGTCGTCGACTTCAGACTCGCGTGGCGCCAGCTGCTGAGGAACCACCCGCACGACTCGATCTGCGGCTGCTCGTGCGATGAGGTCCACCGCGACATGCTCGTCCGCTACGAGCAGCTTGAGCGGACCGTCCGGCAGCTGCAGCGGAGGGCGCTCGGCGCGTTCGCGGTCGACGGGGATGCGGCCGGCGTCGTGAACCTGCTCCCCTACCGTCGGCGCGGCCTCGTCGAGCGCCCCGGGATGGAGCCGGCCGCCGTCGAACTGGACGGATTCAGCGCCCGCCCGGTCGAGCTGACCCCGATCGCGCCCGGAATCGAGCTGCACGCCCACCACGGCACCGCGATCGAGAACGATCTGATCCGGGTGGACGCAGCACCGGACGGAACGCTGACCGTGCTCGACAAGACGGCCGGCCGGCGGTTCGAAGGGCTGCACGGCCTCGAGGATGAGCCCGACGTCGGCGACCTCTACAACTTCTGCCCGGTCGAGGGCGCCGCGACCTGGCGCACCGAGTCCGCGGACGTTCGAATCCTCCGCGACGGCCCGGTGGTGCACGAGCTCGAGCTACGCGTGACCGCCGGCGAAGCGGTGGCGGTGACCGTGACCACGGTCGTCCGGCTGATAGACGGGATCAGGCGGGTCGAGTTCGTGACCACGATCGACAACGAAGCCGAGGATCACCGGCTCCGGGCGGTGTTCCCGGTCGGCGAGGCGAGCGACGTCCGCGCCGAAGGGCAGTTCGCGCTCGTCCACCGTCCGCTCGTCCCGGAGCCGCCCCTGACGGACTGGTGCGAACCGCCCGACCCGACGCAGCACACGCTCGGGGCGGTAGCGCTCGGGCCGCTCGCGATCCTGACCAAAGGCCTCCCCGAGTACGAGGCGCGTCCCACCGGATCCGGCGCGGAGCTCGCGCTCACGCTGCTGCGGTGCGTCGGCCTGATCTCGCGGCCCGGTGGTGCGATCGCCACCCGGCCGGTCTGCGCCGGGCCGCCGACGCGAACGCCCGACGGCCAGTGCCTCGGGCGCCACCGGTTCGAGTACGCGCTGCTCCCCGGCGCGGACTCGCTCGACGACGCCGAGCTCCTGCGCGACGCGCACGACTACCGATACGGGCTTCTGGTCACCCCGCACCCCGTACATCTCGATCCGCCGCTGTCGGTCGAGGGCGACGTCGTGTTCTCATGTCTGAAGGGCGCCGAGGACGGCGACGGGCTGATCCTCCGCTGCTTCAACCCGAGGACCGCGCCGGCGCGCATCGAGATCGCCGGCGGGCTCACGATCTCACGCGCGCGCCTGGACGAAACCGAAAACCACGGCGACCGGGGCTTCCACCTCGGCCCCGGTGAGATCGCCACCTTCCGGCTGCGACCTCGAGCCTGAAACCGCCGCCCGGGGGCAGGAGGCGCACCTGCCCCCGGCAGACGGGCGGGTCCAGCTACGACTGGGTCGACGACGAGCTCGGCGCCGTGTTCGGTGCCGCGATGAAGATCGCCCGAACGTTTCCGGTCGACATAGTGGTCGTCCCGGAGCTGGTCGAGGTGCTCGTGCCGCTCGACTTGCAGTGGCCGAGGCGCGCGCCGAGGATCTTGACCAGGTCGCCGGCGGCGGGCGGGTTCGCGCCGGTGCCGAAGAACACCTTGGCGTTGGTGAACGTGTACGTCACCTGCGTCGGCTGTGTAGAAGAGGTCGGCTGAGTGCTCGACCCGTTGCGGGCCCAGTGGGCCTTGAAGTCCGGCTTCGTGACGGTGATCGTCCCGCTGTACGTGTTGGTTCCGGTCTGTGTCGCGGTCCAGCTGACCAGAACTCCGAACACCGAGCGTCCGAAGCTGCGTCCATGGCGCCTGAACCCCGCGAACTGGCCGCGGCCCTGATCCTTGCCCTGGTCGTTGCCGCGCGCCTGGCCGGCGTGATGGTCGTTCGACTGCCCCTGCTGGCCCGGGGTGCATGCTTGCGCGACCGCTGGACCCGCGACCGCGAGCGCGCACGTCGCGCTGACGATTCCTACTTTGGCTTTGAGCCGCATCGTGCCTCCTGGCTTGTTTCGGCTTTCACCCGCGACCACGCGCGGGACAGCCGAGAGTCAGGACCTATTTGTTGCGGCCGAAATGATTGCCGTGGGACGCCGACGTCGACCCCGGGTCCGCGTGATGTGATCGGACGCTCCCGTGGTTCGCGATCTGACCGTGGGAGCCGTTCCCACGTTGGTAGCTCTCAAGCGCGCCGTGGTGGCCTTGGTCGCCGCCGTAGCCCCCGCGCGTGTCGTGGCGGATGCTCGGCACCGCGCCGGCATCGTGCCCCGTCGCCTGCCGGCCCCGATGCCAACCCTCGCCGCCACGGCTCTCGTCTCCGTGCGCAAACGTGCTGTTCTTCGCGAACGTCGTCTGACGCCACGCGACCGGACCACCGTGCCCGTGGCCGTGTTCGTGGCCGCGCCATCCGGTAAATCGAACGTGCCTGGTCGCGGCTCCCGTGTGCGTGCTCCTCCGGATCGGAGCGACGCTCGAGACGCCGGCGCGAGACGATGCACGCGCGGCGGAGCCGGAGTGAGGTGTGGAGGCGTGGTGTCCCGCCGAGCGAGCGTGGTGGGCCACGCCGGCGGGCGCCGACCGCACTGAGTGTGCCTTGCCGAGCCGGGCTACATCCGGCGCGAGCCGAACCACCGCCGCCACCCCGCCGACGCTGACCGCCGCGGTCGCGAGCACCGAGGCGGTCGCAAACCCCTTGGAGGTGAACGCGACGCCGATTGTTTTGCCCGCGGCCCCCGCCGCGGCGGCGGCTCCACCGGCGCCGGCGTGGTTCGCGGCGGTGTGCACCGTGCGAGACAGCACCGCTGCCGAGGCGGCGGCGGGGAGAATCGGGACGAGGGCGTGCAGGTCCGACTGTCGTGCTCCGATCGCGGACGCGAACGCGGCGCAAGATGCGCAGTCGCGCAGGTGGGCGCGCACCCGCCGGCCGCGCAGAAGTCGACGGTCGCCGTCGGAGATCGCCTGGCACACCTCAACGCAGGGCATCGCACGTCCCTCCGCGCACTCTTGGAGCCCCCGTCGGGCCTCGAAGATCGCCTGCTTGGCCGCACCCGGCGTGGTCTCCAGCGCGATCGCGATCTCTTCGTGGGACAGACCGCTGAGCTCTCTCATGACCAGCGCGCTCCGGGCGCGCTCGGGCAGCGCCCCGAGATCGCTGAGCAGGACCGCCATCCGTGCGCGTTCGCCGGCCTGATCCTCCGCCGAGGCCGCACTCGGAAGCGACGCGTCGACCAGCGACTCCTCCCCGCGCCCGCGCCGGCGCATCACCGAGATCGCCTCGTTGTGGGCGATCCGGAAGAGCCACGGACGCAACGGCGCGCTCCTCTGATCGCGCTTCAGCGCCGACAGTGCGCGCATGAACGTCGACTGCAGGGCATCCTGCGCATCGGCGTCGTTGCGCAGGATCGAGCGGCAGTAGCGATACAGCACCTGGTGGTAGCGCTCGTACACGACGGCGAACGCGCGCTGATTGCCCCGGGCGGCGAGGCGGCCCAGACGCTCGTCGCCCAGCCGCGGCCACAGGACGGCCGGCCACGTGGTCGTCTCGATGTTCCATTTGCTATCAGCGACGCCGACGCGCATTGAGAGTCAGGACCTTTGTCGGTGATCGGGCCGCGGCCGCAACCGCTGATCGTTACCCGTTCCGGCTTCCTCTAAGCATCGGAAGCCATGCATGATCCATCGCCGGGCGCACTTTGTCACGTCTGCGCAACAAAGGTCGGCTTCCGCCATCCCCGGGTCTAATGTCAGGCTCGTGACCGCCTTCGAGGCCAATGTGACCGTTCGCCGCACCCGCTTCGCGAGCGCCGACAGCGGATGGGCGGTCGTCGAGGCCGCCGCGGACGACGGGACCCCGCTCGTCTTGGTCGGCCCGCTGATCCATCTCGAGGACGGGGAGCGCGCATACATAATCGGGACTTCGGTGCAGGACAGCCGCTACGGGCCACAGATCAAGGTGACCGAGGCCACGCCGCTGCCTCCGACCGACGCCGACGCCCCGACGGCGATCGCCTACCTGGTCCGGGTCAAGCACGTCGGCGTGAGGCGCGCCACCACGCTCGTCGAGAGCCACGGTGCGAGCGCCGTGTTCGATGTGATCGACCGGGACCCGCATGCGGCCTTCACCGCGGCCGGGATTGGGCGGGTCAAGGTCGCCGAGGCGACGCAGTCGTGGGAGAAGCTCCGGGTCACGCGCCGGCTGCACCTGCTGCTGGCACCCGATGGGCTCGCCCGGCTGGTGGCGCCGATCGAGCAGACCTACGGCCCCTCCGCGCACCGGATAGTGTGCGAGCGGCCGTACGAGCTGACGAGCGTGTTCGGGGTGGGCTTCCTCACCGCCGACCGGATCGCCCGGCGGCTCGGGGTCGCGGCCAATAGCCCTGACCGCACGCGCGCGGCCGTGCTCCACGCGCTGTCGGAGGCGGAACGCGGCGGCAGCACGTGCATGCCGGCCGACCTGCTGCTGGCCGCCGCGACCGAGCTGCTCGGCTCGCCGCCGGCGACCGAGCCGGCCCTCGACGGTTTCGTCGACGCCGGCGACCTCGTCCGCGACGGGCAGTGGATCTACCGGACCGAGACGGCCGAACTCGAGGCGGAGCTCGCCGAGCGCGTCCAGGAGCTCATCGACTCGACCCCGGGCGAGCGCCTTCAAGACCCGGGCGCCGACAACGACACCACGTTGACATCCGAGCAACTGAAGGGCGTCCGCAACGCCTTCACCCACCGCCTGTCGCTGATCACCGGCGGCCCCGGGACCGGCAAGACCGCGTCGATCCGCACGATCGCGGCGGTCGCAGCGGGTCGGGGCGCACGGGTGCTGCTGGTCGCTCCAACAGGGCGGGCGGCGATCCGGATGCACGAGGCGAGCGGGATGCGCGCGACCACCGTGCACTCGGCGCTCGGCTGGATTCCCGGCGAGGGACCGACGCATGACGAGCACGATCCCCTGAACTGCGATCTGCTGATCGTCGATGAGACCTCGATGGCGAACCTGGAGCTGCTCGTCACGTTGCTGCGCGCGGTCGGCGGGGCCGCGCACGTTGTCCTCGTCGGCGACGCCGATCAGCTCGCTCCGGTCGGCGCCGGCAAACCGTTCGCCGAGCTCGTCGCGTCGGGGTCGGTGCCCGCCACGAGGCTCACCCACATCTTCCGCCAGGCGGCGGGGAGCATGATCGTCCAGGGCGCGCACGCGATCCGTCGCGGCGAGACGCCGAGCTTCGCGGCGGCCGAGCAGATGCGCCGTGATCTGTTCCTGATCGAGCGGCGCAGCGCCGACGCCGCGCTCGAGGAGATCACCTCGCTCGTGTCCGAGCGGCTTCCCGCCCATTACGCCGTCGACCCGGTCCGCGACATCCAGGTGTTCGCGCCCGTCTATCGCGGTGACCTCGGGATCGACGCGCTCAACGCCGCGCTCCGCAACCGGCTCAACCCCGAGGGCCGACCCGTCCGCGGCGGCCGCCTCCGGATCGGCGACAAGCTGATGATGACCGGGCGCAACCTGCACGATCTCGGCCTGATGAACGGGACGCTGCTGCGGCTGCTCGACGAGACCGGCGGCCCGGACAGCGCCGGGGACGAGCCCGGGGACGGACCGGCCGACGACGCGGCGCTGATCCTCGGCGCCGACGAAGGCACGATCTTCCGCCTCCCGCCCGAGCAGGCCGACCGCCTCCAGCTGGCGTACGCGTGCTCGGTCCACCGAGGGCAGGGAATCGAGCTGCCGGTGGCGGTGATCGTGGCCCACCCGGCAGCCGGCGCGTTCTTCCTGCGCCGCGAGATGCTCTACACCGCGGTGACCCGTGCGAAGCTGGCCACGGTGATCGTCGGCACGCGTGAGGTCATCACCCGCGCCGCGCGTACGCCCGACACGGGAAGACGCCACAGCCGCCTCGCCGAGCGATTGCTTCGCGCCGCCGTCCCGAACGCCTAACCTAAGCGGACGTTGGGAGCGTCCGCGGAAACCTCGCCGTCCCCGCGCAAGCGCCACGCGCTCGAGCTGTTCGCCGGTCTTCCGCGAGCCTACGACTGGATGGGCGCGGTACTCAGCTTCGGTCAGGACCCGCGGTGGCGCGCCACCCTCGTCGACGCGATCAACCCGCTTCCTGGTCAGCGCGTGCTCGACGTCGCCACCGGCACCGGGCTGGTCGCGTTCGCGCTGGCGCGTCGCGGCTGCGAGGTCGTCGGGCTCGATCAGAGCGCGGACATGCTCGCGGTCGCCCGTCACCACTTGAGCGAGCGACCGGAGCTGGACGGCCGCATCACGTTCGTGCAGGGCCAGGCCGAAGGCCTCCCGTTCGACGACGGCGAGTTCGATGCGCTCACGTTCACCTACCTGCTGCGCTACGTCGACGACCGGGCCGCGACAATGCGCGAGCTCGCCCGCGTCGTCAAAGCTGGCGCGAAGATCGGGATGGTCGAGTTCGGGATTCCGGCTTCGCCACCGTTGCGCGCCGCGTGGCGCGTTCACACCCGCGCCGGGCTGTCCCTGATCGGCCGCGCGGTGTCCCCGGCGTGGTACGAGGTCGGCCGTTTTCTGGGGCCGAACATCGAGGAGCTGTACACGCAGGAGCCCGACCTGACCGCGCTGTGGAGCAGATCCGGGATCGGCGATGTGCAGGAGCGCCGGCTCAGCTTCGGCGCCGGGCTCGTGATGTGGGGAGTCAGGAACGGTCGTGGCGAGCGCGCCGCGTGAGCTCGACCGCCCGGCGTTCTACGCGCTGCGGTCGGGCGGCTGGCGCGACCTGGTCACGTTGCTACACCCGCCGTACACCGCCTGGCACCTGAGCTACGTCGCGCTGGGGGCGGTGGCCGCGCCGCACATCTACGCGGACCGGCTGGCGGCGGCGCTGGTCGCGTTCTTCCTCGCGGTCGGGGTCAGCGCCCATGCGCTCGACGAGTTGCACGGCCGGCCGCTCGGAACCAAGCTGAGCCGCACGACGCTGATCGCCCTGGCGGTGACCGCGTTCATCGGGGCGATCGGGATCGGCATCGCCGGGGTCATCGTCGTCTCGCCCCTGCTGGCACCGCTGGTGATCGTCGGCGGTCTGCTCGTGCCCGCCTACAACCTCGAGTTAGCCGGCGCGCGCTTCCACAACGACACCTGGTTCGCGCTCGCGTGGGGCGGGTTTCCCGCGTTCACGGGCTATTTCGTCAACGCGCTCACGATTCGCCCGGCAGGGGTGCTGGTGGCGGCGGCGTGTTGCCTGCTCAGCGCGGCGCAGCGCCAGTTGAGTACGCCGGTACGCAGGCTGCGGCGCAACACCACCGAGGTGACGGGCCGCCAGTACCTGCGCGACGGCGAAGTCGTCGAGCTGACCAGGGCAGGACTGTCCGCGCCGCTCGAAGGGGCTCTGCGGGCCCTGTGGATTGCGTTAGTCCTGCTCGCGGTCGGGCTGGTCGCGGTACATCCGTAGTAGTTAAATACCGCCAGCAGCCACGACGAGATTGGGGGTCGGGCGACGTGCCAGGGCGGGCGCGGCGACGCTGGACAGGTGACCGGACCGGAACCGGGTCGGGGTGTCGAACACGACACCAGGGTGATCACAACATGCATGGCGCGAGGCCGACAATCGCGCCATGTGGGTGGATCAGGACTTGACCATCGAAGGACTTGGGACCGGGGTGGCGCCGGCGCGGACGCGCCGGCGTCCAGGCACGCCTGTCGGTTCCGCGCTCGGGTGGGTCCGCGACCGGCTGGCGACCACGCCGGGGCGGCTCGTCCTGGTCTCGATCCTCGTCGTCGTCGGAGCGGTGTGCTTCGGCGCGATCGCCACCGGCGCCGAGCAGTCCCGCGAGCGCGCGGCCAAGTCCGCGAGCAGCCAGACCGAACCGCTGCTCTCACAGGCCGCGAGCCTCTACACCGCGCTGTCGGACGCGAACGCGACGGAGGCGACCGCGCTCCTGTCAGGTGGACTCGAGCCGCCGACAAAACGTGCTCGGTACCTCGCGGACATCGGAATAGCGACCAATGCGCTTTCCGAGCTCACGCGCGAGGCAGGGACCTCGGCGAGCGCGCCGCTCGACACGATCGCCAACCAACTGCCCGTGTACAGCGGGCTGGTCGAGAACGCCCGCGCCAACAGCCGACAGGGGTTCCCGATCGGCGCCGCCTACCTGCGAGCGGCGGTGGTGGTGTCGACGACCAAGATGCTCCCGGCCGCCGACCGCGTCTACAGAACCGAGGCGCAGCGACTGGACGACGACTACCGCACGGGCACCGCGACCTCGTCGCTGATCACATTCATCGCCGCGAGCGTTGCCGCGCTCATCTTGCTCCTGGTCGCGCAGCGATACGTGGCGCGGATCAGCCGCCGGATTCTCAACATCGGGATGCTGGTCGCGACGGTAGCCGTCGCGGCGATCGCGGTATGGGGGGTCATCGGCCTCACGAGCGAGCAGAACTCGCTTTCGACCGCGCAACAGCACGGCTCCGATGCGGCGGAGGTGCCGTCGGCGGCCGCCGTGCTGCTCTCACGCGCGCAGGGCGACCTCAGCCTGACGCTTGTCAACCGCGGCACCGACGAGACCGATGCGCTCGATTTCATGGCGGTCGAGCGCGCGCTCCCACCGCTCACCCGCGAACTCTCGGTGCTGTCACGGCGGACTGGGGCTACCGCCGCCGCCAACCGGTTCGACGCCGATTACGCGTCCTACCAGGCGAAGGCCGCGCAGATCCAGGGCCTCCAGAAGAGCGGCAACCTCAAGGACGCGCTCGCCCTCGAGCCTGCCACGGCGACGATTTCCGACCGGTTGAGCAGCGACCTCGGCGGTCAGGTCGGCGCCGCGCAGAGGCGCTTTACGCGTGCCGCAGCCGACGCTACGTCATCGCTCGATGGGCTGGCGTTCGCGATCCCCGTGATCACCGTGCTTGCCGCCTTGGCCGCGCTGCTCGGCCTGCGCCAGAGGATCAACGAATACCGATGAGATCGCGTCTGCGCCATCTCGCCGGACTCGCGATCATCGTCGCAATCATCGCGGGCTGCGGCACGGCCTCCGACCAGGCCTCCAAGATCGCCCTCGCAGCGCTGGAGACGCGGACGCCCGGAACCGCATCGTCTTCGCCCGGCTCGACGACGCTGTGCACAAGCAGCCTACGCCCGCCAGCGACCCTGCCCGCCCCGGGCAAGATGCCCTCGGGTAGTTTCATGGCCAAGATTCGCAAACGGGGCTATCTCCTCGCCGGCGTCAACGCGGGCCTGCTGGACTTCGGGTATTTCAGCCCGTCCACCGGTCAGATTGAGGGCTTCGAGATCGACCTCGTCCGCGAGATCGCCAAGGCGATCTTCGGCAATCCCAACGCCTACCAGCCGGTTGCTCTGACCGTGCAGCAGCGGATTCCGTCTGTCCAGCAGGGCAAGGTCGACATCGTCGTCGACGCGATCACGATGACCTGCTCGCGGAGCAAGCAGGTCGACTTCTCCACCGTCTATTACGACGCCAAGCAAAGGGTGCTCGTTCCGACGAATTCGCCGGCTCGGAGCATGGGCGACCTCGCTCACAAGAAGGTTTGCGCGAGCGCTTCGTCGACCCCGGTCTCGGTGATGCAGGCGCTACCGGCCTCGGAGCGCCCGGTCATCGTTCAAGAGCCTCAGGCGGTCGACTGTCTCGTCCAGATGCAGGAGGGTCAGATTGACGGGATCTCGACCGACTCCTCGATCCTGCTCGGCTTCCAGGCCCAGGACCCGAACACGATGATCGTCGGGCCAAGCCTGGGCGACGTGCCATACGGGATGGCCATCAACAAGGCCCATACCGACTTCGTGCGCTTCGTCAACGGCGTTCTCGCGCAGCTCGAGCGAGACGGGACCTGGCAGAAGCTTCAGGAGCACTGGCTCGGCCAGTTCCATCAACTCGAGCCCCCTCCCAAGCCGGAGTACGAGGGCTGAGATGAGTCGCGACGACCCCATCGGCGAGCTGACGCGCCTCCAGGAGGCGAGCGACCGCGTCGCCGCCAACCTGGTCGAGCTCGAGATCGACTCGAGCCGGCAGCTGCTCGAGGTGAGCACGCTCACGGGACGATCGGCCGAGAGCTGGACGCGGGCGAGCGGCGCGTTGACCGACCTGTGGCAATGGCAGGGCCAGCTCAAGCAACTGCTCGAGCGCGCGCAAAAACTGCGCGGTCCGTGGCGAGCGAACGAACTCCGGTCCCTGCTCGATGGCGAATCGATCGAGCTGACGAGAACCGAGGTCCCGCTCGCCGAGCGCGACCTGCTCGGCAGCTCGGAGGTCACGGTCCGCTGCAGCGCCGACGAACTGCTCGAGCGGATGTCAAGGGCGTTCGACGAGGCCAACGCGGTCGTCGCGCGGTTCGGCGAGGCGTGGGAAGCGCTCACTCCGCGCGTGACCGCCGCGCAGACCGCGCTTGACGAGGCGCAGGCGCTCGCGGCCGGGCTCGGAGAATCCCACCGGCGCGACCTAGACGAGGCGGCGCGCGCGGTGGCGCGCCTGGCGACCTCGGCAAGCGCCGACCCCCTGTCGACGGCGCCCGCGGACCTCGACCGGCTGATCGACTCCCTGCGCGAGATCCACCGCGACCTCGACGCGACTTCGGCGCTCCGGCGCGAGTTCGACGCCCGTATTTCCGACGCCCGCGCCCTGCTCTCGACGCTCGAGACGACGGCCGGGGAAGGACGCGCCGCGCACGACGAGGCGCTGGTGAAGATCTCGGTCCCAGCCGCGCCGGAACCGCTCACTCCGCAGGCCGACCTCGGCGCCGAGCTCGACGAAATCGCCGCCCTCGCCCGCTCGGGCGCGTGGCGGGAGGCGAGGCAAAAGCTCGACGGATGGATATCGCGCACCGAGGCTCTGCTCGACGATGCTCGCCACGCGCTGCGCGCCAACGCGGCACCGATAGAGGCTCGCAACCAGTTCAGAGCCCTACTCGAGGCCTACCAGGTGAAGGCGCACCGCCTCGGAGTCGTCGAGGATCCGGAGCTCGCGCAAACGTTCGCTCGCGCGCACGAGGCCCTCTATACGGCTCCGACCGACCTCGCGCTCGTCGCCCAGCTCGTCCGCCGCTATCAGGAGCTGATCAGTTCTGCCGGCAACGTCCAGGAGGCCCACGGATGAACTGCACGCGTGACGGTTGCTCCGGGACCATCGTCGACGGGTACTGCGACGTCTGCGGGATGGCGCCCCCGCGCGCGGCGGCGGCTCCCGCGGCGGCTCCGGCGGCGGCGCCTGCCGCTCCCGTTAGCAGCTCCGCGCTCACCCAGCAGCCGCCCTCGAGCGCGCTGACGGTCTCGACCCTCGGGTCGGCACGGCGGGCCACGACGGGCCGGACGCGTGCGAGCGCCAGGGCGCATCTCGGGGCGGGGCTGGTGGAAATCGAAGCGGTGCCGTTCCGCGATCCGGCGGATGCCGTGCTCGGGGCGGCCGCGGTCGTGCCCGAGAGCCGTCGCTTCTGCTCCCGTTGCGACGAGCCGGTCGGGCGCGGTCGCGACGGGGCGCCAGGACGCACGTCGGGTTTCTGCCGAAAGTGCGGAACGCCGTTCTCATTCGAGCCCCAGCTCGCGGCCGGCGTGGTCGTCGCGGGCCAGTACGAGGTGGTCGGCTGCATCGCGCATGGCGGCATGGGGTGGGTCTACCTCGCCCGGGACCGCAATGTGTCCGACCGCTGGGTCGTGCTCAAGGGGCTGCTCAACTCCAGCGACGATGACGCGATGGCCGCCGCGCTTGCCGAGCGCCGCTTCCTGGCCGAGGTCGAGCACCCGAACATCGTGAAGATCTTCAACTTCGTCCAGCACGAGAGCTCCGGGTACATCGTCATGGAATACGTCGGCGGCCGGAGCCTCAAGCAGATCCTCACCGCCCGCCGCGACGCCAACGGCGGCGAGCCCGATCCGCTCCCGCCGGCGATGGCAATCGCCTACATGCTCGAGATCCTGCCGGCGCTCGGCTACCTCCATCAGCTCGGGCTGCTGTTCTGCGACTTCAAGATCGACAACGTCATCCAGACCCAGCACTCGCTCAAGCTGATCGACCTCGGCGGCGTCTACCGGATGGACGATCCGTCGGGGGCCGTGTTCGGCACCGTCGGCTACCAAGCGCCCGAGATCGCCTCCTCGGGCCCATCGATCGCGTCGGACCTGTTCACGGTGGCCCGGACGCTCGCGGTGCTGTGCTTCGACTTCCGCGGGTACCAAAGCAACTTCCGCTTCACGCTTCCCCCCCAGGACTCGGTCCCGGTGCTCGAGCGTTACGACTCGCTCTACCAGCTTCTCTCGACAGGCACCGCGCCCGATCCCGACGACCGGTTCCAATCGGCCGCAGAGATGGCCGATCAGCTGTACGGCGTGTTGCGTGAGGTGGTCAGCGACCAGGAGGGGCGCACGGTGCCGGCGGCGAGCAAGTTGTACACCGGCCCCGTACGCGGCGATAACGAGCGACCCGACTGGCGGGCGCTGCCGCGGCCGCTGGTCGACCGGGACGACCCCGCCGCGGGCTATCTGGCCACGATCACCTCGACCGACCCCCAGCAGATGATCGCCGACCTGCGGGCCGCGCCGGACCGTACGGTCGAGGTCGTCCTGCGCCTCGCGGCGGAGCTGATCGAGGTCGGGGACTGGGACGGGGCCGAGGCGGCGCTCGCCGAGGTCGAGGCGATCGATCGCTGGGAGTGGCGCATCGCCTGGTACCGGGGCGTGGCCGAACTCGCTCGCGAGCGCGAGTACCTCGCTCGTGAGAGCTTCAAGATCGTCTATCGCGCGCTTCCGGGCGAGCTCGCGCCCAAGCTTGCGCTCGGGTTCGCGTGCGAAGGAGCGCGCGAAACCGCCGAGGCCGCCCGTTGGTACGAGATCGTGTCGCGCACGGACCCCGCCTTCACCGTCGCGACGTTCGGGCTCGCGCGTTGTCGGCTCGCGGCCGGCGAGCGAGCGGGGGCGCTCGCCGCCTATGACCGGGTGCCCGATTCCTCCAGCGATTACGTCGAGGCCCAGACCGCTCGGATTCGTTGCCTCGCCGAGCGCAACGGCGCGGGAGCCGCGACCGCCGATGATCTGCTGGTGGCCGGCTCGATTCTCGAGTCGCTCCCGGTCCGAGGGGAGCAGCGGGTGCGGTTGCAGGCCGAGGTACTGGAGTCGGCGCTCGCGCTCGTCGAGCAAGGAGGGGCGTTCGACGATGGTCGCGACAGCCTGCTCGGCTACCGATTCCTGGAGCGCGACCTGCGATTGGGCGTGGAGCGCTCCTATAGGGAGCTCGCCCGTTGGGCGGGGAGCAGTTCGGAGCGGATCGAGTTAGTCGATCACGCCAACCAAGTTCGACCAAGAACGTGGACATGAACATCAAGGAGAGGACGTGAGCACAGAGGAAGTTGACGTGAGCACTCAGCCTGGACGTTTCTGCCGGTCGTGCGGAGCCCCCCTGCACGCCGGGGACCGGTTCTGCGAGCGTTGCGGCGCCCGGTTGGACGACGAGCCGGAGCCAGAGGCGGCCGCCACGCGGGTGGAGCTCGACCTCACGATCGCTGCGGCGGTGAGCGATCAGGGGCTCGTGCATCACCGCAACGAGGATTCGTTCCAGCTCGAGGTGGTTGGCGATCGGAACGTCGCCGTGGTCGTGTGCGACGGGATCTCGTCCGCGAGCGCCGGCAACGTCGCGGCCCGCAATGCCGCCAAGGCCGCCGGGAACGTCCTCGGGCAAGCCGTGGCCGATCCGGACAAGGACGCGGGCCAGGCGATCGCCGAGGCGATCCAGGCCGCCGTGGAGGCCGTAGTTCAGGTCGAGTGGACGACGCGGGTGAAGCGCGTGGACCCGTCGTGCACGCTCGTCTCGGCCGTGTGCCGGGGCGGCAACATCACGGTCGGCTGGGTCGGCGACAGCCGCGCCTACTGGTTCGATCGCGAAGAAGCCCGCCAACTCACCGTCGACGACTCGTTCGCGGAGGAGGGGATCGCCAAGGGCCTGCTCACACCCGAGCAGGCAGCGAAGAGCCCGTTCCTGCACTCGATCACGCACTGGGTCGGTCCGGACGCCCCGGAGCGCCCCCCGCGAACGGTGGCGTTGCGCCCCGAGCGTCCCGGGCGCCTGGTGCTCTGCACCGACGGGCTGTGGAACTACGCGCCGAGCGCCGGCGAGCTGAGCAAGCTGATCGACGCCCTGCCGGACGGTGCCGCGCCGGCGGCGGTCGCACGCGCGCTCGCCGACACTGCGAATGAGCGTGGGGGCCACGACAACATCACCGTGGCGGTGGTCGACATCGACCCGTAGGACCTTGGAAAGGGGGAGTCAGATGAGCGCTTTCACGACGGAGTGCTACCAGAACGAGTACCTGCCGCTCGGCGCCTCGGAGGTCAACGCGATCGTGACCGTCACCTCCGACGGCGCGGCGGGCGGGACCAACCAACCCGACGCCGCCGAGATCGTGATCCTCGACACCTCGGGCTCGATGGGCGTACCCCGGCGGAAGCTCGAGTCGGCACGTGAGGCGACACGCGTCGCGATCGACTGCATCCGAGACGGCGTCGCCTTCGGGGTCATCGCCGGCACGGAGATCGCGCGCGCCGTGTATCCGGGCGACGGAACCCTCGTTACCGCCTCCCCGGAGATGCGAGCGGAGGCCAAGCAGGCGCTCCGCCGTCTGGAGGCGAAGGGTGGCACCGCGATCGGATCGTGGCTGACTCTTGCCGGGACGCTGTTTGCCACGTGGCCCGAGCGCTCGTGCCACGCGATTCTGCTGACCGACGGCGAGAACCAGCACGAGACCGAGGAGCACTTGGCCGCAGTGCTGTCGGAGCTGGACGGGCGCTTCCAGTGCGACTGTCGCGGCGTCGGCACCGACTGGCGGGTGAGCGAGCTTCGCCGGGTCGCGTCGGCGCTCCTCGGCAGCGTCGACATCATCGCCGAGCCCGAGGACATGGCCGAGGACTTCCGCGCGCTGATGCAGACCGCGATGGGCAAGTCGACCGGGAACGTCTCGCTCCGACTGTGGATGCCGCAGGGCTCGAGCGTCGCGTTCGTCCGTCAGGTGGCGCCGACGATCGAGGAGCTGACCGGTCGCGCCGTACAGGTGGACCCGCGCACCGCCGACTATCCGACCGCGACGTGGGGCCGCGAGTCGCGCGACTACCACATCTGCATCAACGTGCAACCGGGTGAGGTCGGCGACGAGATGCTCGCGGGGCGGGTCAGCCTCGTCGAGGGAGACGAGACCCGTGCGACGGCGCTCGTCAAAGCGATCTGGACCGACGACCAGCAGCTTTCTACGCACATCAACCGCGAGGTGGCTCATTACACCGGCCAGGCCGAGCTGGCGGACTGCATCCAGGAGGGACTCGAAGCTCGCAAGGAAGGCGACCTCGCGACCGCGACGTTCAAGCTCGGGCGGGCGGTGAAGCTCGCCGCCGAGAGCGGGAACGACGGCACGATGAAGCTGCTCCAGGCGGTGGTCGAGGTCGACGACGCGGCAACGGGAACGATCCGGCTCCGCCACGACGTCGCCACGGTCGATGAGATGTCGCTCGACACCCGCTCGACGATCACCGTTCGCGTGGGGCCGGGCGCGGGATGAGCGTCGTCTGCCCGCGCGGTCATCAATCGGAGGCGACCGACTACTGCGACCAGTGCGGCGCGTTGATCGCCAGCGGCGGGACCACGCAGGTGCTCCCGGCGCTCGAGGAAGCGGACACCTCCCCCGCCGCGCGGCGGGAGCCGTGCCCCGCCTGTGGAGCAGCCCGCTCGGGCGATGATCGCTACTGCGAGAGCTGCGGCTACGACTTCCTCAGTCCGCCGCAGTCGCCGTCGCCGTGGGAGGCAATCGTCACCGCCGACCGGGCCCAATTCGAGCGCCTCGCGGTCGCCGGGGTGTCGTTTCCGGCCGACTACCCCGAGCGGCGCTTCGTCCTCGCCGACGGCGAGAACCGGATCGGCCGCAGCCGCGGACACCCGGACGAGCCGGCCCCCGAGATCGACCTGGCGGCAGCGCCGGCCGACCCCGGCGTGTCCCGCCTGCACGCGACGCTCGAGCGCCGTGACGACGGGGCGATCGTCGTGCGCGACCTCGGCTCGACGAACGGAACGATGCTGAACGACAACCCGGCGCCGATCGCCCCACGGGAAGCGATCCCGCTCGCCGATGGCGACCGCGTCCACGTCGGCGCATGGACGACGATCACGGTGCGGAAGCGGTAGAGGATCGACGCCGGACCGCGTACTCCGGCATGCAGATCACGACAATCGTGAAGCTTGGCGGGACCGTGCCGTCTTTTGCAGGTCCCCGGGGAAGTCGGTCCGTGGGGAACCCGCCGCTCGCCACGTCTGCCGCCCTCAGAAGTCGTGCCGCGCGAGTACACCCGAGCCGAGCACGATCATCGCGAGCCGTTGGCGTTTCTCGTTCTGGGGCAGATCGCCCAACCCGAAGCGATCGAACTGGTCACGCATCAGGGACTTGACGCGGTCGACGGTCAGATGCACCTCCGCGGCGATCTGAGGGTTGGTCGCCGGCGTGGTCGAATTCGATTCGACGATCGGCCGGCACAGCGCGATCAGAACCTTGCGCTGGGTCTCGGTGAGGGGGATCGAGCTCGGGGCGTCGGGCGCCCGCGCCGTGGACTCGCTGCCCTCGGCCGGGGATGGCTCCCGGTACACGACGTTGGTGTTCCCGAAGCACATGCGATCGCCGTTGTTCAGCCGCTGGCGACCGTGGACACGACTTCCGTTGATGAATGAGCCGTTGCGCGACAGTCCGTCGTCAACGAGCGTCCATTCGTCTCCGACCGGCTCGAGCAACGCGTGCGCGCGCGACACCTCGATGTCCCAGGTGAGCGGAACGTCGGACGGCACATGGCGACCGATCGTGACCCGCGTCCGCTCGGGAGCCAGCATCAGGATGTGCTGCTCGCCCTCCTCATCCAGCCAGTAGATGAACGGCACCCCGGTCGCTTCGGCCGCGATCCGGTCCTTCAGATGCTGAGGTCTGACCAGCCGCGTTTCAAACGGATCGGGCACCGCGGTGCGCAGCATCTCATGACGATGGCCCGGATTCCATCGGAATCCGAGCCATCTGAACGCCCGCGTGCGCGCGTTCCGTCATTAGCGGGTGTCGGTGAACCGCACCGGACCGGAGTCGCAGTGGTCGGTGGTGCCGTCCGCGAACGTGTAGGACAGCTGCAGTTCCCACGTGCCCCTGACCTGCGTCCGCGCCCGATTCAGCTTCGCGGTCATCGAATCCGATCCGCTATAGGTTCCGCCGTTCTGCGATGCGCTCGGCGGGATGCTGAAGCCGGCGTGCAGATTGCCGTTCGGGCCGATCCGGATGTGCGCGAACTCGTCCGGGACCGCAAACGTCGCGCCCGACGCGCAGCTCATGCCGAGCGCGATCACGCTGGCCTGGACGGTCTTCCCGTTCGCCGAGATCCTGAAGAACGACGGGTATGACTGCGTGGTGATGCCGACGAGCACCGTCGTCGGGCCGACCGGCGCGGCCTGCGCCGGCATGCTCCCGAGCGCGAGCATCCCGGCCGCCAGCCCGCTCGCGAGCGCGAGACGGAGCCACCACCCGGTGCGGCGTGTACGGCTACCTACGTTCATGGTGACCTCCTCAGTTCGTGGACGCAGGCAATCTCTCGCTCCCGCGCCACCGCTCCCAGCCCCCCAAGGGGTCGTCGTCGCCGCCTAAGGTGTCGCTTACGACACCTTGGTTAGGCGAGCCGATCCGGGGTGCGCGTCTGCACGAACGCCGCCTCGAGCTCGGCCGGCAGCCGCTTCACATCGGCGCCGTTCGACAGCCAGCGCGACAGCCGTCGCTGCATGGCCGCGGCGGTCGCGTCGTCCTTGGCCAGCAGGTCCGCCAGCTCGCGCGTTCGCCACCGCCCGCGCGGCGCGCAGCGGCGCCACACCGACTCGTAGCGCTCGGCGAGCACGCGACGCCACAGGTCCTCGTCGGCCCGGCGCACCTCAGCGGTCAGCAGCGACGCCCACCGGTCCGCGGACAGCTTCAGCAGCCGCGGTCCGAGCCAGCCGACGACCTGCTCGTCGAGCGGCGCGCACGCGCACGCCACCAGCAGCCTCGCGCGCGAGCGCTCCCCCTGGTTCCACGTGGGAGGCGAGCTTTCCAGACCGAACCACTCCCACAGGCGGGCGCCCGCAGCTTCGACGGAGCCCTCGGTCTCCTGCACCGCGACCTCCACGAGCTCCTCGTACTCGGGAATCTCCCCGAACAGGCCCTCGAGTTCGGTCACATCCGGCGGCTGGTTGGCCCGCTCGCCTCGGCGTTCGGCGACCGCCCGCGCCGCGGCGACGAAGGCCGCGTCGAGCGCGGCGGGAGAGCGGGCCTGCTCGTACCGCTCGAGCGCCGTCCGCAGCGCCACCACGGGATGGGCGCGACTGGGCTTGCCCTCGGTCACAGAGCGGAATCTAGTCGTGACGCGCCGATCGCAACTCGCGGGGCCGCATCGGGTTAGCACGTTTAATCAGTCTCGCTCTTGCGGGGGGAATGCCGCTGCGCCGCTCAGCTCTCTGGATCGTCACGATTGTCGTTATCTCCCTGGCGGGGGGGATCGTGGCGCTGGCACCTACCTCGAGCGGCCAATCACCGGGGGCGGCCGCCCCCACCTGCAAGGAATCTAAGGCCCGCCGGCTTCCGCTCGCGAAGGGACTGACGGTCTACGCCGCGCCGAACCCCGCGACCGCCGCGCGCCAGGTCACGGTCTTCGGCCGGATCGTCGGGGTCCGCAAAGGGATCAGCCGCTGCGGCATCGCGATCGAGCTGTGGCGCCGCTACCCCGCCGAGCAGGGGTTCCGCCCGATCGCGCGGACGTTCACGAACGCCGCCGGCACCTACAGCTTCGCGTTCCCCGCCGGCTCGGTCGCCATCAACCGCGACTGGCTGGTGACGGCGCGCGGACTCAGGAGCCGGACCGTCTTCGAACAGGTCCGGCCCACGGTCACACTGGCGAGCTCTGCGACATTCGCCGTCGCCGGCGACGCCGAGACCTTCAGCGGCCAGCTCCAGCCGGGCCGCAGCGGGGAGGTGGTCTCTCTCCAGCGCCGCGTCGGCCCCAAGTGGCAGACGGTGGCTCGGCCCCGGCTGAAGCGCGACGCGACCTTCTCGATCGCGCACACGTTCACCACCGGCCGCACCGAGCAGTGGCGCGCGATGGTTCCCTCCTCCAAGCAGAACCTCGGGGCTTCCTCGACCACCGTGAGGATCAAGGTCGCGGCGCTGACCGGGATCCACAAGATCCGGCACGTCGTGATCATCATGCAGGAGAACCGGTCGTTCGACACCTATTTCGGCACGTACCCGGGCGCCGACGGAATCCCGCCCGGGGTATGCGTCCCCGATCCGGTCAACGGCGGGTGCGTGGCCCCGTTCCACGACTCGTCCGATCTCAATTACGGCGGCCCGCATTCGGTGAACAATGCAGTGGCCGACATCGACAACGGCCGCATGGACGGCTTCGTCGCCCAGGCCGAGCAGGGGATGCAGTGCAGCTCCCAGGACCCGAACTGCAGCGCGTGCACCGACACCAGCCACACGACCTCCAGCCTGCCCTCGTGCGTCGACGTGATGGGCTACCACGACGCGCGCGAGATCCCCAACTACTGGACGTACGCCGAGCAATACGTCCTCCAGGACCACATGTTCGAGCCGAACGACTCCTGGAGCCTCCCCGCCCACCTGTACATGGTCTCGGAGTGGTCCGCGTTCTGTACCAACCCGATGGTCCCGTCGTCCTGCCGGGGCGACGTCCAGAACCCCAATCCCGACTCGACGCTGAACGCCAACTTCTCGACCGCGAACAACGGCCAGCTTCTCTACGCCTGGACCGACATCACCTATCTGCTCCATCAGCAGAACGTCCCGTGGGCCTACTACGTGTTCCAGGGCACCGAGCCCGACTGCGAGAACGACGCCTCGATGACGTGCGCCCCGGTCCAGCAGGGGCCGCAGACGCCCGGCATCTGGAATCCGCTCCCGTCGTTCACCGACGTCACCCAGGACGGCCAGCTCGGCAACATCCAGTCGCTCTCGAACTTCTTCACGGCGGCCAAGAAGGGAACCCTGCCGGCGGTCTCCTGGATCGACCCGAACGGCACCGTCTCCGAGCACCCGCCGGCGCTCGTCAGCGCCGGTCAGACCTACGTCACCGGGCTCGTCAACGCGATCATGCAGAGCCCCGACTGGGACAGCACCGCGATCTTCCTCGCCTGGGACGACTGGGGCGGCTTCTACGACAACGTCGTGCCGCCGGTCGTCGACCGGGCCGGCTTCGGCCTGCGCGTCCCCGGGATCGTGATCAGCCCGTACGCCAAGCAGGGCTACATCGACCACCAGATCCTCAGCTTCGACGCCTACACGAAGTTCATCGAGGACGACTTCATCAACTCGGCGCGGCTCGATCCCGCCACCGACGGCCGCCCCGACCCCCGGCCCGACGTCCGCGAGGACAACCCGATTCTCGGCAACCTGACGGCCGACTTCAACTTCAACCAGACGCCCCGGGCACCCCTCGTCCTTCCGGTCCACCCCGCGCCCGGCCCGGCGTCCACGCCACCGGGTAGTTAGGGCCTCGGTACGCTCGGCGTCCGTGGGGCCATCCGGCCCGTCCGGACACGCGTCGCGCCTCGCCGGGCACGGACGCCCGGCGGACCGGCCCCAGGGATG
>Ga0335076_10000621_pt1 | contig 33124 bp, 26 predicted proteins | sample Lox_Sample_25_FD_206717 | JGI IMG/M metagenome (GOLD analysis project Ga0335076, IMG submission 206717) | Soil microbial communities from Loxahatchee National Wildlife Refuge, Florida, United States - Lox_Sample_2.5 | ecosystem: Environmental > Terrestrial > Soil > Wetlands | place: USA...
CTGAGCGACTCCTCCGAGACCAGATAGACGCCCGCCTCGAGGAGGGCCGCCCGAAGCTCGCGGCGGCGGGCCCAACCGGCGCCGCGGGAGTCCGTGGGGTCGAGGGACGGCGCGGCCTGGCCGTCGCTCCCCGACGAGCTCCGAGCCGCGGCCGAGCCGCCGGAACCGGTCATGCCGGCTGCGACTGGCGCATCGTCGAGCGCGCCCGGGCCAGGATCGAGGCCTCGTCCAGCGCCGCCACGGCGTCGATGAGCTGGCTGCGGAACGTGCCCGGCCCCGCGCTGCGCTCGGCAGCTATCTCGCCGGCGATGCCGAAAGCGATCATCGCCTCCGTCGCCGCCAGGAAGGGATCCGGCTCGACGGCCAGGAAGGCACCGACCATCGCCGTGGCCATGCAGCCCGAACCGGTGATCCGACTCATCAGCGCGTGGCCGTTGTGAACCTCGGCGGAGCGCGTGGCGTCGGCGACGTGATCGACCGCGCCGCTGACCACGCCGACGCCGCCGAATCGCTCCGCCGCAAGCCGGGCCGCGGCCTCCGGGTCGCCGGCGGCCACGGAGTCGACGCCCCGGATCCGAGCCTCGAGGCCGGCGATGGTGGCCAGCTCGGCGGCGTTGCCCCGAATGACCGCCACCCTCACCGCCGACCGTATCCGCTCCGCGGTCGCCGTGCGGAGCCGCGTCGCGCCGACCCCGACCGGGTCCAGGACGATCGGCACCCGGCGCAGGTTGGCCTCCTCGCCGGCGGCCAGCATGGCCTCGATCCAGGCCTCTTCGAGCGTGCCGATGTTGAGGACCAGGGCGCCGGCGTAGCCAACCATCTCCCGCACTTCCTCGAGGGCATGGGCCATCACCGGCGAGGCGCCAACGGCCAGGAGCACGTTGGCCGTGTCGTTCATGACCACGAAGTTGGTGATGTTGTGGATGAGGGGCGTGCGGCGGCGGATCTCGGCCAGCGATTCGGCCGTGAGCCTGGCCAGCTCGGGTTCAGACATGGGACGACCTCCAGAGATGGTTGACCGGGCCGTGCCCGGCGCCGAGCGGTTCGGCGTGCTCGATGGCGCCCTGGAGATAGGCGCGGGCCTCCCTCGCCGCGGCGAGGGGATCCAGGCCGCGGGCCAGGGAGGCGGCGATCGCCGCCGAGAAGGTGCAACCGGTGCCGTGGGTGTGGGGCGTCGGGACGCGCCGGCCCGAGAGGACCTCGAACGTTCGGCCGTCGAAAACCAGGTCGTCCGAACGCTCGCCCTGGAAGTGCCCGCCCTTGACGATCACCACGGCCGGCCCGAGGTCGTGGATACGGCGAGCCGCCTCTCGAGCCGTGACGCCGTCGGTGACCTCGATCCCGGCGAGGACCGCGGCTTCGGGGGCGTTGGGCGTGACCACCGCCGCGAGCGGCAGTATCCAGGTCCGCAGGGCGTCGAGGGCGTCGGGGCGGAGCAAGGTGTCGCCGCTCTTGGCGACCATGACGGGATCGACGACGAGCGCCGCCAGGGAGTGGGCTCGCAGCCGATCCGCGACCGCCTCGATGATCGCGGCGCTCGAGAGCATGCCGGTCTTGGCCGCGTCCGCGCCGATGTCCTCGAGGACGGCGTCGATCTGGGCGGCCACGATCTCGGCCGGGATCTCGTGGACGGCCCGGACCCCGACGGTGTTCTGAGCCGTCACGGCGGTGACGACCGAGGCTCCGTAGACCCCGAACGCGGCGAACGTCTTGAGGTCGGCCTGGATGCCGGCCCCGCCGCCGGAGTCGGACCCGGCGATCGTCAGGGCGCGGGGTCGCCGTGGCCCCTGCGCCTTACCCGGGTTGTCGCTCACCGTCGAACCAGCCGGTTCATCTTCGACCTCTGAATACAGACACGCCGCGCTCCGCTGGGGAGTGCGGCGAGGACTGATCGTGCCTGCTTCCTTCGCTGGTATTGCCCAGATCAGGTACGGCGGGTCTGCGGCGGGAGCCGCACTCTCAGCGCCTGTGGCGCTCCCCGGAGGCGTATTCGGTTGGCCCAATCCTATCATCGGGCCAGATCGGGGCACCAGCGCCAGGCCTCGCCGTCCCAGCGAGGCCGTTCGCGATCCGCCGGGCGGTCTGGCCGGCCGGTCTGGAGACCCCCTCCGAGCCCGCTGCTAGTCTGGCCGTCATGAGCGACATGCCGAAGGTGGGCGAGCTCGCCCCCGAATTCGAGCTCCAGGACGATGCCGGTCAGGCCCACCGCCTGTCCGACCGTCGTGGCCACTTCACCGTCGTCTACTTCTACCCGGAGGACGACACCCCGAACTGCACCACGGAAGCCTGTTCGTTCCGCGACAACGACGCGGCCTTCAAGGCGGCCGACACCGAGGTCTGGGGTCTGAGCCCTCAGGGCCCGGCCAGCAAGGCCGCGTTCCGGGCCAAATACGGGCTGCCCTTCACCCTCCTCGCCGACGACGGCCACGCCGTGGCCGACCTGTACGGCGTGTGGGGTGAGAAGCAGCGCTATGGCAGGACGTTCATGGGCATCCGCCGGACGAGCTTCCTGATCGGGCCCGACGGTCGGGTCGCCAACCTCTGGACCAACGTCAAGGCCGAGGGCCACGCCACCGAGGTTCTGGCCGCTTTGCGGGAGGCCCAGGCGGCCCGGGCATAGAGAGAGGCTTCGCCCGTGGGGGGAGACGAGCGAAGCCTCGGGCGGCATGATAACTCGATCGGGGCGCTGAAGATTCCGCCCGATTGAGCGTGACCGGGCCAGATTCGGCCCCCTTGGTGCCACCCGACAACGGCAAAATCGTGGAGGAAGCCTGGCCCATGGCAGTGGAGAGAGAAGCGTCGGACAACTGGCGGCCAGGCCGCTTCATGGTCATAGTCGGCCATCCCGACGACGCCGACTTCGGACCCGCGGCCACAGCCGCGGCCTGGATCGACGAAGGCTCCCGGGGCTGGCTGGTCTGCTGCACGTCGGGCGACGCCGGCAGCGAGGATCCAGACCAGGACCCGCTCGACCTCGCCCGAACCCGCGAGGAGGAGCAGCGAGAGGCCGCGAAGATAGTGGGCTATGAAGGCGTGACCTTCCTCCACCAGCCCGACGGCGCGCTGGCCAACGATCTGCCCCTCAGGGAGATGCTGGTCAAGGAGATCCGGACGTTCCGGCCGGACGCCGTCCTGTGCGGCGACCCGGAAGTCGTCATCCACAACGGCGGCGGGGTCAATCACACCGACCACCGAGCCGCCGCCATGGCGGCCGTCGACGCGGTCTATCCCGCCGCCCGAAATCCGATGGCCTTTCCCTGGCTGGCCAGGAACGGCCTGGCCATCCACAAGGTCCGGCGGTTGTACCTGATGTGGTCCAACCAGCCAAACACCTGGGTCGACGTCTCGGCGACGGTGGATCGCAAGATCCGGGCCCTGCGGGCCCACGCCAGCCAGCTCCACGACCCCGAGGCGGTCTTCGATCGCGTACGGGGCCGGATGACCGAGGGCGGGGCGGCCATCGGCGTGGCCGCAGCCGAGGCCTACCGCGTGGTCGTGCTCGAGCGGGATCCCGGGGCGGAGAAGTAGCCCCGGACGACCGGACGTCGCAAAGGTCGCCGGACCGGCGCCGTCCTAGAGGCGGGTCTCGAACAGCAGCGGACGGATCCGCGACCAATCGTTCCACAGGTCGGCGAGCGGCTCCGCTCGGCGACCGAGCAGCCGGACCAGCTCGCCCAGCGTGAGCGCCGGAGCACCCGCGGCGATGAACGTGTCGCCGGCCGTCCTGACGCCCCGGAACAGGTCCGCGGCCTCGGCGGTGCCGGGCCAGTACTTGACCCGGGCCGGCAGAAGGCCCGCGGCGCCGACGGCCAGGGCCAGATCGCGCTGGCTCGGAACGCGGCCGTCAGCGAACGACGCGAAGCCGTCGAACCGGAACCCCAGCGCGGCCAGACCGCGGGCCACCTCGCGGGCCTCGGCCTGAGTGAACTGGTTCCAGAACGGATTCGCCTCCGCGAACTCCAGCGCGGCGTCGTCGATCGCCGCAGCGGTGACGGCGTCGACGAAGGTGGACAGCAGCAACCTCCAGCAGCTCGCGGCCGTGACGTCGCCGCCGGCCAGACGATCCACCAGGGCGCCCAGGGTGGTGCTCTCACGCCGCATCAGGCGGATGACCACCTGGGGTTCGGGCGAGCGAAGATCGATCACCAGCCAGTCCGTCCTCTGGGCCTCTTCGTCGGCCGGAGCCTCGGGCGGGGACGAAGACAGGACGGGATCGAGCGCCGGTCGCGTTGCCGGGACGGCCGGGACCGGCGCGGCTGCCACGCTGGCGTCGTGGGGCTCGGTGGGCTCCGGCACGCTCGACGCCTGGGCTTCGGTCGCCACCGACTCGCCAGTCTCGCCCTCTGTCGGCCGGGCCGCGAGCGCCGCCCGTGCCGCCTCGCAGGCGGCCATCGCCTCGACCGCCATCGTTTCGCTCGAGGCCGCCAGGTTCGACAGCTCGGTCAGCTCGGCCAGAGAGGCCTGGGCAGCCTCGCGTTCCCGCTGGGCCGCGGTCTGGGCCAGGCGGGCCTGGTTGTTGATCCGGTTGATCGACTCGAGCCAATCGATCGCGGCGGCCTCCACCTGGCCGCGCTCGCGAGCCGCGGCGACGGTCGCCCGGAATCTGCGGTGGGCGTCGTTCTTGGCCTCGTTGGCAGCTGCCGCATTCACGGCCGCCTCGGCCAGGGCCACGGCCCGAAGGCGGTCGTCGTACCTGGACCTGGATTCCGCGACCCGACGGCTGGCCGCGTCGGCTTCCTTGCGGGCCATCTCGGCGAAGCCGCACCTGATCTCGAGCAGTCGCCGCCGTCCCCCGGCGGGTTCCGGCTGGCTCGGTTCTCCTGCGGGCGACGGCGCTCCGGGTCGTAGTGGCTGGTCCGGATCGGGATTCAAGGGTGAGCCTCCCGAGCGCGCGGGACAGGATCGTCGCCGCTCTCATGGCGCGCCCGGCCGCCGCCGGGCAACCGAACCGGACCCGTGTCGCTATCTCGAGCCGCTGCGATGTCGCGCGACACGCCCGACGATCGGACCGTCGTCAGGCCCGGGGCTCGACCGCGGCTCGCCGACCGCGATTTGTGCGCCGGTCAGGTGTGAGCAGGCCGACCAGGAAACCGTCGCCATGCTTCCGGACCGCGATTTCGACGTTTGCCTCGCCGGCGACGCGGAGCAGGCGCTGCCGGATGGTGATTGGCTTTTCGGAGGGATCGAGCCGAACCTCGAATACCTGCTCCGGTCCTTTGAGCTGGCCGATCAATTTCTTGAACTGACGCTGCTGCTGTTCGCGTTCGCGGGCCGCGGGGCTCAGCTGCCGCGTTCGCGCAGCTCCTTTGTCCATTAACGCCGGGTCGGCCTTTCTGACAGTGACCATCTTGTGCCTCTCCTCCGAGCCCAGGGCGGGAGTTTCGGAATCGCCCGACCTGTGGGCGATCACGCTAATGTCATCGACTATACGCTCTTGGCGTCGTATGGCTACATATTTCTCGGGATGATTCGAACCTTGAGGGCCGGGAAGTGTGGAGCGGCCGGCCTTATGTCTGCGACGTCGGCCGCGAGGGAGCCGGCGACGGGCGACCGGCCCGGTCGGGCAGCCGGTCCGCCGCCAGACCATCCGGCCGTGGTCCGGCAGCCCCCGGTGCGACGTCGCGACGCCAGACCGGCGAGGCAGTTGCGCGCTGCGATCCACAACCCATCCGGGTGGGTCTCACCAGTCCTCCGAGGAGCCCGGTCGCGACATCTCGCGCTCCGCCCGGCTAGACTTCGTTGGCGTCCATACCGACCGGACACCAGGCGCCCCATCGGGCGGCCGGGTGACGTTGCTGGACGCTCCCGGCCGAGTGGGCCGATCCACGCGCGTACAGCAGGTGATGTAGCCATGAAAGTTGGCGTAGCCAGGGAGGCCACGCCGGGTGAGCGCCGGGTAGCGCTCGTCCCCGAGGCGGTCCAGAAGCTGCGGGCCGCCGACCTGAGCGTGCTCGTCGAGCGCGGCGCCGGCGCGGAGGCGTCCTTTCCGGACGTGGACTACGCCGAGGCCGGGGCCAGGATCGTGACCACGTCCGGTCTGTACTCGCAGGCCGACGTGATCCTCCAGATCAATCGCCCCACGCCCGCCCAGATGAAGCTGATGCGTCCCGACCAGGTGGTCATCGGCCTGCTGGCGCCGCTTCTGGACCCTCAGGCGATGGCCGATCTGGCGGCCATCGGGGTCACGGCGATCAGCCTCGACGCCATACCCCGGACGCTCAGCCGGGCCCAGAGCATGGACGCCCTCTCGTCACAGGCGAACGTGGCCGGGTACAAGGCGGTCCTGGTCGCGGCCGAGGCCTTCGGACGCTACTTCCCTCTCCTCACCACGCCCGCTGGCACGGCCAAGCCGGCCAACGTTCTGGTCCTGGGCGTGGGCGTCGCCGGACTGCAGGCGATCGCCACCGCCCGCCGGCTCGGCGCCCAGGTCCGCGCCTACGACGTCCGCTCGGAGACCCGGGAGCAGGCCGAATCGCTCGGCGCCCAGTTCGTCAGCCTGAAGTCGGCCATCGACGGCACCGGTCAGGGCGGCTACGCCCGCGCTCTCACCCCCGAGGAGCAGGCTGCCCAGCAGGCCGAGCTCAACGACGTCATCGCTTCGCACGACATCGTCATCACCACGGCTCAGGTGCCCGGGCGGCGCCCACCGGTGCTCGTGACCGCCGCGGCGGTGGAATGCATGAGGCCTGGCTCGATCATCGTCGACATGGCCGCCAGCGACCTTGGCGGCAACTGCGAGCTCTCGAAGCCGGGCAAGGTTACGCTGACCGACAACGGCGTGGCCATTCACGCTCCGCTCAACCTGCCGGCCTCGATGCCGGCCGGGGCCAGCTCCTTCTACTCGCGCAACATCTCCAACCTGCTGCTCAACTTCGTCACCCTGGGCGAGCTGCGGCTCGACTTCGACGACGAGATCACGGCCGCGACCGTCATCACCTACGGGGGCAAGGTGGTCCAGGAGGCCACCTCCAAGCTCCTTCAGCCGAAAGCACGTGGAGGCGCCAAGGCATGAACGTCGGCACGCTGCTCGACTCACTCACCGTCTTCGTCCTGGCGATCCTCCTCGGCTTCGAAGTAATCAGCAAGGTCCCGGCCACTCTCCATACACCGTTGATGTCGGGCACGAATTCGATTCACGGCATCGTCCTGGTGGGCGCCATCGGTCTCGCCGCCACGGCCGACAATCCGCTCGCGATGGTGCTGGCTTTCGTGGCCATGGCTTTCGCCGGGGCAAACGTCGTGGGCGGCTATTGGGTCACCGATCGCATGCTCCAGATGTTCAAACGGCGCCCGGTCCCCACCACCGATAGAGCCGCGAAGTGACGAGGGGATCTCGATGACCGCCACCAATATCGGCTATCTGGTACAGCTCTCGTTCATCATCGGAGCCGCCCTGTTCGTTGTCGGTCTCCACCTGATGAACTCGCCGGCCACGGCCCGCGGCGGCAACCGCCTCTCCGCCACGGGCATGATCATCGCCGTCGGCGCCGAGCTTGTATTCGTGACCCAAGGAGGCGTCGGCACCATCAATTGGCTGATCATCGTCGGCGGTCTGGCGGTGGGTGGCGGGATCGGTCTGCGGATGGCCCGGACCGTCGCCATGACCGCCATGCCCCAGCTGGTCTCGCTCTTCAACGCGGTTGGTGGCGGAGCGGCGGCGCTGCTGGCCCTCAACGACTTCATTAGCCTGAACGGCCAGCGGGTGCTGCCCGGCGGCGCCCCCGGACTCGACGGCTGGCGAACCCTCTTCATCCTGGCCGACGTGATGATCGGCTCGGTGACCTTCACCGGTTCGCTGGTCGCCTCGGCAAAGCTCATGGGCATGATCAAGGGCCAGCCGATCAAGCTCCCCGGCGGCCGGCTCCTATCCTGGTTCGGCGTCGTCTGCGCTCTGAGCGTCTCGATCGTCCTGATCCTGGCCGGCATGGGCGCGGTCACCTACGACGTCGGCGTCCTCTATCTGCTCCTGGTCGTGGCTCTGGCCTGCGCCCTGGTCTTCGGCCTGCTGATGGTTCTGCCCATCGGCGGCGCCGACATGCCGGTGGTCATCTCGCTCCTGAACGCCTTCACCGGCACGGCCGTGTCGATGGCCGGCTTCGTCGTCGGCAACGTCATGCTGATCGTGGCCGGCGCCCTCGTCGGCGCCTCGGGCGCGATTCTGACCAGGCTCATGGCCAACGCCATGAACAGGTCGATCGGCAACATCCTGGTCGGGGGATTCGGGGCCGAGGAGGGCACGCAGGCTGCCCTGGGCGGCGAGGCAGGCTCGGTCCGTGAGGTCTCCGTCGACGACGCCGCGATCCAGCTCGCCTATGCCAGCAAGGTCGTGATCGTTCCGGGTTATGGCCTCGCCGTGGCTCAGGCGCAGCACGGGGTTCGCGAGCTGGCGGACCTGCTGGAGGCGCGGGGCATCGAGGTCTCTTATGCGATCCACCCCGTGGCCGGCCGGATGCCGGGGCATATGAACGTCCTCCTGGCGGAGGCCAACGTGCCGTACCCGCAGCTCCGGGAGATGGACGAGATCAATCCCGAGTTCGAGCGGACGGACGTTGCCCTCGTGGTCGGCGCCAACGACGTGACCAACCCGGCGGCCAGGGCGGATCGATCGAGCCCGATCTACGGCATGCCCATCCTCGACGTCGACAAGGCCCGCTCGGTCATCGTCCTGAAGCGCTCGATGGGCCGCGGCTACGCAGGGATCGACAACCCGCTCTACCTCAACCCCAAGACCGGCATGTTCTTCGCCGACGCCAAGAAGGGGCTGGCGGAGCTGGTCGTGGCGGTCAAGGCGCTGTAGCGGCGGCGGCCGGCTCGCCGGAGCCCGGGCTACCCGAGGGTGTAGCCGACCGCTACCCAGAGGATTGCCCCGGCACGGCCACGGTGCCAGAATGGCGACTCGTCGACCCGCTGCCGGGTGGCAGTCCGGAGAGCCATACCCCGGGCCGCCGGGTGCCCGACGCCGGCAGACGCGTTGGCGGGGATAGCACAGCCAGTCCTGCCGGAGGCATAGGTCAAGCGTGGGGAACGCCGGCCGATCCGGGCCCGAGCGCCTCGCCGCCACAGCCGCAGTCCTCACCGACGAGCACGGCGTCGTGACGTCGTGGGGCCCCGAGGCCGAGGCCCTGACGGGCCACCTCGCCGCCGAGATGGTCGGCCAGCCGGCCTGGGAAATCTGTGGCCGGATGGCCCCGCCGGGTCTCGATCCCGAGCTGATCCGGAGGCGCGTCAAAGCCGCCATAGAAGCTTTCCTGGCCTCCGGTCGCCTGCCCCGACGACCCCTTCGTCGGACCCTCCGATTCAGGCGCCGCGACGGGTCGGTTGGCACCGTCGAACACGACCTCGCGGCCGTCCCGGCGGGGGGCGGGTACGGCCTGGCGGCCTTCGTGACCGAGGTGGGCGGAGGCGGCGACCGCCCGGCGCGCAATCTCCACGGCCTGCTGTTCGAGAACATGTCGACGGCCGTGGCGGTGGCGGAGACGATCCGTGACGCCACCGGCAAGCCGCTTGACTACCGCATCGTCGACGCCAACCCCGCCTTCGAGCGGCTCGTCGGACGGCCCACTGGCGACGTGATCGGACGGCGCCTGTTCGAGATCAGAACCCACGTCGATCCCAGGCTGGTCGAAGGGCTGGCCGAGGTGGCTGCGACCGGTCGATCGCTCGAGCTCGACCTGGGTGGGCTCGACGCCGACCTGGCGGTCCTGATCAGGCTGTCCAGGGTCGGGGACTGGATCGTGGCGATGATCGACGACGTCACCGAAGCTCGTCGCGCCGAGGCGCGCGAACTCTCCGAGCACAGGCGGGCCGAAGCGGCGACGGAACTGCAGACCCGCTTCCTCCAGCAGCTGGTCGACGCCATCCCGATCCCCATCGTCGCCAAGGATCGTCAGGGCCGGGTACAGCTGGCCAACAAGGCCTTCGGCGAGAGCGCCGGACTCAGCCCCGAGCAGGCCATCGGCCAGCTGTCGGCCGATCTGCCGGGCTTCGACCCCGATCTGCAGACTGGCATGGACGAGTTCGTGGTCGAGACCGGCCAGGTCCAGGTCTACGAGGGCCGGATGCCGCGCCCCGACGGCACGGAAGCGCACGCGATACTGACAAATGCGCCGCTCCGGGACGACAGTGGGGCCGTTACGGGCGTGGTCAGCGCGGTCGTGGACATGACCGAGCGGTTCGTGGCCGAGCAGGCGCTGCGCCAATCCGAGGAGCGTTTCCACACCCTGTTCGAGCACGCCAGCGACGCCATCTTCATGGCCGACCTGGAGGGTCGTTTCTTCGAGGCCAACCGCAAAGCCGCCGAGAGCCTCGGCTACACCCGAGCCGAGTTGCTGGGCATGACGGTAGACGACATCTCCCCGGTCGACGACTCGTCGCGCATGGCCGACGTCATCGCCCGGCTCAAAGAACACGGCAGCCTCTCGTACGAGACCAGGCACAGGCGACGCGACGGGACGCTCATCCCCGTCGAGCTGAACACGACCATCATCGACTTGAGCGGCCGACCGGCCATCCTCGGCATCGCCCGGGACATCTCGCAGCGGCAGCGGGCCGAGGCGGATCGGGCTGCCCTCGAGGATCAGCTCCGCCAGTCCCAGAAGATGGAGGGTATCGGCCGGCTTGCGGGCGGCATCGCCCATGACTTCAACAATCTGCTGACGGCGATACGCGGCTACGCCACTCTGGCACTTTCGACCGTCGGGCTCGACGACGAGGTCCGAGACGATCTCGAGCAGATCGAGCAGGCGGCCGACAGGGCGGCCGGACTGACCAAGCAGCTCCTGGCCTTCGCCCGCAAGACGGTGCTGCAGCCGGAGAAAGTCGACCTGGCGGAGATCGTCCACGGCGTCGAGCCGATGCTGACCCGGCTGCTGGGCGAGGACATCACTCTGGTCACGGTCACCCCGCCCTCGCGGGGCCTGGTCACGGCCGACCCCAGCCAGATGGAGCAGGTGATCCTCAACCTCGCCATCAACGCCAGAGACGCCATGCCCGACGGCGGCCGGCTGACGATCGAGACGGCGGACGTGGAGCTGGACGAGGAATCGGTCAAGCAACTCCCCGCGGCGACTGTCGGGCCGAACGCCCTGCTGGCCGTGACTGACACCGGGACCGGCATGGACGAAGCCACTATGGCCCACCTCTTCGAGCCATTCTTCACAACCAAGGGGCCGGGCAAGGGCACCGGCCTCGGCCTGGCAACGGTATACGGCATCGTCGGCGCATCCGGCGGGGCGATCACGGCTACGTCAGAGCTCGGTCGCGGTTCGACCTTCAAGGTGTTCCTGCCACGGGTCGAGGCGGCCGGGGCTTCGGTCGTGGCCGAACCGCCGGCTACCGTCGGCGCCCCTCCCGAGCGGCAGGCCACGACCATTCTGGTCGTGGAGGACGACAATGGCGTCAGGGGCTTCGTCACGCGCGTCCTGCAGCGCTCGGGCTACCGCGTCCTGGCGGCGTCCGGCGGTAACGAAGCCTTCGAGCTGGCCGACGGCCAGAAGCTCGGGCTGATGGTCACCGACGTGGTCATGCCGTTGATGAGCGGCAAGGACGTCGCCGAGCGGCTGACGGCTACCCACCCAGGATTACGCGTGCTGTACGTCTCCGGCCACGCCGAGCACGCCATCGTCAAGCACGGCGTGCTCGAGCCGGGCATCGACTTCCTGGCCAAGCCCTTCACGGCCGAGGCACTCCTCGCGGCCGTGGACAGGGCCGTCAGAGAAGTTGCCGGCTGACCAGCAGGTTGCCGATCGGACCAGTGGTACCCGGGCCGGCGGAGCCAGGACCCCCAGGTACGGAAGGCCGATTGCGGAGCGCTACCCGGGAGGGTTAGGGTTGCCCCGCTGCACGCGGTCTGCGCGGGCAAAGGTAGTTCAACAAGGAGTCGACGGTGAGATCAACGTTGAGACGCGTCTCATGGACGTTGTGCACCCTGGCCCCGGTCTTCCTGGTTATGTTCGGAACCTTTGGCCGACGCTGGTAGACCGGACCTCAGAGATCGAGAAACCCGGGCCTGAGCGTCCGGGTTTCTTGGCGTCCGGGGCCGTCGACGCCCCAGCTACCTTCCCTCGGTGATGTTGAGCCGGATCGCCGCCGCGGCCGCCTCCACGCGGCCCGAGACGCCGAGCTTCGTCAGGATGTTGCTGACGTGAACGGCCACGGTCTTGCGGGTGATGAACAACCGCCGGCCGATCTCCGGATTGCTCCGGCCCTCTGCGATCAGCGCCAGGACCTCGAGCTCGCGCTTGCTCAGCCCGAAATCGTGCGCCTCGGGCTGGCCCGCCGGGGCCACGAAGTCGGCCATCATGCCGGCATCGGGCCGGGCCGTCGGGGCCGCCGCGGCGGCTCCGCGTGCCGGCGGCGCAGCATGGCCGGCCGCTCTCGCCGGGGCCCCGGGACGCCCGCTTGGGTGGTGGATCGTGACGGGCTCGAGCCTGCCTTCGAGGGCGGCCTCGATCTCCTTCGACAGCGGTAGCATCGCCCGGCGGGACAGCTCGGCCACGGCCCGGAGCAGCGGCCATGCCCCGAGCTTGAAGGCGGCCTCGGATGCGGCGGTGAGCGGCTCGCGGGCCACGGTCCGGGTGGAGCGGCCATGGGCCACGTCGAGCAGGGCCTCGGCCTCGCGCCAGTTGGCGCGGGCGGCCTGATAGGGGTCGCCGAGATCGGCCCAATCGGCTGCGAGCTGCTTCCACGTCTCGGCGTCGTCGCGGCCCTCGACGCGGACCCGGAAGGCCCGGGCGGTCCGGATGGCCAGATCGGCCTGCCGGCGCGAGCCGGCGGTGGGGGCGACGCCGCAGGCGCGGACGACGGCCTCGGCCCGCAGGATGACCGGCAGGCTCCGTTCACGAGCCGCTGCCAGGACGCCGAAGTCGCGGCGCCTTTGGGCATCCTGGGCGACCGTGGCGTCGACTTCCAGGTAGGTCGCGGCCATGCGGGCCATGAGCAGCCAATCCTCGGTGTCGCTGACGCGCAGCCAGCCCCGCTCGGCGGCTCGGTGGGCGTCGACCAGATCCTCCTGCCAGAGAGCGTATTCGGCGGCCGTTTGCTGGGCCGGAACCGAGAACTGCGGATCCTGGACGGTCTCTATGGCCAGCAGCTCCTGTCCGAGCAGCCGGCCCGCCGACTCGCCGGCGCCGGTCGCGACTTCGAGCGTGGCCAGGTTGTGGAGCGGCGAGAGATACCAGATGCCGACCGGGTTCCAGCTGAGGGCATCGAGACACAGCCGCCGGCATTCGGCCCAACGGCCCAGGAAGAAGAGCGACTCCGCGGCATTGGCCCGCAGGAAGTTGCCGTAGACGGTGGCCTGGCCGGCCCGCTCGGCTTCGGCTATGCCTTCGTAGGCGATCGCGATGGCCTCCTCGCGGCGGCCGAGCAGGTCCAGCACGGTCGTGAGGTTGGCGTAGACCCGGAAGAGGTCGTCAAGGCCACCGAGCTCTGCGGCGGCGTCGCGGGTCTGGCGGAGCATCCAGACCGCCGGTTCGGGGTCCTCGCCCCAGGCGTCGGCCACGGCCAGGGTGCAGGTCGCGTGGAGCAGCTCCTGACGCGCTTCGGGCCCGACTTCGGTGGCCACCTCGACCGCCTGCTGGGCGTAGCGCTTGGCCTCCGAGAAGACGCCTTCGAGCATGCGGAATTGGGCCAGCGAGGCCAGGACGCGCGCCCGGGCCGTGCTCGGCTCCGGCGGGACCAGCTCGACGGCCCGGCGGTAAGCGGCCAGCGAGCCTTCGTGATCGCCCGAGGCGCGCCGATAGGCGCCCAGCTGCTCCATCACCAGCCCGAGCGCCAGCCGCTCGCGAGGGTCGTCCAAGACGGCCGCGGCGGCCTCGGCGTAGGCCGAGGCCCGGGCCGGGTCTCCCGAGGCGAATGCCGCCTCGGCGGCGCGAACGTACAGGTCGGCGATCCGGTTGCCCGACTCGTCCTTGCGGACGATGTCGTGGAGACCCAGGGCGAGCTCGTAATGGGCCAGAGCGTCGGCCCCGGCGTCGACGCTTTCGGCGGCCGCGGCGGCTTCGAGAGCGGTCGCCTCGGCCTCGACCAGCTCGTAGGCGGCCATGTAGTGCCGCGCCGCGGCCGCCGGCTGCGGCATCTCGGCGGCCATTCGGGCGGCCGCGAGCGCGGCGTGGTAGCGGCGCTGAGTGGCCGGCAGTAGATCGCCGGCAATGGCCTCGGCGATGAGCTCGTGGCGGAATCCGATCAACCCCTCGTCGGCCTCCTCCTCGCTGACGCCGGAGGCGATCCCGGACCGGCCCTCGCGGCCGGCGTCCCTGCCGGCTTCGCGGCCCCTGGCAACCTCACGCCCGGTCCCGAAGCCGGTCTCGCGGCCCGCCGGGTGGGCTCTGCCACTCCGCTCGGCCGCGGCACGGCCGGACTCGCGGCGAGTTCCCGGCCGGCCCTGGGCGAAGTCGGCGGCCAGACCGCGCGGCAGCTCGCCGCCCCAACCGTGGAGACCGCCACCTCCGGCGCCGCCGGGTCCCTCGAAGGTCTCGATCAGGAAACCATGATCGAGAGCCTCGGCCACGCCAGCGGCGAAGTCCGATTCCAGGATGTCGCCGTGACGGGCGGCCGAAGGCGAGCGGGGCGGCCGGGCCGACGATCGTGACTCGAACTCGCCGGCCATCGACAGCAGCAGCGACATGGGAACCATCGAACCCGCCAGCGACAGCAGCCGCAGGACGCGCCGGCATTCGGGGGAGCGGAGCGAGGCGCGGGCGGTGACGAGCCTGTCGAAGCTGCCGGCCAGGGTCACGCCCAGCAGCTCGCGCCGGGCGGCCAGCAGCTCCTCGGCGACGAGCGGGTTGCCTCGGGACCGCTCCGCGACCAGCAGCAGCGTCGTCGACGAGGGCCGGCTGCCCTCGATCGCCTCGATGAGCTGGCTCAGCTCGGAGCGGTCGAGCGGCTCGACTTCCGCGTTGGTCACCCCCGGTGAGGTCGCCAGGCCCGAGAGCGTGGCCCGCAGGGGATTGGTCCGCGTCAGGCGATCGGGCTGGTAGGTGGCTATCAGCATCACTCGCCGGCTGCGCGTAACGCGTGCCAGGAAGGTCGCCAGCCCGCGCGTTGCGGCGTCGGCATAGTGCAGGTCTTCGAGCAGCATGGCCACCGGCTGCCGCTCGCCCAGGCGCTCCAGCAACCCCAGGACGGCCTCGAACATGCGCGCCTCGCGCCACTCGGTCGCGGCGATGCGGGGCCTGTCCGGCAGCAGCTCGAGCTCTTCGAGGCGAGGTGTCAGGCTGGGCACGAGCCGGGCGATCGCGTCGCCGGTCGGGCCGACCAGCTCGGCCAGGGTCTCATCGGAGAGCGGCTCAAGGAGGCGTTCCAGCGCCGTCGTGACCGGCGCGTAGGGGACTCCGCTGGTGGCCGGGACCGCGACGCCGTGGACCGCCACGAACGGCTCGGCCAGGGCCCCGATCCGCCGGCGGGTCTCGGCCAGGAGCCTGGTGAGCCCGATGCCCGCCGTTCCGGACAACATCAGAGCTGTCGGGCGGCCGTCGGCGACGCTCTGCAGACCAAGGGCGATCCGCTCCAGGACGCGTTCGCGGCCGACGAATCGCTCGCTCCAGAGCCGCCGGCGCGGCGGGCGCCCGTCGAGCATGCGGCTCGCACCGCCGCGGTCGTGAGTTGTCATTGCCATTCAGTCGAGGTCCCGAGCCGGTACCGCCCAGCGCGGTACCTTGTCCTCCCCTCGAACCGCACAAGGGTAACCGCAGCGGGCCCGCAAGCGGGCGGCCCTTTCGTACCAGTCTCGCTCCCTGGCTGCGTACCATCCCACCGCGCCGACGAGCCCTCGCGTGCCTCCGGTCTCCCCCAGCGGGCCTGCGTCGGTCCGGCGGTCGATCTAAGCTCGCCGGGTGAGCCCCAGGCATCCGGCCAACACCCTGAACGAGCTCTCCGGCGAGGAGTGGCTCTACTTCACCAAGTCCGTCTGGGGCACGGCCTACCCTTCAGAGCTCGGTCACGGCCTGCGAAAGCAGCACGGGGCCAACAAGCCGCCGAGATTGATGGCGCGCCTGATCGAGTTCTTCACGACCACGGGCGAGCTGGTCCTCGACCCCTTCGCCGGCGTGGGCGGGACTCTTCTCGGGGCGGCCATCGCCCGGGGACCGAGACGCGCCATCGGCCTCGAGATCGAGCCACGCTGGGTCGAGGTCTACGAGGGGCTGGTACGCGAGCTGACCGCCGAACGCGGCGGCCGCGGTCCCCTGCTGGCGGACCTCGGCGCCGCCGATCCGGGCGGCGAGCGCACCTTCGACGCCGGAGGCCTCGAGATGCGGGTCGGCGACGCTCGCCTGCTGCTGCCCGCGATCGCAGCCGAGAGCGTCGACTTCGTCGCGACGGACCCGCCCTACAACATCCAGCTGCCGATCACGATGTCGGGTGGCAAGCTCGCCGAGAACCACGCCAATCGCCGCACCGACTACGCCATGGTCACCGAGCACCGCGGCGATCTGGCCAACAGCGCCGATTACGAGACCTTCCTGGATCGGATGGAAGAGGTCTTCGGCGAGCTGCTCCGCGTCTTGAAGCCCGATCGTTACGCCGCGGTGATCGTTCGGGACGCCTACCAGCGGGGAAGCTACATCTTCACCGGGGCTGACCTGGCCGATCGGGCGACTCGAGCCGGGTTTACCGTGAAGGGCGACGTGATCTGGTACCAGTCCGGGACGCGGCTGCGGCCCTACGGTTACCCGCATTCCTTCGTCCCGAATATCTCTCACCAGCACGTTCTGATTCTGCGGCGGGAGCTTCGGCCGGTACGCCGGCGGCCGCTGGCTCGACCGGAGGCGTAGCCTCTTCGGCCGGCCCTTCGGCCGCGATCGGAGCCGGGGCCCGTTCATCGGCCGTCGGCTCGGCGAGGGTGATCCACTCGGCCGGAGCCTGTTCAGCGCACGATGCCGGAACCTCGGCCGGCTGGAGGCCTGCCAGGTCGTCGACCTGCGGGGCCGCGAATGTCGAGCCCTGGAAGGCCGCATAGCCCATCACGTCGGTCGTCGTCGCCGGTTCCGTCGACTCCTCGGCGAGACTCCTGAGCACGTCCCGGCGGGCGGTCATGTAGGCCTCGAGAAGTCCGTCCGTGCTCGGCTCCTCTGAATACTCGACGGCTTCGGGTTCGGCCTGCCAGACGGCCGACTCGGGCTCGGGCAAGGGCGCGGGCTGGGCATCCTTGAAGGGATCGGCAAGGGTCATGCGATGGATCCAGCCCTGCCGGCCGTCGGGGCAAAGAACCAGCCAGTAGGCGCCATGGCGCTGGAGCAGCTGGACCTCGTCGCCCTGATCGAGCAGGCCGATCTCGCGGGCGCGGAGCTCGTCGGGCGAGTCGAGCAGACGGACCAGGCGATAGCCGATATGGCGCCTCTCGTAATCCTCGAGGGGTTGGACGGCCGAAGACTCGAACGACAGGGCGGGCGCGGCCTCGGCGGCGCGCAGCGGGTCGGTGCGGCGGACCTGCTGGAGCGATGGCCGGCGCCAGCGTGGCAGGAGCGACTCGTCCACAGCCTCCAGACCATGCGCCGCGCCGGACTCGTAGCCCGCCTCGGCCGCGGCGGCGGCGAGGAGCTCCTCGTCGGGCTCGTCGCCGTCCCGGCGCCGCTTGCCGAAGAAGACGAACGCGGCCCAGGCGGCGCCTCCGGTCGTCGCGGTCACGATCGTCGGCAGCAGCTCGCGGAGCAGCTGGTCGGGCGAGCTCGCGCCGGTGTAGTCGAGGCCCGAAGCCACCGTCCCCGAGGTTCCGCCGCCCTCACCCAGGGCGCCCTCGGTGAGCTCGTAGGCGGCCAGGTCGCCGACGGCCAGATCGCCCGGAATGGCCAGCAGACCCGGACCCGACCCCGGATCGGTCGTCTGATCGGTCGTCTGATCGGTCGTCGAGCCCAGCCCTGCCGGCTGCGGCGTCGAGGTCGAGGCGGCCGCGATCGGCGCCGCCGTGGGCTCGACTCCGCCCGTTCCGGCGCCGGCACGAGGGCCGGTGGTGACCACGGGATGCTGGCCGCCCGACGGAGCGCTGGCCTTGACGGTCGGCGTCGCCACGGGGCCGGGCTCCTGTTTCGGGGTCGAAACAGGCGTCGGCTTGGGCGTCGGGGTCGGGGTTGGCTTGGGGGTCGGGGTTGGGGTCGGGGTTGGGGTCGGGATGGGAGCGGAGGTGATCGTCAGGCTACCGACCCGGAGCTGCGCGGATCGGCCCTCGGCGTCGACCGACTTGAAGACAACGGTGTAAGACCCTGCGGCTGGCTTCGACGTGGCGCTGTACGTCACGCCGCCGGCGTAATCCGTGCCGTCCGTGGTCATCGTCGTGGCCGTGTCGCCGACGTAGACGGACACCGACTGCGGAGCCTGGCCGCTCGAGTCGGTGAACGTCACCTGGAATGCGATCTCCGTCCCCGCGACGGCGCTCGTCGGCGAAACGCTCGGATCCGCGGCGGACAGCGAGCTGGTCCGCGGGGCCCGTCCGGACGCTGAGCCCGCGGCGAAGGCCACCAGCAGGAGTGCCACCGGCACCGCCGCTGCCAGGCTTACGATGAGGCGTCCGCGACGCCCGCCGATAGCGTCCGTCATGGGCGTGAGAATGGGACGGCCGGGTACAACCAGCAATGGTACGGCGGTCCTGGCACCCAGGACCCTTGAACGCCGCGGCCAAGCTCCGTCGGGTCGCGGACGGGCTGTTAGGCCCATCGCAAGGCAACCAGGCCACTCTTTACCGCACCTCACCGCTCGACCCCCGCAGGGCCCCGGCCGATGGACCCAACGGCTCCAGGTCCCTTCGGGCGGTGCCCGGAAACAACGGCCCGATTGGCCGGTGCCGGCCGACAACCGGTCATGGGACCTAGTCCTTCCGGCAGCTCGCGCATGGGCGGCCGTGGGGCCGATCGGCGGGCCCTTGCCCCACCCCGTGGCCGGTCGAGCCGCTCGCATCCCGGCCGGCCGGGACTTCCGGCCCGCTCCGGGCGCCCATTGGCCCTACTCCCCTCGGCGCCGATCCGGGATGCTCTGGAAAAGCCGCCTAGAATCCCCGCGGCGCCACTCCGATGCGGGCCATCCCGCACGCCGGGCCCCTGCCCGCCACCTAGAACGAGGCCGTATTTTGAGCACAACCTACTCGCCTGGAGACGTCGACGTAGTCCTGCGTGACGGATCGTCGGTCCATATCCGCGCGGCCCGCGCCACCGACGAACCCGGGCTTCTGCACTTCGTCAAGAACCTCTCCGAGGAATCGCGCCGCCTCCGCTTCGGCGACCCGAACCCCGGCTTCGAGGCCATCGCTCGGCGCTGGGCGGGCATCGAGGACTGCTCCGACTGCTGCGTGCTGGCAGTCCTGGGCGGCGAGGTGGTCGGCCAGGCGAGCTACGACCGGACCGCCAGGGATCGGGCCATCGTCGGTTTCACAGTCGCGGACGCGTTCCAGGGCCGCGGCCTCGGCACGCTTCTCCTCAAGCGCCTCGCCGAAGCTGCCGACAAGGACGGCGTGGCCGTATTCGAGGCCGACGTCCTGACCGACAACCACAAGATGCTCGAGCTCTTCCGAGAGAGCGGCTTCGGGCTGACGATGAAGTCGGTCCCGGGCAAGATCCACGTCGAGTTCCCGACGTCGATCACCGCCGAGGCGCGAGCGCGCTTCGACGCCCGCGAGCAGGTCGCGGCCATGAACGCGGTCCGGGGCATGCTCGCTCCCCGTTCCATCGCCGTCATCGGGGCCGGCCGCAAGCGCAAGACCATCGGCGGCGAAGTGTTCCACAACCTCATGGACGGAAGCTTCAACGGCCCGGTCTATCCGGTCAACCCGAGCGCCGAGGTCGTCCAGTCGGTGCGGGCCTACAAGTCGATCCTCGACATCCCCGGGCCCGTCGACCTGGCGGTCATCGTCGTACCGGCCAAGCTCACGATGCAGGCCGCCCGCGAGTGCGCCCAGAAGGGCGTCCACGGCATGGTCGTCATCACCGCCGGTTTCGGCGAGACCGGGCCGGCCGGCAAGGAGCTGCAGCGCGAGCTGATGTCGATCGCCCGCGAGGCGGGCATGCGGGTCATCGGGCCCAACTGCATGGGCGTGATCAACACCCATGACGACGTCCGCATGAACGCGACCTTCTCGCCCAACGCCCCGATCCAGGGCAACGTCGGCTTTCTGTCACAGTCCGGAGCCCTCGGCCTGGCCGTCATCGAGTACGCCAACAGCCTCAACCTGGGCCTTTCGACGTTCATCTCGATCGGCAACAAGGCGGATCTGTCTGGCAACGACTTCATCCAGTTCTGGGCCGACGACCCGGCCACGGACGTGATCGCCCTTTACCTCGAGTCGCTCGGCAACCCGCGCAAGTTCGCCCGCATCACCCGCCGTGTCGGCCGCCAGAAGCCGATCCTGGCGGTCAAGAGCGGCCGATCCTCGGCCGGCGCCCGAGCGACTTCCTCGCATACCGGCGCCCTGCTCGGAGCCTCGGACGTGACCGTCGACGCGCTCTTCAAGCAGGCCGGCGTCATCCGGACCGACACCCTGGGTGAGTTCTTCGACGTGGCCACGCTGCTGGCCAACCAGCCGCGACCGAAGGGCAATCGGGTCGCCATCCTGACCAACGGCGGCGGCCCCGGCATCCTGTGCGCCGACGCCTGCGAGGCCGACGGGCTGGTCGTGCCCCAGATACCGGACGACATCAAAGCCAAGCTGGCCGAGTTCCTGCCGCCCGAGGCGGGCCTCAACAACCCGGTCGACATGATCGCTCCGGCACCGGGCGAAGCCTACCGCAAGGCCCTCAAGATCCTGGCGGACTGGGACGGCATCGACGCCATCATCATCCTCTACGTGCCCGTCCTGGTGACCAATTCGCAGGAGATCGCCGCCGGCGTTCGGGCCGCGGCGCTGGAGATCGAGCGGCCACTGCCACTTCTCTCCGTCTTCCTGTCGAGCGAAGGCACGCCCGCCTCTCTCAAGACCGACGGGCTCTCGATCCCGTCCTACCCCTTCCCCGAAGACGCGGCTCGAGCGCTGGGCCATGCCGTCAGGTATGGCATCTGGGCCAATACACCCGAAGGCGTGGTGCCGGAGTATCCCGACATCCGAACGTCCGAGGCCAAGGCCCTGGTGTCGGACGTACTGGCATCGATGCAGGGCCCGGACGCGGAGAAATCGCGCTGGCTGCTCCCCGACGAGGTCGCCCGGCTGCTTGGCAGCTACGGCGTCCCGATGGCGGACTGGCGGCTGGCCGCCACTCCCGAGGAAGCCGGTGCCGCGGCCGAGGCGATCGGCGGCAAGGTCGCCCTCAAGGGCGTGGCCCCGAAGCTGATCCACAAGACAGAGGCCAAGGCGGTCGTCCTCAATCTCGAGGGCGCCGCCGAGGTCCGGGCCCAGGCCGTCGAGATGGCCGCCCGGATCGCCGCCCAGGGCACGACCGTGGAGAAGTTCTTCATCCAGAAGATGGTCCCGAGCGGCGGCGTCGAGATGCTCGTCGGCGTGGTCCACGACAAGCTGTTCGGGCCGGTGGTCGCCTGCGGCGCGGGCGGCACGGCGGTCGAGGTCCTCAAGGACGTCAAGGTCCGGATCACCCCGCTGACCGACCGAGACGCCCACGAGATGGTCACCTCGCTGCGCACCTTCCCGCTCCTCGACGGCTTCCGCGGAGCCCCGAAGTGCGACGTGGCCGGTCTCGAGGAGCTCCTCCTCAGGGTCGCGGCCATGGTCGAGCAGCACCCGGAGATCAGCGAGATGGACTGCAACCCCGTCATAGTCCGGCCCGAGGGCGCGGTCATCGTCGACGCCCGGATCCGGATCGAGGCCCCTCAGGAGTAGCTCTCGATAGGCTACTGGAACGCCGCCTTGGGCGACCGGGGCGGCGTTTTCGTGTCCGGGGGAGCTCAGACTTCGCGATCCGCGGCCGGAAACTCGATCTTCAGGGCGCCCCACCGGCCGCCGAACCTGAGCGGGATCTCGTAGGTCTTGCCGGCCTCGACGACGATCGGCACGGTCCGCGCGTTGCCCCCGAGGATCACGGTCAGGTCATGCTCGCCCGCATCCACCTCCAGCTCGAACCGGAAGCCCTTGCTCACCTCGCCCGGAAAGTAGACCTGGCGATCCAGGGCGACGAGCGCCGCCGGCGCCGCGCCCGTGTAGGAACGCCAGTTCCAGCCGGGGAACAGCAGCACGACCTTCGCCCGGCTCTCCCCGCTCCCGTCTGCCGCCATATTCCGCCCTCCATGAATCGAATTCGAGCAATTGTGGCCGCTGCGGGGCAGGCCGTCATGGGCCAAATGACGCGCCGACAGGGCTCGGGGCGATCGCCCGCGCCGTGGTTCGGGCGGGGTCGGGCCGGGTCAATCTGCGCCGGGGAGCAGCCGGCCGTCGACCCAACCCCGCCAGCCGTTGGCCGCCCGCACCTCCGCCCAGGCTCCGGTCCGCGCCTCAACGACCAGCTCCAGCCGCTCGGGCAGGACCACGGCCGGCAGCCGCGAGCCGTCGGGCGTCGGCCACGCCGCCAGGCCACCGGGAGGCACGAGATGGATGGCCGGGGGTGGCAGAGCCCCCGCCACGCTCGGCGACCCTGCCGCCGCGCCGGTCGGCGATCCAACCGGCCCGTCCGGAGCCGTGATGGCGGGTGCTGTCGCGGCGCCTGCTGGCCGCAGAACGGCTGGCATGTACGGGGTTCCCGCGAGCTGCGACCGTATCCAGCGAATCTTGAGTCGTTGAGCGTCGAGAGCTGGATCCTGCACCGAGCCCGACCGGCTGCGCACCAGCGCGTATTCGATCTGGGCCGCCTGGAGCCTGCTAACCAGCCGCGCTGCCAGGGGCCCGTGGAGCCGGCCGGCTCTGACGCGGGCCGTGCGGCGCGCCCACAGGCTGCCCAGCGAGCTCATCTCCGGGTCGGTGACGACCATCGGGTCTGGCTCGCCGGCGACGATGGCCCGATAGGCCGCCTCCTCGTTGCGAGTCGCGAGCACGACCAGCACGCCCAGGAGGATCAGGAACGGCAGGCCCTTCAGCCCGGCCCAGACGATCCATTGCAGCACGGTCGGGTCGGCGCCGGACGGGCTGCTCAGGACGAAATCCGTAAGGGGAGAGTTCCAGATCGCGTGGGCCGCGACTCCGGCAGCGACGCAGACCGCCGCTCCGGCGATCCGCCCCGGCAGGGCCACCTGGCGCTGGGTCACCAGATAGGCGAAGCCGATGCCGGTCAACCCGGTGTACAAGACGTGGCCGTAGAGCCCGCCCGCCCCGACCCGGATGAGGAAGGTGTCGATCACGGGTCCGGTCTGGTTGACGGCCCCCGGTACGGCCGCGGCGGCGACGAAGAAGTAGGAGACGTTCTCGACGACCGTGAAGCCCAGGCCGATCATGGCTCCGTAGACGAAGCCGTCCATGACTCCGTCGAACTCCTCCGAGGCGATCAGGAAGAGCGTCACGACGCCCATCAGCTTGAGCGTTTCCTCGACCGCGGGGCCGACGATGGTGGCTCCCCACTGGCTGGCGAAGTCGGGCGAGGTGACCTTGCCGATGACCGATAGCCAGGCCTCGTTGGCCAGGATGGCGAGGCTCGTCGCGATCACGCCGCCCCACAGGATCGCGCCGGCGAGCATCGACTTCGGCTCGCGCTCGAAGAGATCGAGGTGGTAGATCAGCAGCGCGACGGGGACGGCGTAGACCGCCATCAGCGCCCAGGACAGCGCGAAGGCAGCCGGCAGGCTGCTCATCACGGCCTCCTCGGCCACGAATATCACCACGCCGATGCCGGCCAGGACGAGGAAGAGCCAGTATGCCGGCTGGCCGGGCTGGACGATCGAAGCCTGCCTGCCCCAGCGGGGCGGCAGGATCGCGGTTCGTGTAGGGGCCTGACCGCCGCCGGGGCCCGCGCCGCCGCCGGCCGGGCCGGTCATCTGGCCACCTCCACGCTCCGGAGCATTGCCCCGACGTCGTCGATGACCGGGTCGAGCTGGCCCTGCCGGGCGGCGACGAGGATGACGACGGCGTTGTCCTCGACCACCATGCAGATCAGCTCGCCGTCGATCACGCCGGTCTGGCCACCCGAGGTAACCGTCGCCTCGAAGACGAGCGACGACGTGGCGTGGCCGTTTATCGAGGTCGTCTGGGGATCGCCGTAGCTCGCCTGGGCGACCTCGCCGTCCAGCATCTGCCGCTGCTCTTCCAGCAGGCCGGCCGAATCCCTGGTCTGGTCCAGCGGGCTCGATTCCGCTGTCAGGACGGCGCTCGCCTTGCGCAGCTCGACGCCGCCGAACGACGGATCGTCCGGCGTGACCTCGACCCAGCCCGGGGCGGCCGTAAGGGTCACCCCTCCGATCGAGACGGTGCCGGCGCTCGGGGCGGCGACGGCGCCGTCGACGCCGATCCCGCCCAGGACGACCGCGGCGACGATGGCGGCCACGACCAGGGTCGCGGGCAGGCGCGACCAGTTGAAGGCGCGCGATCTGCGGACGGGCGTCCAGCCGGGCCAGCCCTGGCCCCAGGCCACGCCCGGCGGCGGACCCCAGCCGGGCGGCGGCGACCACGCCGGTGGCGGAGACCAGTTTCCGCCAGAAGCAGGTTGTCGGCTCATCGGTCAGACTCCTCCCGGGCCGTGGCGTCGCCGCGCAATCGTAAGGGCTGGCCGGCCCCGCAAGCGCCGATCCGGCGCGAGGGCACCGTGGCGCGACCGAGGAATGGTTCCGTGCCTGCTCCCGCGCTCGATCGTTCGGCCGGGATCTCACCGCTCGCCCGCCTGTCGGGCATGGCTAGAATGGCACCAGCCGAGACCCGCTCGGCGTTCTGACCCCGCAATGGACCGGTTGGAAGGGAGCCAGCCGATGTTGAGTCTGCTGAGGACGCAGCCCGAATGGCGGTGCCGCCTGACGCTGGAAGGGCATCGCCATTGGGTCCACGCCGTTGCCTTCAGCCCGGACGGCCGGCTGCTGGCGTCGGGCAGCGCCGACAACCACGTCCGGATCTGGGACCCGGAGTCGGGCCAGTGTCTGCGAACCCTCGAAGGCCACTCCGACACGGTCCTGTCGGTGGCCTTCCGGCCCGACGGCCGGGTCCTGGCGTCGACCGGGTGGGACGGCACGATCCGGCTCTGGGACCCGGAGCTGGGCGAATGCCTGAAGACGCTCCAGGGTCATACCGGTTGGGTTCTCGGACTCGCCTTCAGCCCCGACGGCGCGACGCTCGCCTCAGCTGGCCAGGACCATTCCATCCGCCTCTGGGACGTCGAGACCGGCGAGTGCGTCCGGGTCGTCGAGGGCCACAGCGACGAGGTCAACGGGATCGCCTTCAGCCCCGATGGCACGACGCTCGCGTCGGCCAGCCAGGATCGCAGCGCCAGGCTCTGGGATCCGGCCTCCGGGACCTGCACCCGCAAGCTGGAACGCCATCCCAACTGGGTCAACGCCGTCGCCTTCGGGCCGGACGGCCAGCAGCTCGCCACGGCCGGTCAGGATCGGGCCGTCAGGATCTGGTCGCTGCCGGCGGGAGCGAAGCCACACGTGCTCGAGGGTCACGCCGGTTCGGTCGAGGCGGTCGACTTCAGCTCCAACCGCAAGCTGCTCGCCTCCGCGGGAGCGGACCGGACCGTCCGGCTCTGGGACACCGCCTCGGGCCATTGCCTGCGCACGCTCGACGGCCACTCGTTGGGGGTGCTCGGCGTCACCTTCAGCCCCGACGGCAAGACCCTCGCCTCGGCCAGCGCCGATCGGACGATCCGGCTCTGGAGCCAGGGCCGCTAGGCCGCCCTCGGCGGCTCGATCGGAAGCCTCAGGGTAACGGCCGCCAGGCCTTGCCCAGGAGCATCGCCAGCGCCGCCAGCAGCGCCCCCGCGCCGACGAAGGCGAAGCTGACCTCGGTGGCCTGGTGCTTCACGACCAGGTTCAGAGGCAGGTTCTGGAAGACGCTCTCGAGCTCGCCAGCCGATTCGGCCGGGTGATACGTGCCGCCCGTCATGGCCGCGATCTTCTCGAGAGTGGCCTCGTCGATGCCCCGCGGGAAGTTCCCGCCGCCACCGCCGTAGGCCCCGCCGCCGCCCCCGTAGCCGCCCCCGCCGAAGCCGCCGCCGCCGAAGCCACCGCCACCCGGCTCGCGACCGCGGAACTGGGGCCGGCAGGTCGGGCTCATCGCGCCGCCGTTGGCGGTGCCGAAGCCGATCGTGTAGACCCGCACTCCCCGGTCGGCCGCCTGCTGAGCGGCGTCGATCGGATCCGTGCCGGTGTTGCTCACGCCGTCGGTGAGCAGGACGATGATGTCGGGCGCGTAGTCGCCCTGCGGCACCGGCGTCGGGGCGGTGCCGGTCGAGGTGTCGGTCTGGCTGTGGGCGACGGCCGGGTCGACATCGGCGATCGCGTCGATCGAGGCCAGGATGCCGTCGCCGATGGCGGTTCGCTGACCCGTGGCCAGGCTGTGCAGGGCGTCGAGCAGCTCGGTCTTGTCGTTGGTGGGGGCCTGGATGAGCTCGGCGTAGCTACTGAAGGCCACGATCCCTATCCGCGTCGAGGCGGCCTGGCCGTCGACGAACGAGGCCGCGGCGGCCTCGGCGGCCTCCAGGCGGCTGGGCGGGATGTCGGTCGAGCACATGCTCCCCGAGACGTCGATCGTGAGCAGGATCGTGGTCTCGTTGGTCGGCACGGCCAGGATCACGACGGGCCTGGCCATGGCCAGGACCAGGGCCGCCAGGGCGGCCACGAAGAAGACGAAGGGCAGATGGCGGCGCAGCCTGGCGGTTCCGGGCGCGGCGTCGCGGATCAGAGCTAGGCTCGAATATCGAACCCCCGACGGCCGGCGGCGCCGGAGGCTCCAGACGTAGACACCGACCAGGACCGGCAGCACCGCCAGGAGCGCCAGCAGGTCGACCCACAGGAAATCCATCTATCGCCTTCCGCTCATGGCAGTCGTCCGAGCCACATCATCGAGGCCGCGGCCCCGGCCAGGAGCAGCAGCAGGCTGACGCCCGCCAGGATGCCCGTGATCTCGACCAGCTGGGGCTGGATGATGAGCTGCGTGTCCAGGTTGTCGTAGATAGAGAGCAGCTGCTGCGCGTCCGTGGCTCCGTAGTACTGGCCACCTGTCGTCTGGGAGATTGCCTGCAGCGTCGCCGCGTCGAGCTGGGTGTGGACCTGGAAGCCGTCCAGGTCGACGGTCGTACCGGCCACGCTGCCGATGCCGACGGTGTAGATCCGGACTCCCGCGTTGGCCGCGTCCTGGGCCGCGACGGAGGGGTCCGGGTTCTCGTTGTTCTCGCCGTCGCTGAGCAGGACGATGGCCGCCGGGGAGTGCGTTCCGGAGGGAACGGGCGTGGGCGTCGGAGTCGGGGTCGGGGCGGGCGATGCGTTGGTGTAGTAGTCGTTGGCCCACGGTCCGGCCTCGGCCACGGCGATGGCGTTGAGCGAGGCCAGGATTCCCTCGGCCAGCGACGTGCCGCGCTCCGGCGTCAGCCGGTCGATCGCCGCCAGAACTTCCGCCTGGTCGTCGCTGGGCTGCTGGACGGAGACGCCGGAGTCGCTGAAGGCCACGACCCCGATCGTCACGCCGGCCGGCTGCTTCTCGACGAAGTCCTTGGCCGCGGCCTTGGCGGCGGCCATGCGGGTCGGGGCCAGGTCCGTCGCGGCCATGCTGGCCGAGACGTCGAAGGCCAGCACGACCGTCCCCTCCTCCTGCGGCAGACTCACCACGGCCTCTGGCCGGGCCAGGGCGACCGGCATCATGACCAGCCCGCAGAGCATCAGCGCCGGGGCGATCCGGCCGCGTATGCCCGGTCGGCCGCCGGCCGTCCGGGCCAGCCCAGAGCCGCCGTATTTCGCCAGCCGCCGGCGGCGTCGAGTGTCGAGGAAGAGGTAGATGCCGAGGCCAAGCGGCACGAGCAGCAGGGTGAGAAGCATCGGCGGCCAGATGAACGACATCGCTACCTCCGCCGCCGGCGCAACGTGGCCATTCGCACTATGGCCCGGACCAGGTCGTCGTCGGTCGAGAGAGACAGGGCCTCGACGCCGGCCCGGTGGAAAGCGGCCTGAACCTCGGCCTCGCGCCGCCGGGCCGCCTCCTCGAAGCGGTGCCGGAAGCCGGCGTCGTGCGTGTCCACATACAGCTGCTCGCCCGTTTCGGCGTCCTCCATGATGATCGGACCGACGTCGGGCAGGGTGGTCTCGCGCGGGTCGTGGAGGCGGACCGCGACCACCTCGTGGCGGCGGTTGAGCAGGTTGAGCTGCCGCTCCCAGCCCGGGACGCTGATGAAGTCCGAGATCACGAAGACGAGAGAGCGGCGCTTGACCGCGGTCGCGCCGGCCTCGAGCAACGGCGCGAGGTCGGTGAACGGGGCGCGGTCGAGGCGCGGCTGGGCCATCAGATCCTCGATCAGGCGCAGGACCTGGTCCCGGCCGCCGCGAGCCGGAACGACTCGTTCGAGGCGGCCGTCGTACAGCATCGCCCCGACGCGGTTGCCGCGGCGGGTCATGACTCGGGCCAGCGTCGCCACGAAGTCGATCAGGACGGTGCGCTTGAGACGATCGGCGTCGCCGCTGCCGAAGTCGACCGAGGGGCTGAGGTCCAGCAGGAACCAGGCGGTGACCTCCCGGTCCTCGGTGTACTCGCGGACGTAGGGCGTGTCCATCCGAGCGGTCACGTTCCAGTCGATCGACCGCACGTCGTCGCCGGGCTGGTACTCGCGCAGGTCGACCAGATCGATGCCGTTGCCCCGGAAGAGGCTGCGGTAGTCGCCCTGGAGCACGCCGTCAAGCCTGCGGATGACCTGCCACTCGAGGCGCTGCAGGACCTTCTCCGGGGCGGACAGGGCGCGGCCCGACGCGCCGGCCGGAAGCGAGCCCGCCCTGGACGCGGTCTCGGGCGGGGCCCAGGTCTCGGCAAGGAGTCGCGGCGGGGCGACCCGTGCCCGCGGCGGGATCGCCCGCTGACGGAGCGGCGCAGGCGGCAGTCCCGGTGGCGCCGGTGGAGAGGCCGGGGCGGAGCCGGGCGAAGGGGCGGTGAAGATCGGCTTCACCTGCGGATGCCCCGTGGCGATACCCGAGCTCCGATGCGCAGGCGGCGGGGTCCAGGCCTGCCGGCTTTCGTCGTCGGGCTCGGGCGGCGGGGTCCAGATCACGCCGTCAGGCGCTGGCCCGGACGTTGGTTCGCTCCCGCAACGGCACCACCGGCGCCGGGACCTTCTTGAGCACGGCCGACAGGACGTCGTCGGCCGTGACGTTGTCGGAGAGGGCCTCGAACGACAGCACCAGGCGATGGCGCATCACGTCGCGGACCATGTCGACCACGTCTTGAGGCAGGGCGTAGTCGCGGCCGCGAACGAAGGCCAGGGCTCGGGCGGTCAGGATCAGGTTGATCGAGGCTCGCGGGCTGGCGCCGTAAGTGATGTAGCGCTCGACGTCGACCAGGCCATGGGCCCTCGGCGCCCTGGTCGCGGTCGTCAACCGGACCGCGTAGTCCATCAGCGCCGGGTCGACGTAGACGCGATCGGCCCGCTTCTGCAGCTCGAGCAGATCCCTGGTCGAGAGCACCTCCTGGACCTCGTCGAGCTGGCCGGTCATCCGCTCGACGATGGCGAACTCCTCGGTGGCGCTCGGGTAGCCGACCAGGACCTTGAGCATGAAGCGGTCGACCTGGGCCTCCGGCAGCGCGTACGTGCCTTCGGTCTCGATCGGGTTCTGAGTGGCCAGGACCAGGAACGGATCCGGGACCATGTGTGTCTCCCGCCCGATCGTCACCTGGCGCTCCTGCATCACCTCCAGGAGGGCGCTCTGGACCTTGGCCGGGGCGCGGTTGATCTCGTCGGCGAGGAGGAGATTGGTGAACACCGGACCGAGCGAGGTGTTGAACTCGCCGGTCTTCTGGTTGTAGATGCGCGTCCCGATCAAGTCCGCCGGAACGAGGTCCGGGGTGAACTGGATACGCTTGAACTCGCCGCCGATGGCGCCGGCCAGGGTCTTGATGGCCATCGTCTTAGCCAGACCCGGCACGCCCTCGACGAGCAGATGGCCCCGGGCCAGGAGCGCCACGGCCAGCCTCTCGAGGAGGTGGTCCTGGCCGACGATGACCTTCTTGACCTCATACAGGACGCGCTCCATCGGCTCGGACGGGGTCGTGTCGTTGTGTTCCTGCACTGGACCTGGCCTCCTGACTATCGCCTCACTCAGTCGTGCGGCAGGCCGGCGGCTCCGCCGGCGACGTCGATTGGCACGGCGAAGCCGATGCCGATGAAGACGCTCTGGTTGGTGGGATTGACGATCCCCGAGACGATGCCGATCACCTGGCCGTCGCGATTGACCAGCGGTCCGCCCGAGCTGCCGGGGTTCACCGCCGCGTCGACCTGGATCATGCCCTGAAGCTGGGTGCCGTCGGGGAGCTGGAAGGTGCGGTCGAGACCCGACACGACTCCCGAGGTGAACGAGCCGTACAGCCCGAAGGGGCTGCCAAGGACATAGGCCTCGCTGCCGACCTGGACGCTGTGAGGGTTGCCAAGCACAGCCGGCGTGATCGTCGACGGCGGGTTGGCGGCCTGGAGTACGGCGATGTCGTCCGACGCCTGAGTGCTGGTGATCTCGGCCGGCGAAGTCGTGCCGTCGGCGAAGGTGACCTGGATGGCCGTGGCGTTGGCCACCAGATGCAGGCAGGTCAGGATGTCGCCGGACGCGTCGACCACGACGCCGCTGCCCAGCGTCCCGTCGGCGGTGCTGGTGCCCAGGGCCGCCGAGCCGCTCGGCTCGGGAAAGGCGGGCAGCGAGCTGCCCGGGGCAGCCGAGCCTCCCGGCGTCGCGGAGCCGTTGTCTCCCGTCGCCGGACCCGCCGGACCCTGCGTCTGGACCAGCACCAGCGACGGCTGGACCGCCTCGTAGGCGAGCTGCGAGAGAGCCGGACCCGGCGTCACCGAGGCCAGGGCCGAGGCTATGTTCGCGGCCACGTCCGCCTGGCTGAGAGGCTTGGGAGCGGGCACGGCGTAGCCGTACAGGGCGATGGCGATGAGCGCGGCCACGACTCCCATGCCGAACCCGGCCCCGCGCCTGAGCCTCGCTCGAGCGCTGCTCAGCCGCCGTGACCAGAGCGAGGTCGCAACGCCGGATGGCGTGTCTGGCAGATCGGTCATTGGTCAACCGGATGCGGGTCGGCGCCGCCACCCGACCGGGCAGTCCGGCGGTCGTCGGGAGGAGCCGGGGGCAGCATCGACTCTAATCCTGAAACGACCATGAACGCCGCCGAATTGCCGGCGCCGACCCATGGACCGGAACCGCCGGCCAGAGAAGCTCCGGGCGGGTTCCGTGACGTCCTCGAACGAGGGCCGCGGGCTGCCGGTCAATGGCCGGGCCGAGAAGCGTCGTGGCTGGCGAAGATGCGGTCGTCCGTGGCCTTCGGCGACGCGAGGGCCAGGCTCGCGCCGAACCTCGCGACCTCGTCGCGAAGCCGCGGCCAGCAGCGCCGGGCGAGCGCTTCCGCCTCCCGGACGCCGGCGGCGGTCGCCCGATACAGTCGCGGCCGGTCGGCGATGGCTTCGAGGAGACCCTCGTCGGTCAGACCGTGGAGCAGCGGATATCCCGGTGGGGTGAGGCCGAGCCGCCGAGCGGTGGCGGCGACTCGATTGATGACCTCCAGACCGCTGAGCGGACCGGAGGCCTCGAATTCGCGCAGGGTGAGCAGCCTGATCACGTCCGCGGCGCCGCCCGCGGCATTGGTCGGTCGCGGCGTTGGGTATGCCGGATCGAGCGCCTTTGCGTACATCGTGGACTCCTTGTGCTGGCGGCATTCGGGCTTCGCCCGAGTTGCAACCAGACTGCCGGGAGCCGGCTTTCGGTCCGATTACGCCGCCGATCGTTCCCCTACCGAGCCCGAGAATGGCCACCGAAGCTGAAAGGGGGGCCTGTCGTTCCCGGGTCCAGCCGCCGACTCGACGTCTTCGCATTTGCCGTCTTCGAGTCGACACCCGGGCCCGTCGGGCGCAAGATGACGCAGCCAGGATTCAGGCCTGATTGCGGCGTCGCGTCGCGCCACGTTCCACAGGGGGCAGGAATGGCACAGACACAAACGGCAACCAGGATCACCGGGATCAAGACTTTCGGCATCCCGGTTCGCGACCAGAACCGGGCATTGGAGTTCTACGTCGGCACGCTCGGGCTGGAGCTGCGGGCCGACACCATGTTCGGACAGGAGCGCTGGATCGAGGTCGCGCCGCGCGGTTCGGCCACTACGGTCGCGCTCGTCCGGGGACCCAACCAGATCCGGGTGGGCATCGACACCCAGATCCGCCTGACGACCGACGACGCCGAGGCGACGCACGCCGACCTGCGGGCTCGTGGCGTCGACGTCGACGAGGTCATCACCCGATATCCGGTTTCGATGTTCATGGTCCGCGACCCCGACGGCAACCGGATCCTGGTCGTCGAGGAGCCGGCGGCCGGCTGAACGCGCGGTTGGGCGGCACGGGGTGCCGGCCCCTGCTGCGGCGCCTGGCCGGCTGACGCTCGCCTGGCTCGGCTCAGGTTCCCGCACGGCCGACCGACCGAGCCGGCCTCGGCGCGATAGCATTACCGGCAGTTGAACGCGCGATGAAGCTCGCGCAGTTTCCCGCTCAGGCGGGTGATGGCTTCTGGACCTGGTCCGGGAGCCATCTTCGTTTCGGAGGCAGGCCATGGGCTCGGCTATCCCGAATCGATCGCGGCACCTGTTCCACCATTCGGCGGGTGCCGTGGTCGTCGACGGCGGCACCTGTCTTCTGGTCCGACGCGGTCACGAGTGGGCGTTTCCGAAGGGTCACCTCGAACGCGACGAGGCCCCCGAGGCGGCCGCTCGACGCGAGGTCCGCGAAGAGACGGGCGTGGAGATAGCGCTCGGCCGGCCCCTCGGTTCAACGCGTTACGAGTTCAGGAGCGGCAACGGCGCCACGAACCGAAAGCAGGTCGACTGGTTCCTGGCCCGCCGGACCGGTGGCGTGATCGACCACGAGCCGATCTTCGCCGAGGCGAAGTTCGTCCTGCTCGACGAGGCTCTCCGACTGCTGACCCACGCGGCCGATCGGCAGCTCCTCGAGCGGGCGATCCACGAGCTCGAGGACGAGGATGCGGCGGAGGCGGAGGGCGAGGCGGATTCGAGGGCGCCCGAGGAGCCGGCGAGACTGGAGTAGGCGTTGGGGGTCCAGAGTTGGCCCGGCAGGGATTGGTAGAGCAGGGTGGCCAGTATGCGAACCAGCCGGAC
>Ga0335076_10000622_pt1 | contig 33096 bp, 21 predicted proteins | sample Lox_Sample_25_FD_206717 | JGI IMG/M metagenome (GOLD analysis project Ga0335076, IMG submission 206717) | Soil microbial communities from Loxahatchee National Wildlife Refuge, Florida, United States - Lox_Sample_2.5 | ecosystem: Environmental > Terrestrial > Soil > Wetlands | place: USA...
TCGTGGCGGTGGCAGTCGGAGCGGGCTCCCGTCGCAACATGTTCAAGGCCGCCGCGCTGGCCATCGCGTGCGGAGCGGCGGTTCCGGTGGCCGTCGTCGCCTGGCTGGCGGCTCGCGGCGCTCTCGGCGACGCCATCGACGAGGTCGTCTTCTACAACTTCGCCTATCGAGGCTCGAGCCCCGGTTTCGACTATGCCGTACCTGCGGCCGGGCTGATCCTCGCCGGCCTGGCGGTGCCGGTCGCGGCGCTTGCGGCTTCGATGATCCGCCGCCGGAAGGAGTTCGACCGGACGCTCTGGGTTTGCCTGGCCTGGGTCGTCGCCCTGGTCATCATGATCGGGTACGAGAACCGGCTCTTCCTCCACTACCTGATACTGGCCGTGCCGGCCCTCGTCATGCTCTGGGGCCCGGGCGTCGGTCGGCTGATCGCCCATTTCGGTTCTGCCGACCGCCGAACGCGCTACCTTGCCGTTGCCGGAGCCAGCTCCACGGCGGCCCTCGGCGTCGTGTCCGCGTTCGCGATTATCGGCCTCACGGGCGTCACGATGTCCGCCGCCTGGCAGGCAGAGGCCGTAACCTCCGCCACCGCAGGCTGGCTGGACGCGAACACGCCAGCCTCGGCGACGGTCTTCGTCTGGGGCAACGACACCGGCCTCTTCCTGGCGTCCGGGCGCAGTCCATACGACCGCTACATTTACCAGTACCCGCTGGTCACCTTCGGATACGCGTCGCCGGAAAAGACGGCTGCAATCCTGCGGGCCTGGACGGCTTCGCCTCCGACCGTAGTCGTCGAGGCGCCTGCGAACGTGCCCATGTTCGACCAGCCTTCGGCGCACGCGGCGCCGTTCGACGACGACACCCTGGCCCCGCTCAGGGACTTCGTCCGTGGCCACTACCATCTCGTCGCTACCTTCGGCTCGGGCGGCGACGTCGAGCACGTCTACCTGTCCGTCGGGTCGAGCTGAATTCGGCGGCCTCAGCCATCGTCGAGTCTTGACTCGGCGACCGGCCGGCCCGAGACTCGTGACGAGTTCAGTGCCACGCTGAAACGCGCCTGCACCGTAGGGAGGGGCCATGACCTCGCCACAGGACCCAAGCCAGCCGTCGCAGCCGGGCGCCGCTGGTTCTGGTGATGCCGCGCCGCAGGGTTGGGGTCAGCAGCCCGCGGCGCCCTCAGAAGGGTCGCCCTCGCCGGACCAGCCGGGTTGGGCGGCTCCGCCACAGCCGCCAGCTGCCGGTCAGCCAGGTTGGGGTGCGCCGCCGTCGCCCGCCGGTCAGCCAGATTGGGGTGCGCCGCCGCCGCCCGCCGGTCAGCCAGGTTGGGGTGCGCCGCCGCCGCCAGCTGCCGGTCAGCCGGGTTGGGGTGCGCCGCCGCCGCCCGCCGGTCAGCCAGGTTGGGGTGCGCCGCCGCCGCCCGCCGGGCAGCCGGGTTGGGGAGCGCCACAGCCCGCGTGGGGTCAGACGCAACCCCCGGGCAGAGCCGGCCGTCACGGCTGCCTGATCGCCTTCATCGTGGTCCTGGTCCTGCTGGTGATCGGGGTCGGCGGCTGCACGGTCCTGTTCCTGCCCTACATTCAGACCGAACTGAAGCTGACCCAGGATCTCGGCTCGAGCGCCTCGAGCGTCTCGTTCGACAACTCGAATGGGTCGGTCACCTGGATAATCCATCTGAAGGCCGGATCGGACAGCCAGAGCCAGGCCGCCGCGGTCGCCTGCAACGTCGTTCGGAAGGATCTGCAGGGGACCCAGTTCGCCAACGACCCGTTCGAGATCGTCGACAGCCAGGGTTACCTCGTAGCCGACAACACGACCGCCTGCCCGTGACGGCGTAGCCCGAACGGCCTGAGCCAGGTCCGGCGGCCGGCTTCGCCCGGCCGCCGGCACAGCCTCGGGTGGCGCCCGCGTGCCGCGCGAGCCCGTGGCCGTGCTTTGATCGGCAAAGTGCGCCGTGTATACTTCCACCAATCTACCGGCCGCTCGTGACGTGGGTGACCCCCACGTCTTTTGTTGAGCGGCGGGTGGCGGACCGGCTTACGAATCGACCGGACGCGGGTCCAGCTCGGTCGTGGTGGATGGCGACCCAGCAGCAACAGAACGGGAGGCGCGAAGTGAGTCGAGATTTCGTCGGCGCCCTCCTGCAACTCAACGCCGAGAAGGGCGTATCGCGCGAGCAGCTCATCAGGACGGTGGAGGAGGCGATCCAGTCCGCCTATCGCCGCTCGCCGGGCGACGAGGACATCCACGTTCGCATCGACGCCGAGACGGGCAAGGTGCGAGTCTTTCGGGCCCGGCTCGTAGTGGACGAGATCGAGGACCCGACCACTCAGATGACCGTAGCCGAAGCCCAGGCCTACCAGCCCGGCGCAGAGGTTGGCGACCTGGTCGAAACCGAGCAGCTCGATCAGGAGGCCTTCGGCCGGATCCATGCCCAGACGGCCAAGCAGGTGGTGCTGCAGCGGCTCCACGAGGCCGAACGCAACGTCGTCTTCGACGAGTACGCCAGCCGCGAGGGTGAGCTGATAACGGGGACCGTGTCGCGTGTCGAGCCCCGGGCCATGATCCTGGACGTGGGCAAGGCCGAGGCCATCCTGGCCACCACCGAGCAGTCGCCTCTGGAGCACTATCGGATCGGCCAGAACGTCAAGGCCTACGTCCTGGAGGTCCGGCGTAGCGCCAAGGGTCCTCAGATCTATGTCAGCCGGACGCACAAGGGCTTCGTCCGCAGGCTCTTCGAGCTGGAGGTCCCCGAGGTCCACGCCGGCACGGTCGAGATCAAAGCCATTGCCCGCGAGGCCGGCAGCCGCTCGAAAGTGGCGGTGGCCTCGCGCCAGCAGGGATTGGATCCGGTCGGGGCGACGGTCGGCCAGCGCGGCGCCCGCGTCCAGGCCGTCGTCGCCGAGCTGAACGGCGAGAAGATCGACGTCATCGAATGGTCGGAGGATCCCTCGACGTTCGTGGCCAAGGCCCTGAGCCCGGCCCAGGTGATCGAGGTTCGGATCGACGAGGAGCATCGCATCGCCAACGTCGTCGTTCCGGAGCGGATGCTCTCGCTGGCCATCGGCCGCGAGGGTCAGAATGCCCGGCTGGCGGCCAAACTGACCGGCTGGCGGATCGACATCCGCAGCGACGTCTCGGTCGCCGAGGCGGCCCGGACCGAGGACGGCCAGGAGTCGGCCACGGCGCCGGCCGCGGTGGCTTCAGAGGCGGGTCACGCCGCCGCCCGGCAATCGGCCCCTGTCGCGCCGGAGGCTGTGGCCATCGAGGCGGCAGAGCCTGTCGCGACAGGCGAGCCGGCCAAGCCCAAGCGGCGCAAGAACGTCAAATCGGCAGAATCAGAAGACGTCGGGGAGGTGGCTCCGTAGCCCGGGGCGCGCCTCCGCGGCGGTATCCCACGCGATCGTGCGTCGTATGCCGGACGGCGCGGCAGAAGCGTGAGCTGCTGCGGATCGTGAGGACGCCGGACGGTCGGGTCGTAGTGGATCGGACAGGCAGGTTGCCCGGCCGTGGGGCATACGTATGTGACAAGCCAGAGTGCCGGACCGCGGCACTCGACAGAGGATCGCTCCAGCGGGCGCTGGAAGTGCCGATCCCGGCCGAACTCCGGGCCGAGCTTACAGGGGAGGCGAACGACATCGACGTAGGAGGTAATCGTGGCCAAGAGTAGGAGCGGCACCCGGGGCCGACGCGGACCCCGTAAGCCGCCGCGCCGCGACCTCGCGACTCAAGCCGGCTCGTCGCCCAATGGCGAGGCGCGCGATCGGAGCGCGATCGAGCTCCCGTCGAGCATTACGGTCAAGGATCTGGCGGAGCTTCTCGGGGTCAATCCGGCCGACGTGATTCGGGAGCTGATCAAGAGCGGCATCTTCGCCAACATCAACCAGGGCATAGATCGCGAGACGGCCTCACTCGTCGCCGAGGAGCTCGGCTACGAGGTCGCCGAGACGGCCCCGGCCGGCCAGGGCGCGCCCAGCCAGGACGGGAGCCAGGGCGAATCCGGCCCCGTCAGCGCCGCCACCAAGGAACAGCTCTTCGAGGAGGACGATCCGTCCTTGATGCTGCCGCGGGCGCCGATCGTGACCGTCATGGGTCACGTCGACCACGGCAAGACGTCGCTCCTCGACGCCATCCGGACCACCAAGGTCGCGGCAGGCGAGCGAGGCGGGATAACCCAGCACATCGGCGCCAGCGAAGTGGTCATGAAGGACGGCCGGCATGTGGTCTTCCTCGACACGCCGGGCCACGAGGCCTTCACCGCGATGCGCGCTCGCGGCGCCAAGGTGACCGACATAGCCGTTGTGGTCGTCGCCGCGGACGACGGCGTCATGCCCCAGACGCTCGAGGCCATCGACCACGCCCGCGCCGCCAAGGTGCCGATCGTCATCGCCCTCAACAAGATCGACAAGCCCGACGCCAACCCGGAGCGGGTCAAGAACGGTCTCGCCGAAGCCGGCGTGGTAGTCGAGGAGTACGGCGGCGACGTGCCGATGGTTCCCGTCTCGGCCAAGGCCCGCCAGGGGCTCGACGAGCTGCTCGAGATGATCATGCTTTCGGCGGATCTGCTCGAGCTCAAGGCCAATCCCAAGCGTGCGGCCGTCGGTACGATCGTCGAGGCCGAGCTTGACAAGGGCCGCGGTCCGGTCGCGACCGCCCTTGTCCAGACCGGAACCCTGCGCGTCGGCGACGTGATCGTGGTCGGCGAGACCTACGGCAAGGTCAGGGCCCTCGAGAACGCTCAGGGGAAGAGGATAACCAAGGCCGGCCCGTCGAGCCCGGCCGTGGTCCTCGGCCTCGGCGACGTCCCGGAGGCGGGCGACATCCTGCGCGTAGTAGACGACGAGAAGACCGCCCGAACCATGGTCGAGGAGCGCAAGGCGGCTTCCGCGGCCCGCTCGGAAGGGACGGGCAAGGCGACCCTCGAGGACCTCTACGCCCAGATCCAGGCCGGCCAGACCAAGGAGCTGAGGATCATCCTCAAGACCGACGTGTCCGGGTCGCTGGGAGCCATCACTCACGCGCTGCAGCAGCTCTCGACCGACGAGGTCCGGATAAACGTCCTGCACGAAGCCGCTGGCGACGTCACCGACAACGACATCATGCTTGCCGCGGCCTCGAACGCGATCGTCGTCGCCTTCAGCACCAAGGTGACCGAGACGGCCCGCCGGGCGGCCGAGGCGGAGAAGGTCGACGTCCGCCAGTACGACATCATCTACAAGCTCACCGACGACATCTCGGCGGCGCTGCGCGGCATGCTCGAGCCGGTGGAGGTCGAGACCGTCGAAGGCCGGGCCGAGGTCCGCAAGATCTTCCGGGTCGGCAAGACGGGCGTCATCGCCGGCTGCTACGTAACCGACGGCCGGATCGTCAGGTCGGGCAGCGCCCGGGTCTGGCGGGGTGGCAAGATCATCGCCACCGATCGGATCGAGTCGCTTCGCCGCCTCAAGGACGACGTCCGCGAGGTCGCGACCAACTTCGAGTGCGGCATCAGCCTGGCCGGAACCAACGACCTTATGGAAGGCGACGTCATCGAATGCTTCACCCAGCAGATGGTGAGCCGGGCCGCCGGTTGAGCCGGAGTGATGCGTCGCGATGACACAGCGAACCGATAAGATCGACGAGCTTCTACGCCAGGAGATAGGCCAGGCCCTCGAGCGCGAGGTCACCGACCCGCGCATCGGCTTCGTCACTGTAACGAACGTGGAGACGGTGCCCGACCTGTCCCGAGCCCGGGTATGGGTGAGCATCATCGGCTCGGCCGACGAGCGCAAGCGAACCCTCGCCGCGCTGAAGAGGGCGATGCCGTTCATCCGCCACGGACTCGGCAAGAAGCTCAGTCTCCGTCGCATCCCCGAGTTCGACGTTCGCCTGGACGACACGATCGAGCGCGGCACGCGGGTCCTCCAGATCCTCAACGAGATCAGCGCTGGCCAGTCGCCCGAGGCCGCGCCGGCGGAGGGCGAGTCGTTGCCTACGCCCGTGGCCCGGTTCCATCGTGACGGGGACAACGCCGACGAACCCGCGCCCGAGGTCACGGCCGATGCCCCTCGACGGCCGCGTGCGCGCCAGACTCGATCGGGCGGGCCGGGAGCGAGACCGGCCGCCGCACGCGACCGAACGGGCCCGCGCCGGAGGCCGCGATGAGCCCGGACGCGATCCACGTGGACCTGAGCGCCTATGCCCGAGCCGTGCCCGACGAGGTCGTGGACCGGCTGAGGGCCGGCCGACGCGTGCTCACGATCTGCCACGAGAACCCCGAGGCGGACGCGCTCGGATCGGCCCTCGCGGTGAGCCTGCTGGTCGAAGCCGGTGGGGGAGTGGCCACGCCCGTCTGCGCCGACCCGATGCCCGAGATGTACAAGTTCATGCCCGGGATGGATCGCTTCCGCCAGCAGCCCGATCCGGACCTCGACTACGACCTGCTCGTCGTCGGCGACTGCGGCGAGCTGGAGCGCGTCGGGCCCGTGCTCGAATCACACGCGGAGCTGTTCCGGCGCGTGCCGGTACTCGACATCGACCACCACATATCCAACCCGCGGTTCGGGGCGGTCGACTGGGTCGACGCCACCAGCTCGGCCACCTGCGAGATGGTCGCCCTGCTGGCCTGGCGGATGGGGATCCCGCTCACGGTCGCGGACGGCGTGCTGGCTACGGCCCTTGCCGGGGGCATCGTCATGGACACCGGCAACTTCCAGCACCCCAACGTCACTCCCCGGACGCTCGTGGTCTCAGCCGCGCTCCGCGAGGCCGGCGCCGACTTCAGCGAGATCGCCCGGCGGCTGTATCGATCGAAGCCCAACACTCAGCTGGCACTCTTCGGGCGCGTCCTGGCGCGCCTGGACAGCGAGATGGACGGCAGGCTCGTCTGGTCGACCCTCGAGCTGGCCGATCTGGCCGTGACCGGCGCGGCCTCGGCCGAGTCGGAGGGTCTGATCGATCTGCTGTCGCAATCAGAAACCTCCGAGGCGGCCATCCTGTTCAAGGAAGTCGACGGCAATGGCGCCACCCGCGTCAGCGTCAGAACGAGATCCGGGGGCGTCGACGCCACCGTGCTCACGGGCGCTTTCGGTGGCGGCGGACACGCTCGAGCGGCCGGGGCAACGGTGGCTCTGCCACTCGAGGATGCTCGCAAGGCTGTCCTGGCCCAGGCGCGCCCTCTGGTGGCCGCGGTCAGGCGTTAGCGTGGCAAACGCGGCCGCCGGCATGGACGGGATACTGGTCGTCGCCAAGGAACCGGGATTCACCTCTCACGACGTCGTGGCGCTGGTCCGTCGCCTGACGGGCACTCACCGGGCGGGCCACGGCGGCACCCTCGATCCCTTCGCGTCGGGCGTGCTGCCGGTCTTCCTGGGCCTCGGCACGCGGATCGTCGAGTACCACATGGGCGACGACAAGGCCTACCGCGCCACGGTCTGCTTCGGCGCCAGGTCGGCGACCGACGATCGCGACGGCGAGCTGGTTCCGGGCGAAGGCCCAGCCCCCCGCCGCGAGGCGGTCGAGGCCGAACTGGCCGAGTTCCGGGGCAACATCCTCCAGCGCCCGCCGGACTACAGCGCCCTCAAGGTAGCCGGCCGGCGGGCTTACGATCTGGCCCGCCAGGGCACCCCGGCCGAGCTGGCGCCGCGAGCGGTGGTGATCCACCGCCTGGAGCTGGTCGAGTGGGACGGCAGCGACCCGAGCCGGCCGAGCGCCGTTCTCGAGGTCGAGTGCGGGGCGGGAACGTACATCCGCTCGCTCGCCCGCGACCTGGGCGAGCGGCTGGGCTGCGGCGCGTATCTGGGAGCCCTCGTCCGCAGCTCCAGCGGCCCATTCCACCTGGCGGGCGCCCATTCGCTGGACGAGATCCGAGCCGCGGCCGAAGCCGGCCAGGACGCTCTGGCCCGTCTGCTGCTGCCGATCCAGGCCGGGCTCGAGAGCATTCCGGCGGCGCGGCTAAACGCCCTCGAGGTGGCCGCTGTGTCCAAGGGACAGCCGGTCAAGCCCGTCCAGCGACCCGAGGTCGAACCCGGTGCGAGGGTCAGGCTGCTCGATCAGGACGGGGCGCTCGTCGGAATGGGCTCCTGGAAGGGCGGCCGGCTCGTGCCTGAAAAGGTATTCCGAGCCGCCCCAGGAGTCGCGGCCTCCAAATCGGGCTCCGCCGACGACGCGTCGGCCGCCCCGATCGCGGCCCCCGGCCGGGCATCGACCGAGGGGCCGTACGTGACGGAGCCGCGTCTCAGGGTCGTCGACCCGCGCAACCGCATGGCGGTCGTGCCGGGCGTCACCGCTCTGACCCGCGATCTGGGCAGGCTCTACGTGGCGGTCGGCGTTTTCGACGGCCTCCACCGTGGCCACCTCTATCTGCTTCGCGAGCTCGGCCGGGCCGCCCGGCGGGCCGGGGCGCGGCCGGCGGTGATCACTTTCGACGCCCATCCCGAGGAGCTGATCGAGGGTCTCGCCCCGCCTCTCCTGTGCGACCCCGATGAGCGTCTGGTCCGGCTGCAGGCGGCCGGGGTCGAAGTCACGGTCGTGCAGCACTTCGACCACGCCCTGCGGGTCACTCCCTACGACGCCTTCGTCGAGTCGGTCCGCGACCAGGTCGGCGTCGCCGGCTTCCTCATGACGCCGGACGCGGCCTTCGGCTACGAGCGGGCCGGGACACCGGACACGCTCTTGGTCCTCGGCCAACGCGACGGCTTCTCGGTTACGGTCGTGCCGTCGTTCCTATCCAATGGCGAGCAGGTGCGCAGCTCCGAGATCCGCCGCCGCGTGGTTGACGGCGACCTGAGCGGGGCCAGAGCCCTCCTTGGACGCTCGCTGGGGCTCACCGGCCGGCTCGGCGAGAGCAGCCCGAATGAAACCGCCACGACCGGCGGCGCGGGTCCTGTGGCGGTCTCGTTCGATCTGCCGGTCTGCCTTCCTCCCGACGGACGCTACGCCGTCGTAACCGGGCCGAGCTGGTCGCCGCGCCAGCCGGCGGCGCCGGCGACCAGGCCGAACGTGGCCGCGATCCGCGACGGCAGCCTGACCCTCGAGGACGCATCTGCAGGCCCTGCGGGAGAACGGGCCCGGATCGTCTTCAACGCGCCGCTGGCCGAGTAGCCGGCCATCTCCGCGAGTCGCGTCTGACGGGCCGCGTTCGGCCTGCCCTGGACCGGCTCAACCGCGGGGCTAGGCTGGCCTGCAGACCGGCCGTCACAGAGCGTCTGCGTCCTCGGCCGGTCCGGAACAGGGAAGGGTGCTGCCATGACAACTGCCGAGCTACCGTCGGCCCCCGCCGGGGATGTCCACCAGGAGTGGTACAAGCCGTCGGACGCGGTCGTCGGGCAGGCCCACGTCAAGGATTGGGCGGCCATGGCCGCCCAGGCGGACGCGGACTTCGTCGGCTTCTGGGAGGCGCGGGCCCGCGAGCTGATCGACTGGCAGGAACCCTGGACCAGAGTCCTCGACGACTCGGCCGCGCCGTTCTTCAAGTGGTTCGTGGGGGCCAAGACCAACATCGTCTACAACGCCATCGACCGCCATCTCAAGACCCACAGGCGCAACAAGCTGGCCCTGATCTGGGAGGGCGAGGACGGGACCCAGCGATCCTTCTCTTATCACGCCCTCAATCGCGAGGTCAGCAAATTCGCCAGCGTCCTGAAGGCGCTGGGGGTCAAGAAGGGCGACCGCGTAACCATCTACATGGGTCGCGTTCCCGAGCTGCCGATCGCGATGCTGGCCTGCGCCAAGATCGGGGCCGTCCATTCGGTGGTCTACGGCGGCTTCTCGACCGAGGCGCTCCACGGCCGCATCGAAGACTCCCAGTCACGGGTGGTCGTCACCTGCGACGGCGCCTTCCTGAATGGCAAGATCGTCGAGCTGAAGCGGATCGCCGACGAGGCGATCAAGCGGGCCCCGATCGTCGAGCACGTCGTCGTCTTCAGGCGAACGGGCCACGACGTGCCCATGGAAGAGGGCCGCGACATGTGGTGGCACGACCTGATGGCGCTGCCGATCGCCGACTGGCGCTGCCCGACGGAGATCGTCGACGCCGAGGATCCGCTCTACCTGTTGTACACCTCGGGCACGACCGGCAAGCCAAAGGCCATCGTCCACACCCACGGCGGGTACCAGGTCGGCATCGCCACGACGCTCAAGTACGTCTTCGACCTCAAGGACGACGACCGCTGGTGGTGCGCCGCGGATCCCGGTTGGGTGACGGGTCACTCCTACATCGTCTACGGGCCGCTGATCCTCGGCGCCACGGGCTTCATGTACGAGGGAGCGCCCACCTTCCCGTATCCCGACCGCTGGTGGGCAATGGTCGAGAAGTACGGCATCAACGTCATGTACACCGCCCCGACGGCGATCCGAGGTCTGATGAGGTTCGGCGAGGCCTGGCCGAACCGGCGCGACCTGTCGTCGCTGCGGCTGCTCGGCTCGGTCGGCGAGCCGATCAACCCCGAGGCGTGGCGCTGGTACTACACCAACATCGGCAAGGAACGCTGCCCGATCATGGACACCTGGTGGCAGACCGAAACGGGCATGTTCATGATCACGCCCGGGCCGAGCCTGCCGCTCAAGCCCGGCTCGGGGACGAGGCCGTTCTTCGGTGTCCGGGCCGACGTCTACGACGAGGAAGGCCATCCCGTCGGCGACAACGAGGAGGGCTACCTGGTCCTGTGCCGGCCGTGGCCGTCGATGCTCCGGACGATCTACGGCGACCCGGACCGCTATGTGAAGCAGTACTGGAGCAAGTATCCCGGCGTGTACATGACCGGCGATTCGGCCAAGCGCGACAAGGACGGCTACTACTGGATCATCGGCCGGGTCGACGACGTCATCAAGGTCTCGGGCTATCGGCTCGGCACCGCCGAGATAGAGTCCGCGCTGGTCAGCCACCCCGCCGTGGCCGAGGCCGCGGTCATCGGCCTGCCGCACGAGATCAAGGGCACGGCCATCCACGCCTACGTCCTGCTGCGCCATGACGTCATGGCATCGCCCGAGCTGGCCGAGGAGCTGCGCCAGCACGTCGGCTCGGAGATGGGCCCGATCGCCAAGCCGGAGGACGTCAAGTTCGTCGATCAGCTGCCCAAGACCCGTTCGGGGAAGATCATGCGCCGCGTCCTGAAGGCCCGGGCCCAGGGTCTGCCGGAGGGCGACCTGTCGACCCTCGAGGAGTGAACCGGCCGGGCCGACTGGCAACGGCCCGTGAACCCTGCTACCATCCGCCAGGCATTTAGAGAGTCAGGAAAACCCAAGTACACAGAGCTAATCGGAGGATTGTGTGCCGCTCGCGCGGGAGACAAAGGACCAGGTGATCTCGGAGTATGCCGTCAAGGATGGCGACACGGGCTCAGCGGAAGTGCAGATAGCGCTCCTGACCGAGAGGATCAAGGAGCTCACGGAGCACTTGCGAGCCTTCCCGAAGGACAACCAGTCCCGCCGCGGCCTCCTCAAGCTCGTCGGACAGCGACGCCGCCTTCTTGCGTACCTGATCAAGAAGGACAACGCTCGCTATCGAGCCGTCATCGCACGGCTCGGACTGCGCCGCTAGCGCCGCCGCCTCAACGCGAGGCGGAGCCTCGCGAGGCATCTCCGCCCCGGCCCGTCCAGGCGAGACCAGGACACATTCTTCCTCCTACGCTCAGGAGGAATACACACCCGTGTCTCAGACATTCGAGACGCAGTTTGCCGGTCGCACCCTGACCGTCGAAACGGGCAAGCTGGCCATGCTGGCCGGCGGATCCGTAACCGTTCGCTTCGGCGACACCATGGTTCTCGGGACGGCCAACCGGTCCGACCCGCGGCCCGGTCTGGACTTCTTTCCGCTGACCGTCGAGTTCGAGGAGCGGATGTACGCCGCCGGCAAGATTCCGGGCGGCTTCATCAAGCGCGAGTCGCGCCCGTCCGAGCAGGCCATCCTGGCCTGCCGGCTGACGGACCGCCCCATCCGACCGCTCTTCCCCGAAGGCTACAAGGACGACATCCAGATCGTCATCACGGTCCTCTCGACGGACCAGGAAAACCAGACGGACGTCCTCGGCACCTTCGCCGCTTCGTGCGCCCTGACGATCAGCGCGATCCCCTTCATGGGCCCGATCGGGGCGGTCCGCATCGGACGGATCGACGGCGAGTTCGTGGTCAATCCCACGATCAGCGACCTCGACCGCTCCGACATCGACCTGGTGGTGGCCGGCACCCGCGACGCCATCATGATGGTCGAGGCCGGGGCCTCGATCGTTCCCGAGGACGTCATGGCCGACGCCATCCTCTTCGGCCACAAGGCCCTCCAGCCGCTCATCGACCTCCAGGAGGAGATGCGCGCCGCCGTCGGCAAGCCCAAGGTGGTCGGCTATCTCGAGCCCGGCGTCGGATCGGTGCTCGACTTCGTCCATCGCGTCGAAGAGCGAGGCTCCGACTTCGTCGTCGTCGACACCGAGACGACCGGCCGCGACCCCAAGGTCGCCGACCTGATCGAGATCGGCGCCGTGCGCGTCCGAGACGGCCAGATCGTCGATCGCTTCTCGACGTTCGTGAACCCCGGCCGGGATATCTTCGGGGCCCAGATGCACGGCATCACCACGCAGGACGTTGCCGGCGCCCCGATCGCGCGGGAAGCGGCCCAGAAGCTGCTCGACTTCATCGGCGGCGCGCCCATCGTCGGTCACAACATCGGCTTCGACATCGGCTTCCTGGATCTCGCTCTGGGCGAGACTGGCAGGTTCATCGAAGGCGGCTACTTCGACACTCTGGTCATCGCCCGCGAGGGCTACCCCGACCTCGAGTCCTACAAGCTCGCCGACGTGGCCAGGTTCTTCGGCATCGAGGTCGAGACCGTTCATCGTGGGCTGGCCGACGCCGAGACCACGGCCGCGATCCTGGCCAGGTTTGGCGATGATCTCCCGAACCGGCTGCAGAACCTCGCCGACGGGATCGCCATCTCCATCCGGGCCAATCGGATCGAAGGCGAGGACTCGGCCGGTCTGCTCGAAGCCGCCCGCCGGCAGGCCCGCGTCAGCAAGAACCTGTTCCAGCTGGTCCAGAAGAAGACGGTCCGCAAGACCGTCCTGGAGGAGGGCATCCGCGTCGACGGCCGGGGGATCGACGAGATCCGGCCGATCTCGGTCGAGGTCGGGCTCCTGCCGCGAGCCCACGGCTCGGGCCTCTTCACCCGCGGTCAGACTCAGGCTCTGACGGTCGCCACCCTCGGCCCGGCCTCGGACGTCCAGCGGATCGACACGATCAGCCCCGAGACCGAGAAGCGCTATCTCCACCACTACAACATGCCGCCCTACAGCACTGGCGAGAACAAGCCGATGCGCGGTCCCGGCCGGCGTGAGATCGGCCACGGCCATCTCGCCGAGCGGGCGCTGCTGCCGGTTCTGCCGTCCGAGGAGGAGTTCCCGTACGTCATCCGCCTCGTCTCCGAGTGCGTGACGTCCAACGGCTCCACCTCGATGGCCTCGACCTGCGGCTCGAGCCTGGCTCTCATGGACGCCGGCGTTCCGATCAAGGCCGCCGTGGGCGGCGCCGCCATGGGTCTGATCAGCGAGCCCGACGGCAAGTTCGTCGTCCTGACCGACATCCTCGGCAAGGAGGATGCCTTCGGCGACATGGACTTCAAGGTGACGGGCACCCGCGACGGCGTCACCGCGCTCCAGATGGACATCAAGGTCAAGGGCATCAGCGAGGCGATCATCCGCGACGGCCTGGCCAAGGCCCACGCCGCCCGGATGTTCATCCTGGACAAGATGGACGCGGTCATCTCGACCAGCCGGACCGAGATGAGCAACTACGCGCCGCGGATCATCACCATCAAGATCAACCCGGAGAAGATCCGCGACATCATCGGCAAGGGCGGCTCCGTGATCCGCAAGATCCAGGAGGAGACCGGCACCGAGATCAACGTCGAGGACGACGGCACGGTCCAGATCGCCGCGATCTCCGGCGAGAACTCGCGCAAGGCGGTCAACTGGATCGAGTCGCTCACCCGCGAGGTCGAGGTCGGCGGACTCTATCTCGGCAAGGTCACCCGGATCATGGGCTTCGGGTGCTTCGTCGAGATCCTGCCCGGCAAGGAAGGCCTGATCCGGATCGGCGAGCTGGCCGACTATCACGTCCCGACGGTCGAGGACGTGGTCTCGGTCGGCGACGAGGTCATGGTCGTGGTGGTCGAGATCGATCGCCAGGGCCGGATCAACCTATCCCGCAAGGCCGCCATGCAACGCCACCTGGCCCGCAACGGGGCCGAGTGACCACCCGCCATAGGTGAGGGCCGGCCGGAGACGGCCGGCCCTTTCTCATCCGCGTATGCCCTGCACAGGGCCGCGATATGCCGACCGTGCCGGGGCGGCAAAGTCGCGCTGGTATACTCGCTGGCAACCCGTCAAGCCCAGGCACTGAGTGGAGCCATGTCCCCAGACCATCGCCCGTTGACCGTCGCCGTCGTGGGCGCAACCGGCGTCGTCGGTCGAACGATGATCCAGGTTCTGTCCGAGCGGCATTTCCCGGTTGGAGAGCTGCGGCTGCTGGCCTCGGGCCGCTCTGCCGGCTCGACGGTCAGCGCCGACGGCCGGACCCTGACCGTAAACGAGGCGGTCCCCGATGCTTTCGACGGCGTCGACATAGCCCTCTTCTCGGCCGGAACGGACGTCTCGCGCCAGCTGGCGCCGGAGGCCGCCGTTCGCGGAGCCACGGTCATCGACAACTCCAACGCCTGGCGGATGGAACCCGCCGTCCCGCTCATCGTCAGCCAGGTGAACCCCGAGGACGGCGAGTGGCACGAGGGCATCGTCGCCAATCCGAACTGCTCGACCATGCAGCTCATGCCCGTGTTGATGGCCCTGCGCGACAGCGTCGGGATCGAGCGGGTCGTCGTCGACACCTATCAGTCGGTTTCGGGCACTGGCGCGGAGGCCCTGGCAGAGCTGGAGAGCCAGGTGCGGGCCCACGTTGCCGGAGAGCCGAAGGTGGCCTCGGTCTACCCCTATCCCATCGCCTTCAACGCTATCCCCGAGATCGACGTGTTTCTCGACAACGGCTACTCCCGCGAGGAGTGGAAGGTCGTCACCGAGACCCGCAAGATCCTCCATCTGCCAGACCTTCGCGTCTCCTGCACGGCCGTCCGAGTGCCGGTCTTCGTGAGCCACTCGGAGGCGGTCCACGTCGAGACGACGCGACCCATCAGCCCGCAAGAGGCCCGCAAGGCCTTCGCGGCTGTCCCTGGCGTCGTCGTCATGGACGCCCCCGCCGAGCACCTCTATCCCATTGCCACTCAGGCCGCCGGCAAGGATGAGGTCTTCGTCGGGCGCGTCCGGACGGACCCGTCGGTCGAGCGGGGACTGGCCTTCTGGGTCGTCAGCGACAACCTCCGCAAGGGTGCCGCATCCAACGCGGTGGAGATCGCCGAGGGACTCGTCGAGCGCGGCTGGGTCAGGGCGCGTTCCCGCCGCGGCGTCGCCGGCGGGGTCGGGGACCGATCGTGACCGATGCCGAGCGCCAGGCGGCGCTCGACGCCATCGGGGCGGAGGTCGCCGTCTGCACCCGGTGTCGCCTGCACCAGACGCGCACGAAGGCCGTCCCGGGGGAGGGGACCGCTGCCACCGAGGTGATCTTCGTCGGCGAGGGCCCGGGCTTCAACGAGGACCGCCAGGGCAGGCCGTTCGTGGGTCAGGCCGGAGCGCTGCTGACAGAGCTGCTGGCCACCGTCGAATGGTCCCGCGCCGAAGTCTTCATCACCAACGTGGTCAAGTGCCGGCCGCCCGAGAACCGCGACCCCGAGGCGGACGAGATCGCCGCTTGCGCCCCGTACCTCACCCGCCAGCTCGAGGCCCTCGATCCGGCCCTGGTCGTCACTCTGGGGCGCTTCTCGATGGCCCGTTTCAGCCCCGGAGCGCGGATAGGCCAGGTCCACGGCACTTTCCGCCGGGCCGACGGAGCGTCCGGCGCGCCGAACGCGCTGACCTATGCCATGTACCACCCCGCCGCGGCGTTGCACCAGGGTTCTCTCAAGGCGACGCTCTTCCACGACTTCGAAGGTGTTCCCGCGGCCCTCACCGAAGCTCGCGCCATGCGAGCCGCGCTGCCGACCCCGGAAGCCGGCCCGGGCGGGCCCACGCCGGGCGGCCTGCCCGAAACCGCGGCGGACGACGTTCCAGGCGCCGCCGAGACGATCGCCGAATCCGACCCTGCGGACCAGCTCGGCCTCTTCTAGGATGGACGCAACCCGAGGTTCCGTCATATGACCTTCAATGCCTGACAACCAGATCCCGCTTCGGATCATCCCCCTCGGTGGCGTGGGGGAGATCGGCAAGAACATGTACGTCTTCGAGTACGGCGCGGACATCGTCGTCGTCGACTGCGGACTGATGTTCCCCGACGAGGAGATGTTCGGGATCGACCTGGTGATCCCGGACGTGACGTACTTGCGCGAGAACCGGGACAAGGTCCGGGCGTTCCTGATCACGCATGCCCACGAGGATCACGTCGGCGGGCTGCCGTACATCCTGCCCTACTTTCCGAACGTGCCCGTGTACGCCTCGACTCTGGCGCGCGGCCTGCTCGGGATCAAGATCAAGGAGCACAAGCTCCACGACAACCCCGTACTCCCGCTCGACCCGGGTGACAAGCTGGAGATCGGACCCTTCCGCATCGAGCCGTTCCGGATCAGTCATTCGATCCCCGACGCCATGGGCATGGCTCTCCACACGCCCGTGGGTACGGTCGTGACGACGGGCGACTTCAAGTTCGACCACACCCCGGTCGACGGGCGCCGTTCCGACTTCGCGGTCCTCTCGAAGCTCGGCGAGGACGGCGTCATCTGTCTGCTCTCCGACTCGACCCGGGCCGAGAACCCCGGCTACACGCCGTCCGAACGAACCGTCGGCGAGACCTTCCGCGAGATCATGGAACCGCTCGACGGCCGGGTCATCGTGGCCACCTTCGCCAGCAACATAAACCGCATCCAGCAGGTCATCGACGCAGCGGCCGAGTTCGATCGCAAGGTCGCCGTCGTCGGCCGCTCGATGGAGCAGAACTTCCGGATCGCCACAGACCTCGGCTACCTGAGCTTCGCGCCCGGCCAGGTCGTTGCCAAGGATCAGATCGGGTCCCTGCCGAAGATAGTCGTGGCCACGACGGGGGCCCAGGGTGAGCCTATGGCGGGCCTGGCCCGCATGGCCAACCGAGACCACCGCTTCGTCGAGATCCAGCCCGGCGACACGGTCATAGTCAGCGCCAGCCCCATCCCCGGCAACGAAGAGTACGTGGCCCGGACCATCGACAACCTCTTCAAGGCCGGTGCCAACGTCTACTACCACACGGTCAAGCATGCCCACGTCTCTGGCCACGCCAGCCAGGAGGAGCTCAAGCTGATGCTCGGGCTGACACGGCCCCGGTACTTCATCCCGATCCACGGTGAGTTCCGGATGCTGGTCCAGCACGGCCGGCTGGCGGTCGAGACCGGCGTCGCCCCCGAGAACGTCTTCATCATCGAGAACGGCCAGGCCATCGAGTTCTACCCCGACGGATCGGCCCGCCGGGCCGCCCCGGTCGCCGCCGGTTATGTGCTGGTGGACGGCCTGTCCGTGGGCGACGTGGGCGAGGTCGTCCTGCGGGACCGCCGTGCCCTGGCGAGCGACGGCATGTTCATCGTGGTCGTCACCGTCGACAAGCAGACCGGCCAGATCGTGGCGAAGCCGGAGATCGTCACCCGCGGGTTCGTCCACGGCAACGAGCGCGATCCGTTGATGGAAGAGGCCGTTGACCGGATGATGACCGCCATCGAAGGCCAGGGTGACCGGACGAGCGAGGTGGGACTACTCAAGAGTCAGATAAAGGACGAGATCTCGCGTTACCTCTACGAGCAGACTCGCCGTCGACCGCTCGTGTTCCCGGTCGTGGTGGAGGTGTAGATGCCCACTCGGACCTCCGCGTCATCCAACCGTCCGTCCTCGACCCGCTCGAGGGCGCCCCGGTCGACCCGGGCGGCCAGTCCTGCGGCCGTCCGGCGACGCCGGACGAGCCGGAGCTGGGCGATCTCGGCCGAAATAGTCCGCGTCCTGATCGGCCTGGCGATGCTCCTGGTGGGTGTCTCGCTGCTCATCGGCCTGACGATCCAGGGTGGCTCGCTCACGGACTGGGAGCGCAACGAGGTCGCTCCCTGGTTCGGCAGCGCTCGGTGGTTGTTGCCGTTCGTCCTGATCCTGCTGGGCTACTACCTGGAGCGGGCCGAGGGCGCCCATTGGGACTGGGAGCTGACCCTGCTGGGCAGCGGACTGGGCTACCTTGCCCTCCTGGGTCTGGCCGGCTTGATCCCGGCCGCGGTGCACCACAACAAGGGCGGTCAGGTGGGGGGCGCCCTGGCCGGTTTCATGGCCCCACTCGTGACCGTGCCCGGCACAGCCGTCATCCTGACCGTGCTCATGATCGCCGGCGTCCTCCTTGCCCTCGACATGTCCCTGCCCGCGGTCATGGCCCCGCTGATCCGGCTCACGACTCGCGCGGCGGAAAGCCTGTTCAGACCGGCCGAGGATGTCGAAGTCGCCTCCACCGCAGTGACGCCCGCGAGAGCCGACCGACCCGAGCGGCCCGGCCGCGAGGTTCCGGCCACAGACGGCCGCCGGACCGGCCAGGACGTTCTCGCGCCCATACCGGCGGCCATTCCCAACCCCGGTCCAACGTCGCTGACCTTCGCCCCGCCGATCGGCGCCGGCGCGGCCCTCGACGGCGGTCCGCTGCGCGACGCCGGCTCGGTCCACAGGAACGGTTTGGGCGAGCCAGAGACGCGCCAGGGCTCCTCGGTTCGCGACGGAGCCTTCATCAGAGGACCGCGTCCCGGTCTGGACGCCCCGGCCCAGAGCAAGCTTGGGGACGCCGCTCCGGTCGTGGCCACGGCCGAGAGGCCGCACCCGGTCTATCACCTGCCGCCCCTGTCGCTGCTCGACAATACCGCTCCCCGAATCGGCGAGAGCGGCATGGATCATGCCCGCAACGCCGCCATCATCGTGGCCAAGCTCGCCAGCTTCAGCATCCCCGCCCGCGTGGTGGCCTGGAACGCCGGCCCCGTGGTGACCCAGTACGAGGTCGAACCCTCGCCCGAGATCAAGGTCAGCCGCATCGAGGCCCTGACCGACGACCTGGCCATGGCCCTGGCGGCCCGAACCATCCGGATCGAGGCGCCGATACCGGGACGCAGCGTGGTCGGGATAGAGATCCCGAACAAGGACTTCAACATCGTCGCCCTCCGCCGCATCCTCGAGGAGGTCGATCTGCGGGCGGCGTCGAAGCTGACCTTCGCCCTTGGCCGCGACGTGGCCGGCCATGCCAGGGCCACGGATCTGGCCAAGATGCCCCACCTGCTGATCGCCGGGGCCACGGGTTCGGGCAAGAGCGTCATGGTCAACGCCCTCATATCCAGCCTGCTCTGCAACGCGACGCCCGACGAGCTTCGGCTCGTCCTGGTCGACCTCAAGCGGGTCGAGCTGTCGGCTTACAACGGCCTGCCTCACTTGATGGTCCCGGTCATCACCGAGACCGAGCGGGCGAAGTCGGCCCTCAAGTGGGCCGTCGCCGAGATGGAGAACCGCTACCGCAAGTTCGCCGGGGCCACCGCCCGCAACCTCGCCGGCTACAACGAAACCCGGGCCGACCCGGCCGATCGACTGCCCTTCATCGTCATCATCGTCGACGAGCTGGCCGACCTGATGATGCGCGAGGGCAAGAACGTCGAGGATCCGATCGTCCGCCTCGCCCAGAAGGCCCGCGCAACCGGCATCCACATGGTCCTGGCAACCCAGCGTCCATCGGTAAACGTCGTCACCGGCTTGATCAAGGCCAACTTCCCGAGCCGGATCGCCTTCGCCATGGCCTCCCAGATCGACTCTCGGACGATCCTCGACACGCCCGGCGCGGAGGATCTGATCGGCCGAGGCGACATGCTCTTCCAGCCGGCCGACCTGCCCCGCCCGATCCGGCTCCAGGGCGTCTACGTCTCGGACAAGGAGATAGCCAATATCTGCGAACATTGGCGCGCCGAGGCCGAGCCTCACTACGACATGGCCATCGTCGACAGCGGCGAAGAAGGCGAAAGAGCCGAGGAAGAACCGGACGACGAGGCCGACAGGCTGCTCCAGGATGCTGTTGGCGTCGTCCAGGAGTACGATCGTGCCTCGGCGTCGCTCCTGCAGCGGCGGTTGAAGATCGGATACGCCCGGGCTGCCCGGATCATCGATCAGCTCGAGGCCCGCGGGTACATCGGCCAATTCGATGGCTCGAACGCTCGGCAGGTACTGCGCCGGGACGACGCGCCGTGGAGCCCTGGCGCTACACACGCTGAGGATGATGAATGACGAGCACTAGTCCAACGACACGCCCTTCGAGGCACGGCACGAACGGCAGGGGTCACGCGGTGCCGGTCCAGAGCGGTCGTTCGGCGGTCGGCGAGAAGCTGCGCGAGGCTCGGGAGACGCGCGGCGTCGACCTGTTCCGCGTCGAGCGGGACACCAAGATCCGGGTCAAGTACCTGGGCGCCCTCGAGGATGGCGAGTTCGCCGATCTACCGGGCGACGTCTACGCCCGCGGCTTCCTGCGCAACTACGCCTCCTACCTCGGGTTGGATCCCGACGAGATCGAGGAGGAGTGGCGTCAGGAAGCCGGCCACGCGACGCCGGTGAGGCCGACGATCGTGGGGCCTCAACCCTTGACGATGCGCCGCAAGGTCGTCTTCGAGCAGAGCCACGTCGTCATCGGGATCGTCGCCGTGATCATCCTCGTCGTGGCCGGCTACTTCGGCTTCCAGCTGACTCGGTACCTGTCCTATCCGACGCTCGCCGTGGCCTCGGCCGGGGCGTCGCCTGTGGTCGTCGGCATCGGCGACACGCAGTACGTGCTGACCGGCACGGCCACGCCAAACACCACGGTCCTGATCTCGTGGAACGGTCAGGATCCGAAGACGGTCATCGCCGACGACAGCGGCCACTGGACCTTCCAGGCCGTCCTCCAGGCGGGCAGCAACCAGTTCGACATCACGGCCAAGAATCTCGACACCGACCACGCCAGCAGCACCGTGCGGCTCATAGTCGTGGTTCCGGTGGCAACGCCCACCCCGGTGACGCCGTCACTGGCCTTCGTCTCGCCGGCCGACGGCGCGACCGTCCCAGCGGGGACGGTGACGATCACCGGCACGAGCATCCTGGTGTCGTCGGTCAATCTGACCACGGCCATGGTCGGGCCGCCGCTCGCGGCCGGCGCGACCATGCCGCCCACGCCGACGGCAGGCACGACGCCCGCGCCCGGATTGCCGTCGACGTCGGTGGCTACATCGGCCGACGGCACGTTCTCGTTCGCGGTTCCGCTCAATCCGGGGCTGTGGCGACTGACGTTGGTCGGAGTGACGGCCACGGGGGCCAGGACGGTCGCCATAACAAAGACGATCAGCGTCCCCTACAAGGGCGTCAACGTGCAGGTGAAACTGACGGGCGGCTACGCCTCGCTGCGCTTGTATAGCGACGGGGTGGCGCTCGAAGGCAGGACGGTGAGCTACCCGATCGGATACGCCAAGACCGTGACGGCAAATCGCAACGTTTGCATCTTCTCGAACAACCCGTTCGTGGTGTACCTGGCCATCAACGGCGGCGATCCGGTCAAGATGGCGAACTACACGGGCGGGCTGCACCACGTGATCATCGACTCGAAGGGCGCCCGAGCGGTCGCGAGCTGCTGATCCGACGTGGCTGACGAATCGCTCGGCCGGCTTGTCGAACACCTCCAGGAGCGCTGTCTCGAACGCGGCCTGACGGTCTGCACGGCCGAGTCGTGCACCGGCGGGTTGATCGCCAAGCTGATCACCGACGTGCCCGGCTCGAGCGGCTACTTCGTGGGCGGCGTGGTCTCGTACGCCGACGCGGTCAAGGAGTCGCTCCTGGGCGTCGACCCCGAGCAGCTGGCCGCCCACGGGGCCGTCAGCGCCCAGGTGGCCAGGGCCATGGCCGTCGGGGCGACTCAGCGAACGGGCGCCTCCGTCGGGCTTGCCGTTACCGGCGTGGCCGGTCCCGGCGGCGGCACTGCCTCCAAGCCGGTCGGCTTGACCTACGTGGCCGTGGCCGACGCGGCCGGTGTCGAGGTCAGGCGCTTCATCTGGACCGGCGATCGCGCTTCCAACCGCGACGCCACGGCCAGAGCGGCCCTGACGCTCGCGCTCGACCGGCTCTCGGGCGCGCCGGAAGCATTCGAACCGGCGTGACGCCGCTGAGAGGGGCCGCTTCGATAGGCAGCGGCCTCGCCCCCGCCAGAGAGCCGCGACCCATCCGGGCCGGCGAGTCGATCCACGTCGTGGGTGTCGCCGGGGCCGGGGCAAGCGCCGCCGCTCTGCTTGCCCATCGGGCCGGGGCAAGGGTGACCGGCTGCGACCCGGGCGGGCCGTCGCCGTACACCCCGCCGCTCGAAGCCGCCGGGATCGAGATGCAATGGGGCCACTCGGCGGACCATCTCAGCCGCCCGCCCATTCCCGAACGGCTGGCCGTGACCAAAGCCCTGACCGCCGTCGACCCCGACAACGCCGAGCTGGTCGCCGCTCGGGCCGCCTCGGTGCCGCTCGAGTCCTGGCAGCAGGTCATCGCCGACGCCGCGGTCGGCCGGACGCTGGTCGGGGTCGCGGGGACGCACGGCAAGAGCACCTCCGCCGGCTGGCTGGTCCACGTCCTCACCACCGCCGGACTAGATCCCTCGGCCTTCGTGGGAGCCCTCCTGCCGGCCGACCTCGCCGGCGGCCTGGCCTCGACGGCGCGCTGGGGCGGAGGTCGGGCATTCGTCGTCGAGGCGGACGAGTACGCCGGCAACTTCGATCCCTACCGCCCCGATCTGGCGGTCCTCACCTCGGCCGAATGGGACCATCCGGACGTCTTCGCCGACCGGGCGGCGGTCATAGATGCGTTCGCCAGCTGGCTCCGGCGGGCGGCGCGAGCCGTGGCCTCGCCCACCGTCGTTGCCAACGTCGGCGACGCGGGCGTGGCCGAGGTTGTCGAGCTGCTCCGCGAGTGGCCGGGCGAAGTTCTCAGGGTTGGGCTCACGGACGGGCCTCCGAGGGGCGCCGGCGCGGACGCCTATCTGACCGGCGCGATCGTCGGAGCCGACGCATCCGGCACAGTTGTCGAGCTACGAGGTCGGGCCTTGCGGGCGCCACGGACGGTCCATCTCGCGCTGGCCGGCCGCCATAACGCCGCCAATGCCGTCGGAGTGGCAGCGGCGGCGCTGCGTCTCGGAGTCCCGGAGAACGAACTGGCGGCGGGGCTGGGGTCGTTCGTGGGCGTTGGTCGCCGGCTCGAACGAAAGGGGGAGGGGAGGGGAGTCGTCGTCTACGACGACTACGGCCACCACCCGACGGCCATCGCGGCAACCCTGGCGGCGATCCGCCAGCTCGAGCCGGGGCGGCGGATCTGGGCCGTCTACGAGCCCCTTACCTACCATCGGACGGCAGCGTTGTTGGAGGAGTTCGCCGAGGTCCTGGCCACCGCCGACGCGGTCGCGATCGCGGACATATGGGCCAGCCGCGATCCAGACACGACGATAACCTCGGCCGCCATCCTGGCCCAGGCCACGGCCAGACGCCGGCCCGGCCTCCAGTCGGTCGCCCCGGGAACGGTCGAGCAGACAGCCGCCTGGCTGGCCGGCCAGGTCAGGCCGGGGGACGCGGTCCTGGTAATGGGCGGCGGCAAGAGCTATCGGATCGCCGAGCTGCTGGTCCGCGCCCTGGCGGGGTGATTGCCCCGCCGCGAGACAATGGCGGTTGGCCGCCCATAGCGCGTCGCGGTGGGGCACAATCCTCGGGCGAGGCGGGGAGTGGCCTGGCAACGGCGGCTTCAGCTCAGGAGGGTCCATGGCAGGCGAATCGTCATTTGACGTCGTGAGCGACTTCGACGACATGGAGATGCGCAACGCGCTGGACCAGGTGCGGCGCGAGGTGCAGCAGCGCTACGACTTCAAGGGAGCCACTTTCGAGCTGACTCAGTCCAAGACCGAGCTGGTCCTGACGACCGACGACGAGTTCCGGGCCAAGGCGATCCGGGATCTCATCGAGACCAAGGCCGTCCGGCGGGGACTGTCGCTCAAGGTCTTCGACTGGGGCAAGATCGATCCGGCCGGTGGAAACAAGGTCCGTCAGACCATCGGCCTGCGGCGGGGCCTCAATGACGATCTTGCCCGTAAGCTCAGCAAGCTCATCCGTGAGGAGTTCCCGAAGGTCCACTCCCAGATACAGGGCGACGCGCTGCGCGTTTCGGGCAAGAGCAAGGATGACCTTCAGCTCGTGATCGCGCGGTTGAAGCAGCTCGATGAACCGGTGCCCCTGCAATTCACGAACTACCGGTGAGACCCGCTCGGTTTCCGGCGCGGTGATCGTAAGGAGTGCGGCAGATGTCGACCATTGAGAACCAGGACGCCACCGCAACGGTCGGCGCGAACCTGGCGGAGGGCCTTGCTCGAGCGGGCGTGAAGATGGCCTTCACCGTCCCCGGGGAGAGCGTGTTGGGGCTGCTGGACGGTCTGGCAGCCAATCACGTTCGAGTCGTCGCCACGCGAACCGAAGGGGCAGCGGCCTTCATGGCGGAAGCGGTCGGCCAGCTGACCAGCCGGCCGGCGCTGTGTGTGGGGACTCGTGGCCCCGGCGCGGCCAACATGACCATCGGGCTGCACGCCGCCCGGGCAGACTCGGTCCCGCTCATCGCCGTCGTTGGCGGGGTGAACCGAAACGTCCGCGGCCAGGAGGCGTTCCAGGAGCTCGACGTCGTCAGGGCCTTCGCCCCGATCGTCAAGTGGGCCGGCGAGGTGGGCTCGGCCGCGGACCTGGCCCCCGTCCTCGAACGGGCCGTGGCCGCGGCCACCGGCGGGCGCCCCGGGCCGGTCGTCATCTCGGTCGCGGCCGATCTGCTCGACGAGCCGGTTCCGGCCAACGGCCGCGTGGCGGCTCTTCATCCCGAGCATCACTCGGAGCCAGACCCGACCCTCGTCCGCAAGATCCTGCATCTCCTCGGCGACGCCCGCCGGCCCCTGATCCTGGCCGGCGCCGGGGTCCTGCGGGGCCGCAGCACCGACGCCCTGGTCCGCTTCGCCGAGAGCATGCGCGTACCAGTCGTTTCGTCCTGGCGACGCGGCGACGTGTTTCCCAACGACAATCCGCTCTATCTCGGCATGACGGGCCTGGGTGCGCCGGCCTGCGTCAGGACGCGGCTGGAGGAGGCCGACGCCCTGCTCGTTCTCGGCTGCCGCCTGGGGGAGATGACCTCCTACGGCTACCAGATCCCGCGCCCTACCACTCGCTGGGCGCAGGTAGACGTGGAACCGCTCGGCGCGGCATCGGCTCATCGTCCCGAGGTGATCATGGCTGCCGACGCGGCCGCGTTCCTGCGCGTCGCCCAGCGGCTCCTCACCAGGGCCGCCTTCGAGGCCCCCTCGCTGGACGAGCGGACAGCCGCCAACGCCGCCGACCGCGAGATCTATGAAGCCGCCTCGGTGGTGGACGCGGAGCCCTGGGAAGGGCCCGGCGTCCATCCCGGTCGTGTCGTCGCCAGCCTTGGCCGGCTGCTGCCAAAGGACGCCATCCTGACGACCGACGCCGGCGACTTCGGGACGTGGGCCGCCCGGGGATTCCGTTTCCACCGGCCCGGCACGCTCCTCGGATCCGCTGCCGGCCCGATGGGCTACGGCCTGCCGGCGGCGATCGGCGGGGCGCTCGCCCGGCCCGGCCGGTTGGGGGTCGCCCTGGCCGGCGACGGCGGCTTTGCCATGACCGCGACGGAGCTCGAGACGGCGGTCCGAGAGCGGGCCCACGTGCTCGCCCTGGTGTTCGACAACCAGCGCTTCGGGACCATCTGGCGCCATCAGATCGCCCGGCGCGGGGGGGAAGGCCTGGCAACGTCGCTCGGTGCGGTCGATTTCGCCGCGCTGGCCGAGGCCTGCGGCGCTCTGGGCATCTCCGTCCGGACCGACGCCGAGTTCGAGCCGGCCCTTCAGAGGGCCCTCGAGGCCGGCCGACCGGCCGTCCTGCATCTGGCCCTGGATCCCCGCTGGACCACGCCCGACGAGTCGGGCGTGGCCCGGCCGAAAGAGGTAGTCACTGCCGAAAACGAGGCCGAGGCAGCCGCCGCGGAGGCCCGGGCCGAAGCGCCGTCCGATCCGCCGGCCGAAGACGCAACTCCGCCGGAGGAAACGGCCATCGCGAACGAAGCCGCCATCGAACCCATCGCCGCCGAGGGCGTCGAGGCCGTCAGCGGCGCCGGGGGCCTGGAAAGCGGCGGTTAGCCACTCGATCGACCTCCCCGGTCAGCCGCCGAGCTGGGGCTTGCGCCGCTCCAGGACGAGTCCGGTGCGGCGTTCGTGCAGCCGCAACTCCAGACCCACGGGGTACGTGTGCGGATTGAGCAGCCGGCGAGTCGCCGGGTGCAGGCTGGCTATCTGGGCCCTGGCCCGAGCCCGGATCGCGTCCAGCGCGGGTGTTGGGCCGACGCGGTCGCCGCCGCGCATCACGGGCACGACCAGCGTCTCGGCGCTCCAGTCGGGTTCGATTGCCCGCATGTGCAGGGCGTCGGCCGGGTCGACGATGACGTCGCCGTCGGGCGGGGCCGGGAGGTCTTCGTCATAGATCATGTCCGCCCGGAAGCGCCCGGTCGAGTCGGAGAATCGGCGAACGCCGAGAACGCCCGGGATCGAGATCTTGGAGCTGTGCTCCGAGAGCTTGACCGGATATCTCCAGCCACCGTCCGGATCGCAGATAGCGCTGAGCTTGTAGATAGCCCCGAGAGCGGGCTGGTCGTAGCAGGTGTCGAGTCTGGTGCCGACCCCCCAGATGTCGATCCGAGCGCCCTGCTCGCGGAGCGAGGCTATCGTCTGCTCGTCGAGATCGTTGGAGGCCACGATCCGAGTCTCAGTGAAGCCGGCCTCGTCCAGCATCCGGCGGGCCTCGATCGAGAGGTAGGCGAGGTCGCCGGAATCGAGCCGTATGCCCGCCAGCTGGCGGCCCTGAGCCCGCAGCCGGCGGCCGGTGACGATCGCGTGCTCGACGCCGGCCAGAGAGTCGTAGGTGTCGACCAGGAGGGTCACGTTGTCGGGCTGGGCGTCGGCGTAGGCATTGAAGGCGCGCTGCTCGTCGTCGAAGACCTGGACCCACGAGTGGGCGTGGGTGCCGCGTACGGGGATCCCGTAGAGCCGGGCGGCCAGGACGTTCGAGGTCGCCGCGACGCCGCCGATGTAGGCCGCTCGGGCAGCCGACAGCGCGCCGTCGGGGCCTTGAGCGCGCCGTAGGCCGAACTCGAGAACGGGGCCTTCGCCGGCCGCCTCGACGACCCGGGCCGCCTTTGTGGCGACGAGCGTCTGGAAGCCGACGATCGTGAGGAGCATGCTTTCCACCAGCTGAGCCTGCAGCAACGGCCCTCGAACCCGCAGCAGCGGCTCGTTGGCGAACACGACCGTGCCCTCGGGTATGGCGTCCACGTCGCAGCTGAACTTCATCTCAGCCAGCCTGTCGAGGAAACCGCGGTCGAAGAGCGGCCCACCGTCGGGCGTGCGAAGCCCCGCCAGGAAGTCGATGTCGGGGCCACCGAAATGGAAGTCCTCCAGGACCGCCAGGGCGTCGTCCAGACCGGCCATGACGGCGTAGCCGCCGCCGAATGGCAGAGCCCGGAAGCTCAAGGCGAAGACGGCGTCTCGATCGGCCACGCCCGACCTGTCGTAGCCCGCGCCCATGGTCAGCTCGTAGAGGTCGGTCAGGGCCGCCAGGCTGGGACGGTACAGCTCAGATACGTGGGACACGGTGTTCTCTCTTATACGGCTGCGGCGCTGGCTCGGGCTCCGACTGGGGCGCGGTCGCGCGCGAGTCACCGGCCGCGCCTGCCGGAGGCACGGGCCTGAGCTGCTCCGAGATGGCCTCGAGTGTCCCGATGACCGTGGCCACGATGAGCCCGACGGTCGGCTCGGCGACGACGATCGGCTGGCGCGCGCCCGGGTCGTTGCTCTCCAGCATCGAAACGTGGCCGGCGTACCTGGTGTCGAGCGACGGAACATCGAGCAGGTTCAGGGCCGCGTCGACGGCCCGACCGGCGACGACGCGCAGGTCGGTGTCGTCATGCCGGAAGATGGCCTCCGGATCGCCGCCGGGCTCGAGCGGGAGGGGAGTCGGCAGGGCCACGAGCAGGTCGGCGATCGTCGCCTGCGACCGGGCCGTGAGGCCGGGCTCACGCCGCAACCAGCTCCGGCCACCCGGCCAGTTTGTCTCGACACGGGCTCGCAGCGACAGCAGTCGCATCCGGCACGTCTCGATCGTGTTCAGATCGTTTGGAACTGGCTTCGCCATCGCGCGTCTTGGACTCCCGATACGGTCGCGGGTTGCGTGGTCCTCAGCATAGCCGCCGAGGGCTGGGGCCACGTTGGGCCGTCGAGCCCACCCCGCTGCGTAACCGAATCGCAAGAAGCCTCGGCCGATCCTGCGGCCAGCACTCCCCGGACCGCCCGAATCGCGAACGGTTCGGTCCGGAGCGAATTGCCAGGCCACCGACAGCGGGCCCACCCGCTCAGGAGAAAGGACCTCTGCCATGACATCACTTTCGCCGGGCATCCCCCGGGACCGCCGCGCAGGCCTGGCGGCCAGCCGGCTCGTCTGGCGCGGCGCGGAGCTGGCCCGATCCGCGGCGGCAAGCTGGACGGTTCGTGCCGCGGCCGCCGTGGGGCTTCTCGCCGGGGTGCTCTATCTCTGGAACCTGAGCGCCAGCGGCTACGCCAACGAGTATTACTCGGCCGCCGCGCTGGCGGCGTCCCAGAGCTGGTCGGCCTGGTTCTTCGGAGCCCTCGACGCCGGCAGCTTCATCACCGTCGACAAGCCGCCGCTGGCCACGATGCTGATGGGCCTGTCTGTGCGGGCCTTCGGCCTCAGTTCGTTGAGCATCCTGCTGCCCGAGGCCTTTCTGGGCGTCGGCTCCGTTATGGTGCTGTTCGATCTCGTCCGCCGTCAGTTCGGCGCCGTGGCCGCGACGATCGCCGGCGTGGCGATGGCTTTCACTCCGGTCGCTGCCCTGATGTTCCGGTACGACCATCCGGACGCGCTGATGGTCTTCCTGATGCTCGTCGGCGCCTGGGGCGTCCAGAGGGCCATCGAGCGAGGCGGCCACCGCTGGCTGATCGTCGCCGGCGTGGCCGTGGGCCTGGCCTTCCTGACCAAGTACCTCCAGGGCTTCTTGGTGGCTCCCGCGCTGATGCTGGCCTATCTAGTCGCGGCGGACTCGTCGACCCGTCGCCGCGTGGCCGGCGTGGTGGCCTTCTCGGGCGCCGCGTTCCTCACCGCCGGAGCGTGGGTCGCCGCCGTCCAGCTGACGCCTGCCGCCGACAGGCCGTTCATCGGCGGTAGCACCGACAACTCGGTCCTCGACCTCGTCTTTGGCTACGACGGCCTGGGTCGCATCTTCGGCGGATCGGCGGGCAACGGCCTGGGCGGGGTCACGTTCAGCGGCGCTCCGGGTCTGCTGCGCCTGTTCAACGCCGAGTTCGGCGGCCAGATCAGCTGGCTCCTGCCATTCGCCGTCGTCGCGGCCGGCCTCGGTCTCGTCGTCACCCTGCGCGCCTCCCGGACGGACCTGGGGCGGGCCGGATACCTGATGTGGGCCGGCTGGCTGGTCGTCCACGCCGCGGTCTTCAGCTACATGTCGGGGATCGTCCACTCCTACTACGCCGTGGCGATGGCCCCGGCGGTCGCTGCCCTGGTCGGCGCCGGCAGCGTAGCCCTGTGGCGGATTCGGGATCGCTTCTACTGGGGCGGCCTTGCCTTCGCGGCACTGATCGTGGTCACGGTCGGCTGGGCCTACATGCTCCTATCGCGCAGTCCCGCCTTCGTGCCCTGGCTGGCGCCTTCGCTCCTCGGCCTGGGGCTCGGTGTGGCGGGCTTCATCGCCGTGCCGGTCGTGCGCGGCCGGCGGCTCGGAGCCGCACTCGGGGCCGTGGGGCTGGCCGCCATGCTGACCGGCCCGATTGCTTTCTCGCTGGACACGGCCGCCACGGCCTATTCCGGATCGATCGTTGCGGCCGGCCCGGCGGCAACCGTGGCCGACGCGCTGAGCGGCTCGACGACGGGCGGCCTGAGCGGACCGGGCAGCCTGAGCGGACCGGGCGGCAACGGCGCCCTGGCGCTCCGCGGAACGCCGCCGAGCGGTCTGGGTCAGGGTTCGTCGGGCGCCCCGGCCGGTGCCGGCGGTGCCACCCTCTCCGGTGGCGGCGCAGCCGCTCCCACAACGGTCTCCGGCGGCGGTCCCGGCTCGACGGCCGGGGGCGACGCGGCCCTGGCCGCCTACCTGGTCGCCAATCGCGGCTCCGCCACGTGGGTCGTGGCCGTGAGTGACGCCATGACCGCGGCGGAGCTGGAGATCGAGACCGGGGCCCCCGTCATGGCCATGGGTGGCTGGAGCGGCTCGGACGACGCCATCACGCTCGCCGAGCTCAAAGCCGACGTCGCCGCCGGCAAGCTCCGCTACGTGATCGTCTCGGGGCAGGGTGGGGGAGGCAGCGCCGACGCCGCCTCAATCGCTGCCTGGGTCGAAGCCAACGGCAAGGCCGTGACGGTCGGCGGCAGCTCGACGACCCTCTACGACCTCTCCGGGGTCGCCAGCGCCTGACGGCATCTGGCCCGAGGCCGCCGCTCGATCGATCGATGTTCGAACGGCGGCCTCGGTGCGCCTCGCTGCGCCTCGGTCCGCCTGGCGCGGAGGGGCGTCGGGCCGTCGCCGGCGGAGCGGCGACCCGCTAACCTCATGCCGAAGTGAGCCTCGACCGCTACCAGCAGAAGCGCGACTTCACCCGGACGCCCGAGCCCCGCGGCGACCGGAGCGAGGCCACGCGGGCGGCCTCCACGGGCGGCCGGTTCGTCGTCCAGCGGCACCGGGCCAGCCGCCTCCATTACGACTTTCGTCTCGAGATCGGCGGCGTTCTGGTCAGCTGGGCCGTTCCAAAAGGCCCCACTCTCGACCCGGCCGTGAGGCGCGGGGCCTTCAAGGTCGAGGACCATCCACTCGGCTACTTCGACTTCGAAGGCACGATCCCCAGGGGCGAATACGGCGCGGGCGACGTGATCGTGTGGGATTGGGGCCGCTTCGAGCCCGAGCTCGCGGCCGATCCGGGCGAGGCGATCGCCGCCGGCGAGCTCAAGTTCTCGCTGCGAGGCCAAAAGCTCAACGGCCGTTTCACGATCGTCCGGACCGGCGGCCGCCCCGGCTCGAGCGTCGAGTCCGACGACGCCTGGCTGCTGATCAAGAAGCGCGACGAGGCCGCGGTGGCCGGCTGGGACCCCGAGGCTCACCCTCATTCGGTCAAGACCGGGCGAACCAACGCCGAGGTCGCGGGCGGTCGTGCGGCGCCGCCGAGCGAGCCTCTCCCCGACTTCATCGAGCCGATGACCGCGACCCTCGGCGGCGGGCCGTTCAGCCATCCGGACTGGCTCTTCGAGGTCAAGTGGGACGGCTATCGAGTCCAGGCGCACGTCGAACGGGGCCGGGTCGCCCTCTATACGCGCCGCGGCCTGGACGCGGCCCAGTACTTCCCCGAGCTGGCCGGTCCGCCCGACTGGATCGCCGCCCACCGGGCCATCGTCGACGGCGAGGTCGTCGCCCTCGACTCGAACGGCGAGCCCGACTTCGGCCTCCTGCAGGCCCGCCGAGCCGCTACCGGCCACGCCGGCGGAAGCGAACCCGGCTCCGGTCTGGTCTACGCCGTCTTCGACATCCTCCACCTTGACGGACGATCGCTCCTCGACGAGCCGCTCGAGACCCGGAAGCGGATCCTCCGCAGCGTGTTGCGCGAGGTCGGCCCTGTCCAGTACGCCGGTCACGTTGTCGGCGACGGGGTCGAGTTCTACGCCGCCGTGGCCGCCCGGGGCCTCGAAGGAATGATGGCCAAGCTCCGGACCAGCCGCTACGAGCCGGGCCGCCGGTCGGCCAGCTGGCTCAAGATCAAGCGTTGGCTCGAGCAGGAATTCGTCGTGGCCGGCTGGAAGCCACGTGAGGGTTCCGACGACGATCTGGGCGCGCTGGTGCTGGCGGTCTACGAGGACGGCCGGCTGCGACCGGTCGGCAAGGTAGGCACGGGTTTCGACACCCGCGAGCGAGCTCGCCTGGTGGGCCTGCTCAGGGCTCTGACGGTTGCGCCGCCGCTGCCCGGCTACGTCGCCGAAGCGGGCCTGTGGTGGGCGGAGCCCCGACTCGTCGCGCGCGTGGAGTTCTCGGAGTGGACCTCGGACGGCCGGCTCCGCGCCCCGGTCTACAAGGGCCTGGAGATCGACGCCGATCCCGCCCGGGTCACAAGAGAGTCACCCGCGAGCAGCGTGGCGCCGGCCACACCGACCCAGGTCTCTCGCGGCCGGGCCCGACCGCGGGCGCCGGCGGCGGCGGTGCCGGAGGCTGGGACGGCGGTGCAGCCGGCGTCCAGCCAGGAGCTCGAGACGCTCGATGCCCTGCCGGCCCGTGGTGGCGTCTGGTCCGTCGGCGGGCACGAGCTCAAGCTTTCCAATCTCGACAAACAGTTGTGGCCCGACGGAACCGTCAAGCGCGACCTGATCCGGTACTACGCCGGCTTCGCGCCGCTCATCGTGCCGTATCTGGCGGGCCGAGCCCTCACGCTCCAGCGCTTCCCCGACGGCGTCGACCGGCCCGGCTTCTGGCAGAAGCAGCTCCCCGGCCACGCGCCGAGCTGGATCGGACGGTGGTCGCGGACTTCGAGATCTCACGGTGAAGCGACGGACTACATGCTGGCCGACTCGGCGGCCGCGCTGGCCTGGATCGCCAACGAAGCGGCGATAGACATCCACCCCTCGACCTACCTGGTGGCGGCGGCCGATCGGCCCACCTGGGCCCTAGTCGACGTCGACCCCGGGCCACGCACTACCTGGGACGAGACGCTTCTCCTGGTTCGCCTCTATCGGACCGCCCTCGGGCACCTCGGCGTCCGGGGCTTTCCCAAGCTGAGCGGCCAGCGAGGGATCCAGATCTGGATCCCGATCAAGCCGGTCTACGCGTTCGACGAGACTCGCGAGTGGGTTGCCGCGCTCTCCCGGACGGTCGCCGCGGCGGCACCCGGACTGATCAGCTGGGAGTGGGAGAAGTCCCGCCGCGACGGGCT
>Ga0335076_10000623_pt1 | contig 33088 bp, 30 predicted proteins | sample Lox_Sample_25_FD_206717 | JGI IMG/M metagenome (GOLD analysis project Ga0335076, IMG submission 206717) | Soil microbial communities from Loxahatchee National Wildlife Refuge, Florida, United States - Lox_Sample_2.5 | ecosystem: Environmental > Terrestrial > Soil > Wetlands | place: USA...
GCTGCTCGTGGAGGCGTTGCGCTGCTCGGGGGCTCGCATCGCGCACAGCAGCCAGCCCCACGCCGCCGTATCGTCCGCCGCCGTCGATCTGGTGGTGCTGACCGACTACCTGGTCGCCGACCCGCGCATGGTGCGCGACCTGCACAGCCACGGCGTGCCGCACCTTCCGGTTCGGGTGCGCGACGGCACCGGCCTGGTGGGCCCGCTCGTCATCCCCGGCGTGACCAGCTGCCTCGTCAATCCTTGCAAGGAACTACTGTGCCGGACGATAACGGCACCCCGCCGAGCGGTGGGATCAGCAGTACGCTCATGCCGTGCCGGAAACGTCATACGCGCCGTGTGGCGACCTCAGCCTGGCATATCAGGTGTTCGGCGACGGGCCAGTGGAGCTGGTCTTCGCGTCGTCGTTCGGCAGCCACGTCGAACTCGAGTGGACTCTGCCCGAATTCGAGGCCTTCTTCGCACAGCTCTCCACGTTCTGCCGCGTACTGCTGTTCGACAAGGCCGGGGTCGGGCTGTCGGACCCGGTTCCAAAGGTGCGCACGCTGGATGATCGAGCCGCCGAGATCGAGGCCGTCATGGACGCCGTCGGCTTCGAGAAGGCCGTCCTTTTCGGTACGAGCGAGGGCGGCCCGGCCGCCATGGTCTTCGCAGCAACACGCCCGGAGCGTACGCGGGCCTTGATTCTTGCTGGCACATTTGCGTACTGGGGCATCGCCGGGTGGGACGACCTGGACCGCGACCCTGCCGAGCTGCGGGCGCGCCTTCTAGTCGAGCTGGGCGAGGACTACACCCCGACGACGGAGCAGCTCGCCCGCTTCCAGGAATGGGGCCGCGCCGGCCGCTCGGCGTGGGGCAGCGGTGCGGCACTCAAAATTATGGTTCCGTCGGCCCGGTCGATACGTCAGCTCGGAATGTTGGAGCGCATGTGCGCCAGCCCGGGAATGGCGCGGGCGACACTCGAAGCGATGTTCCGGATCGACGTGCGGCCGATCCTGCCGACGATCAGCGCGCCCACCCTGGTTATTCATGCCCGCGAGGACGTAGTTCCGGTGCAGGGCGGCCGCTATCTCGCCGACCATATCCCCGGCGCGCGATTGCTCGAGGTCAGCGGCACTGACCACGCGCCCTGGTGGACCGAGCCCGATCGGATCCTGACCGGGATCGAGGAGTTTCTCACGGGCAGCCATGCCGCTTCGAAGCAGTCACATCGTGCCCTACGCACCGTGTTGTTCACAGACATTGTCGCCTCGACGGAACGCGCCGCGGCTATGGGCGACGAGCGGTGGCGGGCGGTGCTGAAGCGCTTCGGCGAGATCACTGCCGAACTCACCCAACGATTCGGCGGCACGGTGGTCAAGAGCACCGGCGATGGCCATATGATCACGTTCGACGGCCCGACACAGGCCATCTGTTGCGCGGAGGCGTTGCGCACCGAAGCAGAGACGGTGGGCATCGAGATCCGCATCGGGATCCACACCGGTGAGTGCGAACTGCTGGACAACGACATCGGGGGAATCGCCGTGCATATCGCGGCCCGGCTCCTCGGGCAAGCCGGGGCGGGCGACATCCTCGTGTCCAGCACCGTGCGTGACCTCGTCGTCGGGTCGGGTACCGGCTTCTTGGATCGCGGCAGCGTCGAGCTTCGTGGCGTACCCGGCACCTGGCACCTGCTGGCGGTCGATCGCCACGGCCCTCGGTCAGGATCGGCCGAGGCGGAACTGGCTTCAACGCCGACGCCTGGCCCTGGGACCGCAATGCGGCGATCGGACCGCGCCGTGGCGGTAATGGCCAAGAGGACACCTTGGATCCTGCGCGGGATCGCTCGCATCGTCCCAGCCACCCGTCAGAGTTGAACCTCCCGAGCCAGCGACGAGGCGCGTTGGCTCAACAGCTGCATTGTGGATAACTGAGCGCGGCGGCGGCCGCCGGGTGGCACAGTCTCAACGCATGACTCAGGCCGTATCGAAGGCCGTGCTCTCTCGGTATGCGTTGGACCCGGCGATGCCGGTGCTGCTGCGGCCCGACGGCGCGGTCCAGGTCGGGTGGGATCCGAGGCGGGCGGTGCTGGTCCGTCCACCGTGCGGCCTGGCCGCCGCCGAGTTGGCCACGCTGCTGCGGTCCATGCGGTCACCGATGCCGATATCCGAGTTGCGGCGCCACGCCGTCGACCGGGGGTTGAAGGAAGCCGACGGGCTGATGGACCTCGTCGCGCAGCTGGTGGGCGCGGGGGTCGCGACCGAGTGTCGGCAGCCCCGCGGCCGGGCGGCATCGATCCGCATCCACGGCCGCGGGCCGCTGTCGGAGCTGCTGGTGGAGGCGTTGCGCTGCTCGGGGGCTCGCATCGCGCACAGCAGCCAGCCCCACGCCGCCGTATCGTCCGCCGCCGTCGATCTGGTGGTGCTGACCGACTACCTGGTCGCCGACCCGCGCATGGTGCGCGACCTGCACAGCCACGGCGTGCCGCACCTTCCGGTTCGGGTGCGCGACGGCACCGGTCTGGTGGGCCCGCTCGTCATTCCCGGCGTGACCAGCTGTCTGGGCTGTGCCGACCTGCACCGCAGCGACCGCGATGCCGCGTGGCCGGCCATCGCCGCCCAGCTGCGCGACACCGTCGGGGTGGCCGACCGGGCCACCCTGCTGGCGACCGCGGCCCTGGCGCTCAGCCAGGTGAACCGGGTGATCGCGGCGGTGCGTGGGCAGGAGGCGGTGCCCGATCCCGCGCCGCCGGCGGCGCTGAACGCCACGTTGGAGTTCGATGTCAACGCGGGCTCGATCGTGGCGCGGCAATGGGCCAAACATCCGTTGTGCTCGTGTTGACCCCGTGTGCCCTCGTTCGGGCTCTTGTCCACAACCTATGGCTCGTTGTGGCCGGATCAACAGCACAGCGCGCTAACCGTCATGGATGATGGGTACGTGGCAGACATCAAACGCGGCCGCGCTGCGCGCAACGCGAAGCTGGCCAGCATTCCCGTCGGCTTCGCCGGTCGGGCGGCGCTCGGCTTCGGTAAACGGCTGACGGGCAAGTCGAAGGACGAAGTCCAGGCCGAGATGCTGGAGAAGGCCGCCAACCAGCTCTTTACCGTCCTGGGCGAGCTCAAGGGCGGGGCCATGAAGGTGGGCCAGGCGCTGTCGGTAATGGAAGCCGCCATACCCGAGGAGTACGGCGAGCCGTACCGCGAAGCGTTGACCAAGCTGCAGAAGGACGCCCCGCCGCTGCCGGCCAACAGGGTCCACCGGGTGCTCGACGCGCAACTGGGCACCAAGTGGCGGGAGCGGTTCAATTCGTTCGACGACAAGCCGGTTGCCTCGGCCAGCATCGGCCAGGTGCACAAAGCGGAGTGGTCCGACGGCCGCGAGGTGGCCGTCAAGATCCAATACCCGGGCGCCGACGAGGCGCTGCGCGCCGACCTCAAGAGCATGCAGCGGATGGTCGGCGTGCTCAAGCAGCTTTCGCCGGGCGCCGACGTCCAGGGCGTGGTCGATGAACTGGTCCAGCGCACCGAGATGGAACTGGACTACCGGCTGGAGGCCGACAACCAGCGCGCGTTCGCCAAGGCCTACCAGAGCCACCCGCACTTCGCGGTGCCACACATCGTGGCCAGCGCGCCCAAGGTGGTGATCCAGGAGTGGATCGACGGCTTGCCGATGGCGGAAATCATCCGCAACGGGACCCCCGAGCAGCGGGACCTGATCGGCACCCGCCTCCTCGAACTCACTTTTGACGCACCCCGCCGGCTGGGGATGATGCACGGCGACGCCCACCCGGGCAATTTCATGCTGCTGCCCGATGACCGGATGGGCGTCATCGACTTCGGCGCGGTGGCGCCGCTGCCCGGCGGCTTCCCCATCGAGCTCGGCATGATCATGCGGCTGGCCAAGGAAAAGAACTATGACCTGCTGTTGCCGACGATGGAGAAAGCCGGCTTCATCCAGAGGGGCCAGCAGGTGTCGGTGCGCGACATCGATGAAATGCTGCGCCAGTACGTCGAGCCCATCGAGGTCGACGTCTTCCACTACACCCGCAAGTGGCTGCAGAAGATGACCGTGGGCCAGATAGACCGCTCGGTGTCGCAGATGAGGACGGCCCGGCAGATGGACCTGCCGGTCAAGCTGGCCATTCCGATGCGGGTGATCTCGTCGGTGGCCGCGATCCTCTGCCAGTTGGATGCACACGTTCCGATCAAGGCGCTCTCCGAAGAACTGATCCCCGGTTTCGCCGAGCCCGACACCGCGGTTGTTTGACTCCGCGAGGGTGCAACTACCGACGCCGTCTGTCGAGAAACGCGTCGGCAGTTGCACTTTCGCGGCCTAAGCGGCTGCGACCTCTTTGCGGACCGCTTTGCGGGGACGTCCGCGCGGGCGTTTGCGACTCACGATCGATCCCCGCTCGAGGATCTCACCGCCCCACACACCCCAGGGTTCGGCCCGTTCCAGTGCCGCAGCCAGGCACTGGCGGCGGACCGGGCAGCCCGCGCAGAGCGTCTTGGCCCGTTCTAGGTCGGCCGGGGCCTCGGCGAACCACAGGTCGGGATCGTCGACATGACAAGGCAACTCCGGCAGCGTCGGTCTGGGGACTGGCAGTGCCGACATGTCCTGTTCACCTGCTTCCTGGTCGGGTGGCTGTCCTTCGTTGTGATCCGGACCAGGTTGGCGGGCTGTCGACCCTAAAACTGTGGCCACGGATCCTGGTGACTTCGGGTCCGTGGCCATCTGGGCAAAACCGGGCTAGTTAGGTATGGCCCCGATGCACGGACGCGTCGGTCGCGGCGGCGACACGGTGCTTAACGGCTGCCGCCGGCGCGGCGGTGTGGGCGGCATGGGAGGTCGCCGCGGTCAGCACCGCGGCGGCCACGCGCGCACCAAACGCGTTGGTGATCATCGTGGCGACCCTCCTCTCAGCCGGCAGCAGAATGCTGTTTCGAGGGTAAATGGTAGCGGCCGGTGGCCACAACCGATTTTCTGACCTGCGCGGTTGCTTCAGCGGGCGCCGAGTGTGGGCCCTAGGTACGGCAATTGCCTTGAATTCGTCCATAGGCCCCACTCTCGTCGGCTCAGGCCGATCAATATCGCCGCGGCCTGCCGGTCAGCGGGCTTGCCGGACCAGCTCCAGCACGTCGGACCCGTACTGTTCGAGCTTTCGCGCACCGATGCCAGGGATCGCGATCAGGGCCCTTTCGTCGTCGGGCAGCAGTTCGGCGATCGCGATCAGTGTGTTGTCGGTGAAGACGACATACGCGGGCACCTTCTGTTCCTTGGCGACCTCCAGGCGCCAGGCCTTGAGCCGCAGCAACAGCTCTTCGTCGATGTCGGCCGCACAGGTTTCACACCGCCGCAGCATGATCGCCGCCGGGGTGGTCAGGTTGTTGTTGCAGATCCGGCAGCGCGTTGCGGTGCGCCGGGCGCGCCGGGATCTGGTCGGCGCGGTATCGGCGCGGGTCTGTGGCGCGATGCCGTTGAGGAACCGCGACGGCTTGCGGCTCTGCCGTCCGCCGGGGCTGCGGGCCAACGCCCAGCTGAGTGTCAAATAGACTCGCGCCCTTGTGATTCCGACGTAGAGCAGTCGGCGCTCTTCCTCGACGGCCTCGCTCTCGGCGCCGTGCGCCAACGCGTGCGAGATGGGTAGCGTGCCGTCGGCCAACCCGACCAGAAACACCGCGTCCCACTCGAGTCCCTTGGCGGCGTGCAGCGAGGCCAGCGTAACGCCCTGTACCACCGGTGGATGCCGCGCATCGGCGCGCATGCGCAGCTCGGCGAGCAGCCCGGGAAGGTCGAGTTGCGGGCGCTGCGCCACTTCGTCGTCGACCAGCTCGGCCAGCCCGGCGAGCGCCTCCCAGCGGTCCCGGGCCCGGCTGCCGGTCGGCGGTTCGGCCGTCAGCCCCAGGGGCTCCAGAACGGCGCGGATGACGTCGGGCAACGGGCCGTCGGCGTTTCTCTCGGCCGCACGCTGCAACGCCAACAGCGCCTGCTTGATCTCCTGGCGGTTGAAAAACCCCTCGCCACCGCGAATCTGATAGGTGATGCCCGCCTCGGTCAGGGCCTCCTCGTAGACCTCGGATTGCGCATTGACCCGGTAGAGGACCGCGATCTCGGATGGCGAAGTACCCGATTCGACAAGGCGGGTGATCGATGCCGCGACCGCGGCTGCCTCTGCGGTTTCGTCGGGATGCTCTTGAAACGACGGGGCCGGACCCGGCGCCCGCTGGCCCGACAGCTGCAGCTTGCTGCCCGCGACACGGCCACGGGCCGCGGCGATGACCTGATTGGCCAGGGACACCACCTGAGGGGTGGACCTGTAGTCGCGTTCCAGGCGCACCACCGTGGCGTCCGGAAACCGCCGCGAGAAGTCGAGCAGGAAGCCGGGCGTGGCCCCGGTGAACGAGTAGATGGTCTGATTTGCGTCGCCGACGACGGTCAGGTCGTCTCGATCGCCCAACCAGGCCGCAAGCACACGCTGCTGCAGCGGGGTGACGTCCTGATACTCGTCGACGACAAAGCAGCGGTAGCGGTCGCGGAACTCCTCGGCCACGGCGGCGTCGTTCTCGATCGCGGCCGCGGTGTGCAGCAGCAGGTCATCGAAGTCGAGCAGCGTCACCGTCTCATCGCGGACTTTGATGGCCTCGTAGGCGGAGTAGACGGCCGCGATCTGTGCGGCGTCCATGGGGACGTCTCGGCCAGCGGCGGCCACGGCGGGCGGGTACTCCTCGGGCCCGATCAGCGACGCCTTGGCCCACTCGATCTCGCCGGCCACGTCGCGGACGTCATCGGTGCTGACATTCAGCCGGCAACGGCTGGCGGCCCTGGCCACGATCGCGAACTTGCTGTCCAGCAGCTGCCAGCCGGTGCCGCCGACCACGCGCGGCCAGAAGTAGCGCAGCTGGCGGTGCGCGGCGGCGTGGAAGGTCAGGGCCTGCACGGCACCGACCGCGGAACCGGTGTGGCCGGTGGAAGCGAGCGTGCGCAACCGGGAGCGCATCTCCCCCGCAGCTCGCTGGGTGAAGGAGACCGCGAGGACCTGCCCGGGGGCGACGTGACCGCTGGCGACGAGCTGGGCGACCCGGTGCGTGATGGTGCGGGTCTTGCCCGTTCCGGCGCCCGCGAGCACACACACCGGTCCGCGGGGAGCCAGCACGGCTTCGCGCTGCTCGTCGTCCAGCTCGGCGGTCAATGGGTCAGCGACCATCGGCATGGCGTTCATCGTGGCTTCCATACTGGCAGGGGTGGCCGACAAACCGGGCGCAGCGAAACGCGTGAATTGCGTTGCTCCTCATGTCACGGAATGCATCGTCACTGGGCTACGTTAGATTGCCCAGCTCCTTCCCATTCCGCCGCGCGGAATGCATCGTCGCTGGGCTACGTTAGACGGGCTATGCCCAACGCGCCGCTCACCGTTTACACGACGTCCTGGTGTGGCTTTTGCCACCGTCTCAAGACGATGCTCACGTCCGGTGGAATCTCCTATGACGAGGTCGACATCGAGCAAGACCCGGCGGCTGCGCAGTTTGTCGGCTCGGTCAACGGCGGCAACAGGACGGTCCCGACGGTGAAGTTCGCCGACGGGTCCACGCTGACCAATCCGAGTGCGGCACAAGTCGCGGCGAAGCTGGCCCAAGTCGGCGGCTAAGGAGCTCAATCGAGCCCGGCCCAGGATTCGATGATCACGCGTGCGATCGAAATCGATCCGGGCAGCAGGAGTTTCGACTCCTTCGACTCCGAGGCGCTACTCCAATCGCCGGCGTCAAGCGCCGCGCGCACCTCGTCGCGGGTGAACCAGTTCGCCTCGGCGATCTCGCCGTCGTTGAACGAGAAAGCCTCACTCGGGTCACCCAGCGCGTGAAAACCGACCATTAGCGAGCGCGGGAACGGCCACGGCTGGCTGCCCAGGTAACGCACCTCGCGCACGTTCAGGCCGATTTCCTCCCGGATCTCGCGGGCGACGCACGCTTCGAAAGATTCACCGGCCTCGACGAATCCGGCCAGCAGAGAGAACATCCGCTCCGGCCACACCGCCTGGCGGGCCAGCACCGCACGATCGCCGCCGTCATGGACGAGGCAGATCACTGCCGGGTCGATACGCGGGAACTCCTCATGACCGGTGACCGGGTTGACCCGCGACCAGCCCCCTCTGGCCGGCCTTGTCGGTGAGCCGTCCGCCGCGCTGAATCGCGAGCTGTCATGCCAATTCAGCAGCGCGATGGCCGACGACACCAGTTGGCTGCTGGTGTCGTCGAAGATTGGGCCAAGACTGCGGAGGTTCACCACTTCGGCCTGCACATCGGGATCCTCGGGCGCGTGCAGGGCGCCGCGGATGGCCCAGACATGGCGGCCGCCCTCGATGCGCCCCAGGAATACCGCGTCCGGCGGCGGCTTGTCGCCCACTGCGGCCGCGGCGCCGAGCACGACCCGGCCGTCGGTGACCAACACCTGGTTGCGCGAATCCACCCGCAACAGCGCCGCATCCGCCCATCCCGCCATTGCACCCTCGATGTCGGTGCGCAGCTGATCGGCCCGGTCGGCGCCGACGCGCGACAGCACCGGAATGTCCCGCAGCCGGAAATCCACGTTCGCCACTAGTGCCCCGCGTGACGGATGTAGAGCAACCGGTCGGTGGCCTCGATCGCGTCCACCTCGGGAGCGCCGATGCGCAGCAGGTGGCCGTCGCGCACCACGCCGAGCACGATGTCGCGCAGATGCCTTGGGGATCCGCCGATTTCGGTCTGCTCGACCTCGCGTTCGGCGATCGCCAGCCCCACGTCGGGAGTCAGCAGATCCTCGATCATCTCCACGACGCTGGGCGTGGTGGTGGCGAGGCCGAGCAGCCGGCCGGCGGTTTCCGAGGACACCACCACCGAGTCCGCACCCGATTGCTGCAGCAGGTGCTGGTTCTCGGCCTCCCGGATCGACGCGACGATCTTGGCCTTGGGTGCGATCTCCCGCGCCGTCAGCGTGACCAGCACGGCGGTGTCGTCGCGGCTGGTGGCGACCACGATCGAAGCCGCGTGCTGCGCCCCTGCCAACCGCAGCACATCGGACCGGGTGGCGTCGCCGTGCACGGTGACCAGGCCGGCTGTCGCGGCGTGCTCGAGGGCGGACCGATCGGTGTCGACGACGACGACCTCGCCCTGCGCCTCCTCATCACCGAGGATGGCGCCGACGGCCGTTTTGCCCTTGGTGCCATAGCCGATCACGACGGTGTGGTTACGCACTTTGCTCCTCCAACGCCGGATCTTCCACGCCTGCCGAGACCGCTCCGAGAGCACCTCGAGCGTCGTGCCGACCAGCACGGCCAAGAACGCGATCCGCAGCGGCGTAAAGACCACGATGTTGACCAGACGCGCGGGTTCGGTGTACGGGGTGATGTCGCCGTAACCGGTCGTCGACAGCGACACCGCCGAGAAATACAGGCAGTCCAGGAACGTCAGGCGCCCGCCCCGCACGTCGCTGTAACCGTTGCGATCCAGGTAGACGACGACGGTGGCGGCGAACAACACCAGCAACGCGATAGCCACCCGGCGCGTGATGACTCGGGTGGGGCTGGCGTGGTCTTCGGGGATGCGCAGCACACCGACCAACTGATGATCGGGCTGGGCGGTCAGTGTCTCGTCCAGACCGCTCAGTTTGCGCGACCTACCGTTGCCCACGGCGCTCCATCACCGGCTCAACCCCAGCGCACGAGACACGCACCACTCAATGTAACCACGATGGCGGGTCGCCCAGCACTCGGGCAGCGCAGCTCACACCGCCACCGAGCCGCCGCCGGCCGGGTCACCCAGCAACGCGGCCAGCTCGGCGGGATCCGGCAGTTCATCGGGGGTGATCGTGGCGCCGGTGCGCACGTAATAGAAGGCGGTGCGCACCGATGATTCCGGGACCCCGGACAACGCGGCCCAGGCCAGGCGGTAGACAGCAAGCTGGACGGCGGCCTGCCGCATGGCTTCCGCCCCGCGCGGCGGCTCGCCGGTCTTCCAATCCACGACGGTGGCGCCGCCATCGGGGTCGGCGAACACCGCGTCAATCCGGCCGCGCACCACCGTAGCGCCGATCGGCATTTCGAAAGGCACCTCGACGGCCACGGGAGTGCGGGCCGCCCATCGCGATCGGGCGAACGCCGCCTGCAACGCGGTCAATTCCTGCTTGTCGCCGACATCAGAGTCCGCCGCGCCCGGCAAGTCGCCCAGGTCGAACAGCGAGTCGGCGCCGTAAAACTGCTGGACCCAAGCGTGAAAAGCGTTGCCGAGCAACGCATGAGGGTCCGGGCGCGTCGGCAGGCGATGCACCATCCGCGCCACCGCCGCCGCCGGGTCACGCGCCAGGTCTACCAGGCCGCTGACCGACACCTGACTGGGCAGGGCGCGGGCGGGCGGGCACTCCGACCGTGTCCGCTCGGCCAGTAACGCATCGACGTCGGGGTCCCTGGGGGCACCGCCCGCTTGCGGGGGATCGTCGACGTCGGGGCTGGTCTCGTCCATGTCGGCCGACATGGCCTCGAGCACCAGCGCCGCGCCGCGCTCGACATCGCCGCGCCGCCCGGCCAACGGATCGGCGGGCCAGACAGCTTCAACTATGTTGTCGCGCATCGGGTTTCGCTCACCGTCAGCGGGTGCGGGCGCCCACTGGTCCACCACCCCACAGGGATCGCCGGCCGCGGCCGAACTGTCGATGACGTCCTTCAGCTCGCACAGGAACTCCGATGGACCACGCGGTTTGATTCCGGTGCGTCCCCAATGATGGCCGGACACCAAGAGGGTGTCCTCGGCCCGGGTGACAGCCACGTAGAACAATCGGCGTTCCTCGTCGACGCGCCGCTGCTCCAGCTGACGGCGATGGTCGAAAATCTTGTCCGACAACTGCTTTCGATCGGTGACGTCGGAGGTGTCGAGCACCGGGATGCCCAGCGAACCCGCCGACGCGCGGTCGCCGCGCAATAGTGGCGGCAGTTCGGCGGCGTCGGTGAGCCAGGTGCTCCTGGACGCGGTGGACGGAAAGATCCCGCCCGACAGGTGCGCCACGGCGACCACTTGCCACTCCAGACCCTTCGCGGAGTGCACCGTGAGGACCTGGACCCGGTCCCGCGCGACCGTCGACGGGGCGGGCTGCAAACCGTTCTCGACGGCGTCGGCGACGTCCAGGTAGGCCAGCAGGCCGGCCACCGACGCCACTGATGCCCTAGCCGACACGTCGGTCTCTTTCGTTGCAGCGCTTGTTCGTTCGGCGTAACCGGCTACGACGTCGGCGAACGCGTCGAGGTGTTCGGTGCCGGCCCACGGCTGCCCGACGGCACACGCCGCCCGGACTTCGCAGTCGACGCCCAGCACGCGCCGGACCTCGGCGACCAGGTCGGGCAGGGAATGGCCAAGGCGGCCGCGCAGGGCGCTCAGTTCGGCGGCCAGCGCGGTGATGCGTCGATACCCCGCAGCCGAGTACGAACCGGCCGGGCCTGGATCGCGCATCGCGTCGGCCAAGCACGCCTCGTCGGCGCCCATGTTGGAGGGGCCGCCCGCCATCGCGATCGACTCGGGCGACGGTGTCCCGGCCGAGCGTCCCCCGGCGAGGGCGAGCGCGCGCTGCCAGAGCGCGACGATGTCCCGACCACCGAGGCGCCATCGTGGGCCGGTCAGCACCCGCATCGCCGCCGCGCCCGCCGTCGGGTCGGCGACCAGCCGCAGCATGGCCACGACGTCGGTGACCTCGGGGATCGAGAGCAGCCCGGCCAAACCCACTACCTCGACCGGTATGCCGCGCGCGCGAAGGGCGTCGGCGATGGGTGCCGCGTCGGCGTTGCGGCGGACCAGCACCGCGGCGGTCGGTGGACTGACGCCGTCGCAGTGGGCTCGCCGGTAGTGCCCGTCGAGCTGATCGGCGATCCACTCGCGTTCGGCCCGCACGTCGGCGAGCAACGCGCCGCGGACGGTGCCGGGCGCGGCGTCCGGGCCTGGCCGCAAGGCGTGCACCGCAACCGACCGTCGCCGCGCCTCCGCCGATATGGCGTTGGCCACCCGCAGGGCGTGCGGCGGGTTGCGCCAGCTGGTCCGCAGCTCCAGGACCGGTGCGGGGGTGCCGTCGGAGCGCGGGAAGTCGGTGGAGAACCGCGGCAGGTTGGTCGCCGAGGCGCCGCGCCAGCCATAGATCGACTGAATCGGATCGCCGACAGCCGTCAACGCCAACCCGTCGTCGACACCACCCCCGAACAGTGCCGACAACGCGATGCGCTGGGCGTGCCCCGTGTCCTGATACTCGTCGAGCAGCACCACCCGATAGCGGTTCCGCAGGTCCTGACCGACCTGCGGGAAGGTCACCGCCAGCCGTGCGGCGGACGCCATCTGCGCACCGAAGTCCATCGCCTTCGCGGAGCGCATGCGCTCGCGCAGCGCGTCGAGCAACGGCACCAGCTCGGCGCGCTCGGTCTGCGTGGCCAGCAGCCGCAGCAGCCACTGGTTGGGCCCGCGGTCGCGCTGGTAGGGGCCCGCGGGCAGGGTGTGGATCAGCCGTTCCAGCTCGACGTGGGTGTCGCGGAGCTGGCGGGTGTCCACCAGGTGCTCGGCCAGCTGCCCCCACAGCCGCAGCACCATCGAGGTGACCGCGGCCGGGGTCTTGTCGGTGCGCAGCTCCCCGCGGTACCCGTTGACGACGTCGAAGGCCAGCTGCCACAGCTCGGTCTCGCCGAGCAGCCGGGTGTCGGGCTCGACGGGCAGCAGCAGGCCGTGGTCGCGCAGTAGCGAGCCGGCGAAGGCGTGGTAGGTGCTGACCACCGGGGTGCCCGCCGGTTCGACGGCTGTGGCGTTCGTCGCGCCAAAGCCGATGCCGGCCAAGCGGGCCAGCCGGGACCGGACCCGCCGCAGCAGCTGGCCGGCCGCCTTGCGGGTGAACGTGAGCCCCAGCACCTGGCCGGGCTCGGCGTAGCCGTTGGCGACGAGCCACACCACCCGCGCGGCCATCGTCTCGGTCTTACCGGCGCCGGCCCCCGCGATGACGACCAGCGGGCCCGGCGGCGCGGCGATGACGGCGGCCTGCTCGGCAGTGGGCGGGAAAAGCCCCAGCGCGCAAGCCAATTCAGTCGGGCTGTAGCGTGGATTCATAGCCCTGCCCCGTCGACGTGGGCCGGGCAGCACGACCGTATCGGGCAGTGCGCGCAACCGTCGTTGCGCCGGGCGATGAACTGCGGGCCGGCTGTCGCGTCGGCCGCCAGCCGGACGAGGTCGCGCCATTCGTCCCGGGCGGCGGTCGTCAGCGGATCCTGCTCGCGCACGGTGGCACCGGCGGCACCCGACTTGCCCACATAGACGAGCCGCGCACCACCGGGCTGGTCACCGGCGGCGATCATGCCCTCGGCCACCGCCAGCTGGTACATCGCCAGCTGTGCGTGCTGCTGGGCATCGTCCTTGCTTACCGGTGTTTTGCCGGTCTTGATGTCGACGATCACCAGCCGGCCGGCCGCGTCGCGTTCCAGCCGATCGACTCGCCCGCGCAGCCGAATTTCCCCGCCGTCATCGCGCGGTGTCCCGAGGGTTCCGTCGACGTCCACCTCGATGCCGACCTCGGTCAGTTCGCCTCGGGTCTGGCCCCGCCACTCGATGAATGCCTCAACCATTGCGCGGTGCCGGGCCAGCTCGTTGGCCGAATGCCACTGGGCATCGAAGGGCAGGTGCTTCCAGGCCCGGTCCAGCTCGGCCAGCAGTTCCGATTCGGTCTTGCCGGGCTCGGCGATCAGCGCGTGCAGCACCGAGCCGATGGTGGACCGCAGATCTCGCGCGTTGGTTCCACCGTGCCGTTCGGCCAACCAGCGCAGCGCGCAATCGTTCAGTGTCTGCAGGGTCGACGGCGTCAGCGTGACGAGGTCGCCGCCGCCCCGCAGTGGTTCACTGGTGCTGACCGGGATCAGGCCGTGCCAGCCGGCCGGATCGGCGCCCGGCACACCGGCTTTGGCCAACCGGGCCAATTGCGTTGCCGCGCAGCGTCGCGCGGCGTCGTCCACGGTGCACTCGGGCGCGCACACGACACCGCGCAGCCGGCCCACCAGGGCCGCCGCGGACAACACCCGCGGTGCTGAGATCGGCTGCGCGTCAACGGGATCGGTGGCATCATCGGCCCACTGCGCGATCTCGGCGAGGAACGCCGATGGCAGCGCGGCCTCCCCATCCGCCCCGCCCGTGTCGCTGTCCACGGCGGTCACCAGCAACCGGCGCCGGGCCCGGCCCAGCGCCGCTACCAGCAGCCTGCGCTCCTCGGCCAGCAGCGGCGCCCGCACCGAGGCATCCTCGGTGACACCGTCCAGCGCATCGAGCAACCGCTGGGTGCCCAGCACGCCACCGCGCGGAATCGTGTTGGGCCATAACCCTTCCTGCAAGCCGGCGATGACCACAAAGTCCCATTCGTGTCCCAGCGCGGCGTGCGCGCTGAGCACTCTGACCTGCTCCGCCTCCGACACCCGCTCGGTGCTGGCGGCGGGCAGCTGCAGCGCCGCGACGTGCTCGACGAGTCCGCGCAACGACGCGCCGGGCGTGCGGGACACGTAGTGATCGGTGATATCGAACAAAGCGGTCACCGCGTCCAGGTCCCTGGTCGCCTGGGCCCCGGCGGGGCCGCCGCGCTCGCTTGCCGACAGCCAGCGGCGCTGCAGACCGGACCGGTGCCAGGCAGCCCAGAGGGTGTAGCGCGGATCTTGGCCATCCCGATGGCAGCGCACGGCCGCGTCCAGCACCGCACGCACCCGCCGCAGTGCCCGAGACTGCGCTCCGGGGCACGGCGCGTCCGCCCGCAGCGCGTCAACCAGCAGGCCGCCGAAGTCGCCCGGCGGGCGATCGGGGTTGGCGCGCTGCAGCGTTCGGCGTAGCTGCCGAAGCGACACCGGGTCGACGCGTCCGATGGGCCCGGTCAGCAATGCCAGCGCCTGTTCGCCGTTCAGTCCGTCAGCGGTGGCCGCCAGCGCGGTGAGCAGCGCACGAGCCGCGGGCTCGTCGGACAACGGTCCGGTTGCCCGGGGTGCGGCCACCGGGACACCGGCGGCGGCCAACGCGCGCGGTAATCGCCCGCCGGCCCGTGGCACCGAGCGGACGATGACCGCCATCTGCGACCAGGGAACCCCGTCGATCAAATGGGCGCGCCGCAACGCGTCGGCGATCGTCGCCCCCTCCGCGTGCGCCGAGGCTGCCACGCGAACCGTGACGGATCCGTCCTCGGCCCCCGTTCCGTCGATCTGCCTGCCGGGGCTGCCGCCGGGCAGTCGGCGCGCGATGCCGCTGACGGCGCGCGCGACGGCCGGCGCGCAGCGATGCGACACGGTCAGCGTCACCGACGGTGAATCATCGGCCAACAACCCGGACGCCTCGCCTCCCCGGAAGCCGAACACCGCCTGGTTGGGGTCACCGGCGATCAACGCCAGTTCCGTGCCCGCGGCCAGGACCCGGACCAGGCGGGCCGCCCGCGGGTCGAGTTGCTGGGCGTCGTCGGTCAGCAAGACGCGCACCCTGGCGCGTTCGGATGCCAGCAGCTCCGGATCGACCGCGAAGGCCTCCAGCGCGGCACCGACGAGCTCGGCGGCACCGAGCGCCGGCGTCGTCGCCTGCGGCGCCGCCGTCCCGACCGCCGCCCGCAGCAACATCACCTGCTCATACTGCCGCGCGAATTGACCGGCGGCGGTCCATTGCGGGCGTCCGCACCGGCGGCCGAGCCGCTCCAGTTCCTGCGGGTCCACGCCGCGTTCGGCGCAGCGCGCCAACAGGTTTCGCAGCTCGTTGGCGAAGCCGGCGGTGCGCAGCGCGGGCAGCAGATCGGCCGGCCACGCGCTCGCCGCACGCGGCCCGTCTTCGAGGTCACCGGCCAGCAGTTCCCGGATGATGGCGTCCTGTTCAGCGCTGGTGACCAGCCGCGGGGGCGCATCGCCGGCACGCTCGGCCGCCCGCCGCAACACGGCGTACGCGTACCCGTGCACCGTGCGCACCAACGGTTCGCGCACGGCGGCCCGACACGGACCCGTGGAACGCGCTCGCAGCAATGCCGTCGTCAGCGCGCTGCGCTCCCGCACCCCGACCCGGCCCGACCCGGTAAGCAGCAGAACCGATTCCGGATCAACACCGGCGCCGATTTGAGCGACCGCCGCATCGACCAGCAGGCTGCTCTTGCCCGTGCCCGGGCCGCCCAGGACACGCACCCGCCCGCGCAGGCCGGGGGCCAGAAGGGCACCGGCCTCGGCGTCCCAGGTGTATGACATGGCTGCATGCAATCACGGGGGTCTGACATCTGGGTCGGCGTCAGCCCGATACTGGACGTGAACGCCCAAACACCCCGCTTGGGTAAGGAAGGACTGGAGATGGTGAACGACGTGGAGGGCATTGGTCCCGATGACGCGGTGCCCGAAGCAGACGCGATGGAACAACACGAGGCTGCCGATTCCGACGACGACACCGGCTTGGACACCGCCTACTTGAACGCCGACGCCACGGATCGCGATGCCAACGAAGCCGACGTGATCGAGCAGGCTTTCATCGTCCACGCTGCGGACGACGATTGGGATGACGGTCGCTGAAGCCGGGCACCAGACCGCAGCCACCCCGGTCGCAACTGGCACCATCGACGAGTGACTGCCGACCTGCGCGTGCACCGCTACGGCCCCGCCGGGCCGGTGCGGATGCTTGCCATTCACGGGCTGACCGGTTACGGGGGGCGTTGGCGGCACCTGTCCGGCCACCTGCCCGAAATCGCCATCGCCGCGCCCGATCTGCTCGGCCACGGAAGGTCATCGTGGGCGGCGCCGTGGACCATCGACGCCAACGTCGCGGCGTTGGCCACGCTGCTCGACGAGGAGGCCGACCCGCCCGTGCTGGTGGTTGGGCACTCGTTCGGCGGCGCGCTGGCAATGCAGCTGGCGGCGGCTCGCCCGGACCGGGTGGCGGCGCTGCTGCTGCTCGACCCGGCCGTCGGACTGGACGGCAGTTGGATGCGCGACATCGCCCATTCGATGTTCTCCTCCCCCGATTACCCGGACGCCAAGTGCGCCAGGCTGGAAAAGGCGACCGGTTCCTGGGCGGATGTGGACCCCACTCTGCTCGACGCCGAGATCGACGAGCACCTGATCGAGCTGCCGAACGGGCGGTACGGCTGGCGCGTCAGCCTGCCGGCGATGATGTCGTATTGGAGCGAGCTGGCCCGCGACGTCGTGCTGCCGCCGCCCGGAACGGCCACGATATTGGTGCGGGCGAAGCAGACCTCGCCGCCGTATGTAAGCGATCAACTGATCGCGGGACTTCGGGAACGGTTGGGACCCGATTTCCAGCTGCTGGATTTCGAGTGCAACCACATGGTGCCCTCCGCCAGGCCCACCGAAGTCGCGGCGCTGATCCGCGAGCTGTTAGAAGCCCGCTGACCGTGGCGCCGGTGACCGACGAGCAGGTCGAACGGGTGCGTTCGCTGGTGGCGGCGATCCCGTCGGGACGGGTCTCCACCTACGGCGACATCGCTTCTGTCGCAGGGCTTTCCAGTCCGCGCATCGTGGGATGGATCATGCGTACCGACTCCTCAGACCTGCCCTGGCACCGGGTGATCACCGCTTCCGGGCGCCCCGCGCGCCACCTGACCACCCGGCAGCTCGAGTTGCTACGCGCCGAAGGCGTTCTCGCCGTCGACGGCAAGGTCGCACTGGACGAGATCCGCTACGAGTTCCCGCGGGGAATTTAGAGCACCAGCCGGACCAGCGCCGCGGTGCGAGCCAGGCCCGGGAGTGCCTCAGCGGTCGAGCGCGGGTGCAACGCATGTACGGCCAGGCGAAACATCAATGCGCGCAACAACATCTGCGGCCACTCCGGCAGGGCGTTCCAGCGTTCGATGAGCCCGTCGTCGGCCTCCCCCCAGGACAGCGCGTCGACGGCGACCACCCCCGCGGCCCACGACGCCGGCCGCCAGTAGGGCGTGATGTCGGTGATCCCCGGCGCCGCGGTGCCGATGAAAAGCACTGTGCCGTAGAGGTCTCCGTGCACCAGCTGGTTGGGGCTCTTGGTCGGCCTGCGCAGCGTGGCGAGCTGATTGATCAGCTCGATCGATTTCTCCGCGTCGGCCGTCGGCGGCGCGGTCTGCGCGCCCGGCGGCACAGACTGCAACGGCCGTTCCTCCCACGCGGCGCGGTCGGCGGCGATGAAGACGTCGACGTCTCCCCAGGGCGCGGTGGGCCCCTGGGTCAGGAATCGGGGGCGTTCCAGCTTGCCGGTCGCCTCGTGCAGGCGCACCGCCGCCGAGACGACTTCGTCATGCCTGGGCTCGGGCGTGCCGGCAACGAAGGTGTCTGCGCGCCACCCCGACACCACGTAGCGCCCGTCGGTGGAGCGAACCGGCCGGGCCAGCCGAACGCCGTCCACGAACAACGTCTCCCGCACCCGGGCCGACCAGGCCGCGCGGGCGTGGTCGGCCACGATCGACAGGACGACTTCGCCGCACCGCCAGCCGCCTTCCCAGCTGGCCCCCAACGGGACGGGCTTCACACCGGTCAAACCGAACGCCGCCAGCACATGCTCCGGCGGTGGTTCGACAGTCACACGGGCAGCTTAATGGAGCCGACCTGGGGTATCGGGTCAGTACATCACCATGTCGGGCTGCATCTGCTTGGCCCACGCCACGATGCCTCCCTGCAGGTGGACCGCGTCGGAGAACCCGGCCTTCTTCACCGCGGCCAGCGCCTCGGCCGAGCGCACGCCGGTTTTGCAGTACAGCACCGCCGTGCGGTCGTGGGGCAGCTGTGCCAGCCCCTCACCAGTACTGATCAACGACTTCGGGATCAGCTGGGCCCCGTCGATGTGATTGATGTCCCACTCCACCTGCTCGCGGACGTCGATAAGGGCCAGCTTCTTGCCCGAGTCCAGCAACTCGCGCAACTCCTGCGGGGTGATCGTGGAGCCGCTGGCGGCCTCAGCGGCACTGTCGGACACCACGCCGCAGAAATGGTCGTAGTCGATGAGCTCGGTGATCCTCGGCGTGGACGGGTCCTTGCGGATCCTGATCGTGCGGTAGCTCATCTCCAAGGCGTCGTAGATCATCAGCCGGCCGAGCAGCGGTTCGCCGATCCCGGTGATGAGCTTGATCGCCTCGGTGCCCATCACCGACGCGATGGAGGCGCAGATGATGCCCAGCACGCCGCCCTCGGCGCAGGACGGCACCATGCCGGGTGGCGGCGGCTCCGGGTACAGGTCCCGGTAATTCAGGCCCCGCCCGTCGGGGGCGTCCTCCCAGAACACCGACACCTGGCCCTCGAACCGGTAGATCGACCCCCACACGTACGGTTTGCCGGCCAGCACCGCGGCGTCGTTCACCAGATACCGGGTGGCGAAGTTGTCGGTGCCGTCCACGACGAGGTCGTATTGCTTGAACAGGCCGACGGCGTTGCTCGGATCCAGCCGGAGCTCGTGCAATCGCACGTCGACCAGGGGGTTGATGGCCAAAATCGAGTCGCGCGCCGACTGGGCCTTGGACCGCCCGACGTCGGCCACGCCGTGGATGATCTGGCGCTGCAGGTTCGACTCGTCGACAACGTCGAAGTCGACGATGCCGATGGTGCCGACGCCGGCCGCGGCCAGGTAGAGCAGCGCTGGTGCGCCCAGTCCGCCGGCACCGATGACCAGCACCCGAGCGTTCTTCAGCCGCTTCTGACCGTCGACGCCCAGGTCGGGAATGATCAGATGGCGGCTGTAGCGGGCCACCTCATCGCGACTCAGCTTCTGGGCGGGCTCGACCAGCGGCGGCAACGATGTCTGGGATGTCGACACCGAACATCTCCTCGGTTCGCTTCGCGATTCAAACTGTTCACGCGTCGTCCAATAACCATCACAGCAGTTGTCTTGAACGACGGCAATGAGGTCAACACCCAGACCGCCGGCGTTACTCCCCGCGGCCGGGCTCCGAGCGGCTATGCGATCGGATACGGCCAGGGGTTGAACCGGCAGATCTTCCCGTCGGCCTTGACGAAGTCGGGGTCGAACTTGGCGGCGTCATCATTCGACGTGGAGAACGTCTGCTGCATCATCACCGGCGCCAGACCGCCCTGCTGCTCGCAAGGCTCGTGACGCACGTACCCGATGGCGTGGCCGACCTCGTGGTTGGTCACATACTGCCGATAGGAACCGACGTCACCTTCAAACGGGACGGCGCCACGCACCCAGCGCGCCTCGTTGATGAAAACCCGCGCCTCGCGGCCGGCACCGTAAACCGGGTTGTAGCAGGACGTCTCCAACCGGAATTCATAGCCGCAGCCGCCGCGCACCGTCACCGGGGACACCAGCGAGATACGAAAGTCGGGTTTTCCGTTATCGATCCGGACGAACGCGAATTGCGGGTTGTGCGTCCAGCCCTTGGGATTGCCCAGCGTCTGGTCGATCATCTCGGCGAAGGCCACGTCGCCGCCGAACATCGTGGGGTCGATGCCGTTCTCGACCTCGACGGTGTACCGGAACACCTTGGCGGTGCCCTGACCGACCTGGGGCATCGCGCCCGGCACGACATGCCAGGTCTTGTCGCCCGCTTCGGTGAAGGGCCCACCGTCCGGCAGCGTCCCGGCCGGCAGGTTGGCGTCGAAGGCGGCGAGCCCGCGAGGCGGTGCGTCGATGATCGAAGTGCCTACCGCGCCGATGTCCGGCGGCCCCTGAATGGATTGGGTCGCCGTCGGTTTCGGCGCGCCCGTGCCGGTCACCGTCTGATAGATCACCAGCGCGGTAAGCACCACCAGAACGGGCAACGCGTACGCGCGCCAGCCGTAGGTGGATACGAACCGCCCCAACCATGTTTGTTTGCGCCATTGACGCGGCCGGTCGCGGTCGGCCCGGGTCCGACCGGCGCCCGGCGCGATCGGGTCACGCAGGGCCCGGAGTGGTTCTCGCCACTCGTCGCGCAGCACCGGAACTCGACCGTTGCCGCGCACAGGCCGCTGGGACGTCATTTCCCCAGGATTGCATAGCCGACACGGTGACCGCCCCTTGGCGCGCCCGAATGCGCCGCGCGACACCATGTCTGCCAGCGGCGACGGCGCCGATGCCAATCGCGGAGGCCTCATGGGTAGTAATGTCTTTGCGACGAGCCGCGCGCGGCTGGCCCCGGTGGTGTCCGATGGTCAGCCGCCGACAATCAGATGAGGACTCGATGAGCGAACTCGCCAAGGCGGCGGCACGGCGTGCCGTCAAACCGGCTGACCGTGGTCGGCCGGGAGACGGCGTGGTGGCCGCCAACCGGCGCGGCAACCGCTTGCCCCGGGACGAGCGTCGTGGCCAGCTGCTGATCGTCGCCAGCGACGTCTTTGTCGACCACGGCTACCACGCGGCCGGTATGGACGAGATCGCCGACCGGGCAGGGGTCAGTAAACCCGTTCTCTACCAACATTTTTCGAGCAAGCTGGAACTTTACCTGGCGGTGCTGCAGCGGCACGTCGAAAACCTCGTCTCCGGCGTCCAGCAGGCGCTGCGCACCACCACCGATAACCGGCGGCGGTTGCACTCGGCGGTCCAGGCGTTCTTCGACTTCATCGAGCACGACAGCCAGGGTTACCGGCTGATTTTCGAGAACGACTATGTCACCGAACCCGAGGTGGCCGCGCAGGTGCGTGTCGCCACCGAATCGTGCATCGACGCCGTGTTCGACCTGATCAGCGCCGATTCCGGACTGGACCCTCACCGCGCCCGGATGATCGCGGTGGGCCTGGTCGGCATCAGCGTCGACTGCGCCAGGTACTGGCTGGACTCCGATCGCCCGATTTCCAAGGCGGACGCCGTCGATGGCACCGTTGCATTCGCCTGGGGCGGGCTGTCACACGTGCCGCTCACTCGCCCTTAGCGGCCTTTCCGGCCGCCCCGGCGGCCGATTCGGCCCCGATTCCAAAGCCGACCCGGCGGGCGTCGGCGACACCGATCTCGACGTAGGCGATCTTGGCGCTCTGGATCAGGAAGCGACGGCCCCTCTCGTCGCTCAGGCTGAGCAGACCCGAGCCTTCGCGCACCGCGGCCGCAACGAGTTCTTCGACTTCGGCGGGAGTCTGCGTACTCGAAAGGACCAGCTCGCGCGGACTGTCCGTGATACCTATTTTGACCTCCACGGGATGGCCCCTTCCTTTGGTACCGAAGTCGCAGACGTGTCAGCCAGCAGGCTAATGGACGCACCCGCTGTGCATGCCCCCCCGGGCCGTGGTTCGCGGTAAGCGAAAGGGCCCGCCCGAAGATAACGATTCGCTCCCAGCTCGGCCAACATGCCGCTCGTCACCCGCTCACCGATATTCACATAAGTACCATCGGCACCATCAGAAACATGCTCACCGATCGTCTCGGCCCAGTCCAAGACCTAGTCGAGGACTACCCCGACGACGACTATGACGGAGCCGACACCGACGCCCTGGACGGCTACGGCGAGCTGGCTTGGCCACACGACACCCGCTGGCGCCCGGTCGCCGCGATCCTCGGCGCCGTGGTGGCCGTCGGGGCCATCGCGACCGCCGTCATCATCAACAGCGGCGATAGCGCATCGACCAAGGCGACCGTCGGAGCGCCGCCTCCCCGAACGTTGACCACGGCACCCGCGGCGCCTACGACAATGTCCCCTGTGGCCCCGCCCAGCGCGGCACCCGGCACCTCCGGGCCCCAATTACCGCCCGAGACCGTTACCAGCGTGCCGCCGCCCGGCGCATCACCGAGCACGGGGCCGGCGCGGACGCCGACCGCCGCGCCGCCTCCCGCGGTCGAACCGCCGCCGGTCGTGCTGAATCCGCGCACCGTCGTCTACAGCGTGACGGGAACGAAACAGCTGCTGGACCTGGTGACCGTGGTCTACACCGACGCCCGGGGCTACCCGCAGACCGAGTTCAACGTGTCGCTGCCATGGTCGAAGGTGATCGTGCTGAATCCCGGCGTCCAGACGGAGTCGGTCATCGCGACCAGCTTCTACGGCCGGCTCAATTGCTCGATCGTCAACGCCGCCGGTCAGCCGCTGCTGGCGTCGGCCAACAACACCGCCATGGCGACCTGCACCCGCTGAGCGGTAACTCCGAATATCCGGGTCAGCTCAGGCCGAGTTCGTGCATCCGTCGGTCGTGCGTCTCCTGCAGACGGTCGAAGAACGCGCTGAGCTGGCCCAGGCCGCCGGGGCCGGATACCACCAGGTCGACCAGCTCGTCGTGCTCGGCCAGCACGTACTGGGCCTGGGTGATCGCCTCGCCGAACAGGCGCCGAGACCACAGCGCCAGCCGGCTGCGCTGCTTACCGCTGGCGGTCACGGCGGCGCGGACCTCGGCGACGACGAACTGCGAGTGCCCGGTCTCCGACAGCGCCGCCCGCATGACGTCCGCGACCTCGTCAGGCAGCCCGTCGGCGATCTCGAGATATAGGTCGGCGGCCAGCGCGTCACCCACGTAGGTCTTCACCAAAGCTTCCAACCACGTACTCGGCATCGTCAGCCGGTGGTAGTTCTCCAGCGCCGAGACGTACTTCGACATCGCCGGCACCACGTCGACGCCGCGTCTTTCCAGGGCGTCGCGCAGCAGCTCGTAGTGCTGCATCTCGGCGGCGGCCATGCTCGCCATCGAGATCCGTCCCCGCAGGTCGGGCGCCATCCGCGCCTCGTCGGTGAGTCGGTAGAACGCGGCGACCTCGCCGTAGGCCAGCACCGCGAACAACTCGTTGACGCCCGGGTGATCCGCCGACAGCTGAGGGGAGGGCTGATCGTCCACCCGGTCAGCGGAGGAGGGCCCGGAAAAGGGCGGGGTCATGGCAACACTCTAGTAGGCGGGGTTAGGACGAAATGGGTGCCGGTTTTCGACCAGCTATCATGGACGCAGGTATTGGCTGAATTTTCACCAGTTGTTCTAAGCAGCCGGTACCGGCGAAATGTGCGTGCACAGCTGGCCCAACCGGGCTGAGCCCCGCTCAGGCTGTAACAGGGGCCGCGACTCGGCGACGTATTCGGAGTCGGAACTCGTGCGCGCGTGACCGCGACAGAGAACACCGACACAACACCGATACCGTCACCGAAAGGCTTGTCATCCACGTATGACCGCACTCACTAGCACAACTGAACTTACCTTTGCCAAACTCGGCGTTCGCGACGAAATTGTCCGCGCACTCGCGGAAAAAGGCATCGAACGCCCCTTTGCTATCCAAGAACTGACCCTGCCGCTGGCGCTCGCCGGCGACGACGTGATCGGCCAGGCGCGCACCGGCATGGGCAAGACCTTCGCGTTCGGCGTGCCACTGCTGCAACGCATCACGGCCGGCTCCGGCGTCAGGCCGCTCACCGGCACCCCGCGCGCCCTGGTCGTGGTGCCCACCCGCGAGCTCTGCCTGCAGGTGACCGACGACCTGGCCTGCGCCGCGAAATACCTGACCGCCGAGGACGGCCGCCGGCTCTCGGTGGTGTCGATCTACGGGGGACGCGCCTACGAGCCACAGATCGACGCCCTGCACGCCGGCGCCGACCTCGTGGTGGGTACCCCCGGTCGGCTGCTCGATCTGTGCCAGCAGGGTCACCTGCAGTTGGGCGGGCTGTCCGCGCTGGTGCTCGACGAGGCCGACGAGATGCTCGACCTGGGCTTCTTGCCCGATATCGAGCGAATCCTGCGCCAGATTCCCGCCGACCGGCAGTCGATGCTGTTCTCGGCGACCATGCCAGGCCCGATCATCACGCTGGCGCGGACGTTCATGGTCCAGCCCACGCACATCCGGGCCGAGGCACCGCATTCCGCGGCGGTGCACGACACGACCGAGCAGTTTGTCTACCGCGCGCACGCGCTGGACAAGATCGAGCTGGTAAGCCGGATCCTGCAGGCGAGTGACCGGGGCGCCACGATGATCTTCACCCGCACCAAGCGCACCGCTCAGAAGGTCGCCGACGAGCTGGCCGAGCGGGGCTTCAGGGTGGGTGCCGTGCACGGTGACCTCGGACAGATAGCGCGCGAGAAGGCACTCAAAGCGTTTCGTTCCGGCGATGTCGACGTGCTGGTCGCCACCGACGTGGCGGCCCGCGGCATCGACATCGACGACATCACCCACGTGATCAACTACCAATGCCCCGAGGACGACAAGATGTACGTCCACCGCATCGGGCGCACCGGTCGCGCCGGCCGCACCGGCATCGCGGTCACCCTCGTGGACTGGGACGAACTGCCCCGCTGGGAGATGATCGACAAGGCCCTGGGCCTCGGCTCCCCCGATCCGGCCGAGACCTACTCCAGCTCCCCGCACCTGTACACCGAGTTGGGCATCCCCGCCGAAGCGAGCGGCTCGGTCGGCACGCCGCGTAAGTCACCGGTCAAACGCCGCGACGCCGAACGCGGAGGTCACGTTGAAGGGCGCCAGGGCCCGGAGAAGTCTGGCCGTACGCGCTCCGGTGCGCCGCGGCGGCGCACCCGCGGCGGCCAACCCGCAACCGCACATCCCGCCGTCGGCGCGTCCGCCGGCGGCGCCAACGGTGAAGCCGCCGCGGAGACACCATCCGGCGCGCCGGCGGGTAACGCCGGGACCGGCAGGCGCCGCCGTCGGCGCCGCAAACCCGCTGAAGTCGCCGCAGCCGCGGCAGGCACCGCGGCCACCGCGCACGCCAACTGAGGCCTGCGCCGACGCATGGTCAAACCCGAGCGCCGGACCAAGAGCGATATCTTCGTCGCCGCGACGATCGCGGTGGTCGTCGCCGCAACCACGGCGCTGATCTGGTGGACCAGCGACGCCCGGGCCACCATCAGCCGTCCTGCCGCCATCCCGGTGCCCGCCCCGACGCCCGCCCGGGAAGTCCCGGGCACTCTCGAACAGCTGTGGACCGCCCCAAGCCCTGCCACCACCGCGCCCGTGGTGGTGAGCGGGACGATCGCCACCGGCGACGGCCGGCAGGTGGACGGGCGTGACCCCGGCACGGGTCAGTCCCGCTGGAGCTATGCGCGCGACAGCGACCTATGCGGGGTGTCCTGGGTCTACCACTACGCCATCGCGGTCTACCAGGATGACCGCGGCTGCGGGCAGGTCAGCGCCCTCGACGGGGCTACCGGCCGGCGCGGCGCCGCCCGCAGCGGCTACGCCGACCCGCGCGTGCGCCTGTCCTCCGACGGCACGGCGGTGCTGTCCGCCGGCGATACCCGGCTGGAACTGTGGCGCTCGGACATGGTCCGCATGCTGGCCTACGGCGAGACCGACGCGCGGGTGAAACCATCGGCGCGGGGGCTGCACTCCGGGTGCCGGCTGGTCTCGGCGGCGGCCAGCTCGTCGGCGGTATCGGTGCTGGAGAGCTGCGCGCACGAGGCCGACCTGCGGCTGGTGCTGCTGCGCCCGGGCAAGGAAGATGACGAGCCCCAGCAACACGTGGTGGCCGAACCCGGGATCGGGGCGGATTCGGGCGCCCGCGTGCTGACCGTCTGGGAGAACAACACCGCGGTGTACCTGCCGTCCCCGCAGCCCAGGGTCGAGGTGGTCGACGACACCGGCACCACCGTGTCGAGCACACTGCTGCCCAAGCCCCCGACGAACACGGCGGCGGTGTCGCAGACCGGCACCCTGGTGACCTGGTGGACCGGCGATTCCCTGATGGTCTTCGAGGCGAGCAACCTGACCCTCCGCTACACCATCGCCGCGGGCGAGACGACGGCGCCGTTGGGACCGGGTGTGATGATGGCCGGCCGGCTGCTGGTGCCGGTCACGGGCGCGATCGGGGTGTACGAGCCGCTCAGCGGGGCAAACGAACGCTACATCCCGGTGAACCGGGCGCCGAGCAATTCGCCTGTCGTGCCCACCGTTTCGGGGTCCAGGGTGTTCGAGCAGCGCGCCGACACCGTGGTGGCCTTGGGCTGACCGGTCGGCACGCTCGCCCGTTAAATCTCGACGGCGAACGACGGTAACGGTTTGCCGGTCTTCCAGTGCTTGAGTAAGGCCTTCGCCAGCTCGCCGTAGGCCGCGGCGCCTTTGTTCTTGCGCCCGGCCATCACCGACGAGCCCGAAGCGCTGGCCTCGGCGAAGCGCACCGTGCGCGGGATCGGCGGGGCGAGCACCGGCAGGTCATAGCGGTCGGCGACGTCGACCAGCACGTCGCGGGTGTGGGTGGTACGGGAGTCGTACAACGTCGGCAATGCGCCCAGCAGCCGCAGCTCCGGGTTGGTGATCTGCTGGACATCGACCACCGTACGCAGGAACTGGCCGACGCCGCGGTGCGCGAGTGTCTCGCATTGCAGCGGGACGATCACCTCGTCGGCGGCCGTCAGCCCGTTGAGGGTGAGCACGCCCAGCGACGGTGGGCAGTCGACAACGACCACGTCGAACTGGTCGGAGAGCTTGGCCAGCCCGCGTTTGAGCGCATACTCGCGGCCGGCCCGCATCAGGAGCATCGCCTCGGCCCCCGCCAGGTCAATGTTGGCCGGCAGCAGCGTCATTCCCTCCATCGTCGTGACCAACGCGGCGTTCGGCTCGACCTCGCCGAGCAGGACCTCGTGGACGGACACCGGCAGTTTGTCGGGATCCTGGCCGAGCGAGAAGGTCAAACAACCCTGCGGATCCAGATCGACCAGCAGCACTCGCTGGCCCTCATCGACCAGCGCCGCGCCCAGCGAGGCAACCGTCGTCGTCTTGGCTACGCCGCCCTTCTGGTTGGCCACCGCCAGTATCCGCGTCTTAGTCACTAGCGCTACTCCTCCTCATCGCTTCGCTCTGCATCGTCGCTCGCGCGGTCACAGTCCCATCCTGACACGTTCGGTCGCCGTTGGCTTCGGGCAGTGACTCCAGCGGGGCGCTGGCATGTCGTCCGGCAGAATCAGTCAGCATGGGCTTGCACAACCACCGACTTGTACTGCTCCGCCACGGCGAGACCGCCTGGTCGAAATCCGGCCAGCACACCGGCCGCACCGACATCGAGCTGACCGATACCGGCCGGGTCCAGGCCGAGCTTGCCGGGCGCGTGCTACGCGAACTGAACCTCGCCGACCCGCTGGTGCTCAGCAGCCCGCGAATACGTGCCCTGATCACCGCCAAGTTGGCCGGGCTCGCCGTCGACGAGGTTTCTCCACTGATCGCTGAGTGGGATTACGGTTCCTACGAGGGGTTGACGACCCCCCAGATCCAGGAATCGGTTCCCGATTGGCTGATCTGGACGCACGGCTGCCCCGGCGGCGAGAGCGTGGCGCAAGTCAGCGACCGCGCCGATCGGGCCGTCGCATTGGCGTTGGAGCACATGACGTCGCGCGACGTGTTGTTCGTGGGCCACAGCCACTTTTCCCGCGCGGTGATCACGCGCTGGGTTGAGCTGCCGCTCGTCGAGGGCAGCCGCTTCTGGATGCTCGCCGGCTCGATCGCCGTATGCGGGTTCGAGCACGGCGTGCGACAGCTCGCCGCACTCGGATTGACCGGCCTCCCGCAGGCGATCGCGCCCGGGTGAGCGCCACCGAACCGCCGTTCGCGCTGTGCGGGCCGCGAGGCACCCTGGTTGCCGACGGGGTGCGCACGCACTACCGCGACGTGGGCGCGGCCCAAGCCGCGCTGCGCTCGGGGTCGGCTCCAATAGTGTTGGGCGCTTTGCCTTTTGACGTGACCGGCCCCGCGGCCTTGCTGGTGCCGGGCGCCGTACTTGCCACCAAGGGGCCACCCGACTGGCCGACCGGCGCCCTGCCGTCGGTGCGCGTCGCCGCCGCCGTGCCGCCGCCGGACGACTACCGCGGCCGGATCAGTCGCGCCCGGGATGAGCTCGCCTCATCGGAGAATCCGTTGCGCAAGGTGGTGCTGGCGCGTGCATTGCAACTGGTCGCCGACGCCCCGCTGGACGCCCGCGTCATCCTGCGCCGGCTCGTCGCCGCCGACCCGGCCGCCTACGCCTACCTCGTCGACCTGACCGCCGCCGGTGACGACTACGCGGGCGCGGCGCTGGTGGGCGCCAGCCCCGAACTTCTGGTCGCGCGCACCGGCGACCGCGTCGAATGCCGGCCGTTCGCCGGTTCGGCCCCGCGCGCCGCCGACCCGCAAGTGGACGCCGCCAACGGGGCCACGCTGGCCGGCTCGGCCAAGGACCGTCACGAGCATCGGCTGGTGATCGAGACCATGCGGGCCGCCTTGGAACCCCTGTGTGACGAACTGACCATCGCCGCCGGACCCCAACTGAGCCGGACCGCGGCGGTCTGGCACCTATGCACGCCGATCAGCGGCCGGTTACGCGACAAAGCAACCACCGCAATCGATCTGGCGTTGGCGCTGCATCCCACTCCGGCGGTCGGCGGGGTCCCGACGAAGGCCGCCACCGAGCTCATCGCCGAGTTGGAGGGTGACCGCGGGTTCTATGCGGGGGCCGTGGGCTGGTGCGACGCGAGCGGCGACGGGTACTGGGTGGTGTCCATCCGCTGTGCACAGCTGTCGGCGGACCGCCGCACCGCCCTCGCGCGCGCCGGCGGAGGCATCGTCGCCGAATCGGATCCCGATGATGAAGTCGCGGAAACCACAACGAAATTCGCCACAGTATTGAATGCGCTGGAAGTTGAGCAATGACGGAGAAAATCCGCCGCGCCATGCCGGATGACGCCGCCGACATTACCGAAATGATCCATGGGCTGGCCGAATTCGAACGCGCCGCCGACGAATGCACCGTCACCGAAACACAAATTTCCACAGCGCTTTTCGGTAATTCACCCACCGTGCACGGGCATGTCGCGGACGTTGACGGCGAGATCGCCGCCATGGCAATGTGGTTTGTCAGCTTCTCCACGTGGGACGGTGTCGCGGGCATCTACCTCGAAGACCTGTTCGTACGACCCAGGTTTCGCCGCCGCGGGCTGGCCCGCGCCCTGCTGGCGGCGCTGGCCTGCGAATGCATCGACAACGGCTACACGCGGTTGTCGTGGGCGGTGCTGAACTGGAACGTCGACGCCGTTGCGCTGTACGACGAGCTCGGCGCCGTGCCGCAGCGCGAGTGGACCACCTATCGGCTGTCGGGCTCGCGGTTGGCCGAGCTGGCGGGACCACCCTGATCGCCGGCGGCCCAGCGCACGGCCGCCGGAGTGAAGAGCAGCACCAACACGGTCAGCGCCAGGATGCCCACCGGAATGCCGAAGGCCGGCTGATGCGAGCCGACCGCGAGGTACCACGCCACCGGCAGCAGCAGCAGCTGCGTGACCACCGCCAGCCCGCGCCCCCAGCGCTTGCCGACCAGCAGCGCGCGTCCGGCGGCGAGCACCACGCCGCCAACCAGAACGAACCAGACCGCCGTGCCCAGGCCGTTGACCACGCGCTGGTCGGCTCCCGCGATCCCCCGCACCACCAATACCGCGGCCATCACCAGTGCGGCCACCCCCTGCAGCGCGACGAGGAGGCCCGCGCCGCGCACGGCGGCTGGGGCGGGTGCAGGTGCCGCAGGCTCGCCCGGATGATTCACAGCGCCAGCGTAGCCACGCCACCCGGCTGTCCCGCCCGACCGGGCGGTTCCCCCAAAGCAGCGTCATAACCATCCCGCATAAGCTCGGGGATCATGCGTGCCGTGCTGATCGTCAACCCAACAGCCACCTCCACCACTCCAGCCGGTCGCGACCTGCTGGCGCACGCGCTCAAGAGCCGGCTGCGGCTCACCGTCGAGCACACCACCCACCGCGGGCACGGGACCGAACTCGCACAGCGAGCGGTCGAGGACGGAGTCGACCTGGTCGTCGTGCACGGCGGCGACGGCACCGTGAGCGGGGTGGTCAACGGCGTGCTGGGCCGGCCCGGTGCCTCCCCTTCGGGGCCGGTGCCCGCGCTCGCGGTGGTGCCGGGCGGATCGGCGAATGTGCTGGCGAAGTCGCTGGGCATTTCCCCGGATCCGGTCGCCGCCACGAACCAGCTCATCCAGCTGCTCGACGACTACCGCCGTCACCAGACCTGGCGCCGCATCAGCCTGATCGACTGCGGCGAGCGGTGGGCCGTGATCAACGCCGGGATGGGCGTCGACGCCGAGGTGGTCGCCGCCGTGGAGGCGCAACGCGACAAGGGCGTCAGGGTCACGCCGTTGCGCTATTGGCGCGTGGCGATACCCGTCACGGTGGCGTTCAGCCGTCGCCAACCCACCCTCACGGTCGAGTTACCCGGCCGCGAACCCGTGCCGGGCGTGCACTTCGCCTGGGTGTCCAACACCAGTCCGTGGACCTACAGCAACAACCGGCCGATGGTGACCAACCCCGGCTGCAGCTTCGATTCGGGCCTCGGTGTGTTCGCGCTCACAGAGATGAAGGTGTTCCCCACGCTGCGACTGGTTCGCCAGCTCCTGTCCAAGGGGCCGAAGGGCAACCACAAACAACTCGTCCGTGACGACGACGCGTCCTGTCTGCGGGTGACCGCCACCGGGGAACCGATCGCCAGCCAATTCGACGGCGATTACCTCGGCCTGCGCCAAACCATGACGTTCCGGTCGGTTCCCGGCGTGCTGCCGGTGGTCGCCCCTCCCGGAAAAAACCGCCTCTGAACTGGGCAAACGAAAGATTGGGCGATTGCCCGAAAAAACTTTTCGAGGTAAGCGGCTCGTTAGTGTAGTACAACGGACTAAGGGCTTGACTAAGAAATCGGTCAAGTGAGATTGCCCACGAGGCAACTCACACTATTGACATCTGTTGAGCCTGTGAAACGATCGAAAGGTTGCATGCAGAAATTTATGTAGGGGTGCGGACCCTTTTCTTGTGCACGTGTTAACAGCCGAAGAAAATGGCCGTGCGCTTTGCTGCGCACTCAGTGAGGAGTAACAACGTATGGATTGGCGCCACAAGGCGGTCTGTCGCGACGAGGACCCGGAGCTGTTCTTCCCGGTCGGGAACAGCGGCCCGGCGCTCGCGCAGATCGCTGACGCGAAACTGGTCTGCAATCGGTGCCAGGTGACCACGGAGTGCCTCTCCTGGGCCCTCAACACCGGCCAGGACTCGGGCGTCTGGGGGGGCATGAGCGAAGATGAGCGGCGCGCACTCAAGCGTCGCAACGCCCGGACGAAGGCCCGTAGCGGAGCCTGACCCAGTTTGCATACAGTGCGGCCCCGACAATCGTCGGGGCCGCACTGTTGTGTGGGAAAGCTACAGCAGCAATCGGGTCCGCCGCCCGATCGGTACCCGTAACACCACATCGGTGCCGCGGGCGGGGGCTTGACGCATCCCCAACGTGCCATCCAGTTCGGCCGACACCAAGGTCCGAACGATCTGTAGGCCGAGGCTGTCGGATTTCTCCAGGCTGAACCCGTCGGGCAGCCCGCGCCCGTCGTCGTGGACGACGACGTCGAGCCAGCGCGCCGAGCGCTCGGCGCGGATGGTCACGGACCCTTCCTGGGCCGTTGGATCGAATGCGTGCTCGATTGCGTTCTGGACGAGTTCGGTGATCACCATGATCAGGGCCGTCGCGCGGTCGGAGTCCAGCACGCCCAGGTCGCCGACCCGGTTGATGCGGATCGGCCGGTCCACGGACGCCACGTCGTTCATGATCGGCAAGATCCGGTCGATGACCTCGTCGAGGTTCACCTGCTCGTCCACCGACATCGACAACGCGTCGTGGACCAAGGCGATCGACGACACCCGGCGCACCGACTCGATCAGCGCTTCCCGTCCTTCGGCGTTGGCGGTCCGCCGGGCCTGCAGGCGCAGCAGCGCCGCCACCGTTTGCAGGTTGTTCTTCACCCGGTGGTGGATCTCCCGGATGGTGGCGTCCTTGGATATCAGGGCCCTGTCGCGGCGCTTGACCTCCGTGATGTCGCGGATCAGTACCGCGGCACCGGCGCCGGCGCCATGAACCACCAGCGGCAGCGTCCGCAGCAACACCGTGGCGCCGCCGGCGTCGACCTCCATCCGCATGCTCTTACCGCCGGCCAGCAAGTCCCGCACGTGCTCGGCCACCTCCTGCGCCTCAAACGGGTCCGAGATCAGCGGCCGCGTCACTGAAACGAGGTGGTGGCCCTCCAACTCCGACGTGAGGCCCATCCGGTGGTAGGCCGACAGCGCGTTGGGGCTGGCATAGGCGACGACACCGTCGACGTCGAGGCGGATGAAGCCGTCGCCCGCGCGCGGGGTGGAGCGCGACATGACCACGTCCCCCACGTCGGGAAAGGTGCCCTCCGCGAGCATGTGCACCAGGTCCGTGGCGCATTCGGTGTATGCGGTCTCCAGCTGGCCGGACGCGCGGCC
>Ga0335076_10000624_pt1 | contig 33081 bp, 29 predicted proteins | sample Lox_Sample_25_FD_206717 | JGI IMG/M metagenome (GOLD analysis project Ga0335076, IMG submission 206717) | Soil microbial communities from Loxahatchee National Wildlife Refuge, Florida, United States - Lox_Sample_2.5 | ecosystem: Environmental > Terrestrial > Soil > Wetlands | place: USA...
CGATGCTGGCGGCGCCGTCTCGTTTCGTCAGTTTCTCGGATTTCTTGAAATTTCTGATTCCAGCGCTGAACGGCACGGTCGGCTTCTGGGCGACGGTGTCGCTGAACATTCCGGACTTCACGCGCTTCGCCAAAGATCAGCGGCAGCAAATGATCGGACAGGCGCTCGGCCTGCCGACCACGATGACGCTCTATTCGCTGATCGGGATTCTGGTGACGTCGGCGACGGTGGTTATTTATGGAGCGGCGATCTGGGATCCGGTACAACTGCTGAGCCGGTTTCATTCGCCAGTGGCGGTGGTGATTTCGCTGCTGGCAATTTTGCTGGCGACTTTGAACGTCAACATCGGCGCGAATGTCGTGTCGCCTGCAAATGACTTCTCGAATCTCTGGCCGCGCAAGATCAGCTTCCGCACCGGTGGCGTGATCACCTGCTTCATGGGCATCGCGCTGATGCCGTGGAAACTGCTCTCCGACTACGGAACGTTCATTTTCGGCTGGCTCGGCGGATACGCCGCGTTTCTCGGGCCGGTAGCGGGGATCATGATCTGCGACTACTTTGTCGTGCGGAGGCGCGTGCTAGTGGTGGACGATCTCTATCTGCGCGGCGGGGCTTACGAATATTCATCTGGCTTCAACTGGATGGCCGTGGCGGCTTTGTTTTTGGGTGCGGGGACCGCACTAGTGGGACTGGTCGTGCCATCGCTGCGAGTGCTGTATGACTATTCGTGGTTTGTGGGGTTTGTCGTGGCGTTTGGGGTGTACTACGGGATGATGAAGTTGCAGATCAAACCAGCGATCCGGACCGAGGACGCCTAAGAGTCAGGATATCCAAAATCTCTCTCACGGTGCGAAAGTCACTTCCTGATAAGGCTCTCCCTTGTGGCGGCGGCTCACTTCAATCGTGACCTTCCGATTAAGCCGCTTGAGAAAGTCGAGAAGTTTGTCGGTTGTGAATCGGCTGAAGTGTCCGTTCATCAAATGCGACACGTCGGACTGCGCAATGCCCAAGATTGTCGCCATCTCGCGCTGTTTCAGTTTCTTTGCTTCTAGGATTGTGAAGACGTGAAATCCGATCTGAGCGCGAGCCATGAGCCGATCGGCGTCTTTCAATCCAAGGTCGGCAAACACATTCCCGGAACCTACTTCAGCCTTAATTGATCTTCTGCTTTTCGTACTCATGAGCCAACTCCTGCGCTTCCGCGTATCGTTTCTTGATCAGATCGACGTCCCGCTTCGGCGTCTCAATGCCTGTCTTCGACTTCTTCTGAAAGGCATGCAGAACGTAAATTCTCTTTCCGAGTTGCACGGCCGTCACCACGCGATATGCGTCCGATGCGTATCGCAGGGCAAGCTCAATAATGCCGCTGCCGATCCCTTTGAACGGCTTGGCATCCTTCGGCATGCCTCCGAATTGAATGAGCTGCAATTCGTCCCCGAGCAGCTTTTGCGCACCCTTCGGGAATTCTTGAATGTTTCTCTTCGAGTCGCCGAGCCAATCTACAGGTCGCCGTACCGGCGGTTTGAGGGTCTTCAAATGGCGCCTCGAAGTCTATAGCAAATTTACTATAATATGAGGTCTTTGACAATCTTTCGATGAGTTCTTCTCGCAGCTTGCCAGACCGCTTTGAAAGGGCGCGGCTTCAGCCGCGCCGAAGGAGGCCACAAAAGAGGATTCGCAGAGAACGCGATGATTGGAGAAGCCTCGCATGTCTTCCAGATGTCCTTGACATGTTCGCCTTGCATTCGCCTCGTAATTTCGAGTAATATTCGTCGCATGAACCAGACCATGAGATTAGTTCTCTTAGTGGTCATATTTGGGTCTGTTTCTGCAATCGCACAACAGACGACCGCTTCACCCCAAAAGGGCGATAGCGCCCTCCATTCACCTGAAATCAACACAACACTGATGGAAACAACATTCATGGTGTTCGGGCCTTCTGCTAGACCGGGAGAAAATGGAACGCGAGGCGGAACTGGCTTCGTCATGGCGCGCTTTGCAACCAAGGATTCCAGAGAGGGGAAGCACGTCTTTGTAACGGCGAAGCATGTGTTCGAGGACATTAGAGGTGACACTGCAACAGTTATGCTGAGGCGACGCAATTCCGCCGGGGACATCGAGCCGTTTGCCTTTGCATTGAAAATTCGAGACGGATCAAAACTCTTGTACACGCCACACCCAACGAAGGATGTTGCTGCGATAGACATCTCGTTGCCGCTTGATTCGATTGTCGTTGAGCGCGGAGCGGAGATCACCAGCATTCTATGGCTTGCAACGGATCAATTTTTGAAAGACATCGAGATCCACCCGGGCGACGAACTACTTTGCCTAGGCTATCCCCTTAGCCTTGCTGCGAACGAAGCTGGATATCCGATACTTCGCAGCGGAAAGCTCGCATCATATCCTGTGATACCGCAAAAAAAGCCGAACAGAATACTCTATGATTTTAGAGTCAACCCAGGAAACAGTGGCGGGCCTGTTTACTTTCGCTTTCAGGATCGGGCGTACAAGGGGACGATGAATTTAGGCATGTCCTACCAGAAGATTTTTGGCATTGTCACTCAACAGTACGACCCCGTGGCTAACGTTGATCCATCCATTGGAGTCATCGTTCCTTCGATCTATATCAAGGAGACCCTAGATTTGCTGTCAGGCTTCGAGACCGAGCTCGTTGACTAGGGCTGCGGGAGCCATGAACGATGTTTTTAGCGTGGCTTCGTATCGGTAATCTCCGGCAGCACTCCCTTCCTATACCATTCAACTGTCCCCTCCTCCTCGCCGCACATCAGATAGATATTGAACTGCGTGACGCCGACATCGGCGAGACGTTTCAGTTTCGTGATGTGGGCTTCGACGGGGCCGACTACGCAGAAGCGGTCGATTACTTCGTCGGTGACGAAGTCGGCGTTGCTGCTGCCTACTTCGCAATGATGCAGGTAGTCGTACTGGCCCTTGGTGCGGATATAAGAGGTCAGTGCCGGCGGCAGTTCTTCCGGCTTGTACTTCGACACCAGGTCGACCACGTGGTTCGACACTAACGCGGGGAACCAGCGCACGCGCTCGCGGGCGACTTTCAGGTCGTCAGAGATCCAGACTGGCGCGGCCGCCATGACTTCGATCTTCTTGAAATCTCTTCCTGCGGCTTCGGCGCCCTGCTTCACAAACGTCAGGCACCAGGCGATCAGGTCGGGGTCGGCGAACTGGAGGATGACGCCGTCGCCGATGCGTCCGGCGAGGTCGAGAACCTTCGGGCCGTATCCGGCGATCCATACCGGGGGCACTCCGCCGCTCGCCCAGGCGAACTGCGCTTCGCGGCCGTCGTAGTCGATCTTCTGAGCGCCGGTGAGCGCGCGAAAATCGGCGACCGATTGCTCAAGCGTGGCCGAGGTTACGGGCTTCTTGCCGAGCACACGACGGGAGCTGTCGCCGCGGCCGATGCCGAGCTGCATGCGTCCGCCGGAGATGAGGTTGAGCGTGGCGAAGAGGCTCGAGGTCACGGTGATGTCGCGGACGGCGGGATTGGTGACGCAAGGGCCGAGGCGCATCTTTTTTGTGTTCGCGGCCATGAGCGTGAGCAGGGGATAGCACTCGAGCCAGAGCACATGCGAGTCGAAGATCCATCCGTAGTCGAAGCCGGCGGCTTCGGCTTGGCGCGTGAGCGCGACGATGCGCTCGGGCGGCATGTCGGGTTTGAGGGTGATGCCGAAATGCATGCGTGCTCCGTTCCTCTTCTTTTCTGTGATCCCATCTTGCGATTTGTCGTCCCGATCGAAGCGAGGGATCTGCAGTCTGCCGACGACTCCAGATCCCTCACTCCGTTCGGGATGACAAACTAAAAAAGTGCTGTGAAGCAACTTAAGGGTGGGCAGTTTAGCATAGAATCCCTCGGGGTCTCACATTGTGGAACCCGCCCTGTCGCAGAGAACGCGACAAGGACGGGGCACCCGCCGGCATCAGGAGAATGTCATCATGGGTTTCGACACCATCATCACGAATGGCCGCGTGGTCACGGCTACGGATACGTTTGCAAGTGATGTCGCGATCAGCGGCGGGAAGGTCACGGCGATCGGGCAGAACCTGCCACGCGAGAATGCGGGCACGATTATTGATGCGGCGGGGAAATACGTATTTCCCGGCGGCATTGATGTCCACACGCATCTCGACATGCCGTTCGGCGGCACGACGAGCGCGGACGATTTCGAGACCGGCACGCGGGCGGCGGCGTTTGGCGGGACGACCACGCTGATTGACTTTGCCATCCAGTACAAAGGGCAGACGCTGCGCACGGCGTTCGACTCGTGGATGAAGCGGGCGTCGGGGAAGGCGGTGGCTGACTATGCGTTTCACTGCATCATCACCGATCTCGGCGACGCGCAACTCGACGAGATGAATGCGCTGGTGCGGGAGGGCGTGACCAGCTTCAAGCTGTTCATGGCGTATCCGGGCGTGTTCATGCTCGACGATGCGAGCATCTTCAAAGCCTTCCGCCAGACGAGCAAGAACGGGGGGCTTGTCTGCATGCACGCGGAAAACGGCGGTGCGATCGACGTCATCGTGCAGCAGGCGCTGGCGGAAGGAAAGAAAGCGCCGAAGTATCACGCGCTCACGCGGCCTACCACGGCCGAAGCCGAAGCCGTGTCACGGGCGATTGCGCTGGCCGAGATGGCCGGAGCGCCGGTGTACATCGTGCACTTGAGCTGTAACGATGCGCTGGAGAAAGTGCGCGAGGCGCGGGATCGCGGATTGCCTGTGTATGCGGAGACGTGTCCGCAATATTTGTACCTGTCGATTGAAAACTTCGATGCACCCGGATTTGAAGGTGCGAAGTACGTGTTCACGCCGCCGCTGCGGGAGAAGTGGCATCAGGAGAAACTGTGGAACGGACTGAAGCGCGATCACTTGCAGGTGGTGTCGACGGATCACTGTCCGTTCTGCTTCAAGGAGCAGAAGGAGTTGGGGAAAGACGACTTCACGAAGATTCCGAACGGCGGGCCGGGGATTGAGCACCGCATGAGTTTGATTTATTCCGGCGGCGTTGCGGGCGGGCGGTTCAGCGTGAACCGGTTTGTGGAGTTGGTGGCGACTACGCCGGCGAAACTTTTTGGCCTGTACCCGCGAAAAGGGACGATTGCCGTCGGGAGCGATGCGGACCTCGTGGTCTTCGATCCGGCGCGGAAGCATACGATCAGTGCTAAGACTCACCATATGCGGGTGGACTACTCGATGTTTGAGGGGATTCAGGTCACGGGGATGCCGGATGTGGTGCTGTCGCGTGGGCGGGTGATTGTTGAGGGAGAAAAGTTTTTGGGGCGGGCGGGGAGTGGAGAATTCCTGAAACGCGGGACGTACACGCAGCAGTGACGAGAAACTCCCAACGCTGTGACCAAGACCGCGACCAGGGAGTACTGTCCCGCAAATCGCGCGGCGCATGGAGAGAACACCTTGCGATGGCGCTGAGAGGGTTGATTGAGTAGGGGTCCTTCGACTCCGTTCGGCTTCGCTACGCTTCGCCTCACTTCGCTCAGGATGACAGCGCTTAAGAACTCTGCTGGCTCGACGCTCGCGGCGCGCAGCTATTTCTTATCCCCCTGCTCGGTAAAAAACTTTCCTGTCTCGCCGGCTGAGAAGTAGCGCGAAGTGATTGTCTTCTTTCTGGTGAAGAAATCGACGGCGTCCCAACCGTGGACGTGGAGGTCGCCGAAGAAGGAATCTTTCCAGCCTGAAAATGGGAAATATGCGGGCGAGGCGGCTACGCCGATGTTTACACCTACCATACCGACTTCTACGCGGCGGCTGTATTCGCGGACAGCGGCGCCGTTCTCGGTAAAGATCGAGGTGCCGTTGCCGCGCGGATCGCGGTTTACGAGGTCGATAGCTTCGTCGAGCGTGTCGACATGCATGACCGAGAGCACGGGCCCGAAAATCTCTTCGTGGGCTACTCGCATGCCGGGTTTCACGTTGTTGAGAATGGTCGGACCGACGAAGTTGCCGCCTTCGGGGACGTTCTTCGGCTGGCGGCCGTCGACGAGCAACTCGGCGCCTTCTTTGATTCCGCTTTCGATCGCGTCGTGAACGCGGTTGCAGGCTGCGCTGGAGATCACCGGCCCGAGACTGGCTTTGGGATCGTGGCCGTCACCCGCGATTACCTTCTGGGCTTCTTCTTTGAGGCGGCCCATGATCTTGTCTCTGGCGGATCCGACCGTCACCAGCACCGATCCAGCCATGCAACGCTGACCGGCATTGCCGAAGGCACTGCCAAGCACGTTGGACACAGTCTTGTCGACAACTGCGTCGGGCATGACGATCATGTAATTCTTCGCGCCGCCCAGAGCCTGCACGCGCTTACCGTTCTCGGACGCGCGGCGGTAAATGTACTTCGCGGTGTTGACCGATCCGACAAACGACACGGCGCGGATGCCCGGACTGTCGAGGATGCCGTTGACGGCGTCGTGCGCTCCGTGGACTAGATTCACGACTCCTGGCGGCAAATTGATGTCCTGCAGGATGTGACAGATCAGTTCCGAAGTGAGCGGCACCTGTTCGGACGGTTTGAGGATGAACGTATTCCCGCAGACGATGGCGAAGGGCAGGAACCACATGGGGACCATGGCGGGGAAGTTAAACGGCGTGATGGCGGCGCATACGCCCACGGACTGGCGGATGGTTTCGGAGTTGATGCCACGGGCTACGCCTTCGAGCACGCGGCCTTGCATCGTCATGGGGGAGGCGCATGCGACCTCGAGGACTTCAATGGCGCGGGTGACTTCCGCGCGTGCGTCGGAACTGACCTTGCCGCCTTCGCGGGTGATGGAGTTGGCGAGGTCGTCGATGCGGCGGCGGAACTGCTCGCGCAGGGCGTAGATGAATTCCGTGCGCTCGCCGACTGCGCGCGACCGCCAATCGGGCCAGGCGGCGGCAGCGGCAGCGGCGGCGGCGTCGACATCGGCACGATTGGATAACGGGACGCGCGCCAGGACCTCGCCGTTGGCAGGGTTGGTCACATCGAGTGTGGCTGCGGCTTTCGCGGAGGCCCACGATCCGCCGATGAAGTTCTGGAGAAGGCGAGCTTCCGACGTGTTCGTCGTCGTGGAACGTTCGTCCTGGGTCAAAGTATTCGCTTGAGCAGTCATGAGTGCCTCCGCGCTGATCTCGTTTCGATGGGCCAGTCCTTGAAGGGGCAATTCAATGAGAGCGGCCTGCGGTATCGCTTGAGCGATGCCCTGATACGATTCTTGCCCCGCTAGTTCGGCATTTTTTCCATCAACAAGACCTTGTCGGCCTTGTCGACTTCCATCAACTTCACTTCGATCACTTCGTTTTTTGTCGTCTGCACAGTGCGGCCGATGAACGTCGCCTCGATCGGCAATTCGCGGTGGCCCCGGTCGATCAGAACCAGCAGGTGCACCAGACTGGGACGACCGTGGAAGAAGAGCGCGTCCATGGCCGAGCGGGTGGTGCGGCCGGTGTAGAGAACGTCGTCGATGAGGATGATTCGCTTGCCTTCGATGGAGAATCCGATTTCCGATTGCTGCACTACGGGCTTCGGGCCGAGGGTCGAGAGGTCGTCGCGATAAAAAGTGATGTCGAGCGTGCCCACCGGAACCGGGGCTTTCTCCCGCTGGCGGATCATCTTGGCCAGGCGCTCGGCAATGGGAACACCCCGGCGGCGGATTCCGACCAGCCCCAGACCGTTCACGCCGCCGCTTTTTTCGAGGATCTCGTGTGCCAGGCGCACCAGAGTACGTTCCATTTCGGACGACGACATGAGCTGCGCTTTTTCGCGCAGGGCAGGTTTCGGGATTGCGCGCTGTGTGTTCATGGGTTATTCGTGCCCCGATGAGAGTGTGGCGGCAGGCGCCACATGGCCGGACGGTGGCCCGGGATACGGGGTCCGGGAGGCCCTGCCAGCGCCTCTGACTCTAGTGAAGTCTGTCGCGGAGGTCAAGCCGAACCGCGCCCTGCATGGGTGGCGGGATCAGGCGCTGTCTTGTTAGGATTGCGCCTTCGGAAAAACGTAGCAGATACCGTCAGCCTGGCCGGAAACGGCGGAGAGAATCATGCAGCGTAAGTACGCATTTTTGCTGGTCCTGATTGTCTGTTTGACGCAATTTGCGGCGGGGCAGAAGCCGCCCACCAAGGGCTCGTACCTGATGTACGTCGGAACCTATACCGGGCCTGAGAACAAGGGGATCCACGCTTTCCGTTTCGATTCGGGTTCGGGCAAGGCAGTGCCGGTGGGAGTGGCAGCGGAGAGTGTGAACCCTTCGTTTCTGGCCGTCGATCCGCGGCAGCGGTTTCTGTATGCAGTCAACGAGGTTTCTGACTACAAGGGCGAGAAAAGCGGCGGAGTGAGCGCGTTCTCGATTGATCGCAAAACCGGAAACCTCACGTTTCTGAACGAGGTGGCCTCGCGGGGCGCGGGACCGTGTCACGTTGCGCTCGACAAGACGGGCAAGTATGTTCTGGTCGCGAACTATGACGGCGGCAGCGTCGCCGTGTTTCCCGTGCTTACAGATGGCCGACTGGGCGAGAGTTCTGCCTTTGTGCAACACACCGGCCACGGGCCCAATGCGGAGCGTCAGGAAGGTCCGCACGCGCACGAGATTCAGGTGACCCCTGACAACCGCTTTGCCATGGTTGCCGACCTGGGTCTCGACCAATTGCTTGTGTATCGCTTTGACCCTGCCAAGGGGACTCTGACGCCGGATGATCCGCCGTTTGCCGTGGTGGAGCCGGGTGGGGGTGCTCGGCATTTTGTTTTTCATCCAGACGGCAAGCACGTATATGCGATTAACGAAATGGGCGGGAGCGTCGCGGGCTTTGCCTACGACGCCGGGAAGGGCGCGCTGCACAGCCAGCAATTGATTTCTACCCTTCCTCAAGACTTCAAGGGACCTAACGACTCGGCGGAAATTGCGGTCAGCGGTGACGGAAAGTTCTTGTACGCCTCAAACCGTGGACCGGACGACATCGCCGTGTTCGCGATCGACTTGGGAAAAGGGACGCTCACGCTGGTAGAGCACGTTCCCACTAAAGGCAAGACGCCGCGGAACTTTGTCATCGATCCGAGCGGCCAGTACCTGCTGGTGGAGAACCAGGAATCGAACAACATTGTTGTGTTTCAAATTGATGGGAAGAGCGGGCGCCTGACCGACACGGGGCAAAGGATCGCAGTGCCCTCGCCGGTTTGTATCGTGTTTGTGCCCGCGGAATGACAGGAAAATCTATGCGCTGGCTGATTCATGTGTTTCTCCTGCTGTCCGCTTCGATCCTGGTGGGGCAGCAATACGATGTCGTGATTGAAGGCGGACGCGTGCTGGATCCGGAAACCGGCCTGGACGCTGTGCGCAACGTTGGTGTCGCTGACGGCAAGATCGCGCGGATCTCCGCCGACCGGCTCCAGGGGAAGCGAGTGGTCAACGCCAGCGGGCTGGTCGTCGCGCCGGGGTTCATCGATCTCCACCAGCATGGACAGGAGATCGAGAGCCAGCGGGTCAAGGCGCTCGACGGGGTGACGACGGCACTGGAGATGGAAATTGGCGTGCCCGATGTCGCTGCGTTTCTCAAGCGCAAGCAGGGACACTCGCTGATTCACTACGGAACCACGGCCAGCCATCTGGCGGCGCGGGCGCTGGTCTTCGGTTCGCCGCTCGAGGCTCCGACCGACGGGCCGCACCCCGGAGTACCCGACATCCTGCCCAAAAGCGGGCCGGCTACGAATGACAACGCGACACCGGAACAGATCGAGAAGATACAGCGAAGACTGCGGGCGGAATTGGATGCAGGCGGCCTCGGGGTAGGGATGGGGATTGCATATTCGCCGGGAGCCACGCGGCTGGAAGTCATCGACATGTTCCGGGTCGCGGCGGAGCGCCACCTGCCTGTCTACACGCACGGGCGCAGCGCGGGACGGATTGAACCGGGCTCGTCGATCGAAGCGGTGAGCGAGGTGATCGGCGCAGCCGCGATCACCGGCGCGCCCCTGCACATTGTTCACATCAACAGCAGCTGTCTGCGTGATGTGATGGAGTGTCTGGCGTTGGTGCAGGGTGCGCGGGATCGGGGTCTGGATGTAACTACGGAAGCGTATCCCTACATCGCCGGCATGACGGGCGTCAATTCCGCGCTGTTCAATCCTGGCTGGCGCGAAAAGCTCGGAATCGACTATGGAAACCTGGTTCTTCCCGATACCGGCGAGCATCTGACCAAGGAGAGATTCGAAGAGTTGCACAATTCGCCCAGGCAGCACTGGGTACTGGTGTTTGCGAATACGCAGGAGATGATTGACGCGCTGATCCCACAGCCGCTAATAATGATCGCCAGCGACGGGGCGGAAGGCCATCCGCGCAACGCGGGGACGTATTCGCGTGTGCTGGCGCAATATGTGCGGGAGAAGAAAACACTGACGTTGATGGAAGCAATCCGCAAGATGACTCTCATGCCGGCGCAGATGCTGGAACGGTCAACACCCGGCGGAAAGCGGAAAGGCCGATTACAGGAAGGAGCCGACGCCGACATCGTGGTGTTCGATCCGCAAACGATCGCCGACCGGTCGACCTTTCAGTCTCCCATGGAACCGAGTGTAGGGGTGCGATATCTGGTGGTTGCGGGGACTGTGGTCATTGATCAGGGCAAGATCGTGGCCGATGTGTTTCCCGGGCGGGCCTTGCTTCCCAGGGGCAAAGGGGAGTAATTTGAAACAGAAGATCGCGAGCCACTCATGGCCATGTCCTGCCACAATTCGCCGATGCTCAACGGCTTTTGTTCGCGATGTCACCGCCGTTAACCTTTCCGCATCTATAGTGCGGGCCTTCATCATCTTTAGTTCCGAGTAGAACGAATTTCTTCTTTTCTCGAAGGACAGACTATGAAAATTGCCAAAGACGTTACGGAGCTTATCGGGAATACTCCACTGGTGCGGCTCAACCGGGTTACGGCGGGTTGCAAGGCGGAAGTGGTTGCGAAACTGGAGAGCCAGAACCCCGTGGCCAGCGTGAAGGATCGTATCGGCGTCAGCATGATTGTGGAAGCGGAGCGGGCCGGCAAGATCCAGCCTGGAAAAACAGTTCTGATTGAGCCGACAAGCGGCAACACCGGAATCGGCCTTGCGTTCGTCGCCGCGGTGAAGGGTTACAAGCTGATCCTGACCATGCCCGAGACGATGAGCCTGGAGCGGCGCGTGTTGTTGCTGGCGTTCGGGGCGGAGATCGTCCTGACGCCGGGGCCGAACGGGATGAAAGGCGCGATTGCGAAGGCGGAGCAGATTCTGGCGAGCACTCCCAACGGCTATATGCTGCAGCAGTTCGATAATCCAGCCAATCCGAAGATTCACTTGGAGACGACTGGCCCAGAAATCTGGAATGACACCGATGGGCGAATCGATTTCCTGGTTTCGGGCGTAGGTACCGGGGGAACGCTGACGGGCGTGTGTCAGTACATCAAGCCGAAGAAAGCGTCGTTCAAAGCCGTGGCTGTCGAACCGGCGGACAGCGCGGTGCTTTCAGGCGGGAAGCCGTCTCCGCACAAGATTCAGGGGATCGGCGCAGGGTTTGTACCCAATATTCTAAGGACGGACTACATCGACGAGGTCGTCACGGTTACGAATGATGAAGCCATCGCCATGGCTCGGCGACTGCCTCTCGAAGAGGGGTTGCTGGTCGGCATTTCTTCGGGCGCGGCGGTGGTTGCAGCCATTAACGTTGCGTCTCGGCCCGAAAACGCCGGCAAGCTGATCGTGGTAGTGCTGCCCTCGTTTGGCGAACGCTATTTGAGCAGTATTCTATTTGACCAGCTTCGGTCGCAAGCGGCGCAGATGGTCGCTTCGGGCATATAACCATGATCGGCTTCTTCAAGTCGGTGCGGGAAGATATCGCGGCCGTATTTGAGACGGACCCGGCGGCACGCTCGTACTTCGAGGTTTTGCTGTGCTATCCCGGACTGCACGCGGTCTGGCTGCATCATCCGAACCATTGGCTCTGGCGTCATGGACTGCGCTTTCTGGGACGTTTCGGCTCGCAGGTGGCGCGGTTCTTTACAGGGATCGAAATCCACCCTGGGGCCGAGATCGGGCGCAGACTGTTTATCGATCATGGGATGGGGACGGTGATCGGAGAAACCACGATTGTCGGCGACGACGTGACTCTCTACCAGGGCGTCACGCTGGGCGGTACGGGCAAGGAGAAGGGCAAACGCCATCCCACCATCGGCAACAATGTGACCGTGGGCGCGGGCGCGAGAATTCTGGGAAATATCACGGTCGGCGACAACTGCCGTGTGGGTGCAGGGTCGGTTGTTCTCAGGAGCGTACCTCCCAACTCGACGGTTGTAGGTGTGCCCGGACACATCGTTTTGCGCGACGGTCAGCGCGTAGTGATCAGTGATCCGAAAGAGATTCGCGATCCGCTGTCCGATGTGATCATCAAGCTGGCGACGGAAGTCCACGAACTACGCGAGAAATTTCAGGAACACACGCACCAGGCACTGGGCGCCGAGCCCGAGTTGGCCATCGATGAGGAGTGCGTGCCGAAACGCGTGGAGCCGAAGCAACTGTTTGCCGAGGACTATCTGGACTACCAGATATAAAAGCGATCCGCTCGCGCAGTTGCAGTCTTTTGCCAAAAAAGTAATCTGACGTATTCGTTTCTCTGCGCCAGCAACGCGCGGCGCGACTCCTGCCACACACCGGCGTGACAGCGTCCCCAAGAGAGATTCGGCGATCCTGACAACGACCGCAACTCCATCTACCTCCCTGTTTTTGCAGGTGAAAGAGCTCCCCCGGTTCAAATCTAAAACATGCTTAGCCGTTCTTTCGTGAGTAAGACCGCCACCTTCCGCATTAGGACCGGCTTATTACTCTCATAACTTTTCGTTTTGAAAGGAACTTTGATACAGCGCAGAAAAAGTATGAATTGGACTGCTCTCTCTCGAATCGCTACCTTCGCGTTGCTGGCAGCGGACGCGCACGGTCTTCCGTTGCATGTACCAGGGGTGAAAGCGAGCAATCTATGAAGAATCGCTCCCGCACAGGGGCTGTGGTCGTATTTGTGAGTCTATTGCTGGTGTCGATGAGCAGGGCGCAGGAGCAGGCAAGCACCCCTCCGCCGACGCAAGATGCGATTCTCCAGCATATGCAGGAATTGGAGAAAGAAGTCCAGGACCTGCGCGCGGAAGTTGCGACGCTGAAGAACGCAGAGAAACCCGCGCCGGCTAGCCCGGCGGCGGTACCGCAAAACAACCTGGTCAACAGCACATCGGCGGCGCCCGCAGCGCCTGCCCCGACGCTATCGAGCCTGCTGGGACCAACCAGTCTGAGCGGCTTCGTGGATTTGTACTACGGGCAGAACTTCAACAATCCCACATCGCAGACCAACGGCCTGCGATTCTTCGACGGCGCCACCCAGGGATTTGGACTGAACCTGGTGGAACTGGTCGTCGACAAGGCGCCGGATCCAGCCAATAGCCGGACCGGCTACCACGTAGCCTTGGGCTTTGGACAGGCGATGAACACCGTCAACGGATCGGAACCCAAGGCTGGCCTGGGCTTCGATCAATACCTGAAAGAAGCTTACTTTTCCTATCTCGCGCCGGCCGGCAAGGGATTACAGGTGGACGTTGGCAAGTTTGTCACACCGAACGGCGCCGAAGTTATTGAGACGAAAGACAACTGGAACTACTCGCGCGGCATTCTGTTCACCTATGCCATCCCGTACTACCACTTCGGCATGCGGGCGAAGTATGCGTTCAACGACAAATACTCGCTCACCGGATTCTTCGTCAACGGCTGGAACAATGTCATCGACAACAACACGGGCAAAACCTACGGCATGAGTTTTGCCTGGAACCCCAACAAGAAGTTCGGGATCGTCGAGAACTACATGGCGGGTCCGGAACAAAACCTCAACAACTCCGACTGGCGGCAGCTGAGTGACACGGTGATTACGTATTCGCCCACCAGCAGACTGTCGTTCATGGTTAACGGCGACTACGGCCGTGGCGACCGCTTCAACGGCGGAGAAGGCGGGATATCCAAGCCGGTTTACTGGACAGGCGTAGCGGGCTACGTCAAGTACGCATTCACCAGCAGCTCGGCGTTTGCCGCGCGCTACGAGTACTACGACGATCACGATGGATTCACGACCGGCGTGCCGCAGCATTTCAACGGCATCACGACGACGTTCGAGAAGCTCATGGCGCACCACATCATCAGCCGCTTTGAATACCGGCATGACATGTCCAACCAACCCTACTTCCTGAAAGGCGTGGATCCAATGAAGTACCAGAACACGCTGACGGCGGGTCTGGTGTACACGTTTGACAGCCGCGAGGGGCACTAGGGATGAACTTCGCGCAGACCGCACAGCAGGTTTACGGGCGACGGCAAGACGCGCTGCCCGTCATGTGGGGAAAAGCGGCTTGGGTTCAATCCCAGTCAACCCCTGGTGCCAGCGCCCTCGCCGCCCCCCACCAGTCTCGTGAAATGCAGTGGGCAGAATTCCGGGTTGAGGAGTTCGCCTCCGGATCTCAAGATCGGAGCCGGCGATGAGCAGCCTGCAACCAGCGATCGACGTCGCTTTGGTTCTGCTGGGGGGAACGGGCCTGTTCGAGGGACTATCCCGTCTTTCGACCTCGCCCTTGCCTGCCGTGCTCATCATTCTCAGCGCGATGCTGTTTCTGCTGTTTCCGATCGCGGGGTTGTGCGGCGCCAAATTGAGCGTGACTCGTCGCACGGCACGAGTAAGGGTACGTACAGAACGGCCGAAAGAATAGCGACGTTACGACACAACGAAGGGAGCAATCAGAGATGGCAGCAACTCGACAGCAAGGAACGTACTTGGGAACGGCACTGGCAGGCTTCACGGCGTTCACCGCCGGTCTGTACAACGGCGGCGGACTGGGCACGCTGATCGCGGTAGTCGGCGCGGGCCTGCTTCTATATTCCGGGTTCGGCTTTTACCGGACCAAGAGCGTCGCGTAAGCGATCGCATTTATTTCAAGGAGGCAACATGAAGTTGGTTGGACTGCTTCTTGCAGTAGCGGGGTGGCTGATTCCGGTGGTCACGCTGGTGGTGACGCAGTCGATGGCCGTACGCATGACCGTCAGCGTATTGGGATTGGCCATAATTCTCGTAGGAGTGCTTGTGGTGCTGAACAAGGCTCATCTCAAACAGGCCATCTGGAAGGCTTGAAAGGTATCGCTCGCCGGCGCCAACCCTGTCGGATGGTCCCGGGAATCGGATGTAGATTGCACGACCCATTTTCAACGTTGCTGTGTCTCAAGGAGACAAGGATGATCAGAATCGGTGAAGGCATGAAACGAGGTTCGTGGATGATCGTGTTGGCGCTGCTCCTGTGCGGAATCGCCGCATGGGGCCAAAGCGCCGCGCCTGCGAGCAACGCGCCACCGGCCACGCCGGTCGCTGCGCCTGCGATGACTGCGCCCCTGGACGTGAAGGCGGCACAGCCTCCCACAACGGATGATCTAGCCAAGGGCGACCCGGGCGGCACCAAGACCGGTACGGTCAGCGACGTGGTCGTCTCCGACACCAACAAGGGATTGACGCTGGCCGACACCGTGAATCAGGTGGGACAGAACCGGATCGCCATCAACTTCGTGTGGACCTTGATCACCGGCTTCCTGGTTATGTTCATGCAGGCTGGGTTTGCCATCGTCGAAACAGGTTTATGCCGCGCCAAGAACGCGAACCACACCATGATGATGAATTTCATGGTGTACGGGTTCGGTTTGTTCGCCTTTTGGGTCTGCGGGTTTGCCCTGCAGATGGGCGGCTGCGCACCGGCGGGCACCCTCGGCGGCGCCAATCCTTTGAATTCCGAGCACGCCATTTCCCTGCTGGGCAAGACCTGGGGGATTTATGGGACTCACGGCTTCTTTCTTAGCGGTGTTACCTATGATGTCAGCGTGATGGTGCTGTTCCTGTTCCAGATGGTGTTCATGGACACTGCGCTGACGATCGTGACTGGCGCCGCTGCTGAACGATGGAAGTATGCGGCCTTTGCGGTTTCCTCGGTGTTCATGGGGGCAATCACCTATCCGCTGTTCGCCAATTGGGCATGGGGCGGCGGTTGGCTGTCGCAGCTTGGCGCGAACTTCGGTCTGGGCCACGGCTACGCAGACTTCGCTGGTTCGGGTGTCGTCCACGCCGTCGGTGGCATCACCGCTTTGGCAGTTTCGATGATCATCGGACCGCGGATCGGCAAATTCAACCGCAACGGCACTCCGAACGCCATGCCCGGACATGACATTGTGATCGTGCTGACCGGCTGCTTCATCCTGGCTTTCGGCTGGTTCGGGTTCAATCCGGGCAGCACGCTGGCAGCCTCGGGCAACGGCGCTCTGCGGATCGGTTCCATCGCAGTGAACACGATGCTGGCGGGCTGTACGGGTTCGTTCGGCGCACTTCTCTACATGTGGCTGAAGTTCGGCAAACCGGACGCCTCCATGGCAGGCAACGGTCTGCTCGCCGGCCTGGTAGCGATTACGGCGCCGAGCGGCTTCGTTAACACGGTTGGCGCAGCGATCATCGGATTGATCGCCGGTGGCCTGGTTTGCGTGAGCGTTGAATTTGTCGAACGCGTGCTCAAAGTAGATGATCCGGTCGGCGCCATTTCGGTGCATGGGACGAACGGCATCTGGGGCGTCATTTCGGTTGGCCTCTTTGCGGATGGCACTTCCAATTACGGAGGCAGCTGGAATGGTGTTAACGGGTCCGTCCGTGGCTTGTTCTACGGAGATCCCAGCCAGTTGATCGCGCAATTGATCGGGGTTGGAACCCTGCTGGGCGGGATCTTCGTTCTCTCTTACGCGTCCAACTTCGTGATCGACCTGATCGTGGGGCAGCGCGTGAAAGCCGAAGACGAACTTGCTGGTCTGGACATCCCCGAGATGGGCGCGCTCTGCTATCCGGAGTTCGTGCTTAAGCCGGAGTCCATGCCGACGGGGGTCACGGCCAGCCACGCAACCGAGATCAAGGCGCCATTGCGTGTCGCTCAGGAGACCGCGTAATGGCCGACTACGGAGTAGCTCTACAACAGAACCTGGTGCGAAGCTGCACTGCGGTTGAGGCTCAACCCTCAGCCGCAGTCCCAGCCGATGCCATGGCGATGTTTAACGAGGGACTGGAATATTTCCAGAGCGGCGATCCGGGAACAGCGGTTTCCGCCTTCTCCCAGAGCGTTCTGCGCGCGCCCGAGTTCGGCGAAGCGCACATCTTCCTCGGACTTGCCCACGCCTTGACCAGCAACATCTATCCGGCGTTCGATCACCTGGAATTGGCGACGCAACTTCAACCCGACAGTTTCGCCGCGCACTTCACGCTGGCGCAATTGAACTTCAAGCTTCGGATTCCGCAGAAGGGTTACGCGGCGGCCCGTGAAGCCTTGCGGTGCGCCACAACACTGGAGCAGCGCGCCATGCTGACCCAATTGCTCAAGGAGGAGCGCGCCCGGGAACGCAACGGCATTGCGCGCCCATCGTTTATCAAGCCGTTCAGCGCGCGGGCTCTGATCATGGCAGGCAGCGGCCTGGCCGCTGCTCTGGTCGTATTGATCGTTCACATCCGCTGAGGGAGAGCGGGTGCAAAAGAGGATTGTCATGCAAACCGTCTTGGAAGTGGCGAAACAGCAGCGTCTGGCGTGGTCGTGCGCAATTCTGGTCGGGCTGTTCCTGACCGTTGTCGGTCGCGCTCCTGTTCTTCCCGTGCTGGCTGGGTGCCTGCTCGGCATCGGGATCGCGGTGCTTCGCGCCTGGCCGGCCGCCAGTCGTCGAGGGGACAGGTGAGCACATCGCTCCAGGTTCTGCTGTGCATCGCCGTGGTGATCGTGACGGCGAAGCTGGCGGCTACGCTTGCGTCCAGGCTGGGACTTCCGCTGGTTCTCGGTGAGTTGATGGCGGGCGTGGTGCTGGGGCCGTCGCTGATCGGCATTTGGGGACAGCACTGGCTTGCGCCAGCAGACGCGAGCGCGGTTTCTGCTGCAAGTATTTTCAAGATTCTGGCCGACATCGGCGTGGTGCTCCTGATGTTTGTGGCGGGCATGGAAACCGACCTGACCATGATGCGACGAACAGTCGCACCCGCGTTCTGGGCGGCGACGGGTGGGGTGATCCTGCCCATGGCCGGAGGTTACTTCCTGGCAAGGAGTTTCGGGTTCACCACAGTGGAAGCAGTTTTCATCGGAACGATCCTCACCGCAACCAGTGTGACGATCACCGCACAGGCCCTGATGAATCTGAATCAGCTGCGCTCGAAAGTGGGATCGACCATTTTGGGAGCAGCGGTGATCGATGATGTGCTAGGCCTCATCGTGCTGTCGGTGGTGATCGCGATCGCCCCGCAGTTGACACAAAAAGGTGACACCTCCTGGAGCGGGCTGGGCATGATCCTGCTGCGAATGGCGGCGTGCCTGGTCACGGTGGGCCTGTTTGGTCCGTGGCTTACGCGGTGGGCGCTCAGGCAAGCCAAGCGACTGCACGGACATCACACGGAAGCAGCCGTCGCCCTGGCCATCGCCCTAGTCTTCGCCTTTGAGGCGCAATGGCTGGGCGGGATGGCGGCCATCACGGGATCCTATCTTGCCGGGCTGTTTGTCGCGATGACTCCGAACCGGGAGAAGGTGAGCCAGGAAGTTCAGCCCATGTTGAATTCGTTCTTTGGGCCGGTGTTCTTCGTGTCGATCGGTATGGAAGTGAACGCATGGCACATCAGTGGACGGCTGAGTTTCTTTGTGCTGCTGCTGGGAATCGCCATTGTGGGCAAGGTCGTGGGTTGCGGTCTGGGCGCGCTCGGCAACGGTTTCTCGTCGCAGGATTCTCTGACCGTGGGCGTCGGCATGATTCCACGCGGTGAGGTCGGATTGATTACGGCCAGCCTGGGTTGGGCGGCAGGCCTGGTGACGCGCGACGTTTACATCCAGGTGGTCGCGCTGGTCCTGCTCACCACCCTGATTACGCCGGGGTTATTGCGTTTTTTGTTTCCGAGGAAGGTAGCGGAAGTGCGGGCGACGGATGAAAGCACGCCGAGCCTGGCGGCCGTTCCGGCGGTGGACTTGGCCGACGCGTGACTGGAATCGGAGTCGTCTGGACAAGAGTGATGTGGCTCGCTTGAGGCATGGTATTCCAAATCTCCAGCAACGAGAGGATATGAACCGATGATGACGAAGTTAGAAGCGATTATTCAGCCCTCCAAGTTAGAAGCCGTGAAAGAGGTTCTGTCGGAACTCGGCATCGAGGGGCTCACGATCTCGGAAGTGCGCGGTCACGGCCGGCAAAAGGGCCACACCGAAATGTATCGAGGCCGCGAATATTCGGTCGACCTTCTGCCTAAAGTGAAGATTGAATCGGTGATGGACAACAGCCTGGTCGACGCCGCCGTGAAAGCAATTGTGGAAACGGCAGCGACCGGCCAGATTGGGGACGGCAAGATTTTTCTGTCGAGGGTGGAGGAAGCAATTCGGATTCGGAATCAGGAACGCGGCGTGGCGGCGCTGTAGTGACGCGCCGTTCCCAGAGAAAAGATGCGGACTGATGCAGGTCCAGTCCCTCTTATTTATAGACGGCGCTTCGCCAGTAGGCTTGATGGCCCAAGTAATCATCATCGGGCAGGTTGGCCACGATGATCCGCCGCAATTCGAGCGGGCTGATCGATCCTTGGTGTTTGTAAACGACTTCGCCGCCAGGCCGGATCAGCATGGTGTATGGAACTGCTGCATTCCACTCAGCATCGAACGCAGCCATGAGTGCGTAGATGTCGGTTGAATCGAGCAGGAAATTCTGGCTGGTGGCGTGGAGTTTGTTGAGCGAAGCCAGCACGCCTGATTTTTCGTCAGGATAGTTGATACTGACCGTCACCAGGTCAAAGGGGCGATGCCCGTACATGCGGTACATGTTCTCAAGCTCAGGCAATTCCGCGAAGCACGGCGCGCACCAGGTCGCCCAGAGGTTGACCAGCACCAGCTTTCCGCCAGCGTTCTTGCGAAGCGCGCGCAGACCGTCGGCACTCACCGGTTTGACGGTCACGGGTTGAGCTTCGATCTCGGCCAGTTCTTCCTTGCGTCCTTCCTCCTTGTATATCCACTTGGTTGAGCAGCCCACCGATGGAGTTTTCGTGATTTTTACCGGCTTATCCGAGAGCAAGGAGTCGAGGGCTTCGCGCGCATCACGCCGGGTCACGAGATTTTCGCGCGGGTTGTTGTCGACGCGGCCTTCGTATCGTAACTTGCGTTGCGCATCAAAAATGAAAAGATGCGGAGTGGCAGTCGGGCCATATTCCCTTGAGACCTTCTGGGTTTCGCCATCGTAAAGATAAGGGAAATTGAAGTCGCGGTAAGCGGCGCGCGTTTTCATATCCTCAAACGAATCGCCGACGTCGGTGTAGCCCATCTCGTCAAGGCGGACGGCGTTGGGATTGTTCGGCTGGATCGCTACGAAAGCGACGCCTCGGTCGCGATAATCCTCAACCAGCCGCCTGATCCGGCTCTCGTACAGTTGCGCGGTGGGGCAATGGTTGCAGGTGAACGCCACAACCAGGACTTTGGCGCCGGCATAGCCCTTGAGGCAGTGGTTCGCGCCGTCGATGGCAGGAAGACAGAAGTCTGGCGCGGCCGCGCCGATCGAGAGAGTGGGCGGCCCATCTTCGCCGGCAAATACCTGATGGCTCGCAGCGATCAACAGTCCCAAATAGCACAGGTGCGATACCAACTTGCGGACTCCTATGAGACTCTTCACAGGACTACCCTCGTGGAGCATGTCTGACGTTCGAACGGATTATATGCAAGCACGGCATGAAGATGGCAATCGCTTTTCGGGACTGCTGATTTCCGGTAAATTCCTTGACCCACGCAGTACACTGATTAGTAAAACGGTTCAATAGCCTAATTCTTGCTTTCAGTCCCCGGCTCGTGTTCCGAACCTGCATTGCTTCTTGCCTGCGGAGGGCTTGCCATGCGCCTGAATTCGCCCGCACTTCGTCTGGGTCTTCTCTTCGTACTCTCGTTTTTCCTCACGATCTCGATCCCGGCCCTCTGTCAGACCATCCGTATCGACGCGACACCTGGTCACGAAGTCAACTCCTTCGTCCCTGCCGAGAGTCTGGGCGCAGGGATCGACCGGCTCAATTCGACGGCGACCGACAGGCTTTTCACCGAGCCAATGCTGAAAGCGGTATTGTCCGCGGGTTGGCAGACGGTCTCTTACCGTCAGAACACAGAACTCCACATCGAAGCGTGGCATTGGAATCCGCAGGGAACCTGGAGCGATCCGTCCGGTCGAGGATATTTCACTGGCAGCACGGAGTTCAGCGAGCCGATTCGCCATTCCTACGGATTCTTCCTTCCGCATCGCGGTTTTACGCGCAACGACGGCGCCGAAGCGAACGGCTACTCGCAGATGACAGATGGTTCTCTCAACACTTACTGGAAGAGCAATCCGTACCTGACGAAACCGTTCACCGGAGAAGACGACAGCACGCACCCGCAATGGGTCGTTTTGGACTTGGCGAACAACCATTCCGTGAATGCGATTCGCATCGCGTGGTCGGAACCGTACGCTCGTCGCTATCGCGTGGAGTACTGGACGGGCGAGGATCCGATCAAGCAGCCGACGAAGGGAGCGTGGGTCGCGTTCGCCGCCGGCATCGTCAGCGATGGCAAAGGCGGGATCGCGACTCTGCGGCTGACGTCCAGCCCAATTTCTGTCCGGTATCTTCGCATCTGGATGACCGAGTCCTCGAATACCTGCGACAACCACGGCTCGACGGACAAAAGAGACTGCGTTGGATATGCGATCAACGAGATTTATCTTGGAACGATTTCGCCGAACGGGGAGTTTTACGATCTGATCCGGCACACGCCCGATCAGGACCAAACCACAACGTATTGTTCGTCAGTCGATCCCTGGCATGAGCCTGCGGGCATCAACGACAAGCGCGACCAGGTCGGTCTCGACCTCTTCTATCAGAGCGGATACACGCGCAGCCTTCCCGCGATGGTTCCCGTGGCGATGCTGTACGACACGCCCGAAAACTCTGCGGCTCAGATTGCCTATCTTCTCAAGCGAGGTTATCCGATTTCGTACGTTGAAATGGGCGAGGAACCGGATGGGCAATACATGCTCCCGGAAGACTACGCCGCGCTGTACTTGCAATGGGCGACGGTTCTGCACAAAGTGGAGCCGAAGCTGAAACTCGGCGGTCCGGCATTTCAGGGGGTGAACGAAGACATTCAGGTGTGGCCGGACATGCAGGGCAGGACGTCCTGGCTTGGTCGCTTTCTCGACTACCTGAAGGCGCACGGACGCATGAATGATTTTTTGTTCCTGTCGTTCGAGCACTATCCGTACGAGCCCTGCAAGGTGCAGTGGAGCAGCCTGTATGACGAGCCTTCCCTGATCAGCCACATCATCCAGGTCTGGCATGAGGACGGGTTGCCCTCCGATGTGCCTCTGTTCGTCACCGAGTTGAATATTGCCTGGAATACCGGTGAATCATTTGTCGATATCTTCGGAGCGCTGTGGCTGGCTGACTATGTAGGAGCCTATCTTGAGTCAGGCGGGGACGCGCTGTATTACTTCCACTATCTTCCGGTCGGGTTACACCATGGCTGCAATGGATCGATGGGAACATTTGGCCTGTATACCGTGGATGTGAACTTTCAGATCAAGCAGCCGACGTCGCAGTTCTTTGCCAGCCAACTCATTAATCTGGAGTGGGTGCAGCCCGGCGGCCAAAAGCACCAGCTATTCCCTACCGAAAGCGACGTTCTGGATCCCGCCGGGCATGTGCTCGTGACGGCATATTCAGTGCTGCGTCCGGACGGGCAGTGGGCTGTGATGGTGGTGAATAAAGATCAAGAGAACTCCCATGCCGTGCACCTTGCCTTCCATGATGACAAGACATCGGACAACATGTTTTTTGCTGGTCCGGTGGACATGGTCACGTTCGGGAGCGAACAGTATCAATGGCACCCGCTAGAAACCGGGGGTTCTGCCGATCCGGACGGTCCGGTCAAGAGATCGACGGTCAATGCCGGCCGCGGATCTACTTACACTCTTCCGAAAGCGTCCGTCACGGTAATTCGTGGAAAGATCGACAATGGGAAACCACCGATAAAGAAGCGCTGACGCGGAATAACTGGCATAGACTTCGACGAGGTCTTTCGGAGTTACAGGCTTATGATCCTCGCAGGCGACATTGGCGGCACAAAATCTACGCTGACGATCTATCGTGAAGCGGGAGATTCACTCACATCCATATTTCGCTTGCAGCTCCGGACAAGAGACTTCCCTTCCCCGGTAAACCTCGTGCAGCAGTTTTTGTCGCAGGCCCCCGCTGAAGCGCTCGGCCCGGGCCTCGCGGCTGCAGCCTTCGGATGCGCGGGGACCGTAGTTGGCGATCGCGTAGTTACGAACAATCTTCCCTGGACCGTGGTCATTGGACCGCTCGCAGAATGTCTGGGCCTCGCTGCGAACCGAACACTGCTCCTGAATGACCTGGTGGCGACGGCGGCGAGCCTCAACTTTCTTTCTGACCGGGACCTGCTTTTGCTGAACGAGGCGAGTCCCCAGCCCAAGGCTCCAAAGGCACTGATTGCCGCGGGAACCGGACTCGGCGAGGCGCTTCTGTTCTGGGATGGGACGCGTTATCGCATCTTCCCCTCGGAAGCCAGTCTGACCGACTTTGCGCCACGCAACGATCGGGAATTGCTGCTGGTGCACTCACTGCGTCAGCGCATGCCTCGGGTGTGCAGCGAAGAAATTGTCTCGGGCCGGGGCTTTCGCGTGATTCACCAGATCATTTTCCCGGGCGTACAGCACGCATGGTTCGACGACCCCGCGGTGGATCCCGCCTCTACCATCACACGGCACGCGCTGGAGAACGCCTGCCCAGCGTGCGTTGAAACAGTGCAAATCTGGACCGAAGCGTATGCCGCCGAGGCCGGCAATATGGCGCTTCGCGTGCTTCCGTTCGGCGGTGTATATGTGGCAGGCGGAATCGCGCTGAAAATTCTGTCGAAGATGAAGGATGGAACGTTCGTCCGCGTGTTCAGCGATAAGGCGAAGCTGAGCAAAGAGCTTGCCCGGATTCCGATCTACCTGGTGTTGAATGAAGATGCTCCCGTCCTGGGAGCAGCGCATGAGGCTCTTGCTCTCTTGCAGGGATGAGCGAGGATCTACTTCCAGGTCGTTTCGCCTTCGACGATCGAAACATATTGATCCAGCGGAAGGTTGGTCAAGCGCTGGACAACACCGCTCGGATTGGGCCACTTCACCTCCACCCAATCGAGTTTGGTCCGTTGTCCGAGACCCAGGACGATGCGAGGATCGTGATAAGAAAGGTAGCTGCCGCCACCCACTTTCATGACGCTTCTCTTCAGATCGCCGGCCTGATACGTGATACGCGCGCCGACGGCGTCGGGATTGCATTTCTTTCCGCGCAGACTAAGTCCCAGCCAATGGTTTTTGGTTCCGATTTCATTGCGCAGGAGTACCGGGGCGGTATCGTTGCATGAGATCAGCACGTCTAGCGCACCGTCGTTATTGAAGTCTCCGATGGCCAAGCCCCGCGCCGCCATGTGTCTTGCAAACACGGGCCCGCTCTCGGCGCTCACGTTGCGCAATCCCTTGCCGGTGTTCTGGAGCAGGAGAAGCGGCTCCTGATAGGTGACGTTCGAGTAGATCTTCTCGATCAGATCATCGGGGTGACCGTTGGCGATCATCAGATCGAGATTGCCGTCGTTGTCGTAGTCGAAGAACTTGAGTCCCCAGCCGCTCATCAGCTTGGTGATATTGGCGACGCCTGTGGGAGCGGCAATGTCCTCGAACGACTCATCGTGGCGGTTTTGATAGAAACCGTAAATCTCGTGGTTCAGGTTCGTGACGAACAGATCCATCCAGCCGTCCTGGTTGACGTCCGCCGAATCGATCCCCATGCCCGAGCGCGCTTTGCCCTGCTCGCCGAAAGCGATGCCGGCGGTGAATCCGATCTCCTCAAAACGCTTCCCATCCCGGTTGGCAAAAAGAAAGTTGGCTACCGTGTCGTTGGCGACGGCGAGGTCCATCCAGCCGTCGTTATTAATGTCGGTGGCGACTACGCCCCAGGATTTGCCCGGATTGTCAGCAAGGCCGACCTTCTGGCTGACATCGGTAAACGTGCCATCGCCATTGTTGTGGAACAGCCAGCTCGGCATCGGTGTATAGATCCGCGGATAGCAATATTCATTCAGTCCCGCCAATGCCGGCATGCCCGGGGCACCGCAGCGGTGATGCTTCTCTTTACTGAAATCGACGAAGCGGCAGACGAAGAGGTCGAGCCGGCCGTCGTTGTCATAGTCGAACCAGACCGCACTCGAGGCCCAGCCAGTCACACCGACTCCGGCCTTCTCCGTAACGTCGGTGAACGTTCCGTCGCCGTTGTTGCGGTAGAGAACGCTGCGGCCGTACTGGGTTACGTACAGGTCGGGGAATCCGTCGGCGTTGTAGTCGCCGACCGCCACACCCATTCCATAGCCGCCGCCTGCGACACCCGCTTTTTCGGTCACGTCGGTGAAGGTGCCGTCGCGATTGTTGCGATAGAGAGCGTTGCGCAGCGGCTTGCTGGGCGTAAAGAAGTCACAGGGTCCGCTGTTGACGAGATAGATGTCCATCCAACCATCGTTGTCGTAGTCGAGGAACGCGCAGCCCGCTCCGGTGGATTCGGGAAGATACTTCTCCGGAGAACTGCCTGAGGTGTGAACCCAGGTGATACCGCTGGCCGATGAAGGGATTTCGGAGAACGGATATGCAGCCTGATCCGCCGCCGATGCAAAGCGCGGCATGCACGTCGCCGCGGCAGCCCCTGCCAGAAGTCGCAGGAACTCTCTTCTTTCGCGGGGCCGGGGACTCCCCATCGTTATTTCTGCTCCGGCGCCGGCGAGGTGGGGGATTGCTTCTCCAGAGCGGTGGCCGCTCTCCGCTTGACTGCTTCCAGGGCTTCGGCTGTCTGTCGCTGCAATGCGGCCTCGCGGTTGGCGTCGTCTTTCCTTCCCGCTCCGGCGTAGGCGAGCGCGAGCTGATAGTGTCCGGTGGGGCTGTCGGGAGCCATCTTTCCGTAGGTTTCGAGAGGAGGGATCGCTTCGGCAAATTGTCTGGACGCTGTGAGAGCGGTGCCCAGGCCCAGATAGGCCTCGGCGAATTCGCTATCGAGTTTTGTCGCTTTGGAAAAGTGCCGTATCGCCGTCGCCAAGTCGTTATCATCTTTGGCCAGTTCCCCCAACACGTACTCCGCGCTGGCGTTTCTCGGATCGATTTCCAGTTCCTGCTCGAAAGCCTTCTTCGCTTGGGCGACGGCCTCAGGCGTGGGCTGCGGCTTTGACAAGAGCGCGCGGCCCAGCCGTGCGTGCGCGCCGGGCAGGAAAGGATTGATCGCCAGGATCTTCTGGTACTCGGCAGCCGCTTCGTCCCACTTCTGCTGAAGTTCCAGAGCCTCCGCATTTAGCTCGTGGACTTGGTAAGAAAACGGGGCCTCCCTCGCCAGAGTCTGCGACGCCGACATGGAAAGGTCGGAGTAGGCATGCGTCGCCGCGTAGAGCACTTCCGGATCGCGCGGAAAATCGCGGCTCAGTACAGACAAGAAATCGAGCGCCTCATAGGGAGTGTTGCTGGTCATGGCACAGCGCAAGCCGTCGAGGCCGATGCGCTTCTTGAGATCACTGTTCCCGGGCTGGTGGACAAGTTTTTTCAGTTGCGGGAGCGCCTGGGAGCAGTGTCCGCTTTCGGCGAGATTGATCGCGTGCTCTGTCTGTGCAGCCGCTGTCGGAACAGCATTGCTTTTCGCAGTTTGTCCGTAAGACGCGGCCAGAAGCAACAAACACGCGGGAAGGACACCGAAGGCCGGTCGAGCGATGGCAGCCATTGCCCGATTATATTCCGACATCATCATGCGCTTCACGGTTGCGGCGACAAGTTGCAAAACAAAAAAGCAGGCGCTCGAAAGCGCCTGCCAAGTTACGTGGGGTGTTCGTCTTCAGAATGAGAACTTCAATCCGAATTGGAGCAGGCGCTCCCCCTGGGACCCAGTGATGTGTCCCAACTGTGTACTGCCTTGATCGAAGGATCCACCTGCCGGACCTCCGGAGAACGTCCAGGTTGGATGGTTGAAAGCGTTGAGCGCCTCGAAACGGAATTCCAGCTTCTTGGTTTCTGTGAACAGGAAGCCTTTGTGCAGGCTCAGGTCCACGTTGGCATACTTTGGTCCCCGCACGTTGCCAACTCCGCAGGTACCGAAGGTGTTGTTTTCCGGATCGCTGATGTTGGAGGGGTCAAACCATTGAATGTATCCCGGCGCGGTGCCGCTCGGCGCCACTCTCTGGTTGACGATATGGATCGGCCCGCTGCAGTTCGGGCGTCCTGACAGAGTGAAGGGTTCGATGCCACCGGTGTGCGAGGTATCGCCACCGATGCCCCAGCCGCCGAATTCGTTCAGGGTCAGGGCGTTTCCGCTGTGCAGAGTTACGATACCGCCGATCTCCCAGTTGCCGATTACCGCATTGACTACCGGGTTCAGGTCACGACCGTACTGTTTGCCGCGGCCGAATGGTAGCTGATACGTGACATAGCTAGTCAGGATATGGGTCTGATCGTAGTAGCACGGTCCCCATTCCTTCCTTGGGTTATAGATGTTCTCCCAACCCGGTTGACCGCCGGAACTGGTGGCGTTGGTGCTGCCCCAGCCCGTGCCGAAGTATCCGGGAGAGTTGCTCATGCACTTGGACCAGGTGTATGCCAGCTGACCTTCAATGCCATTGCTCATGCGCTTTTGCAGGACGGCCTGCAGAGCGTTGTACTTCTGGTCGGCATTGGACATGTTGGTTCCAGCCAGCGAACCACAGCAAGCGAAGTCGCCGTCCGCGTTCACCGGTGTCTGATCGGCGGCATAGAGTGAACCCGGCGTTCCGCATCGCGCTCCCGGTGTCTGGTCACAAGGCACCGAGCCCCCACCGAGGAACGGACCCGCAACCTGGCTGACGATGAGTTCGCCCGGTTGCGCAATCTTGCCCTGGGCATTCAATCCGACTCGCTGAGCAATGTCCTCAAAATTCAGCAGGTGAGCTCCACGCTGGCCGACATAGCCGATCTGGAAGGTCAACGTGTTGGTGAGTTGTTGCTGGATCGTAAGGTTCCACTGGTCGATCATGGCCGGCTTGAAGTTCTGGTCGTAGATCCGGAGGCGTGGGCCAACCACTCCGCCGGTATCGGTGCCGTTATAGCAATTGATGTCAATTGCGCCGCACGGACTGGGAATCGTGGCGCCAAATCCATCCGATAGAGTTCCAACCCCAGACTGTTGCAGGATGCCGAACGGCAGGTTAAGGGTAAGTTCCTCGTTGCTGCCCCCGCCTTCCATGAATTCGGAAATGCCAAACCCGGCTCGGACGACAGTCTTGCCGTTGAACATCGCGGGAGCCCACGACACTCCAATTCTGGGCAGCCAGTCACCGATTCCGTGATAATTGTTGCGAAGCGCCTGGTTGCTGAACTTCGTGCTCCCATCGACGCCGGTAGCGGTGTCAATCGTTCCCGTGTAGAGGCCGAAATTAACGGCCCGGTCGTTGACTTCGTAGAGAGGTGTGTGATCTTCATAGCGCAATCCGAGGTTCAGCGTCACGGTTGGAGTGATGCGCCAGTCATCCTGGACGTATACGCCAAAGATATTGCCGCGCAGCATGGCAGGATTACTGACGACACCACCCGTGTCCCGGAATGAATTAGAGGTCACAACATTACCCAGCCAGAAGTCGGCCAGGCTGGAACCCGTCAGGGCATTTGCGGTCAGGAAGCCGAGCGCGCCATTGTTGCCCTGATAAATGTAATCCTGGCGTTCGCGGACAAACTGGAAACCGGTTTTGATCTGGTGGTGACCACGGGTGAAAATCAAGTTATCTTCAAACTGTCCCTGGGTCGTATGGAAGATCTGGATTAGGTTGCGCAGACCCAGCCCGGCTGCGCCGCCGTTGTTGCCGGTGATGTCCAGTTCCAGCAGTCCCGGCGCCTGAGCGTTTCCGCCGGCAATACCCAGTTGCTCGCTGATGTTCCCCAATGAGGATGTCGGTGTGTAGCGTTCGTTGTAACGCACCGCGCCAAATCCAAAACGAGCTTCATTCAGCAAACGCGATCCGAACGTGTGAGTCCAGTCGACAACAGCATTGCGGACTGGTTCGTCGCTGCCTTCACCCGCCCCGGCATTGCAGAAAATGCACTGCGTTGAGGAAGGATGGCGAAGGTCCATCTGCGACCAGCGTCCGAAAAAGTGATCCTTAGCGGACATGATGTAGTCGATCTTCAGATCGCCCTGATCGTTGTTCAGGTCATTACCGCTCTTGAAGGTGTAGTTGTTTCCCAGAAGCGTGTCGGTTTGGGGAAGGGGGTAGTACTTGCTCGCAAAGATGGCCGAGGCGACTGGGCTAATAGTGAACCCAGCCGCAGCGAGATCATTATTGGGAATCGGGTCGAGCGTAGAAGGGTCCACCAACTGGGTTGGCACACCAACCGGTGCGTCTGCTCCAACGCACGTGCCACCCGGTCCAGAGAAGGTTCCACCCCACTCCGTGCACAGCTGGCCAAAATCTCCGCTTCGCGCGCTCGAGGTCAGCAGTTGCGCCTGTGTTGGGCCCGACTGCACTTGCCGCTGTCCCTGATAGTCAGCGAAGAAGAACAGTTTATTCTTGATGATCGGACCGCCAAACGTAGCTCCAAACTGGTTATAGCGGAGCTCAGGCTTTGTGAGCCCACCCGGAATAAACCCCGAGAACGCCTTGTCCGCGTCCAGCTTATCGTTCCGGAAAAATTCGAACACATTCCCGTGAAACGTGTTGGTACCGGATTTGATGCTCACGCTGACAATGCCGCCCTGATAATTCCCGAACTCAGCGGACGCGTTCTGCGTGATGAGGTTGAATTCCTGAACCGCGTCGATGCTGGGCGTGTATCCGACCTCGTTGTTCTTGTCTTCACTGTTCAGAATGCCGTCGACCAAATATTCATTGGCCTGTTCGCGGTTCCCGTTGATGTAGGGCCGCCCGGAACTGGTCATGCTTTGTGGCAGCCTCATGCTGCTGGGATCCACGTTGGTTGCGCCGGGTGCGAGCAGCGTCAGTTGCAGATAGTTGCGCGACGCGAGCGGCAAACTTACATTCGTATTCGCGTTGATCAGCGTGCTGACTTCCGTGCTTTCGGTCTGCAAAACCGGGCTGGCGCCGCTGACCTCGACGGTCTCCGAGACCTGGCCCATCTTCATCTGCACGTCAATACGGGCGGTCTGATTCAGAACCAGCGTGAAGGCTGGCTGCACCGCGGTCTGAAATCCCGACATCGTTACTTTCACCGTGTAGGTGCCGACCGGCATACGCAGCACACTATACTGGCCCGCCTCATTCGTCTTGGCGTTCCAGACCGTGCCGCGTTCGGTATTGGTCACGGTAACGTCAGCACCCGAAATCGGCGCGCCCGTGGGATCGCTTATCGCGCCCACAATGTTGGCGGTGACTTCCTGACTGAATGCGAAAGGCGTTGCGATGGCCAACGCGATCGCCAGCGCTACGGTTAGGGTCCACACTGTTCTCATCACGGAACCTCCTGGAGACATTTCCACACGCACTCTTTCCGAGTGCTTAATGCTATATAGCAGACAGATTCCATGGTCAAGCAAAAAATGTTCGGGCCTGTGGAAATCCTTTCCCGATCCGGGCGGCTCACGCGACTTCCGTCGGATTTTAGTAGAATTTAGCCATATGGGAAATCATAGAAATGCACTGATTCCTTGCGAAATTAATCAGGGAAATCGATTTGCGCCCGGCAATTACCACATTGTATGTTTTTTGAAATCGCCGCCGGAAAGAAGCATCGGACTAGCAGTCCTTTACTTTTAGTCTGACCATGAGCTATATAGCACTGTGTAGTCACTTTTCGGTTTCGCGGACCGCCCTTATATTGCTTGCAGAGGTGATATGGCAGAAAACCGCCGCAACGGCACTCCGGCCTATGTAAAGATTCAGCAGGCAGTCCGCCGGCAGATTCAGTCCGATCAACTCAAGCCCGGAGATCCGGTGAGTTCGGAGCGCGAACTCGCCAAGCGTCATGGGGTCAGTCTGATGACGGCCCGGCATGCGCTGGCGGTTCTGGAACGCGAAGGAGTGGTCGAGCGCCGGCCTGGCGCGGGAACATTCATCGCGCCGCCTCGCATCCACTTCAACAAGCTCATGAGTTACACGGAGCAGATGGGCAGCCGCGGGCTGGCCGCGCGGACCCGAGTGATCCTCTCCAAGATTGTGGAAGACGAGCAGGAGGTCGCGGCGCGGCTCGGTCTACCCACGGCGAGCCGCATGGTGAAAATTGAACGCGTGCGTCATGCGTCGGACGAACCGTTCGCTCTGGAGATCTGCTACCTGCCCGCCAACGAATTCTCCGGACTGGTCGACGCTCCTCTGTCGCGGACCTCGTTGTTTGCCACTCTGGAACATGAATATGGAGTGGAGATCGCATATGCGGATGAAGAAGTAGACGCCACCGCAGCCGAGGGACGCGTCGCGCAACTGCTGAATGTTCCGGCTGGTGATCCGCTGTTACGGATTCGGCAGGTAATTTATTCTTCGAAAAGTAAGCCGACGATCTACGTCATCGGCTTCTACAAATCGGAACGGCACTCGCTCTTCATCCGGAGAATGCGTTAGCACGACTCGTTAACGGATGAGCGATGCTGAACGCAACGGCTGGACGACGCTGACCGTGCTGATGGTCGCATACGTGATCCTGAATCCGCAACCAGCGATTGGAGTCGAAGAGATGATCTGCTGACGAAGAGCGTTCGTGGTGAGTCGAGCCAGAGAATTCCGGTTCGCTTCAAGGCAGAACTTGCCGCCAAGATTGGTCGGCCCTAGAGGACGATTTTCGAATTTTTCTGTTGATGCCAGGCGATTCTGAGTCTATTTCTTGGCAATTTACAGTCTGATCTTGCTTCCCGCCGAGGTCATTGAATGCAATTGGCGGCGCTCCGAACTCAGCGGCTTGCGCAATCGCCACTATTCGTCAACTGTAGACCCCTTAGCGTACAATCTCGAAAATTTAAGGATGGAGCCCTATGCTCCCACTTCACCGACTCGCCACTATCGTCGCGCTATGTCTTCAGGTTTATGCGTGCGCGTCTTCTGCACAACCGCTGACCTCTGCGGAGGAGGAAGTGCTGAAGGTCAGCCGAGCGTGGCTGGATGCCCGCAACCATCGCGATCTTGCCACATTCGCCGCTTTTATGGCCGATGACTTTATCGGAACAACCGACATTGGCGAGCGAACAACGAAAGAATGGCTCGTGGATTACCTTTCCAACCGGGGACCAGAGGACGAACAGCGCACAGATCTGCGCGATGTTCGGGTGCACCTTGAAGGAGACACTGCGATTGTCAACTACCTGATTACCGTGCACAAGGGCTGGGGTGAGACGATCGTCATCAATAACCGCCGACGAACGGAGGTCTTCAAGAAGAACAGTGGGAAGTGGCTTGTCATTGCCACCCACGAGAGCGACCTTCCGGCCAACTATTTCAAGGAAGTCGAAGTCGATCCCAAGATTCTCCAGGATTACGTAGGGCTCTACGACTGGCCCCGTCACAAACTCGCTGACCGGAACGCGTTCACTGTTAAAGATGGCCACTTGTACAGCGAATGGAGGGGTGTAAAGAGTGAGTGCCTCGCCATGGGCAAAGACACATTCTTTCAGCGTGACGACAGTGGATGGTGGACATTTGTCCGAAATAGCCGCGGTCAAGTCACTGGATACATCTACTACTATCCCGACGGACAGGAAGTTCCCGTCAAAAGAATCGACTAGTCCCGCTCATGTCTTCGCCTCCGAACCAAGGTTCAAGTATCCACAGTCCGGGCAAAGCACAACTGCTGCAGGCGGCGATGACATTCATTGACTAAGCATCCAGTTCAAAAGTGTGGAATGGCTACGTTCGCAAGTTTCTGAAAGGAAAGTATGGTGAATTGTTGGTCGGGGAGAGAGGATTTGAACCTCCGACCCCCTGGTCCCGAACCAGGTG
>Ga0335076_10000625_pt1 | contig 33062 bp, 20 predicted proteins | sample Lox_Sample_25_FD_206717 | JGI IMG/M metagenome (GOLD analysis project Ga0335076, IMG submission 206717) | Soil microbial communities from Loxahatchee National Wildlife Refuge, Florida, United States - Lox_Sample_2.5 | ecosystem: Environmental > Terrestrial > Soil > Wetlands | place: USA...
CCGACACCGGCTAGCTGGCAGAGCAGCGGACTCTTAATCCGCGGGTTCGGGGTTCGAGTCCCTGGCGGCGCACCCGTTCTGACCTGGGGTTTTACTACTCCAGGTCGTTTTTTATGTGCCCGTTTTGTCCCGGTTTCCTGGCCGTGCTGGATCCGTGCTTGCTCGCCAGTCGGATGTTGGGGCCGGGGCGGCTCGTCCAGTTTTGACGGATTGGTCTAGACCAGTTGATCAGGCCGATCCGGTGCCGGTTACCCAGCGTGACATCCATGGGCAGGCATCCCGGCAGCCGGGTCCTTCGAGGTCCACCGGAGGTGCATGTCAGGTATATCTGCCTGCTGACCTGCTGGGATCCTGTAGCGTCCCATAACTCTGCAGTGGGATATTGGGGTCGTCCCAACCTGAACTAGCTGGTCAGGGGGCTGGTATGAGCCGATTGGGTGATGCTCATGCTGCTGGGAGCGGTTGAGCGTAGCTGCTGATCATTTGACGCGCTTGGGCATGTCCGGCGTGTCGGGACCGGCTGGCGAGACGCTGCCGGTTATCGTCTGTGTCCATCGCTGTTCGCACAGTAAATACCTGGAGTGCGGGATGGAGCTGACGCAAACGGATCACCAGCCGGGTCGCCGAGCTGACCGGCGAGGTCGAACTGCTGCGCAAGCAGCTCGCCGAAGCTGAGTACGAGCTGGAGCGGCTGGTGATAGCCGGGCAGGTCATCACCCAGCTGACGGCCGGCGACGCGGCCGGCGCCGGCGAGCCGGCCGCCACCGGGCCGCCGCAGCGGGGTTTCGGGCTGCTGGTGCCCCCGCGCGGCCAGGCATCCGGCCCGGGCGACCTGCCAGATGACTACCGGTCGCTAGTAGCAGCGGTAGCCGCGATCACCGCCGAGACCGGACAGGCGGTGACCTGCGTGATGGCCGCTCAGCGGGCCGACCTTGACGTGACCGGCCGCCAGAGCGAGAACGTCCGCGCCAAGCTCAAGCGGCTGGAGGACCGCGGCTGGCTACGCCGCACCGCGGCCGGGAAGTTCACCATCGCGCCGTGACCTGAGCCTAGTGCGGGCCCTGCCTGCCGGGATGCCCCCGGCGGGCGCACAGGCGCGTGTGAACACAACCATCGAGCCCGCCGAGGGCACCACGCTTGTCTATCAGTGCGCGCTGCCGCTGTCGCGCCAGACGCTCACCTACGTCGCTGGCCTGCTGCGCGCGCACCTGAAGAAGATCGGCTCCCGGTGGCGCAAGCTGCCGCCTGGGAAGATCGCGCTGATAGTGCTTGCCACGCTGCGCCACGATCACCGCCTGGCCGACATGGCCGGCGGCAACGCCGTCTCCGCGTCCACCATCAGCCGGTGGACCTGGGAGGTCATCGGCCTGCTCGCCGCCCGCGCGCCTCGCCTGGACCGCAGGACCGGCCCCCGATAGCCGCGGAACTGCCCGGCGACACCACGGTCCGCAAGCTGACCCGGCCGATGATCATGTTCGCGGTGATCCGCGCGGTGGTCGTCGGCGGGACTGTCGCGCTCGCGTTCGGGCTGAAACCTGCCGCACGGCTTGTGGATACCGGTCGCGGCCACGGTCGCGATGAAGCCGAGCCTTGAGCAGAGCACGCTGGTCGCCGCGCAGCGGGTGATCGGCACGGTGATCGGCGCCGTCGCGGCCGCGCCGCTGCTGCTGATCCCCGCTAGTGAACACGGCCTGAGGCTGTTCGCGATCAGCCGCGGACTCGAGGTGGTGGTGATCGTCATCTTGATGCACGGGTTCGCGATCCGGTTCTGGAACTACGCGCTGTACTGCGCGGCCATCGCCGCGGGCGTGCTGATCCTGCTGGACCTCCCGCAGCCGTCCGACTATTCCGCCGAGGGCTACCGGATCCTGTGGACGCTGTGCGGCGCGGCGATCGGCGTCCTCGTCATGCTCCTGGCTGGCCTGCTCGGCAGGCGTACCGCCAAGGCGCGGCCACAACCAGCCGCCCAGCCATCCTGAATGTATTCCGCTAGGGTCCGCCACGGTGCTGCCCGAGCATCAGCGTGTCCTGTCTGCCCGGATCGTCATCCCTTTGATGTAAGGACTGCGGGTCGCCGACCGCGTGTCGTCGCGTAAGGGAGTTCGAGCTGATCACCGAGCCCAGGTAATCATCGTCGGGAGGATGCACCATGCGGGCGACGGACGAAAATCCAGGCGGGTCAAGAGAAGGGCAGGAGGCCCAGACGCCGGGCATTGCCGCGAGCGGGCGCCCGGGCATGAAGGCCGTTCACCGGCCGGGTGGTCAGCGGGTCCGGCACGCAGCCGAGTGGGGAAGGAGAAGTACGCCGGGTCCTGGGCTGAATACCTGGGGCACCAACTGGGCGCGGTGGACTTCCTGAACCAGGCCACGCTGCTGGCCGCCACGCTGCTGCTGTGCGCTGTCCCGTTCCTGCTCATCGCATCCGCCCTGGCCGGGCGGTCCGCGGTGACGGCGCTGACGGTGCGGCTGGGCCTGAGCCAGCAGGCCGCAGCCGACGTCGGTCACCTGTTCACCTCCTCCGCGGCCACCGACGCGGCGGGCCCTCGCCGTCAGGGCCTGTAGTGGTCGAATACTGGGCCACTGGTTTGACCTGGGGTTACGGCACCGACATGATCGACACCCGTGTGTGTCGCGCTGGCTTACCGGCTGCTGATGACCGTGCTGTCCTGGCTCGCGCTGCTGGCGCGCTCCTCGGCGTCTAAGGATGTGGAGATACTGGCGCTGCGGCACGAGGTGGCCGTGCTGCGCCGGACCAACCCCAGACCGCGCGTGTCCTGGACTGACCGGGCCGTGCTCGCTGCGCTGGCGAGGATCATGCCGACAGGGCTGCGGGCGCGGCGGATCGTGACTCCCGGCACGTTGCTGCGCTGGCACCGGCGGCTGGTGGCGGCGAAGTGGCGCCAGCCCAGGCCGCCGGGACGCCCGCCGGTACCTGAGGAGCTTGTCGCGCTGATCGTGCGCCTGGCGCGGGAGAACACCCGGTGGGGCGTGGTCAGGATCCAAGGCGAGCTGCGCCGGCTCGGGCACCGGATAGCTGCCTCTGCCATCCGCAAGATCCTGCGCGCCCACCGCATCCCGCCGCCATCTGGACGGGACGGATCCTGGGCTGGTTTCCTGCGTGCCCACGCCGCCACGGTCCTGGCCGCCGACTTCTTCCACGTCGACTGCGCGCTCACGCTGAGCCGCCTGTACGTGGCGTTCGTCATCGAACTCGACACCCGGCGGGTGCGCCTGCTCGGGATTACCAGGTACCCGACGGGCCAGTGGGCTACCCAACTCGCCCGCAATCTCGCCAGCGGGCTGGAAGAGGCGGGGAGCCGGTTCACCTACCTGATCCGGGACCGGGACACGAAGTTCACCGCCGCGTTCGACGCGGTGTTCGCCTCGATCGGGATCACGGTACTGCCGATCGCGCCCCAGGCGCCCAGGATGAATGCCTATGCCGAGCGCTTCGTGCGCACAGTACGGGCCGAGTGCACCGACCGGATGCTCATTGTCGGCGAACGGCACCTGCGGGTGGTTCTGTCCGAGTACATCGGCCACTACAACACCGGCCGCAGCCACCAAGGCGATGGCATGGAACTGCGCGCACCAGATGACAACCTCGACGTCATCGCCTTCCCCGTCCCGGCCTCCCGGATCCAGCGCCGGACCAGACTGGCCGGGCTGATCAACGAATACCGGGAATACCGGCAGACAGCGTGAAAGCCCAGGTCAGCGCTAGTACCCGAGTTTTCGACCAGTACAGGTACCGGTGCCCAGATCGGCCGCATCGATACCGCAACTTGGCATCCTGTCCAGCGCTTGCCGCAGGGGGATCGGGACAGGCCGGTAACGGTGTTCCTGTAAAGCTCGTCCCCGATGGGCTCTGCCGCAGCACAAATTCAACGCATCTGTGGCACCAGAGCGAGCAGGGACGGGGGTCGGGGCAATCCGGCCATTACCATCAGGCCTGCGGATCCATATCCCTATGTCATACCGCGGCCAGAGGGCGATGCAGCTTCCAACAGGCAGACAGCACAGTCTCCGCACCGAACACACCCTCGTCGGTCTCAGCGAGCGCACCGAGCAGCGCCAGAATCGCGACCGCCTCGGCGGGGTCTTCCTCACCTCGGAGGGATTCGTCGAGCTCAAGCAGGCCGGCCAGGTCGGCCAGACCTTCTCTCCAGCCGGTCTCGACCAGCCGGTCGAACACAGCCACTAGGCCGGGATCAGCCGACTGGTCTGGGTCGCCGGGATCGAGGCCTGCTGCTGCTATCAGCTCGGCGGCACCCTCGCTGGTGGCCAAGTGGGTGGCTACCGCTGCCAGCGAATAGTCAAACCCGCCAGCCGCGACCCGCTGGGAGAGTACCCGCTCGACCAGGAACGGCCAGCCGCCGGTCACCTCCAGCAGTTTGTGCTGGCGTGCTTGGGAGGAGATATCGAGTTCCTCGATGCGGTCCCACGCCTGCAGCGACAGGGCGTCCACACGCTGCAGGCCGACAGCCACGTCGGCCAAGTCGCCGGAGGCGCCGTCGGGGCGGTCCACTAGGCGGCGTAGCAGCCACCGGTGCTCAGGCCCGGCGACCAGCACCGCCGAGCGGGTTCCGCGGGCGGTGCGTGTCGCGCCCCGCCGGCGGGCCGATTCCAAAGATTGCTCCCATGACGCCTCGCTGCCTCGGAAGGTCATGTCCGAGATCACCACTAGGTGTCCTGACATGGGAGCGCGCATGCTGTCCCGCCAGGCCTTCAGCGAGTTCACCTCGATGACCGACGCATACGACTCCGGCAGCTGCCTGGCGGCGGTCATCAGTGCCTGCGGGACGGCGTCGATCCGGGTGGCTCGAGAGCCGGCAACTACCCGCAGCTGGGTGGTACCGGGCCCGATCACGTCTGCCAATTGGGCGGCGGTGAGCGGACTGTAACGGTGCGGGCCGAGCGGGCTGAGCTTCATACGGCTGCCCGCCGCGCCGATAGCCCGGTCCTTCTCGTAGGTGTCGCTGGCAGAGAGCAGCTCTTCTGTGATCTCGTCGATGTCCCCGAACAGCCGGACCATGCCCGGTGACAGCATCCGGTAGCCGGTGTCGGCGTGGCCGGCGAACACGCCGAGCCCGACCAGTTCGTCGCACAGGGCCCGAACGTCGTCGGTGCGCTGGGAAGAGAATCCTTCCGGCCACCACTCGGTCGCCATGTGCCGCAGCTCGGCGGGAGGAACGGCCGGCCCGAGGCCGCGCACATTAGCCCGCCAGGCAAGCAAGTAAGCAAGCAGCTTGTAGCGGTGGTCGAGTTCCAAGGTGAGGAACAGCCGATCACGGACCCCTTGGGCAACCTCCGGGGAGCGCAGCAGCTCATCGATGACCGCGTCAGGTACCGTCCATGGCGCCAGCTCCAGCACCTCCTCCGCGTTGAGGCGGGCGAGCAGGGTGGCGCAGGCCAGTTGGATGACGCTGGGGTTGCACGCGCAGTAGGTGACGATGCGGTCCACCTGCGTCCCGCTGATGGCCCATCCGATGGCGTGCAGTGGACGGCGGACCAATTCCGACGCTGCCGCCGCGTCGAGAGGGCCGATGACCAACGGCTCAGAGAAGTGCGACAGAGGCTGGTTGGGGAGTCGCCGGTAGCGGGCCACGTGCTGCAGCCCACTGAATACCACCTTGAACCGTCCGCCGCCGTCGACCATGGTGTCACGAAGACGAACCACGTTGGCGAAACCGTTGTTCGCATCCGCGCGCAGAAAGAAGTCGCATTCGTCGAACATCAACAGCAGCCGCTTGTGCGGGTTGGTGGTCAACCACGCTCGGATCCCCGAGCACACACCGTCGGTGGTGGCGGCAACCGTAGCGGGCAGTACTCCTCTTTCGCTGAGGCGCCCGGCCAGGCGGGGCCAAAGTTCAGCTGGGTCGTTCTTCGGCGGGGCAGCAACGTCCTGGATGACGATCAGCTCGGCAGCGACATCGGGGTTGTCGCGAGCCAGTTCCTGCTGGGCGGAGCGCAGAAGGGCGCTCTTCCCGAAGCGCCGGCCGCCGGAGATAATTGACGTCCCGTTGAGGGACTTTACGCTATCGCGCTCGACGCGCCTCCCGTAGAACATCTCAGGAGGCATTCCGACCAACAGGTTAGGGTCATAGGGGTTCGGTGCCACATAGGGCAGCACGGCACGCATCGCCACGTCGTAGGTCTGGCGAGCTGCGGCGGCGCAACGCAGCATTACTATCGAGTCGACGACCGCCACTCCCTGCCCGTTCGCGGCCTTGGCATGGCGGGCCAGATCGAGCCTGGCTTTGACACCGAGCGTCCCGAAATACAGTACGTAGACCGGCCGGTCGTCAGTGGCGCGGGTACGGGCTATGGTCCAAAGTTGCGAGACGGGCAGATCCTCAGCCCAGCAGAGCATGAACCGGCGCCGCCCTCCGGAGCGGCTGCCGTAGTCTGGGACGTACGCATTGCCAGAGGTCTCGGCGTCGACGTCGACGAACCAGTACCTGGCGGTGGACGCAGCCCGCAGATCCGGCGGTCGGTTGATGGCCCGGGGAATGAGTCCGAGAAGGCGCAGCACCTTGGCGAGCGGCTCGTCCAGATTGGCGGGCCGCGCCTCGAATCGCAGTCCCACCCAGGCGTCGAGGGCCTCGGCGATCGACGCCCGTTCGGTCTCGTCAAGGGCGGTGAAGTCAAGCAGCCCGCGCTGGGCGCCGGAGCGGACCAGCTCGACGATCTCGGCGGTTACCCCGTTGGGGTTGGCCGCCATGATGGTGCCGAGCAGCCCTTCGGGCTCGTCTGCGCTCGACGCATCCTCGGGACTCTTCTCGCCGGCTCGGGCGCGGTGCAGGTACTCCTCCGCGGCCCCCAACTCGTCACGGGCCAGAAGCTCACTTAGCCGGACCGCCCACGCCGCGTCCAGCTCGCCGCTACCGACAACATCATCGATGTCAGCCCGCACCGCCTCCCGTCGCCGCTCAGCAGCATCGGCCAGGTCGGCGGCCAGCTGGTCGAGTTCTGCCGCCACCCGCCCGAGGTCACGCCGGGCCAAGTCATCATCGGGTGCCGGGTTGGCCTGCTGGAGACGGCCGCCCAGCCCAGCGGCGTCCGCGTCGCTGATCCGCCCCCGGGCCCGGGCGGCAGTGAATCTGCGGTCGAGATCAGCCCACCGCTCGCGCATGATCGCTGCAGCCTCGCGTTCGCGGGTCCGCAGGGCCTTGCGGGCGGTGATCTCGTCGAAGGTTTCGCCCGCCGCCCCTGGCAGGCCAATGATCGCTTCAGCGGTGGGAAAGTCGCTGATGGCGAGGCGGTACTCGAAGGCCTCGGTCTTGGTTTCGGTGGCAGCCCTGGCCAGCTCCTCCGCCTGGGGGGCGCGGACCGGTACGCCGTGCTCGTCGAAAGCGAGGCCGCTCACGAAGACCAGGTCCCGGTTAAGCGAGGCGTCTGGCTCCGCATCCTCGCCGTCAAGAGCTCCGTTACCGAAGAGGCTGATCGTCTCGGTCAGCGACGCAGTCGCTGCACGCAGACTGGCCGCCGTGACTTCGTCGTTGCCGCAGCCGTCGAGCTCCCCTTCCAGACGTTCGCGCAGCTCCCATGCCTCTGCCTGCACCCGGTGCACTCCTGCCCCGGCCGGGTGGGTGAGGCGGACGGCATCCGCCCAGGCCCATGCTTGGTCGATGACCTCCCGCAGGGCCCGTATCAACGACTGCTTGGCTCCTCCCATGATGGTCTGCGACCCTCGTACCCTGCCGCCGCGCAGTGCCGCGTCGGCGGCCAGCACCGCCTTCTCCAGGTCTTTTGGGCTGCTCAGCTTCCGGCAGCGCCCGCGGACCTCTTCAACCCGTCCGGCGTCATTGGCGGCGAGAGTGGTAAGGATCTGGCCGAGCGGCTCGGCTGGCCCTGTAAGCGCCTTCCAGATCTCGGCGCCTGTATAGGGCAAGTTGTGGGGCCGCGCCAGGGTGTCGGCTGCCCATGACGCGATAGCCGAGGCCTGCTCCCGGGCCCGGTCAGCGTGACCGGAGCTGCCAGCTGCCGACAGGGTGAAGTTCTGCACCGACGCGTCAACGACCGCCACTGCGAACGCCTTCAGTGCCGGCATAGCGGCCAGCGAGTCCAGCATTGGACGCAGCACCTCGCCCGCCCCCGACGACGGATCGAGGAGCGCCACCCTGGCTGCGGACGCGACGCGAAGCGCCAGGCTGCCGCGGTCTTCCGGCGGAATGGGTACGGTCAGTGCCTTCTCCACCATCACGTTCGCTGATGGTGACGCCGAGCGGCGCACGCCTTCGGCAAGCGCCGCCTCGGCCAGCACAGCCGCCCGCAGGTCCTGGCCCAGTGCTCGCGCCAGATGGTAGGCCAGCGAGAAACGTTGCCCACTGATCAACTGGGTGAGAGCCCGGGAGCATTCCTCCCGGGCGAGCACCTCGCTCGCATCGAGGACCTCTACTTGCCTCTGCTTCTGGCCGCCGGCGGCCTGTTCTGCCTCGACAGCTGGCGGCGACCCCGCTTCTGTCGGCGTCTTGGCGGTGATGGCACCCTGATTTTCATCTACTTCCGCCTGAGAAGCTCGGACTTCTCCCCGTGCTGTAGCAACGGTCGGCGGCACCGCAGCCGATTCAAGATCCTCCACGGCAGGCGCGCCTGCATCCGCGACGGCGACCGTCTCGCCGTCAGTGTCTTGTGTGTTCCGTTGGGCCCGCTGTTCGGGGGCGGATGTCACGGCGGGCTCGGCGACGGCCTCGCCGGCCAGCGTCTCCCCAACGGCGGGGGCCATCTCAGCGGCTGGCTCAGCCTCGACGTCGGGGCGGCCAGTGAACGGCGCCCGGGCCGGGCTGGCGTTGCCTATGTCGAGCGGAGCCTTCGGCCGAGCGTCGCGTGGCTTCGCCACCGGCTCCGCCTCGGCGGGCGGAACCGGCTCTGACTCCGATGTAACGTGGCTGCTCTGGACTTGCTCGGCGATGTGGAGCATGCCGAGCATTGCCGCGTCGAGCAGCTCCTGGCTAGGCGGTCCTGGCTGGCCGCGCAAAGCCCGGGCAAGGTGGAAGCGTGCCGCGTTGTCGGACCCTGACACGACCTCAAGGAACCGGCCGAGCCGGTCAGCAATCGTCTGATCGACGCTCACCTGATCGGCGGCCGCATGCACCGCAGCGAGCCCGGCGGTGACGTCTTCAGGGCCGGCTAGGCGCCGGAGCTGGTCAGCCAGGACTGCATCCCGCTCGGCGCGTGTGGTGGCCTCCCGGACAGCTGCGACCGTGGCCTCGACTCGGAAACGCTCAGCCTCGCTGGACAAGACGTCCGTGTACTGCGACAGCAGCTTAAGGTCGTTATCGGCCGGTAGCCGCCCGGCACCGATGTCCTCGGAAAGTCGGCCGGTGGCTGCCACCGCTTGCTCCCAAACTTTCTCCAGCGGCTCGGGTCCGGAGGTTTCCAGTTCGGATGCGGCGGCCTCGGCCGCCTTGGAGGACAGGCGGGCCTCGGCTACCTTGCGCAAGGAGTCGGCCAGGCCCGCGAGCTCCGGACCCAGGTAACCGACGTCGCGGCAGGCGGCCATCATTGGGGCGAACCGGTCGGTTTCCCCGAGCAGCCCGCAGACGGCGGCAAGGACCACGATGCTCTGCCCAGAGGTTTTCGCCTCCACGACGACAACGTCGGTCAGCTCATGCATGCTGGTCGCCTTATCGGCTCTCTCGCCGAGCTCGTCAGCTACCGGACCGGTGATGATGTCGGCGGCCCGCAACCGGTCCTGATGGGTACCGCGCGCCAGATTTGTGAGCAGCAGGCGAGCGGTGAGGCTCGTCACCTTCGAGGTGGGGGTCTTGAGCTTCGACAGCATCCTCCCCCTCACCTTGGACGGTACAAGCCGCAGCGCGCGGACCAGTTCTTCAGGACTGACCTGCTCCCACGCCTTGCTGATGACGGCGTGGTCGTCGGCGAGGTCCAAAGCGGCGGAGCGCTCGTTCATCGGCGTCCTCCCGGAGGCGGATTCTGCTGAGTGGATGTATCTCCCGGCGCACCGTCCGGACGGCGGACATCAGGGTCGGGCGCGAACGGGTCGGCCAAGGCATTGTCCAGGCTCGCTGTGAAATCCTCGTCGCCGCCAAGGCGTCGGATCGCCTCCTTGGCCCGCCTCAGATGGGCCTGGACATCCGGGTCCATACCCTGGCCGCGGATGTGGCGGCGTCGCCAGGTCTGCCCTTCAGCCAACTTCTTGGGCAGGTAATCCGTACCAGCTACCTCAGCCCATTGGGCTTCCTTGTCCTCAGAGCGGCGATGCCCAGCAGGCAGATTCACCACCGTTGCGGGCATGTAGTGGAGGTACGCCGCGCGCCGCAGCCGACGGCGTTGCGCGTCCACGAACCGGGACAGCAGGTCCGAGTCGGCGCGTCGTCCGGCGCCGGTAATGCGCTCGGAGACGACGATCATCCCAGCCTCAATAGCGGCGATACCGGCTGCGGACATCGCCCCGACCGCGGAGAGCACTGCCCGGCGCAACACCGCCAGTCCGTAGCCGGGTGCGGCCTCGCCCCGCGGGCCGAAACAGAACGTGACGACATCGTCGATCGGCAGCGCCGCCCGGCCGTCCTCTGTCACCGCGCCGTGACGGCGCACTACCGCCCGGACGATCTGCCCGATGGTTGCTGTCCGCGACACCCGCTCGGCCAGCCCGGCGGCAGCCAGGGCGACGGCCAGGTTGAATTCGTGGGTGTAGGCGATATCCCCGACCAATTCCGGCTCGGCCAGGACCCGGGTCTCACCGGTAACGATGGTCGCGTCCAACGCCCAGGTGACGCGCACCGTGGTACCGGCCCACGCCCCGAGAGGCCACAGGACCGTCAGGTGCCCTTCGCCGTCTAGGAGACTCCATTCGCGGCTCTCCGGGTCACCATCGTGGCGCAGCAGCACCAGGATCCGGTCCTGGCCGACGGTGTGCAGATTAGCGGCGATCAGCTCGGAGATCCGCTTCGGGACCCGCAGCCGGTCGTTGTCCAGATCGGCGTTGGACAGATGGACGGTCCAGGTGGCGTCGGAGCCGACAACATCCCAGGACAGGTCGTCCTCATCGACCTCCTCGAGGTCGAGGTCCGCGTCGACGGCGCTGACACGGTCAATGGCACCGCCGGTATGGGCGACCCAGCCCAGCCCGAGAGCGACGGCCGGCTCGGCGCTGACCGGGCTGACGGTACCGAGCAGTTCGGCCCGCCACAGACCACCGCCCTGCCAGAGGTCGTCGAGGCGGAGATGCACACCGTTCCAGTCCCCATCAGCCGCCTCGGCTGCCAGCTTGTCGAGTGCGAGGAGCGAGGCGCAGACGACAGCCAGCGGCCAGCCGTCGCCGATTACATCATCCTCATCGGCGCAGTCAGCAATGCGCGCCGACATAGACGCCCATGCCACCTGCTCGTGGTGGGGCAGCAGAGCCAGGCCGCGCACGGTGCGCCGCAGCGGGCCGTCGTCGGCCTCGTCCGCTTTGACGACGCGCTCGTACAGGTCGGCGTCGATGTAGTACGGCCCGAACGAGCGGACGTCGTCTCTGGCGCCGAGCGCGACGGCCAGCACCGACGCCGCCTCCGCCAGTACCGCGGCCTGGGCGGGTATATCAGCTGCGGCCAGCGCCAGCGGGTGATGCTGAACGGTCCATGCGGCCCAGAAAGTCAATTCGTCAGCTTCGTCGAGCCCGTCCCGGTAGGCGACTTCGGCTACCAGATGGCCGTAGCGGTCGAGGCGCCGACCCCGCCGACGCAGCCGAGCCAGCTTCGCCTCGGAGGGAGTGAACGCGTCGCCAAGGCACTTGAAGTCGACGACTACGCGCTCGCGTAGCAGCCGCGGCCCGTCAGGGGGAGTGAAGTCCGGTGGTGGCGGCGCGTCATGGGGCATCCCGGCCGGCGCGCCGGCCAGCCAGCCCGGCACCCAGCCCGCACCGACCAGGGGATGGGCGCCCTCTTTCCAGAGGACCTCCCCCCATGCCTCGTCGTCGCCGATCTCCACCTTGACCAGCGCCCCCAGCGGCACTGCTTCCTGCGCCTCTCCCAGACGCTTTTCCCCGGCAGTTTCATGGGAGAAGGTGGGCAGCCCGTCGAGGTACTCGCCGAACGCGGCACCGTCATAGCAGCCCAGTTCTCCCCGCCCAAACCACAGCACGTTCAACAGCCCCGGCAGTGACACCGGCCGACTGGATCTGCGTAGCTCGGCGAGTACCACTTCGATGATCTCCTCGTCGAGCGCACCGCTGGCGAGGCGGCCCAGCAGCGACCTCGGGCCTGCCAACCGTGGGGCTGCCGGGGCCGCCGGGGCACTCACCGCTCCGGCCCCGCAGCCAGCTCGTCACTGCCCGAGGCGCCGCCCGTATCGTCGGCCTCGGCGCCTCTCCCGTTCGCCCCCGCGCCACCATGTGCGGCGGCCGCCCGAGCCGCCTCCCGGGCTGCGCGAGCCTCGTCCGCGGCGATGTGCTCGGCCAGACGCCATCGGCCACCTACCTCCACGGCCACTCCGTCGGCGGCCAGACCGACCAAGGCAGCCTCGACCGAGACGAGGCGCACCCCGATCATGGCGCCGCGCAGGCGGTGGTGCAGCAGCGACGGCCACAGCCTCCTCCGCCGCCTCAGCCTGGGCGAATACCATGAGTCCTCACCGTTGAGGACCCGGCGGAGCATGGGTGCCGTCAGCCCCCGGTACTCGTGCCAGAGCAGGTCGGAGATGTGCCGCCGCAGGCGGCGCTCGAATGCTGCCCGTCCGGTTGCAGTAGCCGCCGCAGGCTGGGGGCGGGCCGTAAAGAACGCCCGGTGCAACAGCGGCGCCTCGGTCGGGTCAGCGGCCACCGTGCCGGCGTCGTTCCAGTGCCAGCTGCAACGCACCGCAGCAACCGCACACGCCCCTTCGGGCAGCGAGTCCGCCCCGAAGTGGGCGGCGAAGCCTTCGTGCGCACAGCGGCTCCCGTCGTCAAACCACCGGCGCAGCTCGGCCAGCTCGGTACCCACCCTGGCATTGCGGGCGGTGACCGCGGTGTCGAACCCGGCCGGCCGGTCGAGGGTGAGGGTCCGGTACACCACCAGCCGGGCGCGCGTCACCTGCTGGGATACATCCAGCCATCCCCGGTCGTGCGCGACGGCCAGACTGTTCCACAGCTCGGTGAGGTCAGTCGCGACCTCGGCGTACCCGTCTACCCCGCCGGGACCGCCCAGCTCAGCGTGCAAGCCGACTAGCTCGATACCGCTGGTGGTGGCATACGGCTCCGCGGCAATCCGGTCGATCACCCGGGCCCACACCTCGTCGTCGCAGGTCACCTCGCCCCGGCTGACCCGGACCCTGTCCGGCACGTCGCCCAGGTCCTCGACTCCGCCGACCAACCCGAGCGCAGCGAGAGCACGAACCGCCGCAGACGAGTATTCTCCGGCCACCTGGGCGGAACGAAGTGCACCCTCGCTTATCCGGCCTGCGGCGACATCCTCGACCAGCTGCTCTACCGCGACCGCCTCTGGGTCGACAGCCGCCACCGCACCAGTTGCGGCCGCCCCGAGGAGCCGGTCGGCCAGCCGACGCAGGGTGTTGATGCCGATGTCCTGGGTGGCCATCCAGGTAACCGTCCGCCACGACCGGTGCGTCACGAGCGCCATGGCTGCGTTGGTCGGCACATCGTCGATCCCAGGCACCTTCCGGGAGCTGTCCCGCCCGGCCCGGCCCAGCTGCTGGTATAGAGCGGCGAGGTCGGCGGGCGGGGAGACGACCAAGACTGCCCTGATGTCGGGGCGGTCCACGCCGAGGCCGAAAGCCGAGGTGGCCACCACGATCATGGGCCGGAAGTCGTCGTCACCGGCGCAGCCGGCAGTCTTGAACGCGGTCGCCACCGCCGACTTCTCGGCGGTGGACAGCCTCCCGTGGTAGCGCATCACCCGGTCGGCTCCCGCCTCTCCAAGGTAGTCGCGCACCGCCGAGTACACCCGTTCCACCTCCCGGACGGTGAGGCAGTAGAAGATGGCGTGCTGGTCGAGGGCATCGACCACCGCTTCTATCAGCCCGGCAACCGCGTTCGGCCCGCCCGGCGCCAGCCGGCGCCGCCAGATGGCCAGGTCAGCGCGCAGCGGGTTGGCAGCGACGGTCACGAACCGGGCCCGGTCTCCGCTGGCCGGCAGGTTGAACAGCCGGGTGCGCAGCCCCTCCCGGACGGTGCGGTTGGCCGTCGCGGTGAACGCCGCCACCGCCAATTCCGGGTGAGCGGCTTTCAGACCGGCCAGCCAGCGGTCCATACGCCGGAAGCTGGGACGGAAGTCGTCTCCCCACGACACCAGGGTGTGGGCCTCATCGACGGCGATGCGCCTGACGATGCCGGCATCGACCGCGGTCGAGATCAGCTCCCGGAACCGGGAGTCGGCTAGACGCTCAGGCGAGAGGTAGATGAGCCGGATGCCGTGGTCCGCTTCACCCCGGAGGGTCTCGGCGACCTGAGTCTTGCCGAGCCTGGAGTTGGACTCCCTCATCGGACCGGTCAGGGCACGGACCATCGAGCCGATGGTGGCGCCGAGCCCCAAGGCCTGGTCGACCATCAACGACACCAGCGGCGAGACCACCACGGTCACGCCAGGCAGGACCAGGGCAGGCAGCTGATAGCAGAACGACTTGCCGAACCCGGTCGGCAGCAGGGCCATCAGGTCGTCGCCGCGGGCGATCGCCGCGATCGCCTGGCGTTGCTCCTCCCGAAGGACTACCGGTGCCCCGGCCAGCACCCCGGCGACAGCCTGGCAGCGGTCGACCACCTCCCCGGCGAAAGCATCCCGGTCGGCGGCGAGCGCGGCGGCCGCCTCATCGGCGCTGTACATGAGCCGGCGAATGGCCACCATCTCGGGCAGGTCCACGAAGCGGGCTAGCGCGGTCGGGCTCAGGGCGGCCTCAACGGCCGCCGGGTCCGCGATTCCGGCGTCACGGGCGAAGGCGATGATCTTCGGCCAGCCCTCCAGCATCGGCTGGACGTTCCCGGCCCCAACGTCACCGCCCACATCGACTCGCAGACCGTCCTCGAGGCTCCCGAGGAACACCCGGCGATACATGCGCCGCCGAGAGTCGGAGCCGGAGAGCTTGTTGTCGCTGATGACGATGACACCGCGGTGCTCAGTGGTCCGGACCAGCCGGCCGACCGCCTGGCGGAGGCCGAGCGCGGCAAGTGGCAGATAGTACGACTCGTCCGCCGCCCGCTCCGGGTCGCCTTGCCGGGCGGCGACTGCTGCGGCTAGGGCGTGGGCGCGGCGGGCGGCTATGACTGGATCGGCGAAGGGGGCGAAGGGGAGCTTGTTGATCCACACCAGCCGCAGCCGGCCCGGGTCAGGGACGTCGATCCCTTGCCATAGCCCGCGGGTGCCAATCAGCACGCCGCCGGTGGAGGCGAAGGTATCGACGGCGCGGGCGTTGCCAAGCGTCTCCGCGGTCGCCACCGGGACACCGGCCGCGGCCAGCGCGGGGGCGGCCGCCTCGGCGATCCCAGCCGCGCTGGCTCGCGAGGTGGTGAGGACCATGGCGCCGCCGGCCACACCACCGTCGGGATGCGGTGTCCCGGCTAGGTTCATCCAGCCAGTCAGCTGGTGGGCGATGGTGCGCATCGCCCGTGCCGGGTGCTCCGCCCAGGACGGGAAGTCTGCCAGGCACACCAGCTTGGCCTGGGCGGCATGATCGAACGGCGTGTCCAGCACGACGGCAGGGATTGCCGGGCCGAGACCGAGCCGACCACGTATGAACTCCCACGAGCCACTGACCTGAAGGGTGCCGGAGGTAAGCACCAGTCTGGGGGTGGAGTCCAGGAAAGCTTGCCAGCTCGGGTCCGCTCCCAGGGAGATGGGCGAGGTAGTGACGGAGAAGTGCAGGTTGCGCTTGGAGCGGGCCACGTCGGGACTGTCGGACTCGGCCATCCAGACTACCCGGTTCGACGGCGGTGGGCCGCCGGCCTGGCCGTCGGCGTCGCGGTCACCGGCGGCTTCGACCTCGTCGGCGAGGGTGTCGTCGGCGGGATCAGCGATTGCGTCGTCGTCTTCGGTGTCACCCTGGTCGGCGTCCGCGGCTTCGCTGTTAGTGCCGACTGGGTGCTCTCCGTCGGGCTCCTCGTCGGCGTCCGGCAGGACGCCGGGATCTTCCTCGGTGTCGGTGACCTCGCCGGCCTCGTCACCTGGTGTTTCGTGCCCGGGCTGGTCAGCTCGGTCTATCTCGAGCGCCATCGCCAGCGCGGCGTCATGGGCTTCGTCGGGCGGAGTTCCTTCCAGGTCCGGGTCGTCGTCACTGCCGGGAGTGCGCAATACTCGCCGACGCATCGGCCCGAGCAGGATGTCGAGGTCGGCCAGGACGGAGTCGAGGGCCTCCTGCTGGGCCAGGACTGTCGACGACAGTGCCCGGAACCGTTCGGCCGCCCACCTGTCGGCGGCGGCGAGACCGTTGTCGTCGGCGGCCCACCAGCTGAGCATCCGTCGGCAGAACTCCAGGTAGTTGCGGGCCCGGGTCAGGCTGTGGCGCAGCGCCTGGATGGGCGCTCCGTCTCGGATCGGCACGTACGGGCTGGCTAGGCTAATGGCCCGCTGCCCCGGCTCGGAGCCGGGCTCGGACAGCTGGTCGAGGGTCCGCAGCGCCGAGGACGGCAGAACCTCGGCGTCGAGGAAGCGGCGCAGCTGCCCGGCGGTCTGCACCAGCCGCGCGATGGCCGGATGCCCGTCGGCATCAGCGTTGAACCGGGCGATCTCGGCGGGGACCCGCTCGAGGGCCTGATAGGAGAACACGGCCGACAGCGCTTCGGTGGCTGCTCCTTCCAGCTGGTGCGCTTCATCTACGAGCACCACCAGTTCGCCGTCCAGGCCGACCAGGGCGTCGCGGTGAGCGAGCAGCAGGGCGTGGTTGGCGATGACAATCGGCGACGCATCGAGTGCCTCGCGGACCCTCGAGGTGTGCAGGGAGAGCTCCAGTTCAGGGTCGGCCCGGTACTCACCCTGCTCGTTCTGGGACAGGCCGGCCAGCCAGTACGTCACCCTGCTGCGGGTGGTGCGGGAGAAAATGACCGGGATGTCGACCGGGTCGACGCTGGCCGCCAGCCACCGCTCGGTTATCCGGGAGGCGGTGATGAACCGCACCGCCAGATAGGCTAGTAGCTCCCGCTGCGCTGGCTCGCAGAGCGGCCCCCGGCGCAACGCGGGCTGGCAGGCGTCAACCAGCCCGAGGGTGAGACCCCTCAGCGACAGCCGGTTCGACGCTCCTTTGACCAGGTCGGTGGCACCGGCCAGCACGCCGATACCGGCATCGACGAGGCGCTGCACGTCACGGGCCAGCTGGTTCTGCAGTTGCTTGGTGTGCGTGGCGATGACTGCACGGCGCCCATTCCCCGAGCGCACCCATTCCAGCCCGGCGGCAAGAAGCACCAGACTCTTGCCCGTCCCGGTAGGCGCCTCGACCAGCCCGCCGTGCCCCGTGGGCAGCCAGTTGGCCAGCGCGTCCGCCATCTGCCCCTGCGCGGCCCGCCGGTCGAGCCCCCTGCCGTGGGCGACCTCGGCGAGCAAGTGCGGATCGACCCGTCCGGCGGCGTCCACAACCTCACCGGGCACCACGATCGGCGGCTGACGTGGAGGCTCTGTGTCGGGGTACTCGGCGGGCCGGGCGCGCCGTGGTATGACGGCCCGGGCGGTCAGCTCGGCGGAGAGCGTGGCGGCAACGGCGTCCTCGCCGCGGACGGCCCTATTGGGGATTATGTCGGCGAGGTCCGCCAGCAGGCCCCAGACGGGGCTGTCGTCGCAGACCGTGAGTAGCAGGTCGACCAGTTCCGGATTCCAGGTGCGCAGTTCCCTGGCACCGATACGGATGACAGTTACCAGAAGGCGGCAGTCGGACAGCGCTTCGTGCCAGGTGTAGCGTTCCAGGTCGACGTTGAGCCGCTCGGCGAGCAGGGCCAACCGGTGGTCATTGGGCGGATTGGGCCAGAGGGACAAGGCCAACAGAAGCCCGTCGATCAGCTCATAGCCGGCCAGTGGCGGTCGGCCGGCCCGCTGGCGTTCCTCATCGAGGAGCGGGAAGTCCAGCTCGAGGCCGTTATAGGCGACAACGGCGTCGGCGCCGTCGAGCACTGCGTCGAGCTCGTCGAGCCAGGTGTCGGCTCCAACAGCCTCCCGAGCGTGGCGTTCCCTGAGGGTCTCCGAGGTGATCAGCCAGTCCGGACCGTCACCGACAGCGGGCAGATCGCAGAAACGGCTCATCGAGCGCCGCTCAAGCACCCATGTACGGTCGCGTCCGAAGCGGAGCGCGGCTACCTGGAACGCCCGCCGCTCGGTGTAGGGCTTGACCGCAGTGGTCCGCACTACCGACTCGAAGTCGATCGCCACCACCCGCAGAGGACGCCCCGTCGCGGGCGGTTTCTCGTCCTCCCGATGGCCGGGTTCGCCGCCTGCCTTGACTGCGCGCAGAAGGCCACCTTCATCGACGATCCGCCCCGCGGCCACCCCGTCGGCGATGAGGCGGGCCAACTGGCCGGCGCGGGCGCCCTTCAGCGCCGGGACACGAGCGAGGTCTGCTGGCCGTAGCGGCTGGGCTTGCAGCGCAGCGACGAGAGCGTCGAGATAGTCGGGCGTCGGACTACTCCCCCTGCTGGTCCCCATTGATGCCAAGCACCGACGGTACCCGCAGGGTGTGACATTGTCCTGGGATTCAGGATGCGAGGCAGAGAGCACGGTAGGGCAGGAATGTCAGTGCCAGACGATACCTTCGCCTCAGCGAGCAGGGAGATACCCTGCCGTTGCCGAAGGATCTGAAATGAAGTCCGCACTGCGCGTCAACGGCGCCAGCACGTTGTCGGCAGTTCACCTGCGCGGCCGGACAATTCACCGGGCAGCACCGCTGCTCGATCTCAGCCCCTGCGCCGCCCCAGCGGCTGCAGGGTCGGCCCGCTCCGGCTCCAGTTTCACGTAGCCGCGAGGAAACAGATGCCGCATCAAGCAAGGTCGCTGGCGAGGCTAGCAGGCTATGAGCAAGCCGCGAGCACTCCCGAAGTTGCGCTGCTGCGGTCGAGCCACTTCGCCTGGATAATGGCTATCTTCGCTGAGTACCTAACCGACGGGCCGGTCCCAGCAGCGCAGTTCCACGAGTACGTAGATCTTGAAATACGGGACCTGCGAGCCAACGGCGTAGAAATACCTGACGCGAAGGCACGCGAACACTGTAATAGCTGGGTACGCAAGAAATGGCTGAACCGCGCCCTCAACGGTGACAGTGAGGAATACAGCCTGACGGCTGCCAGCCTCGATGCGCTCGCGTTTACGGACCGGCTTATCCACCGCCGCTCAACCGCGTCTGAGTCGCGCCTGAAGCAGATCATCGATGCTGTGGCGCGGCTGGCCACTGATGCGAACCCTGATCCGACAGCCCGCCTTCGCCGCATCGACGAGGAGATAGCCCGCCTGACGAGCGAGCGGCTCGCGTGGGAAGGCACGACGCGTGCCCCGGTTCCGGTACATGAACTCCGCGAGCAACTCGACGGCATCACCGACTTGATCCGTCACCTGCCGTCAGACTTCAAGCGGATCTCCGACAGTGTGTATGAAATGCACAAGAGGTTCGTCGCGGAGACCAGCGAGCGCGGCATGAGCCGCGGCGACATGCTGCGCGAATTCTTCGCCGACCATGACCTGCTCGCAGCCAGTGACGAAGGCCGGGCGTTCGCCGGCCTGATGGCCCTTTTGTCCAATACCCGCGAGCAGGCGGCGCTGCGCCGCGACCTCACCGACCTTCTCCAGCAGAATTTCGCAGCCACCCTCACCCGCGAGGAACGGGCAATGCTGCGTGACCTGCTCAAGAACCTCGTCGGGCACTGCCAGGCCGTTCAGGACATCTACCGGCGGCTGACCCAGTCGCTGGAACGCTACGTCGACAGCCATGTGGAAGACGACGGCCTTCTGAGCAAACGGCTAGCCGCAGCCCACACCGCAGCGGTCAGCGCGTTCGCCGCCCGCGGTGGCACCCATCACGTTGCGTTTCAGCTCGGCGGTAGACCACTCGACGTCGATTCCATCACCCGGATGCAAGTGCTCGACCCGCGCTTGTCCGAGGCACCACCCGCGCTGGCCGATCCGGAGACCGACATCCTTGGCGACCTCACCCTGGATGACCTGCGCGAACGCGGTGGACCCCGGCTGAGCGAGCTGACGGCCGCCGTGAACTCCGCGCTCGCCGGGCAGGTGAGCGGTCAAGTCAGCGCAGGCGACGTGTTCGCCAGCCTCACCGCTGACCTGCGCAGACCGAAGAGCGTGGTCGGCCTGCTCCACCTGGCCGCGGAGCACGGCGCTGTGTACATCCCAGACCGGACAGAGACGGTGATCGCGATCCGTCGCGATGGCACCACGCGCAGCCACACGTTCCCCCTGGCGATATTCACCACTCCCCTACCGGACTACTTCATGACGAGGACATCATGATCAGTGACGGCGCAGACCGCACGGACGCCAGAGACGACGGCTTTGACGGATACGGCGACCCCGGCGGCAACTCAAGCGTCACCGGCGCGGAGCTATTTCCCGGTGACACGGGGACGCTGCCCGCCGCTGTGCGCAACACGCTCGTCCGGGTGATGACATCGCGGTTCATCGACGGGATACGGCACCCGGACCTTTGGAATGCCGTCCTGACCTACGAGGGGGACCTGACGTCGAGGCTGCATGACGTTTACGTCGAGCTGATCATCGATCGGGCGCACCAGGTCGCGTTCACCCGGCAGGCTGATGTCGAGGATGTGCCTGTTCTTCTGCGACGTGAGAAACCGCTGCCTGCGCTGACCGCGGTGCTGATGCTCCACCTGCGTGAGGAGTACGAGCGAGGGGCGGCGGAGGGCACTCCGGCCGTGGTGGACCATGACCTGCTGATGGACCATCTCGATGTGTGGAAGCAGGCCGACGACCAAGATCCTGCCACCTTCGGCAAGCGAAGCGAGAACGCGATCACAGCGCTGAGAGACCGGCAAATCCTGGTCCCAGTCAGCGAGGGCCGCTACCGGATCTCCGGGGTCATCGTGCCCTTGTTCACACCCGAGAAGATCGCGCTGCTGACCGAGGCGTTCGAGGAAATCGCCACAGCCCCCGAACCCCCGCCAAGACCCGGGGCACGCTCTCATCCGGCGAGTTCCGCTCCGGGTGAGAGCGCCGATCCGGCAGGAGCACTGGTATGAGTCAGGCGACGCGACACGACCCCAGCGTCACTCAGTTCCGGATGAGCCGCATCCAGCTTGTCAACTGGGGGGCCTTCCACGGCTATCACGCCTTGGACATCCACCCTGGGGGGACCCTGCTCACCGGGCCGTCCGGCACCGGTAAGTCAACTCTGCTCGACGGAACCATGACGGTCCTGATGGACCGGACCATGGCCTTCAACGCTGCCGCCCACGATGAGGGGCCGCGCCGCGAGCGCACGTTCCACACCTACGTGCGCGGCAAGGTCGGCGACCGTGACACCGATCATGGCAAGATTCCCCTTTACCTGCGCGAAGGCGCGACGTGGAGCGCTATCGCTGTTACATGGGCTAACGCGGCTGGGGCGTCAGTGACCGGCTGCCGGGCCCTGTTCATGACACGGGCCGGAGCAGGAAACACAGACATCACGCACTGCCTGCTCCTCAGCGAAGCCGCGTTCGACGCGCGCGACCTCCAGGGCGCCAGCGCCGATCACTTCCGCAAGGACGCGGTACGGGCAGCCGTTCCCGGCGCGGTGGTCTACGGCGATGACTACGGCGCCTACATCGCCCGGCTCACCGGCCTGCTCGGCATCCGCGCGGCCGGAAGTGACGGACGCAAGGCGATCCGCCTGCTGCACAAGACCCAGTCCAGCCGCGGAGTCCACAACATCGACGAGCTGTTCAAGACCTTCGTCCTAGACGAATCTCGCGTTCTGGAACGACGCGACGCAGCCGTCGAGGGGTACCAGAACCTTGCCCAGGGTTACCAGCAGATGGTCACCGCCCGCGACCAGATCGCGCACCTGGCTGACCTGCCGGAGACCTGGGACCGGCACGAGAACTCGGGCGCGGAAATCATTTACTTTGCGGGTCTGGCCGCCACCGAACAGCCCAACCCGATCGGCACCTTCACGCTCACGATCAAATCCGAGCTTCTTGACGGCGCCCTCACCGCCATCGGCCGCGAGCAGGCAGCCTTGTCCCGCCAGTACGAGCGCGACACAGGCGAGCGGACGCGGCTCACCAGGCAGCTAGCTGAGCTGCGGGCTCGCTGGAGCGCCGGCGGCGGAGCTGACCTGGACCGCCTCCGCACCGCCCTGGAGGGTACGGTCACTACCCGCCAGCAGGTCGAGCGAGCCCGGTCCGCGTTCTCCGGGTGGGCCGCCACCGTGGGCTGCGAGACGCCGACCGACGCCAGCAGCTATGACGCGCTCATGACCACCGCCGCCACGTTCCTCGAAGATGCGGAGGCGGCCTCGACAACCGCCCGCGAACATGAGCATGCGGTCGCCGGCGAGGTCAAGGTCTCCACCGAAGCTTGGAAAGAAACCGTCCTGGAGATCGCTTCCCTCCGCGGGCGCACCTCCAGCATCCGCAGGGAGGATCTTGAGCTCCGGCAGCGGATACTTGACGGCACGGGCCTGACCGAAGAGCGCATGCCATTCATCGCCGAACTCATCGACGTCAAGGAAGGCGAAGACCGCTGGCGGACCGCAGCTGAACGCGTCCTGCGCAGCTTCGCGCTGGGCATGGTCATCGACTTCGGCGACTACAAAGACGTGGTCGCCTACGTTGACGCGAACAACATGCGCGGCCAGGTCCGGTACACCCCAGTGTCAGCCGTGCACCGCCCGCCAGCCCGGACTCCGGGACCCGACACCATCGCCGGCAAGCTCGACCTCGCAGACACCCCGTTCGCTGGCTGGCTCGCCGACCAGCTCTCCCGCTCCTACGACCACCGCTGCGTCAGCACCCCGGCAGAGCTGAATGACCATCCCCGGGCAGTCACGGCAGCCGGACAGATCAGGCAGCGCAGCGGAACACACATCAAAGACGACCGCAAGATAACGGCAGCCGATCACATCCTCGGCTTCGACAACCGGGCCACCATCGCAGCCCTGGAACAGAGGGCCATCGAACAGCGCAGGGCGGTTGACAAGGCCGAGGAAAGACTCAAGCAGGCGGTCAGATCCAGCAAGGACGTTGACCGCAAGACCCATGCGTGGGAATCAATATTCGCTGTCGCATGGCCCAGCATTGACCTAGCCACTGCCACAGCAGCCGTTACCTCCGCCAAAGAAGCGGTTCGGGCCGCCGAAAAGAGATCACCTGACCTGGCCACGCTGGGCGGCCAGATTGAGTCAGCGGAAAAAGACCTCGACACGGTGAAGATCCGGATCCATGGCACTGAGGAGCGGCAGAAGGAACTGGCGGGCCAGCACGACAAGTACCTCGCGGACAAAGAGCGCTGCACTGACGCACTCGACAGGGCCAGCTCGCTGACAGCTGAGCAGAACGCCACCCTCAAGGAAATCCTCAGCGAGCTCGAACCACCCACCCTCGACACACTGTCCCACGTCACCAGGCACTTGAGGAACGCCGCAGAGGCACGGCGTAACAAGGCATCCAGCACCCGCCAGCAGGCCCGCTCCGAGCTGGAGCTGATGTTCACCAACTACCTCAACCGGTGGAAAGAAGCCGAAGGCCAGTTCACCCGCGAGGTTGCCAGCGCCTCCGACTTCCTGCGCCACCGGCAGCAGCTCACCGATGACGACCTGCCTGCTAGCATCGAGAACTGGCGCAGCCTGATGCGCCAGTACGTCGGCATGGGCCTGAGCACCCTGCTCCAGACGCTGGTCGAGGAACGCACCACCATCGACGAGCGGATCGGGCCGATCAACGAAGTACTGGCGGCTGTCGAATACGGCCACGGGGGCCACTTGCAGATCGTTACCCGCGACACCGAGCCGGGTGAGTCGAAGGAGTTCAGGAAAGAAATCTCAGCGATCCTGGAGAACATGCTCGGCGGACGCGTCACCGACGACCGCGTCCTTGAGCAAAGATTCCTGCGCATCCAGGCTCTCATGGACCGCCTGACATCCAGCGAGCCCGCCAACCGGCTCTGGCAGCGATCAGTACTAGAAGTGAAGCGACATGTGCGCATATCCGCCCGCGAGCACCGCGCCGACGGGGAGGTGCTCGTCTACGACGGCGTTGGCGCAACCTCCGGCGGCGAAGGACAGGAACTGATCGCCTCCACCCTCGGCGCGGCACTGCGCTACCAGCTAGGCGGCCTTGACGGCATTCCCGAATACGGTGCCGTCATCGTTGACGAAGGATTCGTCAAGTCCGACCCGTCGGTTACCCAGCGGGCACTGCGCGCGCTGCAGGCATTCGGCTTCCAGCTCATCATCGCCGCGCCCGTCGACAAGTACGGCTCAATGGAGGCCGCGTTCGGATCCGCCTACGTCATCGAGAACGACCCGGCATCTGGCCGGTCAAAAGCCCAGCCCCACCACATCACCTTCACCGACCCGCCCGCCACCAGCCAGCCGGAGACCAGCGGACCGTGAAAACCCCGCAGCAGATCCTTTCCGAGCTGACCACCAGGTACACGCGGCAATGGCGCACATGGGCCAGCGAGCCCGACGCAGGGACCTGGCCGCTAACGCTCACCCTGAGCCCGCCGAGACGGACTGACCTCGACGGATCGCTCACCGAAGCCGACGAGCACATCCGCGCCTGGACAACGTTCGAGCAGGACCACCCCGAGGCAACAGTGGAATGGGTCACCCGGCGCACCAACGTCGGCCCGCAGGAACTTCCGGCCCGGCTCTGCGTCGGCAGCCCGCACCTGGTCGCGGCCATCATCGGATGCCAGCAGCACTATGCGACCGCTGTATCCCGATGGGGCGTGCTGTCTGCCGCCTGGCCCGGTCATCCGCGGCTGCGCACCGCGCTCGCCGAAGCCATCCGGCTCGACGATGACGACTTCAACCGCGCGCTGGACGTCGCGGCCTGGCTCGCCCAGCACCCAAACAGCGGGCTGATGCCCCGCCAGCTTCCCGTAGAGGGTATTGGCACCAAGTGGATCACCAGCCACTCCCGGCTGCTGACCCTGCTGGTCAGCCCCAACGCCGGCTCAGCGGAAGCAGCCGAGCCACCTACGCCAAGCCTCGCCGGTGTGGACTCATCCCCGTCAGCCAGCGCTGAAACCACGGCTGACACGGACAGCCAGACAGTGGAGCAGATCGCAACTCTCAACGCCCTCGGGCTTCGTCCCCGGCCCGTCTACGTGCGCGTGGCCCTGCTCGACCCCGCTGACCGCGAACGCTTCGCAGGCATCCGGGATCTCGCAGTGTCATCCGAGCAACTCGCCCGGCTGGCCGTGCAGCCACGGCACCTCATCGTCATCGAGAACCTAGAAACCGCCCTGACCGTCCCGGACATGGACGGCACCGTCATCATCCATGCACTCGGCCACAACCTGACTCCCCTACGCAACCTCGGCTGGGCTCAGCAAGCCCGGCACGTGACGTACTGGGGTGACCTGGACACCGAGGGATTCACCATCCTCAGCGCGTTCCGCAGTCTTGGCTACCCCGCGCACAGCGTGCTCATGGACGAGGCGACCCTGGTGCGCTACCGGCGATTCGCGATCGAGGACACCGCGACCCCCAACCGCGGCGACCTGCCCCACCTAACCCAGACCGAGTACGACACCTGGCAGGGACTTCTCAGCGACCGCTGGGGACGCCGACTGCGACTCGAACAAGAACGGATCCCGCTCCCAGTAGGCGTTCAGGCACTCCAAAACGCGGAGAACCCATAGCTTCCAGATCACAGATCAGCCCCGCGGACTCCTTGGGTGAGAACGGATAGATCGACCAAGAGCCTTGACCGGCTGGCGAGCGGCGGCGCGCACTCGTCCCTGCTTGGCATGGTCGGCCGCCCATCGGCGCAGGCCAGTAGATCCGGATTACGTGACGGCTGTAACCAAGCACTGAACATGCCGAGACCGGCAATCAGAATTGCATCCAGACACGCCCGGCTACCTCCCTCTCTCAGCCGCCTTCGACCGATACGCTCGCTCTTGCTCGCCGACGCTGGCAGCGTCATCTAACGTGCGCCCTCAGGCTTTCGGTCGGTCGACTGATTGCGCGCCGCGTGCCGAATCACCACAACCAGCATAGTTGTTGTCCGTTTTTAGCCATTTTGGCAATAATGTCTAAGGAAGCCTCCGACGCCCGGCATGACCTCATCCACCAGCACTGCCCTCAACCGACATACTGGGCGAACCCCCGGACAATCCCGGCCCGAATCGGCCGGTCCCTCCGGCATGTACCTTATGACGCTCCAGCTTTCGAACTTCCGCTCGTGTTATGACACATGCGTTAGTTTCCGGCCAACGCTCACCTTGCTGGTCGGCGAGAACAACTCCGGCAAGTCGAATGTTATCGAGGCACTACGACTCGCGACCACGCCGCTCAGCCTGCGCCGTGTCCGCTACTTTGAAACCGACGATCTTTCGCACGGGCGCGAAGAGCAGGCCATCGAGCTGCGCCTTGCGCTTGATGGCCTGACAACAATCCAGCAGGCCCAGTACATAACCGCCCTCGACCTCGACAGTAAGCGAGCACTCTATACCGCGCGGTTCCGGCCGGATGAGACGGTCCCGAAGCGGTCGCAGCTGTCGTTTCGGGCCGGGAAGGACGCCGGGCCTGACCCGGAACCCGAGAAGCGACAGCAGATCCGCCACGTCTACCTGGCGCCACTGCGGGATGCCCAGCGCGAGCTGGACTCCGCGAACAGCGGCCGGCTCGCGTTCATCATCAAGCAGCTCACCGATCCGCAAGCTCGTGACAGCTTCCTAGCCGACGCGAACGAGACCCTTGGCGATCTGGGCGACCATGACGTGGTGACGACGACGGCCGACCGTATTCAACAGCACGTCAGCGCCCTGACCGATCCGGTGCGAAGCCAGAACGTCAAACTTGACTTCCAGGACTACGACCTGGGCCGTCTGACGCGGAGCCTGCGGCTCAAGATGGCCGAGCACGGTATCGACCCTGCCGACTTGGCCGAGTCAGGCCTGGGCTACGCCAACCTGCTGTTCATCGCCACCGTCATCATGGAACTCCAGCACGCTCGCGACGCCGAGCTGACGCTATTCCTCGTCGAGGAGCCGGAAGCGCACCTGCATCCCCAGCTCCAGGCCGTGCTCCTCGACTACCTGCGCGAACAGGCGGAATTGTCGCCGCGAGATGACACGCACGGTCCGGTCGGCCGCATCCAGGTCATCGCCACGACTCATTCGCCGAACCTGGCCAGCAGCGTCGGTGTCGAGAACGTGGTGGTCCTCCGGACACGGCACCAGATTGAGCAGGTTGAGGCCGGCGGTGAGGACGTGCCCGTCACCCGCCGCATGACCTGCGCGCTGCCCCTCGCCCGGCTCAGCCTTTCCCCGGACGGATTCCGGAAGATCAACCAGTATCTCGACGCCACCCGGGCGGCCATGCTCTTCGCCCGGCGCATCGTGCTGGTCGAAGGGATCGCCGAGGCGGTCTTGCTGCCGGTGCTCGCCCGGCGGCTGATCTTCCTCGGTGACCGCGCCAGGCAACGAGACTTCCACGCTGTCACCATCGTCAACGTCGGCAGTGTCGACTTCGAGCCATACATCCGGCTACTGCTGGGCCCTGTTGGCGGGCTGACCGTGGTTGACAAGCTCGTGGTCATCACCGACAGCGATCCAGTCCTCGACCCAGATCCCGACGACGCCGAATCGAAAGCATTCAACCGCGCCGACCACCTGAGGTCGCTCGCGTCCGACTTGGGCGCCGGTGACCGGCTGACGGTCGCCGAAGCGACCTACACCCTTGAGGCCGACCTGCTGGGCCAGTCGACCAACGCTGCCGTGCTCCGGGAGGCCTACCTGAGGCAGCATTCCCGCTCAGCCGCGAAGTGGGACGAGATCGCGAGCGACGCCAATCCGCCCGAGGCGCTGTACCGGAAGCTCGGCGCTGACAAGCGGTTCATCTCCAAGGGCGAGTTCGCTCACGACGTCGCGATCGCTATTCAGCAGGGTCAGGCATTCGCGGTACCGGCCTATCTGTGTAACGCCATCACCGGCGTACTGAGCGAACCGGGAGCGCCGGGTGCCGCCGATCAAGCTGAGTGACCAGCAGCGCGACCTGGTCAAAGCGGACGGGCACACGTTCGCCGAGGCATGCCCGGGGGCTGGCAAAACGCGCGCCATCGTAGCCCGGTTCCTGCGTCGCACCGAAGAAGAGCCCCGTAAGGGCATTGCCCTGCTGTCGTTTACGAACGCCGCGGTCGACGAAGTAAGAACCCGATGTGGTGAGCGGGCGGATGCGCTTCTGGTGCCGCACTATGTCGGCACGTTCGACAGCTTCATCAACCGCTTCATCACCCGGCCACAGTACGTCCAGCAGTACGGGCTGACTCCGCGCTTCAGCGAGTCGTGGCAGGGTATCCGGGGCGCAAGCTTCCGGCTTGGCGACATGGGCAAACTTCCGAGCTTCAGCCTCGACTGGTTCGAGTTCGACTGGATGCTCCGCGCCTCCCTGAATGAGCAGTTGATCCGGCCGAGGCAGCACCGGCACGCGCTGGCGCCGGTGATCGCCGACCGGGGTGTCGAACTGGAGGAACAAGCCACGAAACGGTGCCGCGGCCTGGTAGGGAGCGGCCGGTTGAGCTGCGCCGCGTCCCGCGCTCTCGCGGTCGGCTACCTAAGGCGGCACGAGACCGCGGAGTTGTTCGGCACGCTGCTGGCGGCGCGTTTCAGCGAAATCATCGTCGATGAAGCTCAGGACTGCGGTCCCGAGGAGTTGCGCGCGCTTGAGCACCTCAAGGACTGGGGCGTCACGGTCGTCATGGTCGCCGATCTCGACCAGTCAATCTTCGAGTTCCGCCGGGCCGATCCGGAGGGTGTCCGCGCCTTCGTCAATGGCCTGGGCACCCCCCTCACGCTCGACGGCAATTACCGCAGCTCGCCAGCCATCTGCACTTTGAATAACAGCCTGCGTCACAGCAACCGCCAGGAAACCCCCGCTGGGGACAATATGTCCTGTACGACACCTGTCCAGCTGCTGAGCTTTCGCAGCCCGGGACAGGTAGCTGCTGCGGTAGAAGCGGTACTTGCCGCCCATGACGTGCCACGGAACGACGTTATCTTCCTGGCGCACCGAACGACAGATGCCAGGAGTTGCGCCGGATCGCCTACCGGCGGCACCACGCACAGCACCAACGCTGTGATCGGTATTGCCTGGGCTTGTCGTACGCTCCGCTCTGACAGTTCGGACGGCCGGACGAGGCGTCAGGCCATGGAACTAGTCGAGCGCACCTTGCGCATCGTCGCCGAGGAGAACGACCAAAGCGATCCAGCCCTCGATGAGCGCTGGCTCCGTGACGCCGCAGTGCGGCTCGCGGTCAGCCTGGATCCCACGCCGAACGACGCCAAGGCTTATGCGCTCGGGCTGCGCCAGCACATCGCAGCCATACGCTGGCCCGCTGGGATAACGCCCCGCACCGATCTTGGCATGATGCTCAAGGCACCGGCGCAAAAAGACTGGCTGTCGGCCAGCGGAGAAGGAGCTGAGACGTTTGCCTCGGCCACCATCCACTCTGTGAAGGGCCGGGAGTTTCCGGCCGTGGTGGTCGTACTGCCCAGGAATCTCCTCACTGACGCCGACAACCTGCATGTCCTTGACCACTGGGAGCAGGAAATGCCATCGGAACTGCGCCGGGTCCTATACGTCGGCGCCTCGCGAGCACAAAAGCTGCTCATCCTGGCTGCGCATAGGGATCACATCAGCCGAGTTACGAGCCGTCTAAGAAAAGACGACGTGCCGCATGTACTCGTGCCGTGACTGTTGACACCCTCGCGATGCGAGGACCCTCCCACTCAAGTAGCGGATCCGCCAAAGGTCACGCGCTAATCACAGTGTCCGACGGCGAGGCAAGCCGCACGCGGTGTGCGTTCGTCTGGCGCCCGACGTCTCCCGGCGAGGCGCCGCCCTCGCTGTGTGCAGGCAGCGCACTCGGGCCGTTGGCCAGGGCCACGGTATGGTGACTGATCGTGCAGAAGCTCACCGCTGTCGCCTGGACTATCACCGACCCCGCTCCGGTCACCCAGGACAGCTTCCACCGCGTGCATGCGGGTGACCGCTGCTGGCTCGAAGGCTGCAACCGCCTCTCTTTGACGCGGACGAGCGCGTCGCCTACACCGCCGAGGTTGGGGACAAAAAACCCATCTGCGCCAGCCATGCCAGTGACCCTGGTGAGACCATAAAGACCCCGCTCAGCGGCGGCTCTGCTTCGCTACGCAGCCGGTCCCGGCCTGGGGGTCGTCCGGCACGTCGGCCGGGATACCGTCACCCGGGTACTCAACGGGCATTTCGCGACCAGCGTCACCGGGTTCCGCGCCGACGACCAGCAGGCGGCAGCCAGCGCCCGGCACGCTTCGCGCTACTGACCCCGTGATTGCCGTTGATTGCCGCCAGCTATGGGGCTTGACAGGGCTCTGAGGTCGGCGCCAGTCCAAGCCCTTCGGCGAAGCCAGCTCACAGATCACCCCAGGCAACTGGTCACCTCTGACATAGCTGCTACGAGGCTACGGCCTCAGGATGTCTTTCACTTGAACACGACGGCCTCCAGGACGAAGGCGATCAGGATGATTCCCGTCAGTTCAGCTAGTGCCAGCCCGAGGTGGTCGCCGGCAGTATGCCATCGCGACTGAGAATATGCCGCGCGAACCAAGGACCCTACAGCGCGTAAGAGCGCGATAACGACGACAGCGCCGAGGAGCATGAACGGTCCGAGCGGCAGCTGGCTTGTCCGCGTTGCCTGATGGGTGGCCAGCCGTACGGCGCCGTACACGGCGGCCAGCGCGAACCCCGCGAAGGTTCCGGTGAGCAGTGCCTGCCAGCTGGTCCAGCCGAGCGCGAGGCCGAGGCTGGCGGCGAGCTTGGCGTCACCCAGGCCCATGCCGTCGGGCCTGATGAGCCACAGGGCGAGGTAGAAGCAGGCCAGGATGGTAGCGCCGATGGCGGCGCGGGCGAGGCGGCCGGGCTGGTGCCCGGTCAGCGCGGCCACGGCTAGCAGCGCGAGCGTGCCGGTGAGGGCAGCGGCGGTCAGTGGGTCCGGGAGCCGGTGCACGGCCACGTCGATGAGGGCAAGCGGGATGGCGGCCAGGACCAGCCAGGCCAGTGCCGCCAGTTCCCATCCCGATGTCGCGCGGGCGGCCACCGCGGCCAGTGCCAGCCCGGCGGTGACCTCGGCCACCAGCGGGTACGGGCCGACCCGGACCCGGCAGGCGGGGCACTGCCCGGTGATGGGCAGCAGCGAGCGCCACCGCCACCGTTCAGGCAGCACTCGTGCCGAGCAGGCCGGGCACGCGCTGCGGAGCGGCTTCCCGGCCGCGGTGCTGCGCGCGAGCACGGTCGCCCGTATCCGCGGCCCGGCGAGCAGGCCGATGGCCGCCCCGGTGATGATCCACGGCAGCGTCACGATCACTCCTCGCCGCTGGCCGGACAAGTGCTCCCAGATCTCTCCACTATGCATCACGGCAGCCAGGCCTGGCCTGTGCGCCGGGCGCGCCATGGGGACAGAGACATCCTCCATGGCACCGTCCTGGACGCATCCAGGGCGTGAAACCGTCGCCCTGGAGCGGTGCCGTTGCCAGCCGACCTCAGGTAAAGTATGAGCCGCGCCAGGCCCAATCGGGCGCGTACGGGTTCTCGCCATCGGGCAGGCCGCCCGTGGCCAGCCACAGGAACGTCCCGTCTTTCTCCTGCCCGGCAGCGGTCTCGTCCGCGCCGTACAGGTCGGATGGGCCGGTGCTGTGCGGGATGGTGACGCAGGCGAGCGCCGCGCGGAGGGGCCAGCCAGGCTGGCTGGCGATCCGGACCTCGGCGTCGCCGCCGAGGCCCTCACGGGCCTCGCTGGCCAGCTCGATCAGCTCATCGATGGTCATCGCGGCCTGCCTTTCCGCGGGCGGGACCCCACCGCCCCCATGTCCCGGGTGGCCGTCCCGCGCATGGGAGCGGCCCGGGGCAGCTGGGTCCGGGCATCCGGCGGCAGGCGGAGCGCGGCTCGCACGGCGGCGATGATCACGGCGTCCGGGGTGCCGGCGTAGAACATGGCCTTGTACCGGCAGCCGACGGCCGGGCTCAGGGAGATCAGCTGGGTTTCCTCGCCGGGCTGGTGGACGACCCTGATGATGCCGTCGTCGGTGTCATGGTCGAACCACGTGCCCTCGGCCTGCGGCACGAAGTCGTGCTCAATCAGGTATTCCAGGAGCGTGGGAGGCCGGCGGTTGCTGCTGCTCATCGTGATCCCCTCCTGGTCGTGCGGCCTGCCGGTGCGGCCTTACCGCGTGGCTTGCGCCCAGGCCTCGCGGCCTGGGCTGGCCTGGCGGGCGGGGCCGGGGCGGCGGGGCGGATGAGGGCGGCGACGTCCTCGGCGGACTTGCGGGCGAGTTGGGGCAGCACGGAGGTGTAGGTGTCGGCGGCGATCGTGATGGAGGACAGGCCCAGGGTTTCCTGGACGACCTTCATGTCGTGCCCGGCGGCCAGCAGCAGGGTGGCGGCGCCGTGGCGCAGGTCGTGCAGGCGGATGGGCGGCAGCCCGGCGAGGTAGGCGATCATGTGGAACGCGTCGGTAACCGTGGCCGGGTGCAGGGCGTTTCCGAACTCGTCGGTGAACTCGAACCCGGACTCGGCCCAGGAATCCCCGGCGGCTTCCTTTTCCTTGTCCTGCTCCCCGCGCCAGGCGGCGATGTCGGCGACGGTATCTGCATCGAGGGCGACGGTGCGCTCGCCTGCATCGGACTTGGGAACGCCCTGGACGGCGTCCCAGCCGAGCTGGGTGATTTGCCAGCGGACGGTGGTGACCGCGTCGCCGAGGTCGGTGTCGGGGCGGCGCAGCCCGCAGCCCTCGCCGCGGCGCAGTCCCCGGGTGGCGATCAGCCGCCACAGCGCGTGCAGCCGGTGCTTGCGGGCGGCGTCGAGGAAGACCATGGTCTGGGCGGGGGTCCAGACCATGACCGGGGACGGGCGCTTGGCGGAGACCCAGATGTCGACGGGGCTGACCCGGCCGCCGGCCGCGCGGGCGGTGGCAAGCGCGGCGTCGAAGTTTTCCT
>Ga0335076_10000626_pt1 | contig 32987 bp, 33 predicted proteins | sample Lox_Sample_25_FD_206717 | JGI IMG/M metagenome (GOLD analysis project Ga0335076, IMG submission 206717) | Soil microbial communities from Loxahatchee National Wildlife Refuge, Florida, United States - Lox_Sample_2.5 | ecosystem: Environmental > Terrestrial > Soil > Wetlands | place: USA...
GTCTGAGAGTGGGCGCGCCGGCCCTTACCGTCACACCTGATCCGGATCATGCCGGCGAAGGGAGCGAAAGATGCCACCCGACTCGGGATCGCTGGCCATCATCGGCGGCGGCGTCATCGGGCTGTCGGTGGCGCGGCGCGCGGCGCAGGCGGGTTGGGCGGTGCGGGTGCATCGCAGCGGGCAACCCGGTGCGTCCTGGGTGGCCGCCGGAATGCTCGCGCCGCACAGCGAGGGCTGGCCCGGTGAGGAGCGGTTGCTGCAATTGGGGCTGGAGTCGTTGCGGCTGTGGCAACAGGGCGGGTTCACCGACGGGCTGCCAGAGCAGGTGATCACCGCACGCGAGTCACTGACGGTCGCCGTCGACCGCGCTGATGTGGCCGACCTGCATACGGTCGCCGATTGGCTGTCTGCCCAAGGCCACCCGGTGATCTGGGAGTCGGCCGCGCGTGACGTGGAACCGATGCTGGCACAGGGCGTTCGGCATGGCTTCCGGGCGCCCACCGAACTGGCGGTGGACAATCGCGCCCTGCTCGACGGGCTCGCGGCGGCATGCGAGCGTCTCGGCGTCGAATGGGATGGGCTGGCGGATGAGCTGAGTGCTGTGCAGGCGGACGCGGTCGTGATCGCCAACGGCATCGACGCCCCGGCGTTGTGGCCCGGCCTGCCGATTCGTCCGGTTAAGGGCGAAGTGCTCCGGCTGCGCTGGCGCAAAGGGTGTATGCCGTTGCCGCAGCGGGTAATTCGCGCTCGTGTGCATGGGCGGCAGGTTTATGTGGTGCCGCGGGCCGAGGGCGTGGTGGTGGGCGCTACCCAGTATGAACACGGCCGCGACACTGCGCCGACCGTTTCCGGTGTGCGTGACCTGCTCGACGACGCGTGCGCGGTGCTGCCGGCGCTCGGCGAGTACGAGCTGGCGGAGTGTGTCGCCGGCCTGCGTCCGATGACACCGGATAACCTGCCTCTGGTGGGACGGCTGGATGCGCGGACACTGGTCGCCGCCGGCCACGGCCGGTCCGGGTTTCTGCTGGCGCCTTGGACCGCCGAACAGATTGTGTCCGAACTCGTTCCGGTTGGAGCTCACTCATGATCATCCGTGTAAACGCCGAGCGACTCGAGGTCGATGACCAGACCACGGTGGCGGCGCTGCTGGAGTCGCTGGGCTATCCCGACCGCGGTATCGCGGTGGCCGTCGACCAAGCGGTGTTACCGCGATCTGCTTGGGCGACAACTCTTTCCGACGGAGCACAACTCGAGGTGGTGACGGCGGTGCAGGGTGGCTGACGCTAAACTGACGATCGCCGGGCGCAGCTTCGCGTCGCGGTTGATCATGGGCACCGGAGGCGCGGGCAACCTCGCCGTCCTGGAGGACGCCCTAGTTGCTTCCGGCACCGAACTGACCACGGTCGCGATGCGCCGGGTGGACGCCGAGGGTGGTACCGGCATGCTCGACCTGTTGAGCCGACTGGGTATCACACCGCTGCCCAACACCGCGGGCTGCCGTGGCGCGGCCGAGGCGGTCCTGACTGCACAGCTCGCCCGCGAAGCGTTGGGGACCGAATGGGTCAAGCTGGAAGTGATCGCCGACGAACGTACACTACTGCCCGATGCCGTCGAATTAGTAAGAGCCGCAGAACAATTGGTCGACGACGGCTTTGTGGTGCTGCCTTACACCAACGATGACCCGGTGCTGGCCAAACGACTGGAAGACACCGGCTGCGCGGCGGTGATGCCGCTGGGTTCGCCTATCGGCACCGGTCTGGGCATCGCCAATCCGCACAACATCGAGATGATCGTCGCCCAGGCCGGCGTCCCCGTCGTCCTCGACGCCGGTATCGGGACCGCCAGTGATGCCGCGCTGGCGATGGAATTGGGATGCGACGCGGTGCTGCTGGCAACCGCGGTGACCCGGGCGGGCGACCCACCCGCGATGGCCGCGGCGATGGCCGCCGCCGTCACCGCCGGTTATCTGGCCCGCCGGGCCGGACGGATTCCGAAGCGGTTCTGGGCGCAAGCGTCGAGCCCGGCCCCGTGAGCGGGCGGTATGTGGCGCTGGGCAGCTCGATGGCCGCCGGTCCCGGTATCCGGCCCCAGGCGCGTGGCGCGCCGTTCGGGTCGGGCCGCTCGGCGCGCAACTACGCCCATCTGGTCGGCGCGCAGCTGAACCTCGACCTCGTCGACGTCACCTTTTCCGGCGCCACCACCGCCCATGTGCTGGCCGAGCGTCAGCGTGGAGCGCGGCCGCAAATCGAGGCGCTGGACGGCTCCGAAGAGCTGGTGACAATCACGATTGGCGGCAACGATGTCGGATACGTGCCGTTGCTGATGGCCGCGACGTTGCCCCGACCGGCCCGGCTACTGCCCGCGATCGGCGCGTTGTTTGACCGTGCTGCGCGGGACCACGCGCTGGGCAGCGTCCGCGACTCCCTGCGCGCGGTCGGCACGGCGGTGCGCCAACGCGCGCCGCGGGCGCGGGTGGTGTTCGTCGACTACCTCACCTTGCTGCCGCCGGATGGAGTGCCGGCCCCGCCGTTGTCCGCCGCGGACGCCGACCTCGGCCGGCACGTCGGCGCATGCCTGGAAGACGCCACCGCGGCGGCCGCGGCGGCCACCGGCTGCGAGCTGGTGCGCGCCGGACAAGCCAGCAGGCAGCATCATGGCTGGTCGGCGGACCCGTGGGCGCTGGGTGCGGGTTGGCCGCTGCCATGGCGCCCGGCGCCATTTCACCCCAACGCCGCGGGCATGCGAGCCGTCGCCGATTTGATCGCCGATTAAACAGGCCGAAACGGTTAAATTTCTGTCCCCTGGGTAAATCAAGGTCCGGCGACATGCACGACAGCACTGCCGAGGGATTTACCCGCCGACATGACACTGACAGCACACGCACAGCTCCCGGCCTTCGACCATTCGGCGCTCCTGTATCACTCGGAGCGCGAGTACGTCGACTGGTTGGTGCGGTTCATCTCCGACGGTTTGGATCGAGCGCAGCCGGTGCTCGTCGCGGTGCCGGGTGACCGGCTGGCGTTGTTACGTCGCGCACTGGGGGACGCCGCGGCGGACGTGACCATGGCCGACATCACGAGTATCGGCCGCAACCCCGGCCGGATCCTCGCGGCGCAACTGGCCTTCGTCGAACGCCATCCACGCCAGCATGTCCGCATCATCGCCGAGCCGGTGTGGGAAGGCCGCACACCGTTCGAGTATTCGGCGTGCATGCAGCACGAGGCGCTGGCCAACATCGCGTTCGACGGCTTGGATGTGACGGGTCTGTGCCCCTACGATGCGTCCTGCCTGGGTGAAAAAGTCCTGGCTGACGTCCACCTCACGCATCCGCAGATCTGGCGAGGCGGATTCCGAAAACACAGCCCGGATTACGCGCTCGATGTCGCACTCGACCATTGCAACCAACCATTGACGACCAACCCGGCCGCGGTGACGTATGCCGTCGGCGAGGCCGCCGATCTGGCCGGCGCCCGCAAGTGCTGCGACCGCTACGGCCGATTGCTCGGCATGTCCGCGGACCGAGTCGCCGACCTCATGTTGGTGGCCACCGAGCTGGCGACCAACAGCCTCGACCACGCCGGTGGCGGCTGTCGGCTGGCGTTCTGGTACGAGGCTGGGTATGTCGTCTGCGAGGCGCGCGATATGGGTCGCTGGGCAGATCCGCTGGCGGGCCGCCGACCCCCCGCCGCGCACGGCATAGGACCGTACGGGTTGTTCGTGGTCAACACGATCGCGGATTTGTTGCGCACCCACACGACGCCGACGGGCACCACTGTTCAGGTGTACCTGCGGCTCGCGCACTCAGACGACGGCCGGGCCGTCTAACCTGAGCGCGATGGTCAAAAAATCAAAACCGTTCCGCGCTGGGGTTGCCGCTGTTGCGGCCATTGCGTTGGCCGCCGCCGGGTGTGCATCGTCCGATTCGGTCCAGCCGCTGAAGCGGATATCGGCACCGGATTTCGCCGCCGCGCTGCGCGGGCGGGTCACCGTCGACGCGATGATGGCGCACTTGACCAAGCTGCAGGACATCGCCAATGCCAATGGCAACACTCGTGCGGTCGGCACTCCCGGCTATGACGCCAGCGTCGACTACGTGGCGGGCAAGCTGCGGGACAAAGGTTTTGACGTGCAAACCCTCCAGTTCGAAGCGCATGTCTTTCACGCCGAAACCGGGTCGGTAGGCGTCGGCGACAGGACGGTCGACGCGCGGGCTTTGGAATTCAGCCTCGCCACCCCGCCGGTCGGGGTGACCGGTCCGCTGGTGACCGCCCCCGATGACAACCCGGCCTGCAATGCCTCTGACTATGGCAGCCTGCCGGTCAACGGAGCGGTGGTGCTGGTCGACCGCGGCACTTGCCCGTTCGCCCAAAAGGAAGCCGCCGCCGTGCAGCGCGGCGCCGTCGCGATGATCATCGCGGACAACGTCGTCGAGGAACATATGGGCGGCACCTTGGGCGAAAACACCGACGTCAAGATTCCGGTGGTCAGCGTGACCAAGCCCGACGGCGCGGCGCTGCGCCTCACCTCGGGGCCCGCGACAGTCAAGCTCTCCGCGGAGACCAAGACCATCGCGGCCCGCAACGTCGTCGCGCAGACCAAGACCGGCTTGACCAGCGACGTCGTGATGGCCGGCGCGCACCTCGACAGCGTTCCCGAGGGGCCGGGCATCAACGACAACGGGTCCGGGGTGGCGGCGGTTCTGGAGACCGCGCTGCAGCTGGGCAGCTCACCGGACGTCCGCAACGCGGTGCGATTCGGCTTCTGGGGCGCAGAGGAAATCGGTCTGGTCGGGTCGCGGAAATATGTCCAGTCGTTGGATGTCAACGCGCTCAAGGACATTGCGCTGTATTTGAACTTCGACATGCTCGCCTCGCCGAACCCCGGCTACTTCACCTACGACGGGGACCAGTCGATGCCGCTCGACCAGCGGGGTAATCCGGTGGTGCCCGAGGGCTCGGCCGGGATCGAGCGTTCGTTGTCCGCCTACCTGAACTCGGTTGGCAAGACCCCGGAGGACACGGCGTTCGACGGCCGCTCCGACTACGACGGCTTCACCCTGGCCGGCATTCCGTCGGGAGGGCTGTTCTCCGGCGCCGAGAACAAGAAGTCCCCGGAGGAGGCCAAGTTGTGGGGCGGGGCGGTGGACCAGCCGTTCGACCCGAACTACCACAAGAGCACTGACACCCTGGACCACATCGACCGCGCCGAGCTCGGCATCAACGGCGGCGGCGTCGCGTATGCGGTTGGCCTGTACGCCCAAGATGAAACCGGCCGTAACGGTGTTCCGGTTCGCGAGGACCGCACCCGCCACGAGCTGCCCAAGTAACTGTTGGCCGCCAGTTGAATAGCTTTGCCAAACCCGCGCGCTGAGGTGGGCAACTTCTTGACCGACATACTGCCGTCGCTGTAAGGCGGTGCGGCTCAATCGATCTCAGACGCTGACTAGAGGCCCGGCAGGCAATTGACGAAGGGAACGAGTCCGGGGCATTGCTCGGAAATATTCGGCGGGTTCGCGGGCGGCGGTGGCGGCGGGATGGGAGTCGGAAATAGGTTCGGTCCCTCCCAATAGTGGGCAGGCGCCTTCGTCCGCACGTCATAGGCGAAGTAGTAGGTGTGGCAGACGCCCATGTCCCACACCAGGTCTGCATCCGACCGCGGTGGATCGTTCGGCATCGGTTGCCCGGGGCACCATTGGAATGGGCCGTAGTCGTAGGCCTGGGCGGTGCCCGCTCCCAGTCCCAACCCGGCCAGGCCCAAACCGCCCGACAGCAACGCTGTTGTTGCTAGTCCCACGATTCGTCGTTTCATAGACGGCAGATTATCGTGGCGTGAGCTGGAAAAACCGCTGAGTTGCAAAATTCGGTCCATGCGTTGCTACAGACCGGGCAACCAGATGGGGGACCCGTACCACGGCGCCGGACCGCAAGGGGGGTGGAGTATCGCCATCCCAGACGAACTCGCCGGCGTTGCCCATGCCCGCGACCGGCACCCAGAACCAGGTGTGGCAGATGTTGGTGTCCCAATGGACATCGGCCTCCGGCAAGGGTTGCCCCGGGCACCACTCATGGGGTTGCGCGAACTTGTCTCCGGGCTGGGCCTGGGCGTCGCCTGCGGCCAGTCCGATACCAACCAGCGTGAGGGCGCCCGACAGCAGCGCTGCGGCAACGACCCGCTTCGGGGTGTGGGTGATGAACATGGACTTCAAGTTAGGCAGCGACTCTGAACGGATCTTTAATGGATCCGCTAGTCGCCGGTGCGCTCGAACTTGTCTTCGAAATTCCCCCCGGCACAGGCGCTTTCGGTCGTCACATTGGAGCCGTGCCCGGTGAGCAGCGGAATCGGCTCCTGCAGCGGATCGGGCAGTGGGTACTCCGCGGTCAGTTTGATATGCGCCGTGCCGCCGAGATTGCAAGGCACCGTGCCCTCGTCGTCGCGGGTCCACTTTCCACCGCTGAAGACCAGTGGCACGACCCCGTCGGGTGCGTGGAACAGGCTCATGCAGCGATCGCCGGCGCGGAGGCACTGCGTGCGGACGGTGAGATCGTCTTGTCCCGGAGCCGAATTGCCGTTCGCGTAGGTGATCGTTTCGTGGTAGCGGCCGTGCAGCGCGGTGGCCGGAGACGCGGCTCGCGGCGGCAAAGTGGCCGGGTCGGGAACTTTGGCCAGGTCGGGATCGCCCGTGCGAGTGAAGGTTACGCTGCGTTTTCCGGCGCTGCAGCTGTTGGTGGTGGACCTGGTGGTTTCACCGGACAGCGTGCCGTCGGGTTGCGGCTGCAGGGTGAACACCACCCAGACCTCGGCAGGCGCGTTGTTGCACGGTGTTGAGGCCAGGCCTACTGCTGTCCAAATGCCGCCCAGCTGGTCGAACACCAAATTCGAGAGCAGCACGATTCCACTGGCGCCGACGTATGACGCCGTCGCGACGCAACCGCTTGAGCCGCAAGCCGAGCGCACGTCCCAGGTGCCGGTCATCGGCGGCGCACCGGCGACAGGTTTGCCCTCGAGATCGGTTCCCGGGCCATAGTCCGCCCGATAGGTGCCGGTGAACGAGGTGAGATTGACCTTCGCGGTGGCCGGCGGCGCGCTATTCGCGGGATTCCCGGTGTTTACCTGGTTGCGGTGCCCGAAGAGCGTCACACCCCCGACGACCGCGGCAGCGATGACCAGCAACGGGATGACCACGAGTGCCGCAAGCCGAGCCCTTGAACGCGAAACCCGTTGCACGCCAGCCCCTATCGTGGAGGGTGCGGCAACTTCGCTCGGCTGGGTTGGTGGTTGCTCCGGCGGGGTGTAGAAGTGGGCCGACTGCGGGCTGAGCTGGTGCTGCAGCGCTGTGGCGAATTCTCGACAGCTGGCAAACCGGTCGGCGGGCGCTTTGGCCATCGCCCGGGCCAGCACCGGATCCAGCCCGGCCAACTCCGGGCGGCGTTGCTCGAGCGATGGTGCGGGGGACATGCAATGTTTGGTGATCACCACGGCGGGATTGGAATCGACATATGGCGGTGCGCCGGTCAATAGGTGAAATGCGGTGCAGGCCAGCGCGTATTGATCGGCGCGCCCGTCGAGCGGCTCGCCCTTCAACTGCTCGGGTGCCGCGTAGGACACCGTGCCCACGGCCATATTCGTCTCGGTCAGCCCCGATATGTCATCGATGCGGCGAGCGATTCCGAAGTCGGCCAGGAAAATTCGTTGCGTCCCCGAGTCCAGCAGGATGTTGGCCGGTTTGACATCGCGGTGCAGCAGCACCCGTTGATGCGCATAATCCAGCGCTGAGCCGACCGCGGTGATGATCGCCAGCGCATCGGTGAGGGGCATTCCGCCCGAGTAGTGGTCGCGTACCAGCCGACCCGCATCGGTGCCGGCCACATAGTCCATTGAAATCCAGAACTGCTCGTCGTATTCGCCGCGGTCGTGGATGCCCAGGATGTTGGGGTGCGACAAGCTGGCGGCCAAATCGGCCTCACGCAGAAACCGCTCTCGATATTGGGGGTCGGCGGTCAATTCCGCCGACAACACCTTCAGCGCATCCTGACGTGGCAACCGCGGATGGGCTGCTAAGTACACCGTGCCCATCGCGCCGGCGCCGAGTATCCGCAGGATCGTGAATCCCGCAAACAGTTCGCCCACCGACACCGGCATGGCCGAATCCTAGCGTTAGACGCCGCGGCCACGGTGCCGGAGAAGCTATGCTGCTGCTACTTAGCTGGCTTACAGGTTGGGCGCGGTGGGGTGATGGCTGCGACTTCGCTTCGCACCGGGCGTGACGACGCGACGGACGGCAAAGCCGTCCAGTTCGGTGTCCTGGGTCCGTTGCAGATGAGCATCGGCGGCGCGCTGGTGCCGCTGGGCACACCCAAGCAACGCGCGGTGCTGGCGGTGCTGATTGTCAACGCCAATCGGCCGGTGGACATCGACGTGCTGATCGGCGCCGCCTGGAATCAACGGCCACCCGCGGGAGCGAGAGCCACCCTGCATGCCTACATCTCTAACTTGCGTCGTCTGATGAGCAGCGCGGGCATCGACCGCGCGCTGCTGGCCAGCGCGCCGCCGGGGTACCGCCTGGCGATCGGCCAAGATCAGTACGACCTCGGGCGTTTTCGCGCCCGGAAAGACGCGGGATTGCATGCCGCGGCCGGCGCGGAATTCGAGCAGGCCAGCCGGCAGATGTCAGATGCGCTGGCGCAGTGGCGCGGCCCGTTCTTGGAGGACCTGCGCGACTTTCAATTCGTCGAGACCCTTGCCACGGCGTTCGATGAGGAAAAGGTCGTCGCCCACACTGCCCATGTCGAAGCCGAAATCGCCTGCGGCCGACCACATGCCGTGATCATGGAACTAGAGACGCTGATCGCCGAGCATCCCTATCGCGAGCCGCTTTGGGCCCAGCTGATCACCGCCTACTACTTGGCCGACCGCCAGTCAGACGCCCTCGACTCGTACCTGCGGCTGAAAACCAGACTGGCCGAAGACCTCGGCATTGACCCGGGCGCTAAATTGCGTGAGCTCTACGAGCAAGTCCTGCGCCAGGAACCCGTAGACGTGCGCAAGGCGGCTCAGGCCCATGCCGAAGACACCATCGCGTCTTCGGTCGCCGTCGAAGGCAACGCAACCGCGATTCGCCTGCCTGTCGCCGCGGCGTTGCGCGGTGCGGACGGGCAACGGTATGTATTGGCCGGCCCGGTCACGCGGGTCGGGCGCAACTCGGATAACGACATCGTGCTGTCCGACGTCAAAGTCAGCCGGCACCATGCCGTCATCACCGCCAGTGGTACAGCCTTCGTGATCACGGACTTGGGGTCGGTCAACGGGGTTCGTGTGCGCGGGCAGCGGATCGATCCCAGCGCGGAGCTCTTCGACGGCGATCGAATTCGCATCGGCGACCAAGAATTCACGCTCGAGACGGCTACTTAGAATCCATTAAGCCCCTCGTCGGACTCTGTTGACAGCCCGGAAAACCGGGACTGACGACCGAAAAGAGTCCACCATGACGAACCCCGCCCACGGCAATACACCCCAGGCAACTTCCTATCGGCCCGAGCCGCCGCAGCTGCTGCCGACCACCATCGCGGATGGCAGTGCGCCAGGCGTGTACTACCGCATCGACGGAGAGCTGGTGCCGGTACTGCACATCTGGCTGGACGGCAGCGTGCCAGTATTTTTTGAGCACCACGTGGTGTTGTGGAAAGAGCCATCGCTCGCGATCGGGATCAAAGGCAAGGGTGCTCTCAAGCGAATGATCGCCGGCATGCCGCTGCTCTTGACCGAGGCGCGCGGACCGGGGCAGGTCGCGTTTTCCCGCGACGCCGCCGGCCACGTCTTCCCGTTGCATTTGCGCCCCGGTTCCGCCGTTGAGGTGCGCGAGCACCAATACCTTGCGGCGACAGGGAATCTGGAATACGGGTTCACCCGGCTCAAAGGGATCAAGAACATGATGTTCGGCTCGACTGGGTTGTTCGTGGACCGGTTCGCCGCGACACAGTCTGAAGGCGTGGTGTGGTTGCACGGCAACGGCAACGTCTTCGAGAAGGTTCTGGGCCCCGGTGAGCAGATCGACGTGGAGCCGGGAAGCTGGATATACCGTGACGAGAGCGTCCGGATGGACGTGCAGGTGTTCGGGCTGCGCACCGGAATACTAGGCGGCACAGGCAATCTCGTCTTCAACCGGTTTACCGGCCCCGGGCGCGTCGGCATTCAGTCGATGTACATCGACTACTCGGCCGGCACGGACTGAGCGTCACCCGCCCAACAGTCCATTAAGGATCCAGTAAGCGCTCTCCCGCAAAGTGTTAACGCGTCGCGATGAGCGATGACGAACGATCAGAAGAAAGAAACGGAGTCCAACTATGAAACGCGAAGTCATAATCACGGCCGGTGCTGTGGTGATCATCGGCGTGGCGCTGGCGGGCTGCTCGCACAGCGGCAGCGTCACAACCGGTAACGGTGCTGTGGCCGCGAGCAGCGATGCGAACACCAAGGTGGTCGTCGACGGTAAGGACCAAAGCGTCAAAGGCACGGTCGCCTGCACCACCGCCGCCGGCGACGTCAGCATTGCCATCGGCGGCGCGACACCCGGTGCATCGGGTGTGCCCACCGGTATCGGCGCCGTGCTGACCGATGCCAACCCACCGGTCGTCAAATCCGTTGCGCTCGGCAATGTCAACGGTGTGACGCTGGGTGTTGGCGGGACCTCAGGCAACGCCAACGCCACCAAGAACGGCAGCTCGTACAAGATCTCCGGCACGGCAAGCGGTGCGGACATGTCCAATCCGATGGCCGGACCGGTCAGCAAGTCCTTCGAAATCGACGTGACTTGCCCGTAGCCAACCCTGGCCCGCTCCCCGGGTGCCGCTACGGCGGTTCCCGGGGCTGGGCGGCCGCGAATCTATAACTACCAGAAAGGAATACGTCAATGAACACCAGGACCAAAGTGATAGTCGGGGCGATCGTCGCTCTGTTCGCCATATCGCTCATTCTCCGCTTCGTCGTGCTGAGTCGGGTCGGCGTAGCCGGCGGCTGGATTTTCTACCTCAGCCTGCCGATCGGAGGCATCGTCGCGCTGCTTCTGCTCCTGCTACGACTGCGTCTGCTCAACTTCGGCGAAAGCCCAAGCGCCACGGTCCAGCACTGGCAGCACAATGCTGCCGGGCAGGCGCCGCCGCCAGTGTCCCCGCCGCCGGCCGCGTCGCAACGCTTGGACGAGCTCGAGACCTTGCGCAACCACGGCATCCTTTCGGACACCGAATACGCCGCAGAGCGCGCAAGGATCATCTGCTGGTAGCTGATCCGTAACGTAGCTGCGGCTCAACCGATCTCGGACAACCTCGGCATCAACTCGTCCCCGAAGCGCTGCACGAACCCGGCAGGATCCGGGTTGCCGGGCACCGGACCGATGTTGATCATGTCGATGCCCAGCTCGGCGTACACCTCGAGCCGCTTCAGGTAGCCGTCGACGTCGTCGAACGGGTCCGCGAACAGACCCACTGTCTTGCGGACCTCGGCGACGTCGCGGCCTACGTTCTCGCAGTGACGTGTCAACACCTCGATCTTGTGCTTGAGTATTTCGGGCTCGGCATCCATGGAGTTCCAGACATCCGCATACTGGGCGACCATCCGTAGCGTCTTCTTCTCACCGCCACCGCCAATCAGGATCGGCGGCCGGCGAATCGGTTTTGGCTCACAAATCGTTTCGGCCAACTGATAGTGCTTACCGTGATAGGGACCGTCGTCATCACCCCACATCTGCAGGCAGATCTGCAGTGTCTCTTCGAGCATCTCGAAGCGCTCGCTCACCGGCGGGTAGGGGATACCCAAGGCGACATGCTCGCGCTCGTACCAGGCGGCGCCGAGACCCAACATCGACCGGCCCTGCGAGAGCACGTCGAGAGTGGTGACGGTCTTGGCCAGCACGCCCGGGTAGCGATAGGTCACCCCGGTGACCAGCAGCGTCAGCGTGATGTCAGCGGTCTGGCCGGCCAGAAAGCCCAGCGACGTGTAACCCTCCAGGAACGGATCTTCGGCGCGCCCAACACCTTCCATCTGGAAGAAATGATCGGCCAGAGTGAACATGGTCGCGCCGATGTCTTCGGCGGTCCTGGCAGTCGTCAACAGCGTCGGCGCCAGATTCGCCGGATCGCCGGGCAGAAAGTCGATGAAGTGGATTCCCAGTTCCATTTCCTAACCTCTTTCGTTAATCGGTCAAGCGCTGGAGCAGGGACAACGCGTCGAGGATGACGCGGCGTTCCCGCTCGGAATAGCGCTCCTGCATGGCGCGGGCCAGCCATTCCTCGCGGACCTGGCGGTCGCTTTCCGCGCGGCGCCGCCCCGCGGCGGTCAATGAGATCACTTGGCGCCGACCATCATCAGGGTCGGGTGCACGCCGGAGAAGGCCATGCTCGGTGAGTCCGGCCAGTATGGTCGCCATCGACTGTGGCCGCACCCGCTCGGCGGCGGCCAGCGCACTGGCCGACGACGCTCCCTCTTTCCAGAGCCGGGTGAGCACCGCGGTCTGCGACGGCGTCAGATCGCTACCGGTAGAGACTTCCTTCAGCCGACGACGTAGCCGGCTGAACATCACCCGAAGATCTCGGGCCGCCGCTCCCGCGGACTCGGTGATCCCATCCACCAGTGCGAGTTTAAACTAGACAGTCGAAACTGTCCAGTTTGAACTGTCTATCTTGCTACGTGCTATCCCCGCTCAACTCCCAGAAGCGTGAGCTTTTCTCCGTTGAGGGCTTGGTGTGAACCCAGACCGCCGCAAGGCCGGCCAGTATGAGCCAGCCCAAGACCACGGCCGGGATCGCCCAGAGCCGACGCAGCAACAGCGCCGTACCGCATTGCGAGACCAGACCGGTTCCGCCGTTGGCGCCAGCGGCCTGCGACAGGTCCGCACTGAAGCCTCTGCCGCAGGCGATTTGCATGCCGTATTGGTCGTACTGGCTCAAATACACCGGGAACCACAGTGCCAGCAGTCCGATGACAACCAACGCGGCGGCCGTGATGCCGAGGTATAGCTGACGATTGCTCACAGACTTCCTTTCAAATCAGATTGCGGCGGCGACGGATTCGGCTGCGCGCGTCTGCCAATAGCAGGTAGCTGCCGCCCTGGCGAATGAACTTGGGCAGAAACCGATTAGCGAAGGCCACCAGCAGAAACAGGTATTCGAACCGGCGCTGCTGACCGGGTGTCCACTCGACCTGCAGGGCCTCGCGGAAGACCGGCGCGAGAAATCCCACGGTCAGAAACCGCAGCAATGGGCCGAACACCGGACGCAACAGCACCGAGACCATTCGCAGGTCGATCAGATCGCGTAGGTAGCCGCGCACCACGTCGTCCATGACAGCCCGCTCGCAAGCGTCGTTCCAATAGCGGTCGAAATCGTGCCGCGTCGGGGGCCATTGGCCCTCGCCGACCTGCAGCGTGGTGCCGAGCGTGAACGCCGAACGGTAGAAGTCCTCGGCGAGCTCGTCGGGCAGCTTTCCCCGCAGTAACTGGTAGGTATCCTCCAGGCCGACGAAAAGGCATGCTGCTACCCACATCTGGAGGTCGCGGTCAAAGGCGCTGTAAGGGACCGGGCTGTCGGGCCCGGACTTGACCTGACGATGTACGGCGTCGACCGCATCGCGGTAGGCGGCGCGATCGGCCGGGTCGCCCAGAATCGCGACCGCCAGGTAACTGAACGTGGTCCGCGCCCGCTTCCACGGGTGCTTCATCAGGTTGCCCGAGTCCACCTTGCTCTCGACCACTCCGTGGCCGACCCCGGGCCAGGACAGCTGCATGACCACATTGGCCGCGCCGGCGGCGAACGACCAGAAGTCGAGGGCGTCGGCGACGGTTGCCGGCCGCTCATCCCAGCGCGCTGTGCGGCGGGTTATGTGAATGCGGGTACCGGCGGTGGTCAGAGGCGCTCTGGGGGCTTCAGCGCTCATGTCATGCAAACGTCCGCGAACAGCAGCACTGGCCAGGACACTATCGAGCCGAGGAATGACACCACCAGGTCGGCGCCGTGCATGTGCTGCAGATGCGCGGTATGGGTTGTCGACCAGATCGTTCCCACCAGGAGATACGGGGTGCCGATGATAATTCCGAGGCCGATCAGCTCGGCGATTGTGAGCTGGTAGCCAAGGAAACGGCGAACCTTTTCCAGCATGCAAGGCTACCTCTCGCAACGGCCCCCGAACTTCTTTGTCGAGCATCGATTATGTTAATGGAGATTCTGACCCGACGGTAGGTTTATTACCCGCCGATCTGCACGTTAGGGTATGGCGGTGACGACCGCGCCCATCGAGTCTGTCGCTGCTGTGCGCCGCCGGCCCAAAGACCGCAAGGCGCAGATCGCCCGGGCGTCCGCCGAGTCGTTCAGCTCGCTGGGCTACCACGCGGTCAGCATGGAAGCCATCGCGGCCAAGGTCGGAATTTCCGCGCCGGCCCTGTACCGGCATTACGCCAGCAAGTACGACCTGTTCCGAGGCGCCGTCCTGGCGCTCGGCCAGCAATTAATCGACTGCACCGATTTCGCTGACGCGGAACCTCCCGAGGCTGTCGACCCGGTTGCGACATTGGACCGACTGGTCAAGGCACTCATCGACGTGACGTTGGCGAACCGCGAGTCTGGCGGGCTGTACCGGTGGCAGGCCCGATACCTGCACGGTGAAGACCAAGCCACGTTGATGGACCAGTTACGGATGGTCAATCGTCGGATTCAGCGGCCGCTCATCGCAATTCGACCGACCCTGACCTCGTCGCATCGGTGGATGCTGTCGTCGGGGTTGCTCAGCGTGATCGGCAGCATCGTGGATCACCGAGTTGCGTTGCCGGACGACGAGATGCGCGCGCTGCTGACCGAAGTCGCCTCGGCAGTGCTCAGCGTCGAGCTGCCGCGGCCGGCGGATGTGCAGGGCCGACCGGCCGCTTGGCAGATCTTCGAGTCGGACACCGGTGTCTACGAAGCGCTGTTGCAGGCGTCAATGGTGCTGTTCAACGCCAAGGGCTACCCCGAAACCAGCATGGCCGAGATCGCCTCGGCGGTTGGCATCCCGGTGTCCGGAATCTACCGGTATTTTCCCGGTAAGTGCGACATCCTCTCGACGGGACTGCGCCGCGCCGCTGACCGGATTTCCGGTCGATTGTCGGCGATCCTGACTGGTCTTACCGAGCCGAGCCACATGCTCAACCTCTTGATCGAAGCTTACGTGGCAACGTCATTCGCCAACCCGGAGCTGGCCGCGATCTACTACTCCGAGCGGGTGAACTTGACCCGGGCGGACGAGCAGCTGTTGCGCAGCGTGCAGCGCACGACGATCGATTTCTGGATGCGCCTACTGACGTCGGCCCGCTCGGAGCTGACGTCGACGCAAGCCCGCATCGTGGTGCACGCGGCGATGGCGCTGGTCGTCGATGTGGGACGGCTGGTGCACTACGAGCACCCAGCCGACAACTCCGCTTACCCGCAAGCCTGCGTGCGTAAATTGATGGAGGCTACCGTGTTTGGGTGTGGCGAATAGCGTTGCCGCCCAGGTACGCGAGGTATCCGATCAGCCCGACGATGGCCAGGCTGCGGGTCTGCCGGCTGCTGAAACCCAGACCCAACGCGGTTTCGATGCCGCCGTTGGTGTAGACGTGCTGGCGGGTGTTTCGCGGGAATGCCGCCTTGGTGATCGGCTCGAACAACCGCGGACTGGTGAAGTGGGACAGCCCGGCGCCCGCCAGTGCCAGACCGGAAAAGCGGGCAAGACGGTTGCTTTTGCGAGACATAGCTTTTCTCAGCCCTCCTCAGGCGATTGAATAGTCGCTCAACGGGAACCGCGCGCCGTCCCGAACGGCATTGCGCACCGACGTGGGCCTGAGCAGGGTCGCCTCGCCGCTGTGGTTGAAGTAATAGGACCGCGACGTGGCGCAATCGCCCGCGTAGAACACCGAGTTGTCCAGATGTTTGGTCATCCGGTCCAGGAAACGCGCGTTTGCCTCCTCGGTGACCTCGAATGTGGTTGCGCCCCTGCGCTTCACCTCGCCCAGCAGGCGGTCCATGTGCCGCATCTGGTATTCCATCGTGTTGAAGAAGGACAGCCCGGAGAAGGCGTACGGGCTGGCCAGGCTCAAGTAGTTCGGAAAGTACGGCATCGACACGCCCTGGTAGGCCTGGAACCTGTTCTCCCGCCACCACTTTCCGAGGTTTCTGCCTTCGCGGCCGACGACCTCGATGGCCGGGAAGTTGGCGTCCCACAAATCGAATCCGGTGGCCAGCACCAGGGTGTCGATCGCGACCTTGCGTCCGTCATTGGTGATGACGCCATCCGGCTCGATTCGCTCGATGCCGCCGGTCTCCAGGTGGACATGCGGTTTGGTGAAGCTGCGGTAGTAGTCGTTGGACCAGCTCGGCCGTTTGCAGCCGATGTCGTAGTCGGGGGTTAGCTTGCGCCGCAGTTCCTTGTCGCGGACCTGCACGAATCGGTGAATCTTGCAGAGATCCATTCCGGCGATGGAGAGCCGTCGGAAGTAGCGGTAATTCAGCACGGCGGTCAGCGTCATGAACTCGAGCAGGTTGTCGGTCACCCACCGCAGCGCACGTTGCGCGAGCGGGATCCGAGCGAACAGTCGTTGCACGGCCGGTGCGATCCCGAAGTCCAGCTTGGGTGCCACCCAGATCGCGGTGCGCTGGAACACCGTCAAGTCGGCGACCGCCTTCGTCAGCTCGGGGATGAGTTGGATCGCGGTGGCTCCGGTGCCGATCAAGCCGACCCGACGACCCGCGAAGTCGTGGCTGTCATCCCATGCGGTGGTGTGCACGACCTTGCCGCCGAAGCTGGTGATGCCCGGGATGTCCGGCGTGTGGGGTTGCGAGAGGAAGCCGGTGGCGGTGATCAGGAACCGGGTGGTCACCGTCTCACCGCCGGCCAGGGCCACCTGCCAGCGCTGCGCCTCGTCGTCCCAGCGTGCGCTTTCCACGGTGGTGTTGAACCGGATGTGACGGCGCACGTCGTACTTGTCGGCGACGTGGTGCGCGTACTGGTTGACCTCCGGCCCCGTCGCGAACAGCCGTGACCAGTGCGGGTTGGGCTCGAACCAGTAGGAATAGGTGCTCGATGGGACGTCGACGGCCAGCCCCGGATAGCGGTTGACATGCCAAGTGCCACCCAGGTCGTCCTCGCGGTCGAGGATGGCAATGTTGTCGTAGCCGAGGCGCTTGAGCTGGACCGCTGCGCCGATGCCGCCGAAGCCGGCACCGACGACGACGACGTCGAAATGCTCCGAACTCATGGAAAGACAATATACCCGGTACCCCTGGTATCACCTCCGCGGCGTCGACTCGCTCGCTCCGGTTGCGGGTTAGGGTTTCTTGCTCTTCGGGGCCTTTGTGTCCATGGCCCGGTTGGCGGCGTGCAGCGCGGCGTTGTCGTCTTGAAGGTCGAGAATCCGGGCGATGCCGGCGAGGTTCACTCCAGCGGCGACCAACTCGCTGATGCGCTGCAGCCGGGCCAGGTCGTCGGCGCTATAGCGACGGGTACCGCCGTCACTGCGTGAGGGAGTCAGCAAGCCGTGGCGCTCGTAGAGACGCAGCGACTGCACCGCAATGCCGGAAAGCTCGGCGGCTACGGAGATGCCGTAGACGCCCTGGCCCGCGGTCGGCATGCCCGGTGCGTCCGGTTCGTCGATCATGCGAAGTCATCCTTGGCTGCGTTTACAGAAAACCTTTGTATCACACTTGCGACATTCTTGCTTGTGTGCTATATCAAATCTGTGTCGTTTGACACAGGTTATAGATGACATCCTGCAGAGGATTACTGAGTCGGAGGTGAACCAACATGCTGATGCGTACCGACCCCTTCCGCGATCTGGATCGCTTCACCCAGCAGGTGCTGGGCACCGCTGCGCGCCCGGCGGTGATGCCGATGGACGCGTGGCGGGAAGGCGATGCGTTCTTCGTCGAGTTCGACCTGCCGGGCATCGACCAGGACTCGCTGGACCTCGACATCGAACGCAACGTGGTGACTGTCCGCGCGCAGCGTCCTGCCGTCGATCCCAACCGGGAGATGCTGGCGACCGAGCGGCCGCGCGGAGTATTCAGCAGGCAACTGGTTCTGGGGGAGAACCTTGACACCGACCGGATCGAGGCCTCGTACCACGAGGGTGTGCTGCGGCTCCACATCCCGGTGGCCGAGAAGGCCAAGCCGCGAAAGATCACGATCGGCCGCAGCGACAGCCACCACACTCTCAACAGCAACGCCAAGCGCGAGGTAATCGACGCCTGAGCCTGTGGTGGGCGGCAGCGCAGCACAGTACGAACCCGCTGCCGCCCACCGGCGCCATCGTGAAAAGTCAGGAGATTACTGCGTTGTCCCGCTCGCCTGTCGATACGGCAAGCGTGTTCACCTCGCTGGCCGGCATCGTCGCTCAGGGTTCGACGTCGAAAGAAATGTATGCCGCGGTCTGTGTAGCGGCCACATTGACGATTCCCGGCTGCGACCACGCCAGCCTGATGATCAGCCGTGATGGTGCCTGCCGCACAGCCGCCGTCAGCGATCCGGTCGCGCACCAGATCGACAAATTCGAGTTGGCGCTGGGCTGTGGGCCGTGTCTTGATGCTATTGACGAGCAGACCGCCCAAATGGCAACGGATTTGACGAATGGTGGCAGGTGGCCGGCATTGGCGGCCCGCGTGGTCGCCGAAACGCCGGTGCGCGGCGCCATGAGTATTCAACTGGCGGTAGACCGGTCTAATGTCGGCGCACTCAATCTGTTTTCCGATAAGGCCAACGCTTTCGACACGACGTCGGTCGAACGGGCCGTGGTATTGGCGGCGTTCGCCACGGTGGCGATCAACGCCGCAGCGCACGGCGAAGACGCGGCGGCGTTGCGACGGGGCCTCGCCTGTAATCGTGAGATCGGTAAGGCCGTTGGCATGCTGATGCTGCTCAACGATATCTCCGATGACGAGGCGTTCGGCCTCCTCCGCCAAACCTCGCAAGACTCCAATGTCAAGGTGGCCGACATCGCGGCCGATTTCGTTCGACGCCGGTCAGCCGCGTCCGAGCAGTCGCAGCGCCGCGGCCACTGCTAATTCGGGCACGTCGAGCGTCTTCGAGCCCAAATCGTGGCGCGCGCCTGCGATCTCGACGATCTGAGTGGGTGCGGGAATCAAAGCGGCGGCGGCGCGTACCTCGTCGATGGTGCCGAACGGATCCGACGTGCCGTGAGTGAACACCGTCGGCACCGCGATGTCCGGCAGGTGCTCGGTGCGGGCGCGTTCGGGCTTGCCGGGTGGATGCACCGGATAGGAGAACAGCGTCAAGACATCCACTTGGGCTTCCTTCGCGGCCACCACCATCGACGTCTGCCGGCCGCCGTAGGAATGACCGCCGACGATCAGCGGGCCGTCGGCCAGGGCGCGGCAGACCGCGATCGCCTCCACGATCCCGGCGCGATCGGTTGCCGCCGATCCCGACGGTGGTCCCTTGGGCCGTCGGCGGCGATAAGGCAGGTTGTAGCGCACCGCGAGCCAGCCATGTCGGGCCCACTCGTCGCAAAGTCGTTGCAGCAGTGTGGATTCCCTGCTGCCGCCAGCGCCGTGCGTCAGCACCACAATCCCTTTTGGGCCACCGGGTGGCTCACCTTCGGGTTCGTGCGCGATGCCCGCGATGTCATCGAGTGTCATAGCAGCCTGAACAGCGGGGACACCGGGCCGTGGCCGTGTCCGAGCGGATAGGCGGCGCGCAGGCATTCGGTCACCCACCCCTTGGCGAACGCCACCGCGTCCGGCACCGGGTAGCCGTGGGCCAACGCGCAGGCCGTCGCGGCGGCCAGGGTGTCGCCGGCGCCATGGTCGTGGGTGGTGTCCACCCGCGGCGACTCGAACTCGTGAAAGTCGTTGCCGTCGAACAAAAGATCCGTGCTGCTGGCCGACCCGCGCAGGTGGCCGCCCTTCACCAGCGCCCACCGCGGTCCCAGGGCATGCAGGGCGCGAGCAGCGTCGGCCTGGGATTTCGAGTCGACGACCTCGATGTCCACCAGTAGCCGCACCTCGTGCAGGTTTGGCGTCACCAATGTCGCCAGTGGAAACAGTTCGGCGCGAAGGGAATCCAGTGCGCTACCGTCGAGCAGCGGATCACCGTGCATCGACGCGCTGACTGGATCGACGACCAGCGGCACGCCCGTGCCGTGCTCGCGCCAACTCCGGGCCACCGCGGTGATGATTTCGGCCGATGCCAGCATGCCGGTTTTGGCGGCCTGCAGCCCGATGTCGTGGCATACCACCTCGATCTGGGCGGCAATCACGTCACCGGGTACCTTGTGAAAACCTTTGACGCCCACCGAGTTCTGCACCGTCACCGCGGTCACCGCGCACAGCGCGTGCACTCCCAACAGGGTGCAGGTGCGGATGTCGGCCTGGACACCGGCACCGCCGCCGGAATCCGATCCGGCGATCGCCAACACCCGCAGCGGCGTCGTGCCGCGCGGCGCCAGCGGAAGATAGGTCACTGGGAGATCGGTAGATACACCCGGTTGCCGTGCTCGGCGAACTCGGCCGACTTCTCCGCCATCCCTTGCTGCATCGCCGCCTCGATCGCTTCCTCGCTGTCCAGCCCGTGCGCGGCGGCGTAGTCGCGGACGTCCTGGGTGATGCGCATCGAGCAGAACTTCGGACCACACATCGAGCAGAAGTGTGCGGTCTTGGCCGGTTCGGCCGGCAGCGTCTCGTCGTGGAATTCCTTTGCGGTGTCAGGGTCCAGCGACAGTGCGAACTGGTCGTTCCAGCGGAACTCGAACCGCGCTGTGCTCAATGCGTCGTCGCGCTCCTGCGCGCGCGGATGGCCCTTGGCCAAATCGGCCGCGTGGGCGGCGATCTTGTAGGCGATCACGCCGTCCTTGACGTCCTTGCGGTCGGGCAGCCCGAGGTGCTCCTTGGGGGTCACGTAGCACAGCATCGCGGTGCCGGCCTGGGCGATGATGGCCGCGCCGATCGCCGACGTGATGTGGTCATAGGCCGGCGCGATGTCGGTGGCCAGCGGCCCGAGAGTGTAGAACGGGGCCTCCTCGCACAGCTCCTCTTCCAGCCGCACGTTCTCGACGATCTTGTGCATCGGGATGTGCCCCGGTCCTTCGATCATCACCTGTGCGCCATGGGCTTTGGCGATCTTCGTGAGCTCGCCCAGGGTGCGCAACTCGGCGAACTGCGCGGCGTCGTTGGCGTCGGCGATCGATCCCGGCCGCAGCCCGTCGCCCAGCGAGAACGTCACGTCGTAGCGGGCGAAGATGTCGCACAGCTCGTCGAAGTTGGTGTACAGGAAAGACTCCTGATGATGCGCCAGGCACCACGCTGCCATGATCGACCCGCCGCGGGACACGATGCCGGTGACCCGCTTGGCGGTCAACGGCACGTAGCGCAACAGCACCCCGGCATGCACGGTCATGTAGTCCACGCCCTGCTCGCACTGCTCGATCACGGTGTCGCGGTAGATCTCCCAGGCCAACTCGGTCGGATCGCCCTTGACCTTCTCCAGCGCCTGGTAGATGGGCACGGTGCCGACCGGCACCGGCGAGTTGCGCAGAATCCACTCACGGGTGGCGTGAATGTCCTTGCCGGTGGACAGATCCATGATGGTGTCCGCGCCCCAGCGGGTGGCCCACACCATCTTGTCGACCTCCTCGGCGATCGACGATGTCACCGCCGAGTTGCCGATGTTGGCGTTGACCTTCACCGCAAAGGCCTTGCCGATGATCATCGGCTCGATCTCGGGATGGTTGTGGTTGGCCGGGATCACCGCGCGGCCGCGGGCAACCTCGTCGCGAACCAGGTCGGCGGGCATGTCCTCGCGGGCGGCGATGAAAGCCATCTCCGCGGTGACCTCACCAGCGCGGGCGCGCTGCAGCTGTGTGCCGCGATCGCGCACTACCCCCGCGCGCGGCGACAGCCCGGCCGTCACGTCGATCACCGCGTCGGAGTCGGTGTAGGGCCCGGAGGTGTCATAAAGGTCGAAGTGCTGTCCGTTAGACAGATTCACCCGCCGGAATGGCACCCGGGCGCCGGGAACGGCATCGATGTGTTGGTAGGCCTTGCTGCTGCCTGCAATGGGTCCGGTGGTGACGGACGGTTCGGCGGTAACGGTCATTTGTCATCTCCCTACGTCGGCATTACCCGGTCAGGTTCATACGGTCGACGGCCCCGAGCCGTCCTCTCAGCGCACTTGGCGTGCGCTCCCGCGTTAGCGTGCTGTGCTTGATTGCCCGGCTCCTCCTCGGACCGGTTGCACGGTCCGCATCGTCGCCGTGCTGCCCACGCTAGCGCAGCGGGACGGCGTTGTGCAGGGGCTGGTGCTGTCTAATCGGTGCGCAAGCTGTGTAAACGGTGGAATGATCGTGATCGTGCACGCGAGCACTGATGCGGGCGACTCATCCCGCCCTTCACCGGCGGAACCCGACGCCGACGACGTCAGCGTGGGTGCGTTCCGATTCTGGTTTGTGGGTCAGCGCTGGGAATGGTCCGACGAGGTCGCCCGCATGCACGGCTACGAGCCAGGGTCGGTGGTGCCGACGACGGAAATTCTGCTGGCGCACAAGCATCCAGAAGACCGGGATCACGTTCAGGACCTGCTCGACCGGGCCTTGCATGCCAAAAGCTCGTTCTCCAGCCGCCACCGCTTCATCGACACCGCCGGCAAGGTGCACGATGCGATCGTGGTGGCCGACCGAATGGCCGACGGGACCGGCGCGGTGGTGGGGACCGCCGGCTATTACATCGACTTGACCGCGACCTTCGTCGAGACCCGCCAGGTCGCTCTCGACGAGGCCCTGCCGGACCTGTTCGAGGCCCGCGCGGTGATCGAGCAGGTCAAAGGTGTCCTGATGGCCATATACCGGATCAGCCCGGAGCAAGCCTTCAGTGTGTTGCGGTGGCGATCGCAGGAGACCAACACCAAACTGCGCCTGCTGGCCAAGCAGCTGATCATCGAAATCGCCACGCTGCCATCGCCGTCGGCGGAGGTACAAAGCGCGTTCGACCACCTTCTGTTGACGGTGCACGAGCGTATTCCGAGCGAAGCCAACGTATAGCCGGATAGCCGCGGCGCCGGTTAGGCTCGAAAAAATCGAAGCGGGTGAACGTGATGGATTTGTTGCGGGTCGATTATGAGGCGCGGCCGGAAGCGGTGGTGCTCCAGGCGAAGGGCGAAGTGGATTCCAGCACTGCCGGTGAGCTCGTCTCACGGCTGGATGCCGCCCTGCAGCAGGCCGGGACCCAAGCCTCGCGACTGCTCATCATCGATTTGCAGGCCGTGACCTACTTCGGCAGCGCCGGACTCAACGCCGTCCTCGATTGTCACCGGCGAGGGCGGCAGGCCGGGACGTCCGTCCGGCTGGTTGCCGACAATGGACTCGTGGTTCGTCCGATCGAGGTGACGAACCTGGACAGCGTCCTCGAGCTCTACCGCACGCTGCCCGATGCGCTACAAGGCCGTGATACCGAGCAGGGGCAGTGAGCGGGCCGCCACGCCGCAACTGGAGAAGCGAGCCGCAGAAACTGCCGTCCGATCTAGCCAAGGCCGTCGCGCTCGGCGGTGAGATGGGCCGTCAGTTCGCCGAATTCGACTGGGCCGCACACCCGTTGGGGTCGCCCGAAGAGTGGTCGGCCGAGGTGCGGTCGGCAGTCGCGGTGGTGTTGACCTCGCGTTTTCCCATCGTCTTGTGGTTGGGCGCCGAAGACCTGTTCCTGGTGTACAACGACGCTTACATCGAGATCCTCGGTGACAAGCATCCGGCCGCGCTGGGCCGGCGCGGCCGATTCGTGTGGTGGGACATCTGGGAGCCGATCAGCCCGATGCTGGCCAGTGTCATCGCCAGCGGCGAGGCGACCTGGTCCAACGACCTGATGCTGCCGATGGTGACCGCCGGCCGACGTCAGGAACGCTACTTCACCTTCACCTACAGCCCACTGGTCGGCGAAAACGGCGAGATCTGCGGGATTTTCTGCCCATCCTGGGAGACCACCGAGCGGGTGATCAGCGAGCGACGACTGCATCTGCTCAACGCGGTGGCCTCGGCGACGATGGAAACCCGGACGGTCGACGACGCGGTGAGCGCAGCCGTCGCGGTCTGTGCCGACCAGCCGGACGTGCCTCTTGTCGCGGCGTACGTCAGTGGCGCGGACACGGCCGAGACCACGTTGCGTGGAGCGACGCCGTCGGTGCTGGAGCTGCTGCCGGCGACGCTGGACAAGCTGACCGACTGGCAGCCGACAGCGCGATCACGGGCGGAAGTGCAGATCATCGAAAACGTGGCCTCGGTGATTCGCGGTCTGCACGAAGTGATGGGCAACGACTGCCCGGACCAGGCGCTGGTGCTGCCGCTCGGCGAGAACGCGGTTGCCGGGGCGCTGGTGGTGGGGACAAACCCACAATGCCCACTGGACGAGCAGTACCTCGGCTTCTGTCAGTTGCTGGCCGACCAACTGTCCTCGGCGCTGGCGTCGGTGGTCTCCCACGAGCAGCAGCGGCAGCGCGTCGACGCGCTGGCCGAACTGGACCGCGCCAAGAATGCGTTCTTGACCAACGTCAGCCACGAATTCCGCACTCCGCTAACGCTGTTGCTGGGCCCGCTGGAGGACGTGCTCTCCGACATGGGTTCACAGAATGTTCTCGCCGAGCAGCTGCGAACGGCCAGGCGCAACGCGGGACGGCTGCTGCGGTTGGTCGACTCGCTGCTGCAGTTCTCCCGTATCGAAGCGGGCCGTGCCACCACGACATTGGTGTGCACCGACGTCGGGGCGCTGACGTGGCAGATCGCGTCGTCTTTCACCGACCTGTGCGCGCGGGGCGGGCTTGAACTGGAGCTTGACTGTCATCAGGCGCTGGCCGACATCGACCCGGACATGTGGGAAACCATCATGCTCAACCTGATGTCCAACGCGGTCAAATACACGCTGAGGGGCTCGATCACCGTTGCGGTGCACAGCGGCGAGGCCCACTCCTTGATCAGCGTTCGCGACACCGGTGTCGGTATCGGAGCGGCCGACCTGAAACAGTTGGGCCAGCGGTTCTTTCGGGCCCAGACGGCGTTGGGCCGCAGCGTCGAGGGCACCGGGATCGGTCTGTCGCTGGTGCGCGGGCTGGTCGAACTGCAAAGCGGCAGTATGCAGATCACCAGTGAACTCGACCGCGGCACCACCGTCGCAATCACGCTGCCCAAATCGCTTGCCGACACACCGATCGACCATTCACCCGCCGACCTGCTGGACAACCCTTACGTCGTCGAGGCGGATCAATGGGTGGCGCCGCTGCCGACCGCGGCGGCACCCGTCGACGACGACCGCAAACTGGTGCTGATCGCGGACGACAACGCCGACATGCGAGCCCACCTGGACCGGGTGTTGTCGGCGCGCTGGAGAACGGTTCTGGTTGCCGACGGCGAAGCGGCGCTGCGGACCGCCTATGAGCTTCGCCCGGACGCCATCGTCACCGACGTGATGATGCCCAAGCTGGACGGCTTCGACTTCGTCTCGGCCATTCGTCGCGACACCGAGTTGGCGGCCACTCCGATCGTCATGCTGTCCGCCCGTGCCGGGGATGAGGCCGTCAGTGAGGGCTATGCCGGCGGCGCCGACGACTACCTGCCCAAGCCGTTCCGCTCGCAGGAGCTGGTAGAGAGGATTGCGGCGCGGCTTTCCGCCGCGAACCGCGAACGTGCAGGTCAGCAACAGCGTGAAGCGGAGCTTCGGCATACCTCCGCCGCCGCCCAACTCGATGCCGCGTTGCAGTCCGCCGACTCGGTCTGCGGAATCGCCGAGGCGCTACTGGCCTCTCCGCTCGGCTCGGGCGATGCCGTCATCGTCGTGATCGGTCTCCTCGACTCCGAGGAGAACAACGTCCGATTCGAATACGCGGGTCCGGTGCCCGTCGAATACCGCGACCGCTACCACGTCGCGACCCTGGATACGCCGCTGGTGCCGATCGACGTCATCAAGACCGGTCAGCGGATGGTCATCACCGACACGTTGGCGCTCGCCCCGCGTTACGACCACGTGGTGGCCGAAACCGCGCACAACGTCCGGTCGTGCGTCAGCCAGCCGCTGCGCGGTCCGGACGGGAACGTGATCGGTTCGCTCGGGTTGCTGTGGTCGACCCCGCGGGACTTCGACGCGAGCGAGCTCGAGATGTTCGCTCGCACTGCACAGATCACTCAATCGGCGGTGGGGCGGGTCCGCAGTGCACAGCGCGAGCATCGAATCGCCGTCGACTTCCAGGAGCACCTGCTCGATCTCGACCGCGGATCAACGGCCGCGGTCGTGGCGGCCGTGTATCAGCCCGGCGGCGAGGCGATGCGCGTCGGCGGAGACTGGTATCTGGTAGCGCCGCTGCAGCGGCCGGGCCAGATCGCGGTATCCGTCGGCGATGTTGTCGGGCACGGTCTGCCCGCCGCGATCGTGATGAGCAGACTGCGCGCCGCGGTGTCGGCCACCGCGCTGGCCGGCGCCGAGCCGGCTGCGGTGCTCAGCTCGCTGGACAGGTACGCTGCGGCGATTCCCGGCGCGCGCTGCGCGACCGTCAGTTACGCCGTCATCGACACCGGGCAATCGGGAACGGGCGACCGCGCCTCCAGCGTCAGCTACAGCTGCGCAGGCCATCCGTACCCATTGCTGGTGACACCGGACCAACCGCCAGTTTTTCTGCACGCCGGCCGACGTCCCCCGGTCGCCGCATCGGCGAGCCCGCTCAAGGCCAATACGGCAGAACAGGAGTTGCCCGCCGGTAGCCTGCTCCTGCTCTACACCGACGGGCTGATCGAGCGACCGGGCGAGACAATCGATGAGGGCTTCGCGCGGCTACAGGCCGCGGCCGCATACCGCGCGGAGTTGTCGGTCGGAGAGTTCTGTGACGAGTTGCTCGACCGGATGGCCCCGCCCGGCGGCTACACCGACGACGTTGTTCTGTTGGCGGTGCGCCCCAACCACAGCACGGCCCGCAGCTTCGCCACCGTGCTGCCCGCCGCGCCGGCGAATATCCCGCAGGGCCGGCACCGACTGCGCGATTGGCTGACCGGTATCGCCGTAGAGCCGTACCGTGTCGCCGACATCCTGCTGGCCACCGGGGAAGCGGTGAGTAACGCGATTGAACATGGCAGCGGCAGCGATTCGCTCAGGACGGTCTCCGTCGAGGCCTTCGTGCGCGGTGACACCGTCACCGCGACGGTCAGCGATACCGGCCGGTGGTCGGGCGATTCCTCGGCCAGCCAACGCAGTCTGCGGGGCGGTCGGGGGCTCACCATGATCAACGGGCTCGCCGACCACGTGACCACCGTGCGCACCGCTCACGGCACTCGAATTACTCTGGAGTTCCATCACGCCGTTGTCCCGGGGGCCAGTCTGGTGGAGGGCGCTACACGATGACCCGGGCGGTATTCCAGCTGCAGTACCCCGAAAGCGATGGCGAGGCGGCCACCCCTGCCGAGGTGGCCGTCACCGGCGAGGTCGACGTGACCAACGTCGACGAGTTCACCCGAGCGGTGCTGGACGTGCCAGGCCCGCAGCCCGTCATTCTTCAGTTGAACGCTGTCAAATATTTGGACAGCGCGGGATTCGCGGCGCTGGACCGACTGCTCGAACAGAACGCAATCGTCCTTGTTCTGTCGCCGGATAGCTTCATGTTCAGAGTGGCCGAATTAATGTGTTTGCCAATCCACCATGACGCCGAGGCCGCGCGCCGCGTGCTGCAGGAGAACGCGAGCTAAACCTTTACTCGGTGTCTTCTATGGCCTCGCCGAGCTCTTCGAGGAGCTTGTTGTGGTGATTGCTGGCCAAAAGATGCCCTGCGGCGATGACGACGGCCACCGGCCAGTCGATGAGCTCGAAGGCGGCCAACGCGGCCAAACCGCCGTAATAGGCCAGCTGTTCGGGCCGTGGAATTTCGAACTGGCCAATGACCGGTAAATTGATCGAGAATGTTTCGCCTTCGCGGATATGCTCGACCGCTTCGCGCTGAGTTGTGGCGCGACGCGCTTTCTTTTCGACCATCATTTGCCTTTCAGTAACTAAAGGTTTGCCGTTAAGCCGGATAGTTTGGTCACCGTCGAACGTATGAAGTCGACGACGGACTCTCTCGCCGACCCACTAGCCTCAGGCGCCGCCGGTCTGCTGGCGATCCCGCTGATCGAGTTGTACGCCGTTCTGTGGCGGTTCGGTCTTGTGGAGGTTCGGGCCGATCGGACCGCCCATCGCCGGCTGCCAACTCCAATGGACGTTTACTGTCGAGCACGCGGGTTGCGACGGCAACCGCGGCGGTCGCAGCCCCGGCTGAGCCCAGCGCCTGCGCCCAGCCGACCGGGCCGATCGGGGTACAGCCAAGAAGCTGGCTGACGCCCGGGATGCTGATCAGCGTCCCCATCACAGCCAGCGACCCACCTGCGGTCAAAACGACCAGCGGGGCGCGCGAGTCCAGCAGCGTCTGACCCAGCTGCGTGCTTACCAGCGCGATCAGCGCCACCGTCGACGCGCGTCGCGGCCGTCCGGTGACGCCGGCCATCATCCACGCCGCCGTGGCCGCTGCCGCGGTGGTCGTGCCACGGACCGCGACGGCCCGCCACAATGCCCGCTGGTCGGGGCCGCGACCGGCCGTCTGTGCCTGGTCACTGAGCGGGCTCACCGCAAGAGCGGCGGCGGGCAACGCGTCGGTCATCATGTTGACCAACAGCAGCTGTCGGGTGTTGAGCGGCGACGTGCCGCTGATCGCGCTGCCGATGATCGCGAAACCGACCTCGCCGGCGTTGCCGCCCAACAGCACCGACACCGCGGCATGCACCCGCCGCCAGAGCTCGTGGCCCTCGTCGATCGCTGCGACCAGCGCTTCGATCCGGGCGTCGACCAGCACCACATCGGCCGCGATGCTGGCTGGATCGCTGCCCCGCGCCACCACGGCCAGGCCGACGGTCGCGGCCCGGATCGCGGCGGCGTCGTTGGACCCGTCGCCGACCATCGCGCACACCTTGCCGGCGCGTTCCAGGGTCTGGACGACCTGCACCTTGTTCTCCGGTGACATGCGGGCGAAGATGATCCGCTCACTGACGGCGCGTTCCTGGTCTTTGCGCGACAACACATCCCACTCCGCACCGCTGATGACCTGCGCCGCGGTCACCGGCAGGCCCATGTCCCGCGCGATAGCGGTGGCCGTGATCGGGTGATCGCCGGTAATCAACCGGATGCCGATTTCGCGCTCGGACAGGGCCTTCAGCAGCGCGGGCGCTTCGGCACGCGGGGTGTCGGACAGCCCGAGGAACCCGGCCAGCGACAACTCGCCAACAGCCAGGTCAGCGATGGTGTCTTCGTCATCGGCGACCAGCTGGGCCTGTTGCGGGCTGAGCCGGCGTCGCGCGACGGCGATCACCCGCAGCCCTTCGGCGGCCAGTTGACGCACCGTGCCCTCGATATCGCGACCGACGTCTTTGCACGCCGCGAGGACCACTTCGGGTGCACCTTTGACGGTGAGCTCGTCATCGGAGACCGACGCCGAAAATGACCGGCCGGACCGGAACGGCAAGTGCGCCGCGTTTTCAGCGGCCTCATGGCCGCTGCCGTTGGACGAATCGACCGCCAGCGCCGCCTCGATGATGGCCCGGTCGGTGGCGTGCACCTGCGGGCCACCGTTTGCGTCCGGCGCGGCGTGCGCCGCAAAGCGCAGCACGTCCTCATGCGCGTAGGTGCCCACCGGATACACCTGCGCCACCCGCAGCCGGTTTTCGGACAGCGTCCCGGTCTTGTCGAAGCAGACGACGTCGACGCGGCCCAGCGCCTCGACCGAACGGGGGATGCGTACCAGCGCGCCGTACTCGGTCAGCCGTCTGGCCGATGCGGCTTGCGCGAGCGTCGCCACCAGCGGCATGCCTTCGGGCACCGCGGCGACGGTGATGGCGATTCCACTGGCCACCGCTTCGCGCAACCCTCGACCGCGCAGCAGGCCCAGCAGGCCGACCAGGCCACCACCGGCCGTGCTGACCGGGAATGCCTGGTTGGTGAGCTTGCTGAGCTGGTGCTGCAGCCCGATGTCGGGCACCTCACCGGACGCGAGCTCTGCGGCCCGCCGCGCCTGGGTGTCGGCGCCGACGGCGGTCACCACGGCGACCGCGGTGCCCGCGACGATGGTGGTGCCGGCGAACAGCATGCAGCGGCGCTCGGCCAGTTCGGCGCCCGGTGTGGCCTCGATCTGCTTCTCCACCGGCAGCGACTCACCGGTGAGCGTCGATTCGTCGACCTCGAGGTCGTCTTCCTCGATCAGCCGGGCGTCGGCGGGGATCACCTCGTGGGTGCGAATCTCGATCACATCACCGGGCCGCAGTTGCTCCGCGATGACGTCGGTGTACACCGGCGCACCGTCGGGACCGGTCGTGACCTTGCGGGCCGGCGGAATCTGTTGTGCCAGCAGTTCGTTCAGTCGGCTTTCGGCACGCAGGCGCTGGCTGGCGGCGAGCACCGAGTTTCCGGTGAGCACCGAACCGACCAGGACCGCGTCGACCGGCGAACCCAGGATCGCGCTGGCTGCCGAGCCGAGCGCCAGCACCGGTGTCAGCGGGTCGGACAGCTCGGCTTGCACTGCCTTGACGAACTGCCAGACGGCTCGCCGCGGTCGTCCGGTTATTTCGGCGCCGCGGTGGGCCGTTTCCATGGCGCGGGTGGCCAGCACGCCATGGTGAGGCGCCATCGATTCCTCGTCCTCCGGCGGCGGCAACATCTTTCGGACCTGCTCAACCGACATTGCGTGCCACTCGTTGATCGGGGCCGGCAACGGAGTCGGTGCGCGAACCACCCGGCGGGCCATCAGGTAGCCGGACAGCAGACCCGCCGCCGCACCCGTGGTCACCGGGCCGGGCCCTCGGCCACGCACGCCGGGCACCATCAGCAGCGCACCCAACGCCGTCGCGCCGGTCGATATCTCGATCCCGCGCCGGCTCGCCGACTTGGCCGAGGGGACCGCGTGCAGCAGCCGCCAGGCGCCGGCGAGGTCGTGCAAGATCAGATCCGCCGTCCACGGCGGCGGATCGCCATCGGAGTTGGGCATCACACCCAGCCCGACGTCGGCCGACGAAAGTGCTTGTGCACCTGCCGAAGACAACACCGCCACGGTGTGACCCGACAGTTGCAGCTCGGTCAGTGCTGCGACCAGCGCATCATCCACGGACCCTTTTTCGGGCGGCCGCAGTTCGTCGAACGCCGGTCGCAGCTCGCCGAGGTCGTCGATGTCGACAGAGATCAAATCCAGTGCGGCGCGACGCCCCTCGGCCAGCACAGCCGAGGCCAGCGGATCGTGCGTGGGGCCGATCAGCGCTTCGATTTTTGCATCGGCCGGTCCTCCGGGAACCGGGTGCCAGCCGACGCGCAGGCCCCGTTTCTCCAGCAGCAGTTGGGCGCGGTGCCAGGCCGGGGAGAGCTCGTCCTCGTCGGCACCGCGCACCCGCACCACCCGCAGCGTGTCGGTACACAACACCCGGGGATCGATCAGCAGCGCGTCGACCCGGTCGAGCCGGCGCAGGCTTTGCGGATTCAACGGCAAGACGGCGTGGTGGTCGGCCAACCCTTGACCCAGTGCCGCGGCGAACGATTCGCGCGTGGTGCGGGTGGCTTTCGGCGTGGTGACCAACGCCGCGGTCGAGGTCATGTTGAGGTTGCGGGTAGTGGCGCCGACGGCGGCGACCCCGATCACCTGAAGCAATGCGCTGCGACGTGAATGCCGTTCGATCGGTCCTTCGGGCAGTGGCACCGGGCGCGATGGCGGGTGGATCTCCGCGTGCTCGGCATGGCGGGCGAGCCTCGGTTCGTGGCGGCTCCAGGCCTGCGCCTCCGCGCGCATTTCGACGGCTTTCAGCGTCTCCATCATCAAGTCGACGGCAAGCGACGCGGGGGAGAGTTCGATGACGTGGGCCGCCGTCATCGCCAGGCTAAGCAGCGTGTCCGTCGCGGATTGGCCCATGCTGTCTTCGAGCAGGCGGCGCAGCCGCGGCTGGTAATCGACGGCCACCACGGCAGCCTCGAAACCGTAGTTCAGGGCCGGCCATCGCAGCATCCGCCCGGCTACCGCGACGCCCACCCCGGCAGCTGTGGCGCCTACCCCCATCGCCTTGGTGGCCAGCAGCAGCCCGTCGCCCGGCAAAGGTTTTGGACGGGTGACGTTTTCGGTTGAGCGGCTGAGCTTTCCGCGCTTCTCGGCTTCATCGACTACTCGGCTCAGCTCACGCAGTGAGGTCTGGTTGCCGTAGAGGCTCACCACGACCCGCGACAACGGGCGGTTGATGCTGGCCGACGTGACGCCGGGGCGTGCGAGGACGGCGTCGACGATGACGCGCCCAAGCTCGTCGCCGCGCGGCCCGTCCAACCCTCGTACCTCGACCCAGGCACGACCCCTGCCGCGCCAACTATGCCGTGTCAACGTGGGCGCAGGCAGTCCTTCCGACAGCGCCTTGACGCCTTCTCGAACCGGGATCGCGGCCATGGTCAGGCCGGTTGACGCGACCGTGCCCAACCCGCCGACCAGCGCGGACGTCGCCTGTATGCCCAGCGCGACCACGCCGAGCGGAGATGCTCGCACTGTTCCGAAGGTACCCAACCGCAGGATTAGCGGCGCGCGCGCGACTGTGTGCCGCGCGACCGTGCCGGTGCTCGCTTAGCCGGCGATTTACGTGGCGAGGCCGAACTGGTCGACTTGGTCGGAACGGCCTTGACCGATGCAAGCGTCGCTTTGTGCGAGTCGTCGGAATGCCCGTTTTTATTCAGCTGTCGCAGCACCAGCGCGCCGCCGCCAATGACCATCACCACCGGCCACTCGAGGAGCCCGGTGACACCGAGTGCGCCCAACGTCAGTGCGGCGGCCGGCATCGAGTGGCTACCCTTGCCGATGCCGCGCTGCACCCCTTCTGCAGCTCCGGTCACGGCGCCAACGACACCGTTGACCGCGGCACCGCCGACTGCGCCTGCGGCCTCGGTGGTCACCTCCGCGGCACGACCTACTGTTCGCGTTACGCTGCG